>FWPU01001867.1_pt1 | contig 45068 bp, 42 predicted proteins | sample 2228361 | NCBI WGS metagenome assembly FWPU01 (sample SAMEA103939777, study PRJEB20133) | metagenome
CGATCACACACACGCGCGATACTTTTTCCGGGTGGCGGATGGCCATGCTCAGCGACACGGTGCCGCCCATCGAGTGCCCGACCAGGGGGGCACGGCCAATGCCCAGGCGATCCATGAACTGATTGACCATCTGCACATAGGTGGGCACAGTGAAGGCGTCCAGGCGGCTGCGCAGGGCGTTACGGTCGGCGGCGCTCAGCACATCGGATTCGCCGAATCCGAAGAAATCGAGCGCGTAGGTGCGGAACTCGCGGCCCAGCACTTCGATGGTGTTGCGCCAGAGTTCCCACGAACCCAACCACCCGTGCAATAACAATACGGGGCGTCCGCGCCCGTATGTCTCGTAGTGAATGATGCCGGGGTCAGTGACCAGCGAAGGCACGTTTTCCCCTTCCTCCTGCCCAGGTCAGCGCCGGCGCAAGTTCCACCCGCTATTGCGAATAGGCGTCCATCTCGTCCAGGATGGCGTACAGCAGCTCCAGCAATACGTTCTTGACGCTCTCCTTGTCGGTTGCCACGCACGGCAACAACTTGATGCGATCATCGAGGCGCAGGGCGATGCGCAGGTCTTGCGGCGACCAGGCTTCGGGATGGTCCTGCTTGTTGGCGGCCACCACGTAAGGAGTGGGGGCGTAGGCGCGGAAGGTCTCCAGGATGATCTTGGCCTCGCGGAAGGTCTCCGGTCGGGCGCTATCTACCATCACCACGAAGCCCAACATGCCCTCGGCCAGGATGTCCCACATGAAGTCGAAACGCCGCTGCCCCGGCGTGCCGAAGAGATACAGCACCAGGTCGTCGTCCACGGTGATACGCCCGAAGTCCAGGGCCACGGTCGTTTGTTTTTTGATGCCAAACTCTGGGGCGTTTCTGGAGATGTTCTCGTCGGTGGTCACCGCGCCGATCTCGCTGATCGAGCGAATGAACTCGGTCTTGCCAGCGTTGAATGGCCCGGTGACGACCACCTTGACGTTCTGTTTGGGCATGGTTGATTTCACTCTTTCACCATGATGCCTCAAAACGAGATACAATCAGGGGCGACACCAGGGCCGCCCCTGGGATGAACAGGGTTTAGGCTTCCTTGATACGCGCGATCAGCCGTTCGACGACGCTGCGCTTAATCTCTGGTTCCATCGGGATGATCCGACGGTTGCCGTCGGGCGTCGGGATGGAGGGCGCGGGCATGTTCGGCGGACGCACCAGCTCGACCAGACCGGCCTGCAGCAGTCCATAGACGATACGGCGAATCTCGGTATCAGTCATGCTGCAGGCTTTGGCAATCTGCCGGATGGTGTTCTTGGGGTTGACAAAGCCCACTACGCGCCATTCCTGAACGCTGAGATGCACACCGCGGAACTTGTCGCCAGGGGAGTCTGGGAACTTGAGCGCCAGGTCGAGGCTGGGCAGTTCTTCCAGCAGCGGTTCGAGTTCCTGAGCACGGCGCGTGCCTTCGATGATCACATTCTTGAGATCGATCGGCACGGTGATGCGCCCCGGCGGGGGCAGTTCGTTGTCGGCGAAGACGAACGGCTCGCGCTTCCAGGTGAACACATCGTAGACGATGTCGAGCGTGTGCTGGCGGATACAGCGCACGATGTCGGCCTTGGTGACGTAGTTGGCGTTGATCAGCATCAGCGCCAGCGCCTTGTCAGAATACTTGCTGCCACGTTCGCGGATGACGCGCGCCTGTTCGGCGGTGAGCTTGCCCGCCTTGTGCAGCACACTGGCCAGGTAGCCGTCCTCATGGCCCAGCGTCGCCAGGATCAATTGCCCGTCTTGGAAGGAGAGCGTCGCTCGCTCTTTGCCGGGGATCACCTTCGGACGTTTGTTCCCTGCGCCATCGGTGATCATTTCCTTGGTCACTACCGGTTCATAGAGGTGCAGGGTGCCGGTCTTCTTGGCCAGGTGGATCAGATGGAGGAGCTGCGTGGTACTGAAATCCGCCAGGTTGCCTTTGAGCGCCATCTTGTCTCGTTTCTACCCACTGTCAGGGTCACTTGGCGGTTGTGATCCGGTCAATAATGAAGTGCCTGCGGATCAGACTGCGGGGCATTATACCCTCGTGAAAATGGGCAGTCAACCGCACTGGCACGCCGGGCGACAGGCCCCGGTCACCGGAACACACCCTGCATATGGCGAGGGCGACATTGCGCCTGCCTTAATGCTGTATCCTGTTTGCGTTTATCATTATAGGCGATATTCGCCTGGGCATAAACAGGGCCATGACCCACAGTATACAAAATTCGTAAAAAATTCATTCTTACCGCGCCGTTATGTGCTGCTCGTGCTGAGCGCGCTGCTTCTGCTGCTGACGGCGTGCCTGGCCAACGAGCGCCCGGTGAGGGTGGTCACTGCGACGCCTGGCGGCGCTCCCACTCGCGTCGCCGCAGCCCTGGCTGCACCGGCGGCCTCAGCGCCCGCGCTGAATCCGCTCACAGGGTTGCTTCTGCCCGACCTCGCCGTGCTCGACCGTCGCCCGTTGGCCGTCAAAATCTCCAATGCGCCGGACACTGTGCGCCCGCAGGCGGGGCTGGCGCTGGCCGATCTGGTCTTCGAGCACTATGTCGAAGGCGGCCTGACGCGCTTCACGGCCATCTACTGGACGCACACACCGTCGCGCCTCGGCTCGATCCGCAGTGCCCGCCTGATTGACCTGGAACTGACGGCCATGTATGGGGCGATCCTGGTCTATTCCGGGGCCAACGAGCCGATCCGGCAGCGCATCGCCGCCAGCACTTTTGCCGCGCGCGCCTACGAAGGTGTCACCGTGGGCGCTCCGCTCTATTTTCGCGATCCGGCCATCGAAGCGCCCCACAATCTGTTCGCCGTACCTGCGCAGGTGTGGGCGCGGGCCGCGGCGGATGGGGTCAACGATGCGCCCAACCTGCGGGCGCTGTCCTTCAGCACCGCCTTTCCCTCTGGCGGTGAACCAGCCCCTGCCGTGACGGTGAACTACGGGCCGGACGAAGTGCGCTGGGTGTATGACCCAATCGGCGGCCTGTACACACGCTATGTAGATGGGCGGCTGCACACCGATGCGGATACGGGCACGCCCATCACGGCTGCCAATGTCGTCGTGCTCTATGTGCCGCACCGCGATGACGAGAGCATACCGGTGGGAGAATGGAACGGTGTAACCATCTACTCGACCGAGATTCAGCTCTGGGAATCTGGCCCGGCGCTGATCGTGCGCGATGGCGTGGCATTGACAGGGTACTGGATGCGCTGGGAGCACACAGCTCCGCTGACGCTGTGGGCAGACGAGGAAGCTACTCAGTCCTTGCCGCTCAAACCCGGCATCACCTGGTTTCAGATCGTGCCGACGGACTTCACCGGCGTGGCTTTGCAATAGTACAATAGGATTGAGGGCGCTCGCTCGCCGGACTGAGACACGGCGCAGAGGGGTGTTCGCTCATGATCCTGGATCCGCGCTATCCCTGGCTGGCGATCGGTTTTCTGACGCTGGTTGCTACTGGGGCCTTGCTGCAACGCGCCGCGGTGGCCTTTGGTCTGTTCAAAGACCCGTTGATGGCGCGTTTTCGATTGTACGGGCCGGAAATGCCGTTCTCGCCGCTGGCGCGTTTCCTGGACATGCTGGGCGTGTGGAGTTTGCTGATGGCCAGCATGAGCGATGCCCTGGTCGCCAACCGGCGGGGTAGCTGGGGCTACGCGCCAGTGATGTTCCTGGCCATTATGCTGATGGCTTTCGTCGGCTCTTACCTCACCCGTCATCACGACGGGCTGCGGCACGCCATGCCCCCCTGGTATGGTGAACTCATGCGCGAGGCAACGCGCCCGGAACGCCGCCATATCGCCTATGCCTGGTTGCGCATCCCGCGCAAGATGCGCTGGCGGCTCAACGCCGACCAGGCCTCCTTCCGTGTGTTCGTCGAACTGGTGCGCCTGACCTTTCACTATGGCGCGCGCGATCCCGACGACCCGTGGGCCATGTGGAACTGAGCGACTCGCTGCGCCTGGATACTGAACTCATTCATCGAATAGCACGGTGGCCCGCACAGCAACTGCGCGCGACTGACCGTCTATGACCATGGGCCAGATTCCGCTGGCGATCTGCGCCTGTGTCAGCCAGATCAGGCCGCTACCAGCAGCAGGATGGGCCAGGGCGCGGTAGAAAGCTTCGTCCAGGAAGCGCACGTCGTATAGCTCCAGGAAATAGTGCGTCAGCGGCCCGCCCGCACCGAAGCGGGTGGTTCGTTCGCGGCGCTCTACCGTGCGCAGCGCGGTGACGGCGATATCGTGCGGCGCGAGGGCGGGCAGGGCGCGCGTCTCTGTCACCAGCTCTTCGCGCAGCTCGCGGAACGGCGAGCGTTCGCGGCCATATCCGCTGGCAAACCAGGCGCGGAAGTGCGGCAGGGCGCTATCGGGCAGGTAGAAGCGCAGATCGGACGAGGTTGGGTCTTCCAGACGAGCGCCCAGGGCCAACAAAGGCGCTGGCTCGGCGAAGGTCAGCGCGCCGCCCAGAGGGGCCAGCACGTATTCCCCATGCTGCTGCCGTTCGCGGTTGAGCACCAGCAGGTAGCGATCTGCATAAGTGATGCGGCACAGTGCCGCGCAACTCACGCGCAGCCAGGTGTCGGTGATTTCGGTGACCATGGTCGTCCTGATCGCAGTTGGCGTTGGCTATCTGGAACAGCGAGTTGTGACGCCCTGCGTCTGACGCATGAGCGCAGGGGATCATCCCCGGCGTTCCCGCGCCTCTTCGACTCATGACTCTGAACTCCTGACTCCGGACTCACCATAACACGAGGCGCGGCGTTTGCCAATCCCTGGCGGGCTGAGTAGGCTAGAGCTGTTATGGACTTTTGCGCAGTATTTTCCCCTGCACCCCTCTCCCCGGTCTATACACTGCGTCGCGGGGGGTGAAGGGCGGACAGCCATTGAGAGCATCTCGAACGGGAGACTGTCGCTAACTTTACCTCACCCCCGCTTGGCGCTCACGCGCCTCGCTGCCCCCTCTCCGACGCGGAGAGGGGGCGAGCCGAGCGCAGCGAGGCTGGGGGTGAGGTAAACAGGAGCGAGCCAACCTCTACGCTTGCTCTAGCTCTGTCCGCCCCTGAACCCGCGAGGGAAAAGGGCCGGGGGATGAGGGGAAAAGTGCATAACACGCTCTAGAGTATTGCATTCGTGGCCGTCGGTCAAGGGTAGCCTACCGACTCGTGGCTGGTATGACCAGCGAACGCTATCCCCTCGCAGCCTTGAATGCAGCCAACGCCCTTGCGCGGGCAAATGCATGGTCAACGATCGGCGGAGGATAATCGGCTGGAGGATCATTCAGCAGCCAGGGAGTATGGATGAAGGGCGCGGGCACGTCGCGTAGTTCTGGCACCCAGCGCCGGATATAGTCACCGTGTGGGTCATATTTCTGGCTTTGCAACACCGGATGGAAAATCCGGAAGTAGGGCTGGGCATCGGTGCCAGTCCCCGCTGCCCACTGCCAACCGCCGTTGTTGGCAGCTGTATCTCCGTCAATGAGCCACCGCATGAAGTGTTGCTCACCCGCGCGCCAGTGAATGAGCAGGTCTTTGGTAAGGAAGCTGGCGACTATCATCCGTGCTCTGTTGGGCAACCAACCAATCGCGCGCAGTTGCCGCATGGCCGCATCCACCACTGGATACCCTGTCTGGCCCTCCTGCCAGGCAGCCAGGTCGTCGGGCGCATCGCGCCAGGACACGGAGTCATATTCCGGACGGAAATTACTTCGCTCCACGAGCGGAAAGTGATAGAGGATATGGTGATAGAACTCCCGCCAGATCAGCTCGTTAACAAATGTCTCCGCTGACTTTCTCGCGTCTCCATCCGGTGCATTCTGCAGGGCTTCCTGTGCCGCCCAGTATACCTGTCGCGGCGAGATCACACCGAAACGCAGATACGGCGAGAGATACGACGATCCGGCAGGTATTTCCGCTGCAAGAGGGTCGGCCACCAGGGTATTGCGAGTCTCACCGTAGTAGTAGATGGGCCCCACCACAAATCGATCCAACAATGCCTTCGCAAAGCGCTCATCGGCGGGCGGCACAGCGATAGTGGACGCAAAACCAAGCGCCGACAGTTCGGGTATGCCCCCGGAAGCAACTTGGCCCGCGCGCACCCATCGCCCCACCGACACGTCACTTTCTGGCCTGGCTGGCGGTGGAAAAGCTCGCCAGCGTTTCATGAAGGGCGTGTAGACCACCAGCGGCGAACCGTCTTCCCTGAGCACTGTACCTGGTGCTCGCAACAGCAGATCGGGACAGGTATGTACAGGGACCGATAACGCACGCTTGAGCCTTTCATCGCGTCGCCGCGCGTAGGACGTGTAATCCTCGTTCGCATAGATGGCCTGAGCGTGTGTCTCGCGCACCAGTGCCGATAGAACCTGCACCGGCTCTCCGAAACGCACCACGAGTGCGCTTCCTCGCGCTCTCAAATCCTGATCGAGCGCGTGCAATGCACGAAGCAAGAAGGCCACGCGAGGCGCACCTGTGCGTGGACTATACAGGATGGCAGGATCGAAAATGAACAGAGGAAGCACTGGCCTGCCGGACTGCAAAGCGGCTCGCAGAGCTGTATTGTCGCTCAAGCGCAGGTCGCGGCGAAACCAATGAATGACCGGCCAGGTGTTCATCACCGCAACGCTCTGGTAGATTGAGGCGCAAAGACCCAGTGAGCACGACGAAGGGGCAGGGCATCCAGCACAGCGCGTGCCACGCGCATAGCTCCCGCGGTCACCCCTGCCGTAGATTGTCCCGGAAAAACTGAATCCCCTACCAGACGCAAGTTGGGAATGCCTGTGCGTGGTCCTCGCGTGGCCAGCAGGGACGTGACCGGAAAGCCGCCCACCATGCCTAGATGCCGATGCGTCCACGTCTGATAGGTGATTGGAGTCCCTGGCATGATCAGCGTCGCCGCGGCGCGCGCACCAGGCAAAACCGTCTCGATAGCATCCAACAGACGCGCCGTGTATTCCTGCTTATGCGCTTCATAGGCCGCGGGATCGGACTGTATCAGTGACCACCAGGGGGCAATCGCTGTGTGCGTAGTGACTGTCATGGCGCGGAATCCTCGCGGCGCGCGAGATTCATCCCAGACGGGCGAGAGCGAAAGAAAGACACTCCTGCCCTCACCGAGCGGCCCTTCCCGATCGGTGATGATCTGATGGTGATCGGGCAGGTCGGCGGGGACAGCGCGGGCATCAAGCCCCACATATAGTACGAAAGCGCCCCACCCCATTGTCCGCCCAGCCACTTCCCGGCGTAGCGCGGATGGGCTATCTTCCGCCAGTAGTTGATCTAACGACCAAGGCGTGACATTGGCGACCACGAAATCGGCGGGCAGGTATTCTTCCGCACAACGCCGCACTTCCATCTGCACACCGCTTACGCGACCGTCATGTACTACAATGCGGGTCACTTTGTGCTTGTAATGCACCTCACCGCCCAATTCGCGCACTTTGTCCGCCAGCGTCTGAGCAATGCTGCCCATGCCTCCTTCGACATGGTATACCCCTTGCCGCGGCAGATCGAGCGCTATAGCGCTGTAAAGGGCATTGGCCTCCGATGCCACCGCCTGAGCCGAGATCAGCAACTGCGCGTCAATCATACGCCGAAAGATATGGTCGTCGGCCAGGCGGTGACGCGCCAGCCATTGGGCCGCCGAATGAAACGCCAGCGGCAACAAGTCGAGCGCTGCCGGCAGGTGCCGCAGCCCGATTCCACCCAGACGCATCACTTCACGCCAGTCACCGGGAGGCCAGGGCAACGCTTCGGCAGCTAGCCTCCAGACTCGGTCGGCCAGACGCGCCTGTTCTTCCCAGAACCTGGCACTATGCGGAAAGAGTTCAATCAGACTCTGACGATCGCGGCTAAGAAGCACCTGTTTTTCTGGCAGGTGTACCATCCAAGCTGTTTCAAGTGGACGTACCGGCCACCGTATCTGCAACCGCTCACCTACCAGTGCATGAGGGCCGCCTGGCTGGAACCCCCCTGCCAGAGTTGCTCCAGCATCAAAGCGGAATCCTTTGTGATAGAACGTCCCCGCCGAACCGCCAGGGTATGTCCCCGCCTCCAACACCGTCACGCGGCATCCTGCCTGAGCAACTAATGCAGCAGTAGTCAGGCCACCAATACCCGCACCAATCACGACAACATGGTGCTCCGCCGTCTTCTGTCCCATTCTCTCTCACCTCACCGCGCGACGAGTTCGCCAGTGTCGGTATGCGAACAATATACGCAGGGCCGTACGACTGAAGGTCAGGCGCGTCCATGCATATCGCAGACCAGGGCGATACGAGAGGGTGATCCGGTCAAGCAATTCGGTACCGCTTTCGCAAGGACGCATGATGTGTTCGTGCTCCCAGAAAGCCAGCGGTCCGACAACCTGACGGTCCACAAAAGACATAGGCTCTGGCCCTGGCTCATGAGCGGCCACCCATCGTACCGGGAGTGGCCCCAGCCGCAGCAGGAATTCGAGTTCTCCGCCAGTAAGGGAGCGACGATCATCGCGCACAATCTGTATGCGCATCGGCGGCATAGTCAGGCGATAAAGAGCGTCTGGGGACTGATGAAATGCCCACACACGCTCCGCCGGAGCCGCTATCACGGAACGGTGCTCGAATACCCGACGGTGTGATCTATCCATAGTCTTGTCCAGGAACTACACGAGAAAGCCATGCAGATCGTAACAAAAGCCACGAGGGGTGTCGGTTAGAGAATGCTGAGAGCGCTATACCCAGGAATCTGCCAAAAAAACTCACTGCACCGTTGACAGCAGGCGAAAACACGCTAGAATACGGGATGTTCCGGATGGAACAATGCCGAGGTAGCTCAGTTGGTAGAGCACTTGACTGAAAATCAAGGAGTCCCCAGTTCAAGTCTGGGCCTCGGCACCTGATTTTTTCCTCGGACGACGAGTGAATTCGTACCATCCGCACAGCGAATCAAGGCTATTCGTTAAAGTGCGTCGCCCCCCTACAACGGGCGATGCATTTTTGTTTGTCCCTGATCTTCCCTCGATTTCTTGGGCACAAGAAATGCCGGAGGCTGGAACAATCAAAGGGGAGCTATAGGCAGGCGTTATCGAACCAAGACGCCCTCAGTCCTGGAAAGCCAGCGACCAAAGATAGTCTACCAGCGCCCAGGTTTCTTGAGGTGTGAACACGGTGCCGAAATTGGGCATGTCCGTGCCCATCCCTCCCCGGCGGATTTTGGCATACAGCACGTCGCCGCGCACCTGAAACATATAGGCAGGATCCGCGAAAGCGACAGGTTCTTCGGCGGTTGTGTTCGCAGCAGGGCCATCTCCGCCGCCGAACTGTCCATGGCAGGCTGCGCAGTTCTTGTTATAGAGCGTCTCGGCGTCTATCGTCGGGGCAGGCGATAGGTCAGCAACCCACAGGTACGCCACGACATCAACCAGATCAGCGCGCAGCGCCCGCGGATTGGCCGCGATCAGCAATTCGAGCGCCTGCGCTGGCGTGTGCGAACGCCGCCAAAGAGGATCGCGCACAGCATCCGGCAGGGTCAGTTCAGCAGACAATAGCTGACCGCGCTGTGCCGAGGGTGGCCGCTGGAAAGACATTGTTTCGGCTGCCCCATGCTGCAGCCCATCGCCATGCCGGGCGTCCAGGTCTATTCCTGCGGCGATCAGCGACTCGATGACTGGATCGGGAGAGGCCGGGGGCACATAGGCTGGTCGTGCGGGATCGATCACCTGGATCGTTCCGCGCATCCGCCAATGATCGGGGCTGCACCAGGCATTGCAGTAGTAGGTATAGGTGCCGGGCTGATCGAAGTTGAGCGTGATCTCCCGGACTGTGCCCGGATCAATGTGTCCCAGGTCAATCCCCAGCCCTGGCCCAATGGCGACTCCATGAGTGACGTCGTACGCGGTGAAGCGCAGCGTGACCGGCTGTCCTATTTCGGTAGTGATCGCCTCAGGCTCAAAACCTCCTGCCTGAGGCACCCGCATCGCAATTTCAACGATCCGCGTCGAAGCCAGGCCGGGGCGCAGCCAGAACTGATAGCCGAGCGCCGCCAGGGGAACGCCGACAATGATCAGTATCAGGAGCAGCAGTGCGATGAGGTCACGACGGGCCACCGGTCACCCCAGGTACAGGCGCAGAAAACCCCAGGTGATCGCCAACACAAAGCTGCTGAGCGGCAGAGTCACCACAAAGGCCGGACGATGACGCATATGATGCTGTCGGGCGATTTTGTAAGCCGTGTTGAGCGCGAAGAGCAGTCCGGTGGTCAACGCGCCCACCTGCAGGAAGGGGATCGCTGTCGTGCCCAGGGGCGTCCAGGGAGTGCTGGCTGTGCCGAACAAATTCCAGCCCCAGCCGAACGGATCGGAAAGCACGGCCAGCGCATAGCTGCCGTTCACCAGCACGAAACCGAAGCTGAAGGCAATCCACGCTGCCAATCCCAACGGAACCAGGGCGTAAGCGTAGTCGGTGAACGTCTGACGAAACGAGCGCGGCGAGGGAGCGATGCAACGGATCAGCAGGACGATCAGCGCAAACGCGCCAGGCAGCACGGCCAGGTTGAACGTCACGAAACCCAGAGCGTACAGCAGCCAATGTGATACAGAGTCCATATTGGCCCAGCTCTTGAGCCAGCCCCATGGTCCAAGCAACACCGCCGAATAGATCAGTGCACAGCCGAGCATGATAAAGGCTTTGTAGGCTTCGTCCAGACGGCGCTCCTTGGCTACCATGAGATCGCTGCCAAAGGGTCGCAGGTTCAGCACGATATTGTTTTTGGGACAGGTTTTCAGACACTCGAAGCACAGGCCGCAATAGACATTGCGCGTCAGCGTGCCAGGAAACACCATCCAGGGGCAGCCGTAGCCAAACTCGTTGCCCGTAATGCAGTCTTTGGTCTTGTGCGCAGCGCAAACATCTGGATCGGCCACGCGCAATTCGACCGGTGACATGAGAGAGTACAGTCCAATGAAGCCGCCCACCGGACACACATAGCGACAGAAGACACGGTTCTTGTAGAGTGCGCTCAGCGCGATGCCCATCAACAGAAAACCGAGCAACACCAGCGCACTGATCGCTGGTCGGGTGAGGATGATCGCGCTGAACAGCGCCACGCCCAGAAAACCGAAGTTCTGCAGCCACATATTTCGCAGAAAGGGCGGCCAACGCCAGCCGCGCGTCCAGGGGCGAACCGGCCCCCGCGCCAGGATGGCGCGGCGTTGCAGCCACTCCCCTGGCGCAGGGATCGGACAGACAGTGCACCACAGGCGACCGAAAAATGGCACCAGCACGATCATCAGCAGTGCCCACCACACAATCCATACGAACACGATGCCAAAGTTGTGGCTTCCGGCAGGCGTGCCTGCCAGTCCGCTCAGGATGGCCAGGGTGAAGAAGAACAGGGCCGCCAGCATCAGCGACGGCTGAAAGGCGCGCGCCCGCAAGATGCGCCTGAGCCAGGGCGCGCGCTCCAACAGATTCAGGCGTGTGTCATCCGTTCTCATCAAGGCACCCAGTTCGAAAGGATGGTGAGTTGCTTATCAGGTTCGACAGGATCGTTGGTGCGCAGGTGCACCCGAAACTCGTGTTGTCCATCCATGCCGGCGTGCATCATGAACGTCAGTGCTACGGTGGCCTCGTGGCCGGGATCAATGGTCGTCGAACTGACGACAGCTCGGGGCGGTCAACACCCCTGCACGAGTTCGACCTGCGGCTCACCCAGGATCATCAGCGGTCTGTCGCCCACATTGCGCACCCGATAGGTCGTGGTGATAGTGGTGCCAAGCCGGACGTCGCCGTAGTCAATGACTTCCTGCGGCAACACCTGCACACGCGGTGCGCCTCGTACTTCCGGCTCGAAATTCGGGTCGAAGGCTTTTTGACCCGTCGCGGTATTCTGGCGCGAGGCCAGCGCCAGCGCCGCAATGATCAGGGTCACCGCGCCAGCGACCCCCGCCAAAAGCCAGCGCAGGTTGCTGCCTGGGCCGCTCGCCTTGCGGCGACGGTGTTTAGGGGTGTGTGCCACTGAGCACCTCCTGAAATGAATGAGACTTTCCTGTCTGCCACAAATGAACCAACATGCCCAGCGTCGCGACCATCACCAGAGCCAGCGCGCGCCAGTAGGGAGTGTTTGCCTCGACTATCAGTTCGCCAATCATGAATGGGTGCAGCGGCCCGCAACTCACGGCACAGCGGTAGCGAAACTTGCCGGGCCGGTCGGCCATGAAGATGACTTCTTCGGTCACGCCTGGCTCGATCCGCCTTTGTAGCCCGTATCCATCCAGGTAAAAACCGTGTACCACATCGGATGCCGTCAGTTTGAGAATCACGCGGTCGCCTTGCTGTACCTGCACCCGTCCAGGAGCAAAAGCGAACTGCGTAGCATCAATGTGTATGGAGCGTGTTGTAGACGAGCGCGCCCTACCCGGCACAGGTATGAACAATAGCGCGACGCCCAGCAGGCCGAACAACGCCAGCATCCATCGAGACGAGAAACGGTGAGCCATGAGCTACTCCTGCGGCAGCGGTGTGTTGGTGCCAGGGCCAAAGGCGCTGTACTGCGCGTCAATATAGGCGCGCACCTGCGGCGAAGACCAGCCTTCGCCCTTCAGACGCATCACGTCCTGAGTGATATCCACGCAAATCCCGCAGCCATTGGCATGGCTGTCGAAAGTGATCGTGCCATCCGCAGCGATATCCTGGATGTAGCAGCTCAGATTGCTGGTATGCCCCATGGCCCCACACCCGCAATAGCAGGGGTACTTGGCCAGCTCGTCGGGATGCTCCACAGCGTATTCGTAGGCAGCGCGCACGCGCGAGGGGGCCTCGCGCGCCCAGTCCGGCAACATGGCGACGCTGCCCGACTCCTTGTTCCCGCCCGCACAGGCAACCAAGACCAGCACTAGCAGCAAGGTGAATAGAGGTCTGGTAGAACGCATAGACAATCTCCCGTGTGGCTTGTGGTCTTACCCCTACTATAGAAAAGGTGAGGATGAGGCGAATGCGCCATTCGGCGTATCGGCAGATGCGCCATCTGTCACTTTAGCGCAGACGCAGCCGGAAGGCTGGACAGACCCATTAGATCAACACGCCAAACGGCGTATGGTCAGCGAGCCTGAATATTCGTATTATCAATTCATTGTCAAAGAGGAAAGCACAGGAGATAGAAGGAAGATGAAACGAGTAGCGTTGTTGCTGATGGGGATGATAGTTCTCTCACTGCTGATGGGGCAGCAGGCCCAGGCCGACGGACCCCTTGGCGGACGGGCGGAGCGGGCCGAAGTGCGCTTCATGGAAGGGATGATCGATCATCATCAGATGGCGCTGGACATGGCCCAGCATTGCCTGAACAAAACTGCTAACGAGACGCTGCGGACACTGTGCCAGAACGTGATTGACGCGCAAACCCCAGAGATCGAAATGCTGCGCGGGTGGCTGCGCGAATGGTATGGCATCGAATACACTCCTGTGCCGATGAGTCAATTGATGGACATGATGCAGGCTGAGATGAGCAGTGGCATGGGGCACGGCGATCACACCACCAATCCGACTACCGACATGCCACTGATGATGGGCATGATGGCTGGCTTCGACCGTCTGGAAGGGCTGGACTATGACCAGGCCTGGCTGGAAGCTATGATTGACCATCACGACGATGCTGTTCATATGGCACAGCGCGTGCTGCGCTATGCCGGGCACCAAGAACTGCGCGCCTTGGCGCTACAGATCATTGGCGACCAAACGGCGGAGATCAAACTGATGGAAACGATGCTGGCCGATCTAACCCTCGCCAGCTAACTTTCGCTCCCGTCCGAGCCTTCATAGGAGCTAGGAGAAATCATGAAACGTATCACGCTCGTCATCTTGCTGGTAGGGATGCTCACGCTCAGTGCTGCATCACTGGCGTTCGCCGAGGGCAACGGCCCGGCTCCTGGTCGCACCTGTGGACAATTCTTTGGCCAACATGTCGCCGAACATGCTCAGGCCGGACACCTGGGGCCTGTGCACCATCCTGGTATGCATCAGGGTCTGGTCAATTTCCTGGATCACGGACAGCACGAGCATAGCTGTCCTTAAGGCCGGCGCATCCCTGGCGGCTGCAGAAGACCGCTCATGTGCCCGCCGCAGATGAGGCAAGCGGAGCCTGGACAGTCACAGTAGTGCCTGCTCCTGGCTCCGATTGTATCTGCAGGCGAGCGCCGATGAGTGCTGCGCGTTCATACATGCCCATGATACCGAAATGTTTCGTGGCGCTGAGACCGCCTGCTCCGGCCTGTTGCTGTGGAGAAAATCCCCTGCCGTTGTCCCTCACCGAGATGATGACCTGCCCTTCGGCAAACTGCACCCTCAGCCAGACTTGTGTGGCGTGACTGTGCCGCCAAGCGTTGTTGAGCGCCTCTTGGGCAATACGGTAGAGGGCGATCTCGTGCTCTGGGGTCAGGCGCTGCGGGGTGCCTATCTTCTCGAAATGAACAGTCATCTTCCCCTCCCCGCCCAGGTCGCGGGTCAGCATCTGCAGCGCTGGCACCAGCCCTAGTTCTTCCAGGTAGACGGGTCGCAAGGCCCGCACAATGCGCCGCAAGTCTTCGAGCGCATTCTGGATCATCTGACGTATCTCGGCCTGTAGCTCAACGGCGCGCACATCATCTTTCAGGTAGGGTTTCAGCATTTGCTGGCGGTGTCCCAGCGCCACCAATGCCTGAGCCGTCTGATCATGTAGTTCGCGGGCCAGCCGCCGCCGTTCATCCTCCTGAGCCTGCGTGATCGCGCCAATGTAGTCGTGCATGCTGATCTGCGCCGCCTGCACACGGCAGGCCATGTCCTGCAACGTGGTCTGCAGGTGCTGAATCTCGCGAATACCGCCGACCTGTTGCTCAATGGCCGCGAAATCACCCCCTGCCACCGCTGTGGCCTGGGCTTCCAGGCGGCGCAACGGCACGACGATGCGTTGGATTCCGAACCACATGGCGCCCATGGCAATGAGCAGCCCTGGTACCAGCACCAGCGGCGCAGCCTGTGAGTAGCGCATCAGCGGGCTGAGGGTCTCTTTCCAGCGTTCTTCCTGGATCAGCGTCCATTGGGTCGCCGGAACCGCCGCAGCCGTGACGACTATATCCTGGCCCTGCCGGTCGAGCCGCTCCACCGGCTGCGAGTCAGACGTTGGGACTGCAAATTGCTGCCCGACGTAGGCCGGATCGCTGTGGTACAGAACCTGCCCCGCGCCGTCTATCAGATAAACAGTCGTGGTAGAAGACTCGTGCAGGCTCTGCAACACTGCCCCCACCGGCAGCGCCGCCAGCGACACCACACCCGCCACCCGTAGATCGCCCGCGGAAACCAGGATGACGAGGCGGCTGCGGTTCTGGCCTGGTTCTACCTGGGGGATGAAAGCGGGCGGGGTTTGCCCCCTCATCAGTGGCGTGATAGCCTGCCACTGCGCGCCGTCTGGCGCGGCGGCCAGCATCTGACCATCTGCCGAATAGACCGCAACTCCGCCGTCGAACAGCGTAGGCAGCCAGCGCATGGCAGCTAGAGTCTGCTGCAATGCCTGGTGGTTGTCTGCCGGTAGTTGCAGCATTGCCAGTACTTCGCGGTGCTGCTCCAGTTGATCCGACAGACTGGCTGCCGCGCCGGCCACGACCTGGGCGTTGTGACTGACCAGCATATCACGCATGGCCGCCTGGTGCAGGGCTGCGCCTCCCAACGCAATGATCAGCAACAGCGTCAGTAGCGGCAAGATCACCAGGATTAACAGTTGCAGTGGCAGGCTAGTCGGGCGAATTCTCATGGGAAGCGGGCCACTCCAGGAGACCGAGTTGCGCTGCAATGACCACCGCTTCGGTGCGGTTGGCGGCGTTGAGCTTCTCGAAAATGCGGCGCAGATGTCCCTGCACGGTGCGATCGCTGATGTTCAGCAGCAGGCCAATAGCTTTGTTGGTCAGGCCCCGCGCGGCAGCCTGGAGCACTTCCAGTTCGCGCTCGCTCAATGGCTCGTAAACGGTACGGGGAGCATGTGAGGCAGCGACGGCGCGCATCAGCCTGGGAAGAATCTGGGGGTCGAGCACCGACCGCCCCTCATATACAGCCTGCACCGCCGCGATAATCTCCTCCATGTCGGCGGTCTTGAGCACGAAGCCGTTCACGCCCGCCTCCAGCGCCGCCACGATGAACGGGTCGTCATCAAAGGCAGTGAGGATGAGCAGACCCACTGGCCACTTGCTGGCACGAACCCGACGCGCTACCTCGATGCCGCTGTAGCCTGGCATTTGAATATCCAGTACGGCCACATCGGGCTGATGCTGTTCGATCAGACGCAAGGCCTGCGTGCCATCCTCGGCTTCGGCCACCACCTCAATGCCAGCCGCAGCCAGAAACTGTTTGATTCCGTGCCGCACGACCTGATGGTCGTCAGCCAGGATAACGCGGATCGTCTCGTTGGTCTGCATGGCAACTCACCTCTGTCGTTAGAGTCTCTATCCATGTTAGCAGCGTTTTGGCTGATCTCCACTGCGCCAAAATGCCTATGGGACGATACGGCATGTGGCGCTAGGGTCACGCTTCGGCACATCCTATACTGGAGACGATGGACGAGGAGGAGCTGCTGTGCCATGTGCCTTCAGTGCCAGTGTGCCCGCCAGCCAACTGGTGACAGCGATATGTCAGGCGCTCACGGCGGCGGGGTTTCAGGTCGCGCAGTCGTTCGATCTGCGTTCGGCCTTCACTATGCTGCCAGACCATGCCTGCCCTCATCATCATGACCCTGCAGAGTGCAACTGTCAGTATAGCGTACTACTGGTCTATGGGCAGGCCACAGCGCCAGAGACATTGGTCGTGCATGGCAGCGATGCCCACTGTTGGATTACGCTGGCCGATCCCTGGACGCAACAGCCGGGGCCAAGCCCAACCGCGGACATCGTGCGCGCCCTGGAGGAGGCACACCTCATTGACCCGGCCTGGGGCCAGGATGGCTTCTAACGTACTGCAAAGGAGAAAGCGGCTATGCATGGATATGGATTCGATATGGCCTGGGGCGGATGGTGGATGGTGTTGTTCTGGTTGGGGGTGATCGCCCTGATCGTCTGGGGTGTACGCATGTTGACGAACGGTTCGCCGAATTCTGGCAGACACTCAGCAGAGACCGCCCGCGACATTATCGAGCGCCGCTATGCGCGTGGCGAAATTTCGCGCGAGGAATTCCTTGACCTCCTCACCGATCTCGAGTCGGCTGAAGCCTACCGCAAAGCAAAAAGGAGCGAACACTCATGACCAGGCAATCGTGGTTGGGCGGTGCGGCGCTGATAGTGGCCGCGCTGGCCATTGTCGGCTTCGGTGTATGGACGACTTACGCCCAGGGGCCGCGCGGGTATGATGGCCCGTGTGCATACTACGGCCCCGGCATGATGCATGGGGCAATGATGGGCGGCTGGGACGGCACTGACTGCCCCGACGCCAATAGAATGTGGTACGGCGGCATGATGGGCGGTGTGGCAGGATGCCCCTTCGCTGGCATGATGATGGGTTACGGCACTGCGGGCTTTGGGATGATGGGGAGCTGGACTCCTCCGGCTGAGCTGCCCCCTGCGGGCGACACCCTAACGCTCGAAGAAGCCCTGGTCGTGGCTCAGGCGTATGTTGCGACCTGGGAAGACCCCAATCTGCAAGTGAGAGAGGTGATGCAGTTCGACAATCACTTCTACGCTGAGGCCGTCGAGGCTGATAGCGGGCGCGGGGCATTCGAATTCCTGATCGATCCCGTCAGCGGAACAGTGATCCTCGATCCGGGGCCAAACATGATGTGGAATCTCAAGTATGGGATGCACATGAGTTGGGGGCAACCCCGCACGCGCTGGAATGCCCCGCGCGGTGCCGATGGCGTCGAGATGAGCGTCTCTGCGGAGGACGCACGCGCAGCCGCTCAGTCGTACCTGGATGAGACCTATCCAGGGCTGACCGTAGCCGAAGAGGCCGAGGCTTTCTATGGCTACTACACGCTGCATATCCTGGAAGACGGGCAGATCGTGGGGATGCTGAGTGTCAACGGCAACACTGGCGCGGTCTGGCTGCATCATTGGCACGGCGAGTTCGTGGCAATGACCGAAGCCGAATAACGGCCTCTCCTTTTCTCTGCTCAGCACAGAAGCCGGTCACCGTCCGTGGCCGGCTTTGTGCGTTAAATGACGTAAGCTGATATGCGCCAAATGGCGTATGTGCCGGGGATGATGTACTGTATAATCGTGAATGATGCCCCCCCCCATGGGGCTGGGGTTACCAGACGCCGAAGGAGGTACCGCCATGGATCACCATGATCACGAAGCCCACCGTCATGAAGCTCACTCACCAGCGCCCTCCCCTACTATCCCACATGTCCATCCTGAGGCGGAGTATACGAGCCATGCCCCAACCCGTGAGCATCGCCCTCACACCGACCATACGGGCCACGAGATCATGTTCCGTAGCCGCTTCTGGGTGTCGTTGGCGCTGACTGTGCCCGTGCTGCTCTTCAGCCCTATGCTTCAAAGCTGGCTTGGTTTCACCATGCCCGACCTCGGCGTCAACCGCTGGATCGGCCCGGCCTTTGCCATCGCCATTTTCTTCTATGGGGGCGTACCATTCATCCAGATGGCGCATCCCGAAGTGTTGTCCCGTCGCCCTGGCATGATGACACTCATCTCGCTGGCGATCAGTACGGCGTTTGTCTACAGCGTCTTCGCTCTGTTTGTCGCGCCAGAGAGTGGCTTCTTCTGGGAAATGGCAACGCTGATTGATGTAATGCTGCTGGGACACTGGATCGAGATGCGCAGCATCCGCCAGGCCTCTGGCGCACTGCAGGAACTGGCAAAACTCATTCCGGATACGGCGGAGCGCCTGTGCGAAAACGGCGAGATCGAGACGATCCCTGTGACCCATCTGCAGACAGGGGACCTGGTGCTGGTGCGCCCCGGAACAAGCATTCCTGCCGACGGCCTGGTTGAGGAAGGACATTCTGCCGTTAACGAAGCCATGATCACTGGTGAATCCAGGCCCGTGCAGAAAGATGTCGGAGACAAAGTCATCGGCGGAACCATCAACGGTGATGGGAGTCTGCGCGTGCGCATCACAGCTACCGGCGATCAGACCGCCCTGGCAGGCATCATGCGGCTGGTCGAGCAGGCGCAGCAGAGCAAGTCGCAGACACAGATACTGGCGGACAGAGCTGCTGGATGGCTGTTCTACATCGCGCTGGCAGCGGCAACAGTGACCGCGGTCGCCTGGCTGTTCGCCGCCGGCCTGGAACTTGACGCCCTGGAGCGAGCAGTGACGGTGCTGGTCATTGCCTGCCCACATGCACTTGGCCTGGCCATCCCGCTAGTCGTGGCCATCAGCACGACCCTGGCAGCGCGTCACGGCATCCTTATCCGCGACCGGCTGGCGCTGGAAAAAGCTCGTCTGATTGACACCATTATCTTCGACAAAACCGGCACGCTGACAGAAGGGCGGTTTGGAGTGGTGAGCGTCGCCACCGTGAATGGCTGGAGCGAGGATCGTGCGCTGGCCCTGGCGCTAGCCGTCGAAGGCGACTCCGAACACCTTATCGCTCAGGGCATCCGTCGCGCTGCCGAAGAGCGCGGTCTGACCCCCGTTGCTGTCCAGGACTTCGAGGCCATCAAGGGGCGCGGCATCCGGGCCAGACTTGACGGGCGTTCCATCTATGTCGGCGGTCCGCGTCTGTTGGAAATGTTGGGCAGTGAACTGCCGGAGATGTTGGCGCACTTTACTGAACAAGCGGGACACAAAGGGCACTCTGTTGTCTACTTGGTCGAGGAGAAGCAGCCGGTCGCCGCATTCGCCCTGGCCGATGTCATCCGTCCGGAGAGCCGAGAAGCGATAGCCCGTCTACATCGAATGGGCTTTGAAGTTGCCATGTTGACGGGCGACAGCGAAGCAGTAGCCCGCGCTGTAGCCGAAGAACTGGGCATTGCCACATACTTTGCCGGAGTATTGCCGGAACACAAAGACCAGAAAGTGGCAGAATTGCAGCAGCGCGGCAAACAGGTCGCCATGGTAGGCGATGGGGTTAATGATGCGCCGGCGCTGACGCGGGCCGATGTCGGTATTGCCATCGGCAGCGGCACCGACGTGGCGATTGAGTCGGCGGGAATCATCCTGGTGCGCAGCAATCCGCTCGACGTGGTCAGTATTTTCGCCCTGAGCCGCGTTACCTACCGCAAGATGGTACAGAACCTGCTCTGGGCCACCGGCTACAACATCTTCGCGCTGCCTCTGGCGGCGGGTATTCTGGCTCCTCTGGGACTGCTGTTGTCCCCGGCCATCGGTGCGCTGTTCATGTCGCTCAGCACAGTAATTGTGGCGATCAACGCACAATTGCTGCGGCGAACCCGGCTGGCATCGTGAGCCAGGGGAGCGCTATTCCAATGGGTCAGATGGAGTTGAAAATTCCCATCGGGCGCAGCCCCTGGCGCGACGCCCCCTCACGTCCAGGGGCGTGCGGACTTGCCGCACATGTTGACTGATCGCCCCGCAGACGGCAACAAGAACACAAAGCTCGCTTCCTGTGCCGTTGATCCGGAGCGCACCTTGCAGATGCACATTTGAGACTTCAACGCGATGATCACTGCTCTGCCCGATGGGGTCATCTCATCGAGCAGGGCTTAGGGAGACCGCCCGATATATCTGGCCCTGCTATTCCTCGACACCGTGCTCTTTGAGCAGCGCTACGACCTCTGGGAAATCAATCCCCAGTTCACGCACCTTCTTCAGTGTCGGAATTCCGTTGGGCGTCCAACCCCGCCGTTTGTACACTGCGTCCATGAGTTGCTCATAGCGCTGCTCGCGGTAGGCCCGCAGCGCGGCTATCTTCTCTGCCAGAGTCATCTGCTCCGGGTCGACGCCTATTTCCTCGCGCAATTGCCGGTCGTAGCGCTCAGCACGCGACTGATACTCGTCTTCGGTCACTGGCCCCATGGCCCGGTATGGCAAATAGTCGTGTTCGCGCGTGCCAAAGCCCAGCCGCAAGGCGAACAACCGCTGAAAGTTGTACACCCGCTCCGATTGAGCGATCAGGTCCTCGGGGCGAGTAGGCTTGCCGGTCAACCCCTCGTAGAGCCAGCAATAGTTCTCCACGTGCTCCGGCACTTTGTTCGGCTCTGCCGTCTCTTTGTTATTGGCCGGTGTAATGTCATTCCAGGGCAACTTACACAGTCCATGCAGGCTGAACCATGTCCGCCACAAGGGGAAGTAGTGCAACGCCTCGGCTTTGGCCTCGAAGGTAGGCAGTTCTTTCTTGACCATGTCCATGAAGATCAGCCAGGCTTCGTCGTGCTGCGCCCCTTTGAGCGCCATCCCGTAGCCGCCCTGCTGCGCGAGCGACTCTTTGGTCATGTACTCGGAGATTTCCATCCCCTTCACTTCCATGCCGATATCCTGGACGAACTGCGGCTCGGCCCCGTACTTTTCGACAAACAGGCGCTTCATGTAGCGCACGCCCTGCCCGACAATATGCCCAAACCCCTCACCCCGCGCCAACTGGTGCAGCAGCTCCAATACTGCCTCGGCGTTGCCCCAGGTCAGCCTGAGACCGCCGGTGACTTCCTCGTCAATGATCCCCTCGGCGAAGCACTCCATGGCAAAGGCCACCGAATTGGCAAACGAGATGGTATCAATGCCATAGGTGTCGCAGTAGAAATTCATCTCGATCACCGCCAGCGGGTCGAAAACACCGATGTTCGACCCTTCACCGGCTATCGTCTCGTACTCTGGTCCGTCTACCAGTACCGCCTGCCCTTTAAATGGGCCGGTGCGCAGGTGAAAGTGATCGACACCATGCGCGCACGACAGAGTGCAACCGTACCAGCAACCGTCCGGCATCCCCTGCGTATAGAGCTGTTCCCAGACCGAAGTATCCAGATTGCGGGCGTCCGGGTGAGAGCCATAGCGATAGTTATGCACTGGCAACAGGTCGAACTCGTTCATGATCGGCGGCAGGTGACCGGTGCCCACTTTGCGCATGTTGTTCTGTTTACTGTCCAGCTCAGCGATCTCTTTGTTGATGCGCGCCCCGGCCTTGCGGATCAACTCCATGTCAGCCGGGTGATTGCTATCGCCCCGCATCTGACTATAGCGCACGACAATCGCCTTGATGCGTTTGTGCCGAAAGACGCGCCCCGAACCACCGCGTCCGGCCTGTTTGACGCGTACTTCCTTGCGCCGCACGTCATACCAGCTAAAGTTTAGCCCTGCGTAGCGCGAATACTCCGCCCCCTGCCCCGTCGAAACAACCGACACGCTGCGCTTGTCACGCTCATCTCTGGCGTACATGTCCGTCAGTTGCCGCGCGATCAGATGCGTATTGATATCTTCTAGAGGCGCTTCCTCAATGGCGACGCGCCCCTCGTCCCCGTCAATGACGATAATCACGTCGCGCTCGGCGATTCCCTGTACCTCCAGCGCGTCCCAGCCGGAGAACTTGAGATACGGGCCGAAGTAGCCGCCTGCGTTGCTATCTATGACCGAGTCTGTCAGCGGTGAGATAGTCACCACAGTGGACTTCCCCGAACCCGGATAGGCGGTGATGCCGCCAATTGGCCCCCCCGCGATCACGATCTCGTTTTCCGGATCGTCCCAGCGCGTGGTCGGTTTGGTAGCGTTCCAAAGCAACCACAGGCAGAAGCCCTTGCCTCCGGTAAAAATATCCTTCATCTGCTGTGTGACTGGCTTGCTGCGAATGGTATTCGTGCTCAGGTCAATGTGCAGCGTCCGGTTGGCATAGCCACGTTCCACCGGTTGCCGATCGTAGGTGAATTCCGCCAGAACGCGATGGGCTTGCCTGATTTCGTCGAGCGTCAAAGTTCCCATGGCTTCGTATCTCTCCTGCTACCAGCCATCCTGAAAAAATCTCTTGGTCTTGCCTTCATGATACCCGATGTCCAGACGGGTGTCAGGTGACCTGTATCGAACATCCTCTGGACAAGTATCATGCAGCAGGGGGTTGGCATTCGCCATGCGCCTGCTACAATTGGCCCGCGTGCTTGGACGATGTGCGGGAGCGCCTATGCCTATCACCCAACTGACCTTTGTCTCGTCCAACGAGGAAAAATACCGCGAAATCCGCGATGGCCTGCACTCCTGCGGTGTAGAGACTGAGCGAGTAGCGCTTGATATTCCCGAAATACAGTCGCTCGATCCGGCTCAGGTTGCAGCGCACAAAGCCCGCGCCGCCTACGCTGCCCTTGGGTCTCAGGCGGTATTGGTCGAAGACACAGGGCTGGCGGTTGTGGCCTGGAAAGGCTTCCCCGGCGCGTTGATCAAATGGGTATTGGGGACTATTGGCGAGGAAGGGTTGTGCCGTCAACTCGACGCCTGGGACGACCGGCGTGCCATTGCCACCGTGGTGCTGTGCCTGTACGACGGCCACGAACTGCACACCTTCACGGGTCAGGCCACCGGCATCATCACCGATCGGCCACGTGGCGCGCACGGTTTCGGCTGGGATAGCATCTTCCAGCCTGACGGCTACAACATCACCTACGGAGAGATGCCCCGCGCAGCCAAGATGACCATTTCGATGCGCGCTCGCGCCCTGTCCGCCCTGCGCGCATTCCTGCTGGCGCAGCGCTGACGGCACGTCAACGCTCGGAGCGACGCCCCCGATACGGCACGTGGATCAGCGTCGCCGCTTTGCGCTTGACCTCTTCGGGCCGGCGGTCGTAACGGGCAGTAGTGTCTACCCTGGCGTGTCCCAGAATACGCTGCACGGTGACAATATCGGCCCCGGCATCCAGCAGATCGCCTGCCAGCGTGCGGCGCAGATCGTGCGGCGAAACATGTTGCACACCTGCCTGTTGCGCGCGCTTGAGCAGCAGGTTGTAGACTGCCTGTGTGCTCATCCGGCGCGGAATCAGATCGCCCCCCTTGGTGATCGGCCAGAACAGCGGCCCGGCCTCTGGTCCGCGCACGGCCAGCCAGTCGGCCATGGCCCGCTGTGCACCATCCTGCGCCACATAGGCCAGGTATTCTTTGTTGCGCTTGGCCTGTTGCACGCGCAGCGTGCCTGTCTCCGGGTCGTAATCGGACAGGTTCAGGCGCACCACCGACGAACGACGCACGCCCGTTGCGTACATTAGCGCGATGATCGCCGCATCGCGCGCGCCCGCCGGAGAGGGATCGGCTTCGCAGGCCGCCATCAGCGCTGCCAGTTCGCCCGCGCCCAGGTCACGACCGGCAGGCAACACATCGCCCACCACGCTGCGCACCGAACGAGCACGCTGATAGTCTTCGGCGCTGATTTGCCCCAATTGCCAGGCATGGTAGAGCACTTGGCGCAGGGCCGACAGCATCTTGTTGGCCGTCGCCGGCTTATACCGTTCCGCCAGCAGCGCGCGAATGGCCGCGGTGTGTTCGTAGCGCAACGCCGCCCAGTTGAGCATGAATGCTCCCAGCCTCCCACCTGATAGCAGGCGCGCCATAGTATCCAGGGCCTGAAAGATTGTTCGCCGCGATCCCTCGGACAGGCTCGCCAGATAGACGACTGCAGGATGTTGTGTGAAAGGCAGCTCGCCCGTCCACAGCACCGCCCTGTCTTCCTGCGGCATTTCGACGATCTGATCGTCGTCCACAGCAGCCCTCCTACACCGTTGGCCAGGCGGCTATTCTATCATAAGCCCCACAGGCATACCCACTTGAGGCACAAAGTTTTTCATCTCACTTCGCCCAAGCGCGCCGCATCCTGTACAATAGGCGGAGAATACCGCGCGGGCATCATCTCGGCGGGCAGAAGACTTTGGACGAGCCACGGACTTTCTACCTGGAACGCTTCTATTTCGGCAATCTGTTGTTGCCAGGCAATCGCCCCTCGGCCAATCCGGGCATTGTCGCCCGCACGCCCGGCGTCACACCTGAACTGGCTGCCGAATGGTTGCGTCTGGCCACTTTGCTCCCTCCTCTGCGCTCTGAAGCCACTGCCGAAATGCCGGGTTCACTGGGACTCTTTCGCGGTTCAGGCGATAGCTTTGCTCTGGTGAAAGCCCAGCGTAACGACGCGGGCCTGCCACAACTGTTGTTCGTCCTTACGCCCCGGCAGGCGCTCGACGCCCTCAGCGGTAATGTGCTGGCATTCCGTTCGCTGGCGCTCATGGAAATGCCATCTTTCAGCGCGGTGCGCACCGACCTGCAACCCTTTGCTCTGCACTGCCCCCCTGCACCCGACGAAGACACGCGCATCGCCGCCATCAACGCCTTGCTCGCCGCGTGCGGGGACTCTTTTGCCACCGTTGAGGGATTGCTGGCCGCCCTGATCGAACGCTGGCCCGTAGCCATTGTCAACAGCCCAGCCTCCGCCGAACAGCGCCTCAATTTCCTATGGGGCTTGCTGAGCCTGCTGCCAGCGCCCGCGCGCACCGAAATCACCTTTGCCCTGCACGCCAGCGACCCCATGGTCACACGCGGTGACATCAAGTTCCTGAGCCAGCGGACGACACCTCCACAACACGTTGTCTTCGACTGGAAGAACACCGCACTACTCACCCCTGCGGTTGCACACCCTTACAGCCATTACATCGTGTCCCAACTGCGGCTAGACCCCGAACTGGCCGTCGAGGAAATCGATCGTCTGGCTACCGCAGTCGCCTGGCACGCGCGTCGAGCTGACAGCCTGGCGCAGACGCTCGCCTGGACTGCCCGCCGCGCGGCACTCGATCAGGTTGTGCAGGAAAATCAGCCCGCCGACCGCACTCTGGTCGTCGAAATTCTGCGCAACGATCCCACCCTCACCGACGAACTGCGCTGGCTCTATAGCCGCCATCTGCTGGCCTTTGCGCTGGCCTTGCAGGAAACCGACAGCACCGATGTCGTCCCGGCCATTTGTGCCACGCGGCCTGCGCTGGCCGAGCAATTGGCTCGCTACCTGAACGACGCCATCGCCGCTGGCCAGGCAGACATGGTCTTCAGGTTACTGGAACGGTGGATGCTGCGTGTGCCGGAGACCGCGCGCGGGCAGTGGCGCGCTGTGTTGCAGGAAGCCGCGCGGGTCCGGGTTCGCACCTGGCTTTCGGCTGGTGCCATAGACGAAGCGGTCGCATTTTTCGAACAGATACCCGCTGCACCAGCAGCGCTGGGACTTGCGCCCATCGTTCCGGACATCATCCGCGAGTCGCTGAGCGCGGCCTGTCAGTCTCCACGTCTGGCACATAGCCTCTTTCTGCTGGCAGTCTATGGCCTGCCCGCAGGAGATTTCCACCGGCTACTGCTCGCACAAGACTTCGTGCGGCAGCTTCCGCCCGCCACGCAGACAGCCATCTCCTATCTGCAACCTGGCCAGTGCCCGCCCATCCGTCCCCGCGTGCTGGACGAGGGCGCGCGTCCTTTCGGAGACGGCTTCCGTATGCCAGTGCTGGCCCGTCTGGTTGAATGCGCCGTCTATCTCCAGCGCACCCAACTGGTGGACACCCCTGCGCTGCTGGCGCTGATGGTCATGGCTCAGTCACCACAGGCAGATCGCTATGTGAACATGATCCATCAGGTCGTGCACGAACTCAGCGAGTTCACACGCTTGCGGACACTGACCCCGCCTGGGCCGCGGGTGCTCGTCCAACTGCTATTGCAGACTGGTGCCTACTATGATGCCGTCGAGCTGTTGGAATTCTACCAGGAGCAGTTTTTTGGCCCACAACACCTGACGGAGTTCACTGCGCTGGCCGGGGAATTGTTCCTGCACCTGGCGCTCTCACCAGACGCGCTGACGCAGGCCCTCACCCATCTGGAAGGCAGCCGTCTGGCTCCAGAACCGCGCTGCATGATCTATGTGAGCGCCCTCACCAGCCGTCAGTGGGCGGACGATCAGAATTATGCTGCCCGCCGCCTCACTACCATGATCTTCAACGATCATCACCTGATTGACACGGTGGGCACCGCCAATGTGCTGCAACTGCTCGCCTACTATGCCCGTCATCGGCAGACACTCGATGCGCTGCGCGTCGGTGCTGCTCTGGTAGATCATCTGCTCAATGCCAGCCTGGAAGGCGCGAAGATCATCGCGCGCATGTGGCCCACCATCACCTGGGATAGCGAAGCAACCGACGCTGCCAAAGAGTTGCTGCGCCGCTATGTGCGCGGTGTCCCTCTCTCCGACCTGCCTGCTATTGTGAAGTTTCTGGAAAGCGCGCTGGGCAAGCAGGTAGGCGAGATGTTGCGGGCTACCTGGTTGCTACGCCTGGCCATGGGCGACAGCGATCTGCTGGGTTTTGCTGAGCAGATTCACATCGCGGCTTGCCTGCTCACCGACATCGCCGCCGTGTATCACGCCGAAAAAGAGCGCCCGCCGCTACACCGTCTGCGCCGCGAACTGGACACGCTCACCGGCAATCTATCTGAATACGACCGGGCGCGCATGGCCGACAACTTCCTGGCAATTGGGCGGTTGGTAACGGCCCTGTACACTGCTACCGCCAGTGCGCGCCGCCGCCCCTCCGACGTGCTGCTGCTCAGCAACGACGCTGTGCCGCATACGGGCCTGGAATTGTTGCTGTTTCTGGGCGGTTACCTTGCCCAGGAACAGTTAAGCCCGCTCGATCTGCAACGCGAAAGCATGGCTCACCTGTTTGGATCGCGCTCCGCAGCCATCCTGTTATCGGAGACTACCCGTACCCGTGATCTGCTCGAAAACCTGCTGAGCGCTTTCCAGCTCAGGGACTTGTTGCGCATCGAGCCGGAGACGTTGCGCGCCGAGTTAACCAGTCATTGGCAAACCCTCTCGCTCTATCATCAACGGCAACTCGAACCGGTCTTACCGGCGGACTGCCATCACCTGGTCCAGGTGATCCGGTTGATGGCCGAGGCTGCCGCCGAGCGCGCCCTGACCGACAGCTCGCTCGGTCGCCAACTGGAAACGGGTCGGCGACAGCCGGAGAGCGCCCTGGAAGCATTGCGCTGGATTCACGGGTACTTCGCCCGCAAACATAACTGAGCCGACGACGCCCATGAGCGCCCCATCTACCACCCCGCACACAGCCAAGCTCTGCCTGGCAGCCATCGTCTTGCTGGCCCTGCTCACCGGCTGCGCCGCCAACGGCTCCACTCCCTCCCCCTCGGCCCCTGCCCTGATACCCGCGACCCCCGACACAGCGGTCTTTCAGGTCAACGAGGTGCTGTCGGAAGGACCACGGCTGCGCGTCACCATACCGGCTATAACCCTGCTGGCCGAGACCGGTGGCCGTCCTGTGCAGCTTTTCGTGGTGCTGGCCGATCCTTCCGGAACACATTCCTACCTGGTCTATCCGGCTAACCGTCCTGGAGAAATAGCCGAGCAATTCGACCTGAGCGCCTGGCCGCTGGAAGTCACACTCCAACCAGAGTCCTCCGAACTAATCCTGTGGGTACTGGCAGTGACGCCCTCACGCTACGAGGCCACCGAAGCCTATGGTCTGCAGGCGCTGGCAGCCAGCCTGGGCATCGGCTTCCGCGAGTGGTTGAGCACCGGACGAACCGACGACCCCCTGGCCGCCATTGTCAGCAGCTCCGCGGGGGCGCTTTTCGAGTGGTTCGCCAGCACAGAAGTCATCGGGCAGGCGTTGGTGACCTTGCGTGCGGCAGACGACTGGGACGCTGGGATGGCATCGGAACGCTCCGCTGACGGCAGGTTGAACATTGTCTTTGATACCGCGCTTCTTTCGGAGACAGAGGTTGCCAGTCTCCCGACCCCGTCTCCCACCCCAGGCGCGCGCGAATATGCGCTCATCGCCGACGAGGATTTCAGCGGCGGCCAGAGTCAACTGGCCTGGTACGAAGGACAGGATCGCACCTTCCGCAACCAAATCGTCGAAGGAGCCTACGAAATCCAGTTGACCGAGATCGCCCAACGAGACTATGCCCTCTCCTGGGGTTCAGTCGAGAACGCCCGCTTTGCCGACTACCGCGTCGAAGCCGAGGTAAGGTTGGTCGAAGAGGGCGTCCAGGAGGCCCGTTATGGCCTATGGTTTCACTACCAAGATGACTTCAACTTCATCTACTTTGGTATCTCCAACGATGGGCGCTACCGGGTCGCGGTGATCCTGCGCAACGCCAACCGGCGCGAAATTCAGGACTGGACACCGCATCCGGCCATCCGCACGGGCGCAGCGACTAACACGCTGGCCGTTGAGACAACCGTCACTGGAGAGATCACCCTGAGCATCAACGGCGAGACGGTGGCGAACTTCACTGATCGCACCTTCAGCACCGGTTCGCTGGCTTTCTTCTGTTATGCACGGAGCGTACCGGCTACCTGCCGCCTGGAGCGATTGCGCATCTGGGAGCGACGCGGTTTGTGAACAGCACGCCTCAGGTCAGCAGCCGCGGCACGAGCAGCAGCAGCGTGCCCGCCGCGACCTGGCAAAAGAAGCTGGCCGCCAAACCGTGCCGCCAGTGCACATAGCCGTAGAGAAAATTGAGTAAGGCGATGGCAGAGCCGAACACCAGTCCCACAGCGGGTGTGTCGCTCAGATGCAAGTTGGGGAAGAACATCAATACGGACCATAGGCTGGCCAGCACGGCCACCACTGGTAGTGAATAGGTGCGTTGCATGGCTCCCCGGAAGAACAGCGCCTCGGCCACCGGCATAGTGAAAGCGGCTGCCTGGAAAATCCAGGTGTCCAGCAACGAATTTTCCGGGTTGCCCTCCGCAAACAGGCGCTCGGCGGCTGTCGCCAGGGCGTCCGTGCCCGCCAGCATCAAGGCACCGCCGGTGAACAGCCCCAGCCCCAGTCCCCATAGCAGGTCGCCCGGATCGGTCACCTTCAGCCGAATGCCTGTGCCCAGCAAGAAAGCCATCCCGCCCATGGCCGCCATCACTGCCCACAGCACCACGTAACGCGTATTGGCGGGCAGCGGGGTCAGGCCCACACTCAGAGCCATCACCAGAATATAGCCCAGGATCGGATCCAGGTCTTGCCGACGGCTGCGCGGCGCGCCGTCTTCGTATTCTGCATCCCAGTCGCTGGAAACCCTGGGAATTGCCTGGGGAGTCCCCCACGGCACGCGCCGACGTGGGCGCGGCTGCATCGGGCGGCGCGGGCTTTCCGGCTCGGCGCTGCCCGGATCGGCGGGCCAGCGGGGGTCTTCGCTCATGGCGTTTCCTGCTGGATAGCAGCAAGCGTCTGTTCGATATGCTCTGGGCGAATCCAGTAATGCGTCACCGCCCGGAAACGACGCTCGTCCATGCACATGATCCACACATTGTGCCGTCTGAGCCGCTCGGCCAGTTCGAACGCCGTGATCGGCACCCCTGGCCTGAGCGAGAAGAAAACCATATTGGTCTGCACTTGCGCCAGGTCTACCTCAAACTGCGGCAACGCAGCCAATCCTTCGGCCAGGCGACGCGCGTTGGCGTGGTCTTCGGCCAGTCGGCCCGTCATCTTCTCCAGGGCGATCAGACCAGCCGCGGCCAGAATCCCCGCCTGACGCATCCCCCCGCCGACTATCTTGCGGGCACGACGTGCGCGGGCGATGAATTCGCGCGAACCGACCAGCACCGACCCCACCGGTGCGCACAGCCCTTTGGATAGACAGAACGTAACGCTATCGGCAGCCGCCACCAGTTCCGCCGCGTCGCAGTTGAGCGCCGTTGCTGCGTTGAAAATGCGCGCTCCGTCAATGTGCAACGCCAAACCATGTGCGCGGGCTATTTCGCCCACTGCATCCGTATACTCTTTGGTCAGCGGCACACCGCCTACTGTTCCCTGGGTGTTTTCCAGGGCTATCAGTCGCGTCACGGGCATATGGATGTTGTCGGGCCGGATGGCCGCCCGGATCGCTTCCAGGGGCAGTGTGCCATCGCGTTGCACCGGCACAGGATGCGGCTGAATCCCCCCCAACGCTGCGATCCCGCCCGCTTCGTAAACGAAAGTGTGCGCCTTGTCGCCCAGGATCACCTCGTCGCCGCGTCCGCAATGAGCCAGGATTGCCACCAGGTTACCCATAGTGCCACTGGCAACGAACAGACCCGCTTCTTTGCCCAGCCGCCGTGCTGCCGCCTCCTGCAGCGCATTGACCGTTGGGTCTTCGCCGAATACATCATCGCCCACAGCCGCCTCGGCCATGGCCTGGCGCATTTCCGGCGTCGGCCAGGTCACGGTATCGCTGCGCAAATCAATGCGGTCCATGATGCATCCCTCTGTCTGCTCCGCATACCAAGAATCCGCCCGACGTCCCCACCGCACGCCGGGCGAAGTCACATGTTCGCATCAGACCAGAACTACAGCAGCACGCTCGCAAAGACGCACAGACACGCCGCGCAGAGCAACGCCAGAGTGATCACGATGATGGGAATGGTCGTTGCCGTCACCAGAGCCGCGGGCAGGAAGAACAACGCCTTCGCCGCCATCTGCACCCACTCTGGTGCTTCTGCCGCCTCCGCGAATTCACTGGGCGCTCCCACATACTCGATCGGCTGCTCGCCCGACTGCTGTTCGCTCATCGGTCAGCCCCTCCGCCGACTCGTTTCCGGCGTGCTACTCACTCTCAATAGCGCCGTACCAACGCCCGGTAGACGGTGGGCTGGCGCGTCTGCAGAGTCTGGAACTCTTCGCGGCTCTTACGCACTTCGTCTAGATCAATGCGCGCTACGCAGTAACCCTCGCGTGGCTCGCCGCTCTCCGGTTCTTTCTCATCGGCCAGCGAAGCGTGAATCTTGCCGCGCGGCCCTACAATCAGGCTCTCGCCCCCAAAGCTGAGCGTCACGTCATCGCCTACGCGATTGGCCGCGGCCACAAACACCGCGTTTTCATAGGCGCGCGCCCGCACATAGGTGCGCCATTCTTCGATCTGTGTCTTTTCCCAGTTGGCCATCACGCAGATCAACTCTGCGCCGTCCAGGGTGAGAGAGCGGGCGACTTCCGGATACGCCAGGTCCCAGCCCAGCACGAGACCAATGTTGCCGATCTCGGTCTCGAAGACTGGCAGGCGGAACCCTTCCCGGAAAGCCATACGTTCCTCGCCGCGCAGGTGAACCTTGTTGTAGCTGCCGACCAGTTCCCCATCTGGGCCAACCAGCACGGCGGAGTTGAAGAGTATGCTTTCTACCTTCTCCTTGCTGACCATACCAAAAGCAATGTAGACGCCGAACTCCGCGGCACGCTGCGCCATCAGGTTCACAGAAGGGCCAGGAATACGCTGGGCCAGCTCGGTGAAACGCACGCCCAGCTCGAACCCGCTGGTGACCAGCTCCGGAAAGACAATCAGGTCTACCTTCTGCTGCGAAGCGATCTTGGAGACGAAGTCCGACATCTTGACCAGGTTGTCTTCTGGCTCGCCCAAAGCCGGTTTCATCTGCACCGTTGCGATGGTAATCTCGCGCATGGGGTCTCCTCGTTCGGGGAAATCGCGCCGGACTCGCGGCGGATCGGGGTGTCAATCCATCTCAAAGCGCGTTAATGGTGCCTTAAACGCGCCTTCTTGTCAAATCCCCCGCGCGAGCACTCGCCCAGCTACACCAGCTTTCAGCGTAGCCCGATCTCACTCGGTGGCCTGAAGACCGTCGAGCACTGCCAGCACGTCTTCGACCGGCGGAATATCCTTCATGGACTTTCCGTGATGCCGGTAATGCACTCGGCCCTCTTTGTCTACCACGACCATGGCGGGCATCCGCCCTAGCTTGAGCAGGCGTACCTGTTGCCCATATAATCTGGCGACGCGATGATCGGGATCGGGCAGGCCGACGAATGGCAACTGCAGTTGCTCCCAATGACGTCGGAAAGCCTCCGGTTGCTCTGGCCCGACAATCAGTACCTCGGCCCGACGGCCTTTGATCTCGTCATAGTATTGGCGCAACTGCGCCATGTGCGCGCGGCAGTATGGTCACATAAAACCGCGATTGAAGACCAGCACCACATGTTTCTGCCCACGAAAGTCGCTCAACCTCACAGGGCGACCGTGCACATCGTCTAGAGTGAAATCCGGCGCTTCGAGGACGCTTGTCTTCTCTACCATCGCTCCTCCTGCGAGAGTGGTTCTGAGAGATCGTTCTTTGAGAATCGTAGAACGCCTGCTACGACCCTGCCAAGCCCGACCCAAGGACTCTCAGCAACTCCTATGAAAAGTCTCCGGCCAGCCGATCTACTCAGCGCCGCAGTGAGTCGAGAACCCGTTGCAGTGCAGAGGGGAGTGATGACTCGACCGTAATCTGTGTATTTGTTCCAGGCAGAGTGAAAGTCACAGAGGCGGCGTGCAGAAAGTGACGCGACAGCCTTAACGTCTGCCTGCGTCTGCCATACACAGTATCGCCCACCACAGGATGACCAATGAAAGCCAGGTGCACGCGAATCTGATGCGTCCGGCCCGTCTTCGGCCAGGCCTCCAGCAGACTGTGAGCCGCAAAGGTTTCCAGCAACCGGAATTCGGTGATGGCTTCGCGTCCTTCGCGCAACACTGCCATCTGCTTGCGGCGTTTGGGATCGCGGCCAATCGGCGCGTTGATCACCCCTTCCGACGTGCCAGGAATACCTTCCACCAGCGCCAGATAGCGTTTGTGCACCTGCCGCGCCTTGAACTGCGCTCGCAGACTGTCGAGCGCCAGGCGAGTTTTGGCGATCAGGATGACGCCCGACGTGTCTTTGTCGAGCCGGTGCACGATCCCTGCCCGGCCCGGTTCGGCAAAGTCTGCGATCTGTGGCCAGCGTGCCAGCACCGCATTGACCAGCGTGCCCGACCGATGCCCAAAGGCAGGATGCACCACCATCCCCGCCGGTTTGTCTACTACCGCCACGTGTTCGTCTTCATAGAGCACCTGCAGAGGGATCGTCTCCGGCTCTGGTTCGGCGGGTGCCTCCAGCGGGGGCACTAGCAACCGGATGATCTCCCCCCCTTCCAGGCGCAGCGAGGCTTTAGCCGGCCCACCATTGACGGTCACCAGCCCCTGGCGAATCAACGCCTGAATCTGCGCCCGCGACAGATAATCCACGCAGGCGGCCAGATATTTGTCCAGCCGCTCACCGGCGCTTTCCGCCGTCAATTCGACCGTTTCGTAGAATTCCGTCACTTCTCCCGCTCCGTCAGTGTCCGCGCCCGGCCAGGGTGCCTGCCAAAGCTGTCAGCGATCTGCTTGACACGGAGGCGTTTATCTCACCCCCGCCCGGCGCGCGAGCGCAGCGAGACTGGGAGTGAGGCAGTAAACTGCCTGATACATTTTGCACGCACCCCCGGCCATTGCGTGTGCTCCCTTCGCCCGCTAGAATGCGAGACCGGAATCTATCCCACGACAAAAGGAGCATCCGGTGGCCCCGCATGATCGCTTTGTGTCCGAGACCACGTTCCGCGTCCGCTATGCCGAGACGGACGCCATGGGCATCACCCATCACTCCAACTATATCGTCTATTTCGAGGAAGCGCGCAGCCACTATTCGCGTGTGCGCGGCGCAGACTACGCCGAATTCGAGCGCAGCGGCTACTGGCTGACCGTCGCCGAAGTACACGCGCGCTACTTGATCCCCACGCGCTACGCTCAGGAGATCACCGCCCGCTGCTGGATCGAAGAACTGCGCAGCCGGGGTCTCACCTTCGGCTACGAGATCGTAGACGCCGCCACGGGTCAGGTGTGCGTGACCGGCTATTCCAAACACATCTGCATCAACCGCGCAGGACAGGTCACACGTATTCCAGAAAGCTGGCTGGCCGCCATGCGCACCGGCCTACCGGCGCATTCCTGAAGTCGCACCAGAGGCTGTTATGAACTACTGCGCCGTATCTTCCCCTCACCCCACTTGCCCACGCTCGCACAGGAGCTTCCCTTCTCCCCGCCTTGTGTGGAAGAAGGGGCCGGGGGAGGGAGAAAAGTGCATCATACGCACTAGAGCGGCACTGTGCGCCCCATCTCTGCTACCTCATAACCCGGTTGTGCGGCCACTGCTGCCCGGAACTCGTCATCGTGTAGCAGGCTCAGCACATGTTGAATCATCGGCAAGTCCAGGAAGGCGCGCGGGATGACCAGGTCGTAGCGCTCATAGCCCACCGGCACGAAATCCAGTTCCAGCGCCATCGCCGCATTGCGGATGCCCAGGCCGCAGTCTGCACTGCCGGAAGCAATCGCCGCCGCTACCGCTAGATGGGTGAATTCTTCGCGTCCGTAGCCCTCGATCTGCTCCGGTGAGATGCCGCGCCTCTGCAACTCATAGTCCAGCAACACCCGCGTCCCCGCTCCGCGTTGCCGATTCACATAGCGCACACGCGGCAAGTCGTCGAACGAGCGGATATCCAGCGGGTTGCCTGGGGCAACGATCAACCCCTGTTCGCGATGCACGAACGTTACCACCAGTACTGGTAGACCGCCCAGCGTGCGTTTGATATAGGGGATGTTGTACTCGCCTGTCTCTGGATCGAGCAGGTGCGTGCCCGTAAGATGCGCTTCCCCGCGCCGCTGTGCTACCAATCCCCCCAGACTGCCCACGTTGGCCGATACCAGCCGGTAGCCAGGAAAGCGCACAGCCAGGAATTGCCCCAACAAGTCGAGCATGGGGTCATGACTGCCCACAGCCACTACTGTCTGCTCGATCTCCTCGCGCGAACGGTAGAGCAGCACTTCTACGTCGCTTCCGGCGTCCAGCCCTTCGCTGAAGCGCGCTACGTGTAGCAGCCCATCGGCCCGCACCAGCGATGTGATCACTCCTGCTCCACGCGATAGCGGTGTCACCAGGGTACGCTCGCCGACTCGCCCCACCGTGACGCGCACGAAGTCATCGTCCCCCGTCGGCGAGGTGAGCTTGCGCGTCAGTATACCTCTGATGCGTTCCTGGCGAGGCGCTGGTTGGCCCGCCCAGTGATACAACAGTGGCCGAATGAACAATTCGCCAGTGAGTGCCGCCGAGACCGGATAACCCGGCACGCCGATCACCGGTGTATCGTTGACCAGGCCCATGATCACCGGGTGACCGGGGCGCACGGCCACGCCATGCACCAGCAGAGTGCCCGTCTCGCGTACAGCGCGCGCAGTGAAGTCGCGCGTCCCTGCCGATGATCCCGCCAGCACCAGCACCAGATCGTGCTCCGCCGTCGCCTCCACGATCGCTGCCTTGAGCGCTTCCAGATCGTCGGGGAGCATCGGCCAGCGCGTGAACGTTCCCCACGCCTGCCGCACCTGCGCGCCGAGCACCACGCTGTTGTATTCGATCACCTCGCCAGGGCGCGGCGATGTCGTCGGCGGCACCAGTTCGGAGCCGGTGGGCAGAATGGCCACCCGTGCCAGTCGTCGTACCGGCACCTGGACATGTCCGCAGCCGGCGATCGCCCCCAGATCGTGCGGGCGCAATACATGGTTGGCAGGCAAGACCAGCTCGGTCGCCACCATGTCTTCGCCCATCATGCGCACGTGCTGCCAGGGCACCACGGGCGCGCGAATCTCGATCGCCTCGTCGCCGACCGCCTGCGTATCCTCCACCATGATGACAGCATTGGTCCCCTCAGGGAGCGGCGCGCCGGTATTCACTGGATGCGCCTGCTCCGGCACATGCAGACGCACGGGGCGTGTCTCTGTCGCGCCGCGAGTGTCGGCAGCGCGCACAGCATAGCCGTCCATAGCCGCAGCATGATAGTGAGGCGAACTGATGCGCGCCCACACCGGCTCGGCAGTCACACGCCCCAGCGCCTCGTCGAGCGACACCAACTCGGCAGGCAACGCCTCCCATTTGCCAACCGCTTCCAAAGCGGCGCGCAGGCGGGCCTGCGCTTCGTCCATGGGAATATCTTCCAGGTAAATCGTGCGTTCGCTATCCACAGCTTTCTGCTTTCAGAACAAGATCACTTCCGCCCAGGCTCCCTCGCGTAGGCCGGTTGCGTTCATCGGTACCCTCAGCAGTCCATCGGCAGCTACCAGGGTGAAGATCAGATTGCTCTTGCCGAAGATTGGCTCCGCCCACACTTCCCCGCCGCGTTCAACCAGGCGTACCGGCACGTAATCTTCACGCCCGGCAGCCGAAGGCACGTTAGCCGTCGCCCGCGCTGCGACACGTCGGGCGCGCGGTGCAACAGTTCCCATCAGGCCAGCGATCGCCGGCACGCCGAACAGCATGAACATCACCATGGCCGAGACCGGGTTGCCAGGCAATCCGATCACCGGCTTGCCCTCCGCGACAGCCAGGATAGTCGGCTTGCCAGGCCGCGCGGCGACCCCGTGTACCAGCACGCCCGGCGATCCCAGCCGATTGAAGGTGTCTGCCGTCATGTCGCGGGTGCTGACGCTGCTGCCCGCCGTCACCACCAGCATATCGGCGATGGGCAGGGCGGCTGACAGGGCCGCGTAGAGCGCTTCCGCATCATCGCGGACGATGCCGTGCAACCGGGTCTGCGCCCCTGCCCCCACACAGAGCGCCTGAATCGTCCCGCCGTTGATGTCGCGCACCTGACCGGGACGCAACGGCGCAGTGACTGGAGCAACCACCTCGTCGCCGGTCGAGAAGATGCTCACCAGCGGTCGGCAGCGTACCGGCACATCGTGCACCATTCCCAGGGCCAGCAACGCGCCAACGTCCTGAGGGCGAATCATATGGCCCGCGGGAAGCACCTGCGCTCCCAGCCCCACGTCTTCGCCCACCTGAATCACGTTTTCACCAGGGGCCACAGGGCGCAAGACCTCGATCGTGCGCTCATCGAAACGCTGCGTGTGCTCCACCATGACCACCGCATCGGCATCAGGCGGCACCATCCCGCCAGTGTGAATGAGCAAAGCCTGCCCTGTGGCCAGGGCTTGTCGGGCCTCCTGCCCCATAGGCACTTCGCCTATCACGTCCAGATAGGCCGGCAACGTGTCCGACGCGCCAAACGTATCGGCGGCGCGCACAGCGTACCCATCCACCGCCGCCCGCCGGAAAGCAGGCAGCGCCTCCGGACTGTGCACCGCCTCCGCCGTCACCCGCCCCAAAGCCTCATAGGCGCTCACCCGTTCGCTCTGCGTCCGATGAGTGACATGCTGCCACCACCAGGCCCAGGCTTCTTCAGGTGGTTTGACCTCGAAGAACTCAGGCATCCCGATCTTCGCTCCAACAACATGCTACAGCCATGATCACGCTACAGTCTGATCCCGGCAACAAAAGCGGCGTGGCTCAGCCGACGCCGCTCACCGACCGTCTGTGTGCCCTGCGCCCTTCCTAGCGCAACAGATACCCGAAGGACAGAGCGTTCAACACCAGCAGAATCACAATTCCCAGCAGATAGGTTGCCGCACGCCAGCCAGACACACCTGTCGCGACCTCGATGTCATCGGGGATGAGGGCGTAGTAGCTCGCCGGGTCGGAAACTTCTGGCTCGCCTGTTGCCGAACGGATACCCGCCCCCTCTGAGACACGTTCGCCCGCGGCAGATGCTTCGATGACCTCATCAGGTGTCTCGCGCCAAAAGGGAGGCCAGCTTGGCTCATGGTCCTGAGCCGCTGTTCCGATTTCCTCGTCAAAGGAGATCGTGCTGCGCAGCGACTCTTCGAATGAGGTATCACCAGCAACCTGTTGCTGACGCTCTCTCTCCGTATCGCGTCTGCGCCGGCTGTCTTCATCCAGGGTGAAAGGCGAACTCGCTGTGCCGGACGTCGCCCCCCCGCTAGAAGCCCAGGGAGGTCTTGTTTCCTGTGAGTCAGCGGTGCGCGCACCAGCACCACCCAGGTTGAGGCCGCGCACCCATTCTTCGTAGTCCTGATCGGAGGGCAGTTCAACATGCCGCCCGCTGCCATAGACTGCGGGGCGATCGTCGCGCACCCAGTCTACGCTGGTTGCGGGCACATAGGGATCGGGTTCTGTCGGCAAAGACGGCTGCTCGACAAACGGCCCAACGGCGAACCACGCGCCCGATGCGCTCTGTTCGGCTGTCACATCCTCGATGAACGGGCTTTTTGCGGACGGGGACGCAGGCGATGGGAAATCCGTCGTCACGAACGGCGATGGAGAGGATGCCGAAGCCGGCGGTGCCGGCGATCCGGATCGCCGGGCGGCCAGCGCCTTATTGACGCGCTCCAGTCCCTGACGAGCCTTTTCGTTGGCCGGGTTGATCGCCAGCACATTCTCCAGGCAGATTTGCTGTTCTTCGAGCGTTTCCACCGCCGCGCTCAGGTACAGCCAGGCGCGCTCGTTGTCTTCCTGCTCATCTACCACGCTGAGCAGGAGCGAGCGAGCTTGTTCTTTGTCTCCGGCCCGCAGCGCTTTGAGCGCTCGCTGAATGCGTTGCTCGATCTCAGAAGCTGCCATGACAACCGTCTGGTTCTTCAGAAGCGTACACCGGGGATGTTCCCAGTGTACGTATCATACCACAGCGTCAATGACACAGGCCAGTCGAGCGCGTGCAAAATGTGTCAGGCCGTTTGCTGCTTTGGTTTACCTCATCCCCGCTCGGCGCTCACGTGCCTCGCTGCCCTCTCTGCGACGCGGAAAGGGACAGTGAGGCTAGAGGTGAAGTAAATGTTCCCGTGTCAAGATAAGTCGCTGACAACCTTTGCTCGCACCCGGCCAGCCTGTGTCTCAGAACGGGTGTATTTCTGGTTTGGGGCAGAATTCACCACCGAGAGCACAGAGGCCACAGAGCAAGTCACAGGGTTTTTGAGATGTTTCTCCTCTGCGCCCTCGGCGTCTCGGCGGTTCCCGATTTCTGCCCCAAAACGCGAATATGCCCCTCAGAACAGCCCGACAATCTTGCCGTTCTCATCAATGTCAATGTTCATGAAGGCCGGATAGGTCGGCAAACCGGGCATAGTGCTCATCGCCCCCAGCAGCGGATAGACGAAGCCCGCGCCGACGCTTGCGCGCACCTCGCGCACCGGGATCACAAAGCCCTTGGGCACACCTTTCAGGTTAGGATCGTGGCTCAGGCTCAGGTGCGTCTTGGCCATGCAGATCGGCAGGTTCCCGAAGCCAGACTCTTCGTAGAAAGCGATCTGCTTTTCGGCCAGTGGCTCATACGTGACCCCATCTGCGCCATAGATTTCCCTGGCAATGATCTCGATCTTCCGTTTGATGGGCAGGTTGAGGTCGTACAGGAAACGGAAATTGCTGGGCTTGTTGCAGGCGGCCACGACCGCTTCGGCCAGCTCCAGCGCTCCTTCGCCTCCGCGCGCCCAGTGATCGGACATCACCGCCGCTTCTGCGCCCGCTTCCTCCGCGATGCGTTTCACCAGCGCCACTTCCGCCGGTGTGTCAGACGCGAAACGATTGACGGCCACCACGACCGGCACGCCAAACTTGCGGGCGATCTGAATGTGATGGGCCAGGTTGGCTCCGCCTTTCTCCAGCAACTCCAGGTTCTCAGACGTATAGGCTTCGTCGAGGGGCATCCCTGGCGTCACCTTAGGCCCGCCACCGTGCATCTTCAGGGCGCGAATCGTCGCCACCACGACCACGGCGTTGGGAATCAGACCGGAGTAGCGGCACTTAATGTTGAAGAACTTCTCCATGCCAATATCCGCGCCGAAGCCGCTCTCCGTGACCACATAGTCGGCCAGGCGCAGCGCAATCTGATCGGCCAGGATGCTGCTGTTGCCGTGCGCAATGTTGGCAAACGGCCCGGCGTGCACGAAGGCCGGTTGCCCTTCCAGCGTCTGAAGCAGGTTGGGCATCAGGGCATCGCGCAACAGCACCGTCACAGCTCCGGCCACGCCCAGGTCTTCGAGGGTGATAGGCTTCCCTGCGCGAGAACTGCCGATGACCACCCGCCCTACCCGCTGCCGCAGGTCTTTCAGGCCAGTCGTCAGCGCTAGAATCGCCATCAGTTCGCTGGCGACAGCAATGTCAAAACCCGTTGACCGGGGGAAGATGGGGCTGGGCGATCCGTCAGCCAGTTTGTCGTCATTAAAACCTATCTTGATCTGCCGCAGCGACCGGTCGCATACGTCCACCACGCGGTTCCAGGTGATGGTGGCCGGATCGATGTCCAGGCGCGTAATCCCGCGCTTCTGGAGAGCTTCATCGCTCTGGCGACTTTCGTGGTACATGCGGCTGTCAATTGCCGCGGCTACCAGGTTGTGCGCCACACTGATAGCATGAATGTCGCCAGTCAGGTGCAGGTTGAAATCCTCCATGGGGATGACCTGGCTGTAACCGCCGCCCGCCGCCCCGCCTTTGATGCCGAAAGTCGGCCCCATGCTCGGCTGGCGAATGCAGATGACGGCGTTGTGCCCAAGTCGTCCCAAAGCTTGCGTCAGGCCGATGCTGGTGGTGGTCTTGCCCTCGCCCAAGGGGGTGGGTGTGATGGCTGTCACGTCAATGTATTTCCCCTGGGGCCGGTCTTTGAACTTCTCCAGCACCGCCAGGTGAACTTTTGCCTTATAGGCTCCGTACAGATCTAAATCGTCTTGCTCAAGACCTAGCTTTTCGGCGATCTCAAGAATCGGACGAGGTTTGACAGCCTGGGCGATCTCAAGATCGCTGGGAACATGAGGTGGGGTCATAAGGCATTCTCCGTAAGCGGCTAATCGAAGTCATGCTTTCCATGTTTGCGTGCCAGAGTCAACCTGCGGCGGGGAGTTGTGAGCTATGGAGTGCGTCGTGATCAGCGCAATGCCGCTCTATCTGCACGCCAACATCCCTTACTTTAGTGAAGCTCTCCCCGCCGCGCAAGTGCCATTCGCTACATTCTCGGCGGTCGTGCTGCGCATTGTCTGGATACGCAGAGCCTCTACTCGTTGAAGATGTCCAGGTCGCGGACATCGTCGTAGCCGACCTGGTCGGGATCATCGCCCCCCAGCGAAGCAGCAAGCTGTTGGAGTTCAGCGGGATCGAACAGGCGCTCGGCCAGTTCTTCGTCCACTGTCTGACCGAAGAGCGCTTCCAGGTCAATGGGCGGCGGAGCCTGGGCAGGCTTGTCCCCCCCTTGCGAGCGACGGGAACCGGAGTCAGTTGCTGTTTCGACGACCGGTGCGGCTTTGGCGGGTGTAGCTCGCTCTCCGCGACGCGCTCTGGGGCGTGTAGGGTTATCGGGCTGCCCCGTCCGGGGCATCGCCCCCCCTCCCCCCACGCCGTCGGGCTGTGATGGGGGCGCGACGCGGTAAGCCGCCTCGCCCAGTGTGCGGATGAGTTGATCAGCGACACGCCGACCATACATGGTCACTGGTCCAAAGGCGCTGCGATTTGCGCCGTCGAAGACCAGCGCCAGGAAGTAATGCAACCCCAGCGCCAGGACAAATACATCGAAGCGGTCTCCGTCGTAGTAATGCATCGTCCAGGCGTTGCCACCCACCAGCGATCCCATAGGAGCAGTCCGCGTCAGCGCCGCCCCGACCATGGCCGCCAGCGCAGCGCGATCCAGCGCGCCGGTCGCTCCCAGCTCGAAGAGGATGTGCCCTGTGCGATCGGCCACCAGCGCGCCCAGCGCGCCCACGTCGCGCATCATCGCGGCGACAGGGCCACGCATTGCCTCCACATCGGCAGGAGGAACCGGCCCTAGCGTATCGTCGGTCACCGGTGTCGCGGCGTCCAGCGCTGCCGCGGTCTCTCCTTCGAGCGTCGCCCGCAGTCCGCGCAGAAATGCCTCTGCCACCGGGCGCACATACAAACGGCATGGCGCTTCAGCAATGACCTCAGGTGACGGAAGCGGATCGTCAGCATCGGCCAGCACGATGACCGGAACGGTCGGCGCAGCCTCGTGAATGCGCCGGGAGAACTGCACGCCATCGAGATCGGGCAACTGATAAACGGTCAGCACCAGCGCTACGCGGCCTTCAGCGACCTCGTGCAGCGCGGCTTCTGCCGAGGGGACCTCGATCAGCACGTATGCTTTGCCCAGCAAAGCCAGCACGCCGCGCGCGATCCGAGCCAGAGTGGGAGTAGGGTCAACCACAACAATTCGCGGGAGCATCGGCACCTTCCAGCCAGTCTTGTGCATACACCACAGCGTAACCCACAGGTCACGCTTTCCTCGATCCTAATGCAATCCAGACTGCGCGCAACTGTCTCTGGTACCATCGATCAGCCGCGCAGGGTGGCAACCAACCGGCGCGGCTTGAGCAGCGCATCGAGCGCATCGTCGGGGGTGTTGAAGACCACATGCGCTGCCAACAGAGCCTGAATGGCCGCCCCTTCCGGCCCCAGGACGACAATCCCCAGAGCTGCCTCACGCAACATCTCCACATCGTTGTGACCATTGCCCACGGCTGCCGTCACCGCCGCGCCCAACTGACGCAGTACGGCCAGCTTCTGCGCTGCCCCCAGCCCAGCCTCTACCCGGTGAAGTTGCAACGGTAACCCGGCCACTTCGCGTTCGAGCGTGCCGTAAGTGTCGGCTGACATCACATGCAGCGTCACTTGCTTGCCCAGGGCCACCAGGCGTTCCCGTGTAGTGGAGGCGATTCGGCCTTCGCCGGCCAGCGTGCCGTTCAGATCGAACAGCACATGTTCAAGATGCAAGACTTTCCACCCCGGAATGGCAATTTCAAGACTCATCCTCTGGCCTTTCAGAGCTATCTCAACTCACAGTCATCTTTGTACCACAGAGTGCGAGAACCCACTGCAGACTGCCGGACAGAGGTTCGCGCTTAGGGTGTCAGCGACTTGCCCCATACAAGGTGAGGGCACCGGAGCAGAGCGCTTTGTCTCTTGCCCCAATTCACAGAGACTTCCGAAGTCGCGTGACTTCGGAAGTCTCTGGCAGCCTGGCAATTGATTACATGTGCGCTGATACCAGCCGGGTCACTTGGCGGGCATCTCCGGATGACCGGGGTTGAAGTGCTTGAGGATCACCAGCGGCTCGGTTGTGCTCAGGTTGGTGATGGTCACGCCCGCCTGCGCCGCCTTGACGGTGACGAAGAATTCGTCTTCGGTCATCTGCCCGAAGCGAATCATCGCCGGGCTGGAGATGGGATGTGGCCCAAAGCGCCCGTAGCCCTGTACACAGATCAGGCCATAAGCGACCGGGTCTTTGATGGTCACGGTGCGCCCCGGCAGGACAGTCAGCCGCTTGGCGCTGAACCACTCACTGCCGTAAACGATCCACTCGTCCAGATACCCTTCGCGCTTCATGGCGTCGGGATCGCCCGCTGGCCGTGGGGTGAGGAAGTGATGTTCCTTGAACTGCGGGTCTACGTTGCTGTCCCAGTCCAGCAGCGAGATGAGATAGTCGTAGTCGTAGTGTTTGTCGGGCGGAACGTCCTTCACCAACAGCGAGCGGTCAATGACCTGGTAATCCGCTACCAGCGACTGCCACATTGAGAACACATCGCTGGCCCGCTGCGGCTCGTAGGTGCATAGCGTCCCCGGTGCGTGCAGGATTCCGGGTGGGACGTACCAGCCAGTGTCGACCTGTAGCCGGTAAGCCTTCGACAGACCGAGGATGCCGTTGTCTCCCTCGCTCCAACGTTTCAGGCAATCCACCACTTGATCTACCGTCGTGCCCGGCTCCAGGCCGAAGAAGGTGTAGGGATAGGTGTTCAGCGCGAAGTTGTACTGCGCGGGAAAGAAATAGGCTTCGGGTTTGCCCACACGCCCGACGTCGGCGGCTTTCTCGTCAGTCTGATGCAGGTGATGGGGCAGCGGGTACATGTTATCGAAGAATTTGCTGTACATCACCCAGCCGCCGTATTTGTCCACCACGTCTTGCCCCAGAAACTCCACCTTCATCTCGTCCAGGGCGTCGCGCAGCGTCACCTTTTGCTTATCGTCCACGTAGATATAGCTCAGCCCCTCATCTTCGGGCGTGCCGGGTCCGTTGTCGGCGGGCGTGGTGGACGAAAACCAGCGCTCGTCAATCCCGCCGCGCTGTCCGCCCAAGGCGTACAGGTCGTCGGGATGCAGGCGCAATCGGCGTCCAGGGACGCAGAACACGCGGGGAACCCACGTGGGCCACAGACGCACGATGCCCGCGCCCTGCTCCAGAGCTTGAGTGGTGAGTTGGCGAACGTTCTTACCGTTCATCTATTACCCCTTCAGCATGCAAGGCCAGGATGAGACAACGGTGGCCTGACCATCCACCCTCGATACCCGATGCCCGTCTCAGGCAACACCGATGGACCGTCTGGTATCAGAAAAAAGGGGATGATGGAGCCAGGCATTGCCTGTACCCCATCATCCCTGTGAAACCTTATTGCACTTCGCCGATGCGCTCGGCTTCGTTGAGGTTGTCTTTGGTGATCATGACTGGCTCAAGCAGGACGACATCGCTTTCGGGCTTCTCA
>FWPU01002926.1_pt1 | contig 45060 bp, 40 predicted proteins | sample 2228361 | NCBI WGS metagenome assembly FWPU01 (sample SAMEA103939777, study PRJEB20133) | metagenome
ACATAACTTTATAAACTTTCAACTTTATAACTGACACATTTGCCTCAGCGGGACACCTCCTGTGTCCCTTAGTAAGGCATTTGACAGATTTTATCAAAAATTCTTGCTTAAGGAAAGTAAGACCAGAGGGACTGAATGAAAGAAAAAATAAAATAAAAAAACTTTGGTTAAACAAAAAAGTTTTGTTTTAACTAAGCATTATAACCATACGTTGTTAGGGCAGAACAGTGTTCTGACCTAACGGTCTTTTTACTAAAAGTTTTCACTTTTTTGTAAAAAAATGACCGAAAGTTATATCTTCTTTCGCAATATTTTTGCAAGCCTTCTTACTTCCGACCCAGCACCATTTTGTTTGACCACAACTGAAGTATAATAATTTCCAAAAAACTAAACAAAATGGTGCTTTAGACGAAGCAATCTCTTTAAAACCACCTTTTTGGACAGCCCCGTTAGTAAAATATTAAAGTATGATTTTTTCAGTGGGTTAGAATTAAAATCCAACGGCAGCAAGTCCAAAGCAGATAGATTGAAAAAGATAATTTTTGGTTAAACACAACCACTGTACAATTCAGGTAAAAATACTCTAAAAAGAGTATTGCATATTTTGTTAATAATACTGTAAAATATTTTATATTCCTATTGACATTTTAAATAAAAGGGGAGAATATAATACAGGAGTTTTAGTATGAATATTATTAGTAAAAAGTTATTGTCTATTCTGCTTGTAATTTCTATCTTTTTAATGTCAACTAAAGCTTTCGCTCTGGAAGAAGAAAGTTTTGATGACTATTCGAGAGGAAAGGAGGATGGCAGAGCAAAAGCCGAAAAGTACGGTGCCGGAGGGTTTTTATTACTGGGGTGTGTACTTAGCTGGCTGGGGTTTATGATTTCGTTTGTTGTAGATCCTGCTGTTCCACAGAATGAACTCATTGGTAAATCTGAGTCTTATATTCTGGGTTATACATCAGCTTATAAAGAAATAGTAAAGTCAAAAAACATTAACAGAGCTTTAATAGGAAGTTTTATTAATACGGGTGTGGTTGTAATAGGTGGTATCGGGCTTTTTGCCTTTATGTTAAGTGAAACTTCCAAGACTTCCTCTACCGGTGGTTCTAATTGTATTCAGAGCATTATTCAAAGCATTATTCAGAGTATGGTTGATAAAGCCTGTGCAAACGCTTGCTCAATGTCTTTAGTAGCAAGAATATTTTCAATTAAATTTTAAATTGTAGGGAAGTTGTTTTTTATTCAATTTGTTTATACTAAAATACTCTCTTTTTCGAATAAATATTTTCTGCATGTCTTTTACTTTCTTTACAAAATCTTCAATTTCTGATATATTAAATAAATTATGGGTTTTTTGGAGGAAATTCTGTTTACCGGAATTATAAGATATACTGGAAAAATAAGAAAAACTGTCTCTACAAATGGCGGAAAAAGGATTTTTATTGAAACAGACGAAAGTGTATTAAAAAAACTTGAGAAAGGAATCACCAGTATTGCTATAAATGGTGCATGCCATACAGTAGAAGATATAAACGCTCAGATTTTTGTGGTTTTTTCAAGTTTTGAAACATTAAAAAAAACCGCACTCGGGAACTTAAAAAATGGAGAAATAGTAAATCTTGAATTACCAGTTACAATGAATTCATTTCTTGATGGTCATTTAGTTTTAGGTCATGTGGATGGAATTGGAAGGATTGTAGATATTGATAAGAAGGGAGATTCATATCTTTTTAGATTTACCACATCAGAGGAGATTTTCAGTTATCTTGTGGAAAAAGATTCTCTTGCTATCGATGGGATAAGTCTTACTATTTTTGATCTCAAGGCTAATAAATTTGAAGTAGCAATTATTCCCGAAACAATTAAAAAAACCAATTTAAGGTTCAAAAGAGTAGGGGATTCTGTAAACCTTGAAGTAAATATTTTTGCAAAATATGCAAAAAAATTTTATCAGGGAAGAGAATTTTAGATAAAAAATTGTCTGTAGCTTAATAAAATTTTATCTGCTATAAGTTCTTTTACCTTGCTTTTATCAAAATTATAATGTGTACACCATTCATCTATGAAAACTGCGTATCCAATAATGGGCTGGAATATTATGAAAAAATCAATTGTTGTGTCCTCCATTGAAAGATCCATTTCTATACTGTGCTTTTTATATAATTCTTTTGCTATTTTTAAATTAAAATCAAAGTATTTGAATAGAGGTCCCTTTGAAAAATATTTTATCTCTTCAATCAAAGCAATCTTTATCACATTACTCCATTTTTCGAGGAATGGAAATGTAATTTGAAGTAAAACCTCTCTTAATTTCTTCTGCGAAATTTTTTCATTGCCGTCTGAAAATAAAATCTCAAAAGCCTTTTCTTTTACTTCCATTAAATCTGCTTCAAAGTTATTAAACAATGTGTCAAGAATATCTTTTTTACTTTTAAAATAGTAATAGATAAGTGACTTTGTAACCTTGGCTTTTTTTGCTATCTCTTCAACACTTGTTCCATCATATCCTTTCTTTGCAAAAAGGATTTCACTTGTTTTTAAAATTTCTTCTTTTACAGATTTCTCCTCTTTTTTTCTCATTTTAAGTTCCTGAATATATTAAAAATCAGAAGATGGCTATGCATGAAGCATTGTCATCTTCTTAATTCTATTCTTTTACGACAACATCTGCAGTTTTTACAAGTTCCTCTGAAATTTTAATTCCGAGTTTCTTTGCTACACTGAGATTTAAAAAGAATTCAAGATCTTTCCTATCAGTTAAAAATCTTGTGGGAATTTCTTCGGCTTTTTTTCCTTCAAGTAATTCAATAATCAATCTGCCTGTAGCTCTCCCCATCTTATAATAGTCAAAACCAAGAGCACCCAGTACAAGATTGTCCTTTGAAGAGCTTGGGTCTGCAGAAAAAACTGGCACATTTTTTTTCAGGGCAACTTCAACCAGAGAGGGAAGAGCTGCAACCACAGTGTTATCCGTTGTAACATAAATTGCGTCAACCCTTTTAATAATTGACATAGTTGCCTGTTTAACCTCGGCGGTTGAAGAGACAGTAGTTTCTACAATTTCTATTCCAAATTCTTTGCAAACCTCTTCTGTAATCCTTGCAAGAACAACAGCATTGTCCTCGTGGCTCGAATAAATAAAACCAAGCCTTTTGATGGGTTTAATCTTCATCAATAATTCCAGCTGGGTTTTAACAGGTGTCATGTCAGAAATACCCGTAACCCATTTTTCTCCTTTTTCAAGGGAGCTTACAAGACCAGCTTTAACTGGATCTGTAACAGCAGAGAAAACAATAATCGTATTCTTTAATTCTTTCACTAAAGCCTGTGCCATTGGGGTTGCTATTCCTATTGCAATCTTTACCTTTTCTTCCTTAAATTTTTTGGCAATTGAAATCGCAGTATTAATATCTCCGTTTGCGTTTTGTAAATCGAAAATAACATCGACCTTTCTTTCATTTAATTCATCTTGAATTCCCCTTTCAACAGCATCTAAAGCAGGATGAGACACAATTTTTGATATTCCTATAATAGGTTTGGACTTTTTTGCACAGCCAGAAAAAAGTATTGCAAGAGAAACAAGAAGGATAAATATTCTTTTCATGATATTACCTCCAATACTTTTTTGTTTTGTAAAATCATAAAATATTATTAAAAATTAGTCAAGCAGAGGGTGGTTGAAAGTTGGAAAAATTGGACTTTATAAATTTTTTGCTAAAAGAAAGTTTTTTGTTCTATATAAAGCCATTCTTTTTGATTTATTTTACAAAAAATGAGAAATTTTAAATTAAAATTGACAATAGTAGAGTTTTGTATTCAAATTTAACCTGGAAGACAAAAAAAGCAAAAGTTACTCTCATATATTCATTTGACATTTTTTTTATCCTATCTTATTATAAAATCAACTTTAGTTTATTTATTTTTGGCAGGATTTCATGAAAGATGTACAGAATGAAAAAGACTCCCGGAATATTCCTATCAACAAAGTGGGTGTGAACAATGTTAAATATCCAATAAGTGTGATTGACATAAATGGAACAGTACAGCATACATTGGCTACTATCAATATGTATGTAGATCTTCCGCATCATTATCGTGGTACACACATGAGTAGGTTTCTTGAAGTAATAAGAAAACACAGTGTAAATCTGAATCTTCACAATCTTGATGCTATGCTGAAAGATATAAAAAAGCTTTTCGAATGCGAGGTTGCCCATCTTGAAATCTCTTTTCCTTACTTTCTGCAAAAAAAGGCTCCGGTTTCAAAGATAGAATCTCCATTTGAGTATGAGTGTAAGGTAGAATGTGAGCTTGATAACACTGAAAAATTGAAGCTTATTACACAGGTTAAGGTGCCAGTTCATACAATGTGTCCCTGCTCAAAAGAAATAAGCAATTTCGGTGGACATAACCAGAGAGCAGATGTTATAATAAAGATTAAATCCAGCAAGCTTGTATGGTTTGAGGAGCTTATAGAAATTGCTGAGGAAAGTTCTTCAGCGCCCATTTTTACATTATTGAAAAGAAGTGATGAAAAGTTTATTACCGAAAAGGCTTACCAAAACCCAAGATTTGTAGAAGATGTTGCAAGGGAGGTGGTTCTTCGCCTTAAAGATGATCCAAGAATAAAATGGTACTCTGTGGAGGTAATAAGCTATGAGTCAATACATAAACACAATGCTTATGCTTGCATATTGAAGGATTGAAAATGAGAGTGGAATTAAAAAATATCTCATCAAGGGAAACAACATCAAGAAAGCTTTTAAAAAAAGGAAATCTAAGTTTTTCCGAAGTATTAAAGACTGTTGAAGATGAGAAAATTTCTGAACTTAGTTTTGAGGATATTAGTGGGGAAGATATAAAAGAGCTTGCAAACTTAATAGAAAAATTAGGCAGTGAGCTTTCAGAGAGTCCCACAATAGATAATTTCTATAATTACAAAAAGGCTATCAAGCTTTTAATTGAAATGGTAAAGAAGAATTTTGAAACAAAAGAGACAATTTCAAGGATTTCATTCTCAAAACAGAAGCTTTATAAAACCATTGAGGCAATTGATGAAAATATATTAAATATTGGAAAATTAATCCTTTCAAGCGAAAAAAATAGAATAACATGTCTAAAACTTGTTAACAACATAAAAGGACTTATAATTGATTTAATACTTTGATAAAATTTGATTTATTAAGAAATAAGCCTTAAAATAAATCCAATTCTTTTTACAGGAGTAGTTAAATGTCAAGAAAGCCATTTATTGCTGGGAACTGGAAGATGTATAAGACTATAAGCGAGGCTGTTTCATTCACAAAGCAGTTTAAAGATCTTGTGTCGAGTATAACTGATAGAGACATATTGATTTGTGCCTCATTTACACTTATTCCTGCACTTGCAAAAGAGTTAGAGGGGTCAAATATTATGCTGGGTGCACAGAATATGTATTTTGAAAAGGAAGGGGCTTATACAGGTGAAGTTTCACCGGTGCAGCTTCTGGATGCAGGAGCAAAATATGTTATTCTTGGTCATTCTGAGAGGAGACATATAATTGGAGAAAGTGATGAATTGATAAATAAAAAACTAAAAGCTGCGTTAAGTTTTGGATTATTGCCTATTTTATGCGTTGGTGAGCTTCTCGAAGAAAGAGAAGCTGGAAAAACCGAAAGTGTTGTAAAAACCCAGATTGTGGAAGGGTTTAAGGGCATAACAGAAGAAGAGGCTTTAAAGGTTACCATAGCATATGAGCCAGTTTGGGCAATTGGAACTGGTAAAACCGCTACTCCAGAGGATGCCGATAGTGTTCATGGTTATATAAGAACCATACTTTCCGATATTTACAGTAAGAAGGCTGCTGAGAGCATAAGAATTCAATATGGCGGCTCTGTAAAACCTGAAAATATTGATTCTCTTATGGCTAAAGAAAATATAGATGGTGCTCTTGTTGGTGGAGCAAGTCTTAAAGTTGACTCTTTTGAAAGGATTGTGAAGTTTATTAAAAAATAAACTAAACTATTTAACTAAAAAATATTTTTGGTGTTGATTTTTTTCTATACCTGGGTATAATATAATAGATGTATTTTCCCGGGAGGTGGGTAGCAATGTCTCCTGTTTATTTTGATCTGGAGAGTCAGGTAAAAGCAGTTGTTGAAGAGATAATGAAGTATAAGTGGCTTGAAAGTGAGAAGGCTGGAAGAGATATTGGAATGAAAGAAGCAGCTTTCCAGTGGATCTCCAGACATTATGATATGTGGTTTAAAGTTACAAAGGACAGATTTATAAAAGAAGTTTGATTTTTTTTAATTTCTGTCTGACATTTAAGTTTCAATTAAAAAAGCATTTCTATTAAGGTATTTCAGTTCTTTTTTAGTAGGGATTTATGAAGAAGCTTTTTTTGTTTTTACTTTCTTTTATTTTGTTGATTGGAATTATTGTTTCTTTTATTGTTATTTATTTTCTTAAAACTTTTGATGCTAATAAGATTGTATCAATTGCCTCAAATGAATTTGAAAAGAATTATGGTTTGAAAATCATTGCCACAAATTCCTATTTTGATATAAACAAAGGGCTTGCTGTTAATGAATTTAAGGTAGTAAACATTTCAAACAATGCAGAATTGTTCACTTCTGAAAAATTTTTTTTGACTTATGATCCCTCATATTTAATAAAGGAAAAAAAATTGAAAATTTCAAAAATTGGTTTTTTTAGGGCTTTCAGTTCTTTTGAAAACTTAACCAACCTCATAGGTAAATTTAATTCAAAACCTCAAGAGAATTCTATTATAAAGATAGAAATTTCTGCCATTTCTTTTGAGGATAGTATGCTTGAATATAGAAAAAAGAAAGTTTCTGTGAGTGGGGGCGTAACTTTTTTAAAAAAATCAACCAATTACAAAATAAAAGCGGGTTACAAAGATACAGAACTTGACTTTGAAGGAGATTTTGATAGTGGAAAAGTAAGACTGAAAAATTTTAGATTTAAAGATTGGGTGGAATTTGAATCACCGATTTATGTCGAAAATACATCTTTTAAGTTTAAAGATTTGCACAAATTATACCAGCTTGATCTGGATTATTTTGAGGGTAAATTTAATGAAAGGTTATTATCAGTTAAAAAGCCTTTCAGGTTAAAGATTTCAAATAATTTTAAAGGTTTTGATGTTGAAAATCTGGAAATTACATATAATAATGAAAATAACTTTTCTATTGTAAAAGCATTTTATTTGAGTGATAAAGACTTTTTTTTAGATGTTTCAAAAAGTAATTTTAAACTGGAGGAGTTTTTTAAGGGTGTGCACGGTAATGTGAGTGGCAATTTTTCATATAATTCAAGAAATGAAATTCCCATAATGGGAAATATAAAAATTAAAGAGTTTGAATATCAGGGAATAAAAAATTTTGAGGGTGAACTACAGCTTGACAATGAAAGTTTTGTATTAAAGGGCAGTGGATATTTTAATGGGGTGGGTTTCTCCATAGATGCGAACTCAAAAGAAGTAAACAAAAGGAATCTTTATGCCAGTTTGAATATCCCCGTTCTCGAACCGGAAAAGTTAAAATTTCAGACCAGTTTTTCTTCGAGGATGAATTTAGAAAAAACTCCATTTAACTTTCTTACATTTCATGTAAATATTGGTAAGCTTATTTTCAAAAATCTTGAGTTTAAGAATGTGATAATTTCTGGAGATGCAGATTCAGAGAGGATAAATATTCTAAATGCCAGTGGTGAAATATTCAGTGGAAAAATTACGGGTTCTGGTTTTTTAGAGGGTGGCATTTTAAATCTTAAAGTAAATTATGACAAAGGAAAATTAAATGAGTTTTCAGATTTGTATTTAAAAGAAAACAAGAAACTATACGGTACTATTTCAATGGAGGGCTGGTTTACAATGAAACCCTTTATTTTTTCAACAATTGATGGTACAATAAAAGGGGTAATAAATTATGGAGAGCTTGAAAATATTTTTATCCAGAATAAGTTAAATGAATTTTTATCCGATATTCCTTTGGACCATGTTTACTTTGATAAAATTACCTTTGAGTTTGGAGTAAGGGACTCAAAATTAAGAATTAATAGTTTTGAGTTTAAGAGTAGCAAAATAAACTCTACTTTAAAAGGAGAATATTCAATTTCGACTGACTTAATCTCACTTACCATGTTTTTAAGCTTTTCAAAAAATTACTTAAAAGATATTCCTAATATTGCAAATTTACTGATCAAGGGTAGAAATAGGGAAAATTGGGTAGATTTCTCCCTTTTTATAGAAGGAAACTCTAAGAATCTAAAGTTTACATTTCTTGAGGTTCAGTAAAATCCATTGTAATCTGGTATGAAAAATTCAACTTTATACCCGTAAATTGTATTCAGCTTTTCTATGTGGCTTTTTGTTTTATCCCAGTATTCATAATATCTTTTTGAATTGTTTAAAACTTCAAGAGTATCTTCTTTTTCTTTTAATATTTTCTTTATCTCTTCAAAGTTCCCCATTCCCGGATGATAAGCTTCAATGTAAATACTTTCTATTTTTTTATGAAGCTTTTTGAATAAGTGATCAACATCTGTTAGGAAGGGAAAAAATGGACCAATATAAGCAATCACCTTTATTTTGCATTTGTAAATCTTTTCTATAGCTGATATTCTATCTTCCATTGACTTACTTCTTTTTTCAAAAATCTCTCTTATGATTTCAGAATTCAAAGTGAGATAAACAATGTTTTCCTTGGAATAAGAAATCTCTTCCACATATTGAGCAATATGAGGTTGTTTTGTAAGGATTACAAAGGGTATATTTTTTTGTTTCAATAAGTTTATTATTTCTATTGTAATGGTGTATTTTTCTGTCAATTGAAATGGTTCTGTGGTGGAACCAATTAATATGCGTTTTACATCTTTCAAATAGTTTAATTCTTCTTCTAACCTTTCTATCAGATTTTCTTTAATAAATAGATATTCTCCCCATTCTTTATCAATTTTCTTTATTACCTTGTTGCACTGCACATAGCAATATTTACAGCCAATAAGACAACCACGAAAAGGGTTCAATACATAATTTCCAATAGGAATACTTGTTCTTGAGAGAGCTTTTTCAACCTTCTGATTTAATATTTCCATTTTTACCTTGCAATATAGATAAATCTAAAATTAATTGTTATAGGTGCTTCTTTTTTTAGACCTTCCGGCAGAGCTCCAAAATTTTTCGAGTAAATAATTGAGTTAAGACAGGATTGGTCAAGTATACTATAGCCATATGATTTTAATACCTGTGGGTTTACAACATTTCCCTTTTCGTCAATCTGAAATCTTATTACCACCTCGCCAGTTTTTATTATACCCTGATAATATTGAAAGACAGGGAAAAATGTTCGCCAGTTTTCTGATACCTTTTTTTGCATTGCGAGGAAGTAGGAAGCATATTCATATTGAACGGTGCCGAGTGAAACATTTCCTTCTGTGTCCATTTCAACGGTCTGTTGTGTGGATGGGTCAAAGAGGGTTGGAAGCTTTTCAGTTTTAACTTTAAATTCTTCTTTTTCCTCATTACTTTTTCTTGGCTGGGAAATTTCTTTATAATCATTTTCCGCCTTGTTTTTTTCAAAGGAATTTTCAGTTTGAAGTTGATTTAAGTCAATATAATTATATATATTCTCACCTTTTCTGGGGGAGGTGTTTATGTTCTGCTTATCAGAAAGCACTGCCTTTTTAGGGACCTCTTTTGAGTAAGTGAATGTCTCCACAAAAATATTTTCTACTTTTACTGTCTTTTTTGCTTTATTTTTAAATAAGGTTTCAAAAATTTTGAAATTTTGTATTCCTGTAAAAGTAAGCACGAGATAGCAGTGAATTACAAACGAGAGGTACAGATAAAAATAAATAGATTTCTTCATTTTTATTTTCTCGCTATTATTACCATTGAGCTTGTAAAAAAAAGATTACCAATTCTTATTTTGCTTAATAAATGATATAAAGCAATTCTTATCCACTTTAAATATTCATGGGGTGAATTAAAATCTCCCCTTGATTTCATAAGTTTTGGTAATAAGCCAAATTCAACACCACCGTATACTTTTATTTTACTAAATCCGGACTGTTTAAGCAAATTTTTTAGATTTTTGTCATTAAAATATGAAACGTGTCCGGGCAAAAAATAGTGATAATTTTTTCCATAAATTTTTGCCTGCAAGCCTCTCATGTTGGCAGTTTGGATAAGAAGGACACCATCCTTTTTCATTGAATTATAAATGTTTAAAATTGCTTTCTTCGGGTTAACAATATGTTCTATTACTTCAATCATTGTAACCATGGAAAAAAAATCTCTGGGTAGAGCTATATTTTCTATGCTACCAATAAATATCCTATCTTTGCCGAATCTTTCCATTGCATAGCCACCTGAGTATTCTGAAACTTCTACACCATAAGATTTGTATCCCTTTTCTTCTGCTACTTTCATTAAACCACCGAATGCACAACCCACATCTAAAAAATTTTTTTCTCCCAACGTTTTTTCCATTCGGGCGAGAATATCTATCCTTTTTCTCCAGACGTATCCTGCAAATTTTTCATTTTTTCTTTCATCCTGATAGCTGTAAGTTTCTTTACCTTCATAGTAACCCCGGGTGTAAAAACTATAGGCTTTTTCTTCATCAATTTCCTGAAAGAGAAAGCCACAATTTCTGCATTTATAAACAAGAAAGGGTAAAGAAAATCTTTCAATTTTATATTTTTCTATTATATTTCTTGATTTGCAAATTTTACATTCCATTTAATTAGCTCTTAAATTGTATAATATTTAATTATAACACAAAAGCTGGCGTAATTTCAAATTGACGAATGTCCAGCTTTTTGGAAGAAAATTGTGAGAAAAAGAATTTACATTAGTTTGTTGACTTTTTGGCTGTGACATTTTATCTTAATTTGAATTAATCGAATGGCATTTTTGCCAATTTTTATAGATTATTATTTTAGGAAAAATAGATATGAAAAAACTATTTCTTTTTTTATTTATTGGATTGAAATTATTTGCACAGGAACCTGAGGCTTTATTGCAGATAATTATTGCTGGCGATATTTTTCCAAGTCCCAGTCTTATAAATGGAGGGATTAATCCTGATGGAACAAGAAATTATCTACCATACTACGAATATGTGAAAGATATAATAAAAGAGGGGGATTTATCCATTGCGTGGTTTGGTGGACCTGTTGCTGGAGAAAAAGAAGAATTCAGCGGTTATCCTGTTTACAACAACCCGCCGGAATTTGCAAAAGCAGCTGTGGAAGCTGGTTTTGATTTATTCTTTCACACCAATCATCTTCTGGATAGAGGAATAAAAGGATTGATTAGAACACTTAAATTTTTTAAATCTCTAAATTCTCTCTATCTTGGTGCATACGAGAATGAAGAAGAGAGTAAAAAAATTTACTACTTTGAAAAAAGTGGCATTAAGGTTGCAATATTAAGCTATCTCTATGGTGCGAATGCTCCGGTAAAAACAGAAAAATGGATGATAAACTTTATAGACCTTCAGAAAATAAGTAATGATATTTTGACTGCAAAGTCTGAAGGAGCAAATTTTATAATTGTAGGGTTACATTGGGGCGAGGAATACAAAAGATTTCCTTCCAGACAACAAAAACAACTTGCGAAAATGATAGCTTCCTTTGGAGCAGATGTTATAGCCGGATCACACCCGCACGTTATTCAGCCAGCCGAAAAAATTGGCAAAACTTTTGTAATTTACTCACATGGAAATTTTTTATCTTCTCAGAGAAAGAGATATACTGACTGTGGAATAATTACAAGATTAAGGATAGAAAAGAGAGATGGTCAAACTTATTTGAAGTCTGCTTCTTATATTCCTGTCTGGGTAAAATGGCAATATCATACTTCAGCAAAAAAATTTATTACAAGGGTTTTGCCAATTATTGAAATTCACAGGAAATATCTTAAAAAAGAAATAAAGATTCTTTCAAAGAATGAATATGAAAAAATGATGCTTGCATTTAAGGATACAATTTTGCATCTCAACAATAAAGATATTTCATTTCTGTATGAGGGAGAGCTGTGATACATTTTAATCTCTCAAATACCCTGGACAGATTGCTTGAAATTCTCCACACTAAAATAAAAAGCGAAAGAAGAAGCCTTTTTGATGAGTTTCATATCCTGGTAGCAAATGTAAACTACAAAAGAGCAATTCAGGAATATTTTTTAAAAAAGGAAAATGTCTGCATGAATCTAAAATTCTCATTCCTTGAATATTTTCTTGCGGATGTTTTCCTTAAGTTACTTGAGATTGACAAAACCGCGGCAGTAATTCTAACACTTGAAAGAAATAAAATTATATTGAATTCTTTAATCTTCTCTATCCTTAGTGAAAAAGAATTTCAGAGTAAGTACAGGGACATATTTGATATACTTATAGGAGAGTTTTCTTCTGAGGAGTATAAAATTACTATTTTATGGAAACTTTCAGAAAAGCTTACAGATTTATTCAGGGAGTATGAATTTCATAGATACAACGAGATTATAAAGAACTGGAAAAATTCTAAAGGAGCTTATGATTTAACTCCTGAAAAACTTGAGTCGTTTCAAAGAGATATTTATTATAAAATCTTTTTTGAAAGAAAATTTTTTAAAAATTCTAGCAAATTTTACTTTTCACTCGTTGAGTTGTTTGAAAGGGTAAAAGATCCCGGTCTCAAACTGAATATAAGTGCCTTGAATGTAAGAAAAATTTATCTTTTCGGATTTTCTTTAATTTCTAAAATTCATCTCGAAATGATTTCATTTTTAAAAGACTATATTGACTTTGAGTTATTTATCCCTGTTTATACTGGAAATATTTTATCCGAAGGTAATCCAGAAAAAATCTTTTCTCACTTTCCATACAAATTAACACAGGAGGATGGAAATGAAAGGCTTGTTCCCTCGGATAGAAAGTTTGATCAGATTGATGATTTTATTTCTCCAGTTGTGAGTACTATTTACCTTATAAAGTCTTTTTTCAGTTCAGAAGAGATTTCAATTAGCTGGAATGATAAGATTTTTCAGGAGGATACGCTTCTCTCTGCTACAAAAAATCTTTTTATGAATAGAAAAGCAAAAAAAATAAAACAGGATGAAAGTATTACAATTTTTTCTGCTTCATCGAAGGTTCAGGAGGTAGAAGCAGTATACAATAGTATATTTGAGAACATTCAGAGGGATAGTAGGCTTGAATTTGATGATATTCTTATCCTTGTGCCTGATATGAAAAAGTATAGAAACATTATTAAAGATGTTTTTAATAGAAATCCCTATCTGTTTCATCCGGAAATAAAAAGAAAAGAAAGGCTTCCGTTTCATATTTACGAAAAAAATGTTTTTAAAGAAAGCCTTTTTAATTTGCTACTTTCTTCGTTTTTTGAGCTTTTAGAAAATAACTTTTCAAAGTTTGATTTTTTTAAGTTTCTAGAAAATCCCCTTATTATGGAAAGGTTTAAAATTGAACTGGATGATTTACTATGTTTTAGAAAATGGATTGAAAAGTTAAATGCCTTTGATGAAGATTCTTCCTTTAAATTTTCAACCTTTTCATCATTATTGAGAAGACTTAAACTTGGTTTTATTATGGAAAGCAAAGAGACTCCAGTTTATAATGAAATCCTTCCCTACTCAGATAGCTTTACTGATATTGAGAGACTGGATATTTTTGTACAGATAGTTGAGAAACTTATTGACTACAAAAGAAAGTCTGAAGGTCAGAAATCGCTTGGTGAATGGGTTGATTTTATAAGGGGGTTTACTTTAGATTTTTTTCCTGAGGAAAGCACTGATTCTGTTGATGAACTTCACATTTACATTAGTTTCTTAAGAAATCTTGAGCTTTTAAAAGAGATTGAGTTTCTTCGGGAAAATAGAACTTACACTTTTAAGGAGGTAAAACTACATTTTTTAAATCTTATAGTTGATATACTTGAAAGGAATATCTCGAGCCTTTTTAATGGTGTTACAGTTTCAAGTTTTCTCCCGATGAGGTCAATTCCCTTTAAAATAATCTACATTCTGGGAATGAATGAGGGGGATTTTCCGTCAGAAAATGATAGAAGTTCTTTGAATCTTAGGAACTTAAAAGTTTTCTGGAATGATATTGATAGAAGATATATGGATAACTTTTTATTTTTAGAAGCTATTTTTTCTGCTGGAGAAAAGGTTTATATTTCTTATGTTGGAACCAATCTTGAAGAAGATGCTGAACTTTATCCCTCGAGTACGGTCCAATCTTTTGAAAGTATTTTAAACAATTATTTGCTTGAAGAAAAATTTAAACCTATCGTGCTTCCAAAAAACTCTTTCAGCAAATATTACATTCAGGATAAAAAAGATATTTTAACGAATATTTTCTACACGCCTCATAGAATTGTTTCGTATTTAAGAGCGGGGGTAAAGGTAGATTTTAAAAGATATTATTCAGGAAAGTGTGAGAGTACTGAAGAGTCCAATAAAAAAATAAATATAAAAAACCTTGCTGATTTTGTCCTTAACCCGATAGAAGAAGCTATCAAAAGGAAAACAGGCATTTATGATAGCAAAAATTTGGAGCTTTCTGTTAAGACAATGAGGAGCCTTGAATTAGATCCAAGAATAAGGTCTAAAATTCTCAACAACTCTATTTCTCTATTTATAAAGAACAGAATTAACTCAAACAAGATAAGTTTAAGAGAGGTTTTTGATAATGTTTATAGCTATCATTACTACAATGGAGATGTACCTGAACCAGAAGTATTAAACGAGATTGAAAAGACACATATATTTTTTAAGGGTATTGAAGAGATATTATGTTCATTTTGTGGAAAATATAAGTTTTATGAGGCTATTTGTATTGGAGATATTGAGCAACTGGAAGAAAAAGAAAAAAAATATTATAATGGAGACTCTATCGTTGGTAATTTTTCTGTAAGTGGTATCTTGGAAAATATTTTTTTTGAGGAAGGTAGAATAATTTTCCCCATATTTAAAAACAGGATTGATAAAAATAAGTTAGGGTTTGATTTTAATACAATATTTTTTAGACTATTTGTTTCATTTTTAAATATTGTAGATAAGGAAATAAACTCGGGCAATTTAATATTTATTGACATTGAAGGAAAAACTGAAAGCCTGGATGTTTTTCCTCTAAAGAGAGAGACACTTATTGAATTATTGAATTATTATAATGAGAAGGACAACTTTGACCTTATTCCTTTGAATATTGTTTGTGGAGTTAAAGAATTGGATGAAATATTGGATGAAATAGAGGCAGAGTTAAAAGGAGAATATAGCTTTTTTGATTTACCTGACATTATTAAGGTCCAGAGGAGGCTTGAGAAATTCATAAAAATTGATGAAAGATTGAAAGAACGGGTTGAGCTTTTAAAAAAAGTTGCTGGAATTTTATAAAAAATATATTTTTTGACAAAATTCTTAAACCAGTGTATAATAATTAAGTCGATGTTGTTTTTGGTATTTTAGTAGTATAGTATGCCGAGATAGCTCAGTAGGTAGAGCAGAGGACTGAAAATCCTTGTGTCCGTGGTTCGATTCCACGTCTCGGCATTTGTTTTTATCAGGAGTGATTAATGAAAAGAACATATCAGCCGAGCAGGATTAAGAGATTAAGAACACATGGTTTTAGAGCAAGGATGAAGACAAAAGACGGTAGGAATATTTTAGCAAGAAGAAGACAGAAAGGTAGAAAGAAGCTCACTGTATCAGATGAAAAAAGGTTTATACTCTTTAACTAACCTTTCTTTGAGAAAGAAAAAAAATTTTGATAGGGTTTATCAGGAAGGTAAAAAAAAGTATTTCATTTTTTATGCTGTTTATTATTTGATTGCTGATAAACCGCGCATAGCTTTTTCGATTTCTGGTAAGTTTGGTAAGGCTGTTTACAGAAACAGAAGGAAAAGGATTATAAGAGAGTATTTTAGAGCCAACCTCTCCGTGTTGCCATCATATTTCTTGTTATTTACAATGGTAAGAAAACCGCCGGATGAAATTGAAGAAAAAAAAGAAATAGAAAAGATTTTTGAATGGATAAAATCTTTAAGTTCATAAGGAAGATATTTGTTTTTCCCCTCTGGTTTTATAAAAAATTCATTTCTCCTTTTTTTCCGACAGCGTGTATTTACAAACCGACCTGTTCGGAATACATGAAAGAGGCAATTTTGAGATATGGGATTTTAAAAGGTTTTACTTTTGGTCTTTTAAGACTTTTAAGATGTAATCCGTTTTTTAAAGGTGGGGAAGATACTTTAGAGGAAACAAAATCATTGTTAGAGGCTTTAGGGAAATACAGAAAGTTTTTTGTTTTCAGGAAACAATAGAGTCTTCCTTCAACTTTTTTATTTCATCCCTTACAGCGGCAGCTTTTTCAAATTCGAGATTTTCAGCATACTCAAACATGAGTTTTTCAAGTTCTCTTAAAAGTTTTTCTTTTTCTCTAAATTTGTGTTTATATTCTTCAATCTTATTTTCTTTTTCATCTGATTTTCTCTCAAGGATATCGTAAATCTCTTTCTTTATCGTGGTTGGAGTAATATTGTTTTTCTTGTTGTATTCAAGTTGAATTTTTCTTCTTCTTTCAGTTTCCTTTATTGCTTCTTTCATTGCATCGGTAATGTTGTCAGCATACATTATAACTTTTCCATTTACGTTTCTTGCACTTCTCCCAATGATCTGTATGAGGGAGGTTTTTGATCTTAAAAATCCCATTTTATCAGCATCGAGTATTATTACAAGCGAAACCTCGGGCAGATCTATTCCTTCCCTCAATAAATTAATTCCAACAATAACATCGTAAACACCGAGTCGGAGCTTTTTTAGTATTTCCACTCTTTCAATGGTTTCTACTTCTGAGTGAAGATACATTACTTTAATGTTGTTTTCGAGAAGGTATTTTGTTAAATCTTCTGCCATCTTTTTTGTAAGAGTTGTTATTATTATTCTCTCATTCAGGCGGGTTCTTTTTCTGACCTCAAGTATTATATCGTCAATCTGCCCTTCTGTTTTTCTAATTTCAACCTCAGGGTCTACAAGGCCTGTTGGACGAATTATCTGTTCCACAACACTCTGGCTTACTGAAAGTTCATATTCATCGGGGGTTGCAGAGACGTAAAGCACCTTATCAAGCAAGCCGTCAAATTCTTCATACCTTAAAGGTCTGTTGTCAAGTGCTGAAGGCAGTCTGAATCCGAACTCTACAAGGGTTTTTTTCCGTGAGAGATCACCGTGGTACATTCCACGTATCTGAGGAATACTCTGATGAGATTCATCAATTATTGTGAGAAAATTTTCAGGAAAGTAATCAAGAAGTACAAAAGGTCTCTCGCCGGGTTTTCTAAAAGAGAGGTGCCTTGAGTAATTTTCAATGCCATTGCAATAGCCAAGCTCCTCTAACATTTCTATGTCATAATTTGTCCTTGTTTCAAGCCTGTATGCCTCAAGTTCCTTTCCCATTTTTTTTAGTTCACCCACTCTCTGAGCCAGTTCTTCTCTTATGGATTCTATTGCAATTTTTAGCTTATCTTCTGTGGTAAGAAATAACTTGGCTGGATAGATAACAATTCTATCAAGTTTTTCAATCAGATTTTGAGTAAAAAAATTAAGTCTCTGGATTGATTCTACCTCATCCCCGAACATTTCAATTCTTATGATTTCGCGGGAATAAGCAGTGTGAATGTCAATTATATCCCCCTTGACTCTGAAGGCGGCTCTTATTAAATCGAAATCACTTCTTTCGTATTGAATCTTAATAAGGTGCTTGATTAACTCATCTCTTGAGATTTTCATTCCCTTTTCTATAAGAAGCATAAGTTCTTTATAGTCTGTGGGGGCACCCAGTCCATAAATACAGGAAACTGAAGCCACAATAATTACGTCTTTTCTTGCCATTAGAGAAGCTACAGCAGAAATACGCATTCTGTCTATTTCGTCGTTTATCTGAGCATCTTTTTCAATATAAAGATCCCTTTGAGGAACATAAGCCTCTGGTTGATAATAATCATAGTATGAAACAAAATATTCTACAGCATTCTCTTTGAAAAATTCTTTAAATTCGCGATAAAGTTGTGCTGCAAGTGTTTTATTGTGAGAGATCACAAGAGTTGGTTCGTTAATGCTGGCTATAACATTTGCCATTGTAAATGTTTTCCCACTTCCTGTAACACCAAGCAGAACCTGTCTTTTGTAATTTTTGATCAAAAAATTTTCAGTGAGAATTCTGATAGCTTCAGGTTGATCCCCTGATGGTTTGATGTCTGTAGTAAGTTTAAAGGCAGCCATGCTCATTTCCTCGAATAAAGCCCTGTCAGTTCTCCTTTGTCAAGGATGTGGTTTTTCATAGCATTCATAATCTCACCTCTTGAACACCCGGCTTTTAAATCAAGCTTTGCATCAAGGGCAAAAATCTTAAATATATACCTGTGAGTGCCATAAGGTGGACATGGACCTCCATAACCTATTTTACCGTAATCATTTCTTCCCTGCCTGCTTCCACCTGGTAACTCAGGGACCTTTGGAATATCTTCTTCGAGTTCCTTCTTTGTTGGTGGAATGTTAAAAATTATCCAGTGTACCCAGTTTCCAACAGGAGCATCAGGATCATCACAGATTATTGCTATTGAACTGGCATTAGCAGGAATGTTTTCCCATGACAGACCTGGAGAAATATTTTCTTTATCATAAGCATGTCGTGAAGGCATCATTTCTCCATTATTAAACGAAGAGCTTTTTAAAATTATACTCATAATCCCCTCCTTTCTGGTATTAATTATATTTAATTGCCTCCTAGGTGTATTGTAACTATTTTATAATTAATAAAGTATAAATCAAGTACAAAATATTTTCAAGAGGAGGAAATAAAATTTTGATTCTCTTATAAATAAAAAAAAGCATACAATTTAGATTATTTTTGCGGTTAAAAGATCAGGTAATCCTGTTCAGGATTAAGTTGACCAAAATTTGATAAAAAATTCTTTTTGAAATATCATATTATTTTGAATTTTTAAATTTTGGAGTGTTGATGAGTTTACTGGATAAAGTTTGGGAAAGAGGAAAGGAATTTCTTGGTGTTAAATATCCGATTATTTGTGGTGCAATGACATGGATTTCAGATTTTAATCTTGCAAAAGCAGTGAGTGAAAATGGAGCATTTCCTGTTATAGCAGGGGGAAACATGGATCCCCTTCTTTTTGAGGAGGAAGTTGATAAATGTATTAAAAATCTTAAAGGTAATTTTGCAGTAAATCTTATTACTATTGCACCAAACTATAAAGCTCAATATGAAATTGTTAAATCTAAGAATATACCTTTTGTAATATTTGCCGGGAACTTTCCCAGGATACATGATGTCCAGGGGATGAAAAAAGCCGGGAAAAGATGTATTGCTTTTGCTTCGACTGATCAGATTTCAGAACAGATGATAAGGTTTGGGTGTGATGCTCTTATTCTTGAAGGGAATGAAGCTGGTGGGCACATTGGTTATGTTTCAACGATGATTTTGCTACAACAGATATTGTTTAAAACAAAAGAGGTTCCGATTTTTGTAGCAGGTGGTATAGGTAGTGGTAAGATGATAGCACATTTGCTTTTGATGGGAGCAGCTGGTGTACAGCTTGGAACAAGGTTTGTGGTGAGTGAGGAATGTACTGCTCATCCAAAGTTTAAGGAGGCTTTCATAAAGGCAAAAGCGAGACATGCAATTGCAACACCGCAATATGATCAAAAGCTACATGTTGTTGCCGTAAGAGCATTAAAAAATAAAGCAATGGAGCAATTCGGAAAATTGCAGTTGGAGCTTCTCAAAAAGATGGATGCTGGTGAGATTACTCATGAGGAAGCTCAATTTGAGGTTGAAAAGTTCTGGATTGGCGGATTGAGAAAAGCTGTAGTGGAGGGAGATGTTGATTTTGGTTCGGTTATGGCAGGGCAAAGTGTAGGGTTGGTTGATAAGATTCAGCCTATGAAGGAGATAATATCAGAGTTAGTTAGTGAGGCAGAAGAAGAATTAAATAGAATTAAAGATTATCTTAAAAATTTATATTAAAGGAGGAAAATATGCTTGGAGTGGTGATGTTGATTATAGTACTTTTTGTCTATAGTATTATTCTTCTGGATTTATGGGACAAGGTTAAAATAAGTTCTGAAAAGGTTACTAATGTATTGAACTCCATAAAGGCTTTTTTTGACAAGGGAAGTGTCAGATTCATACTTGCTTTAAGCGGGCTGGTTATAGGAATTTGGAATTTTTTTGCCCCGGATTTTGGTTACATTGAAGGTGGACCTACGATACTTGGGGCATTATTTCCATCCATAGCGATGGTTTTCAGTGCCATAGTTTTATACCCCGGAGTAATCGAGATACTTAATCTTCCTGAGGAAGATAAAAAGAAATACTACGATTTTATTGAGAAGTACAGAGGAATAGCAGGTATTGTGGCACTGATAATTGCCATTTTACATGCTGTTCTATTTAAAGTTATTCTTTTTTAACTAAGGATTTGTATGTTTATCTTGTTGTTTTTGCTTTTAATCTCGGTAAATCTCTATCCTGTTACAACAAAATATGTGGGAGATCTTAAGTTTGAAAAAATTGAAGATTATACATTAAGTAATGTATCATTCCTTGAGAATGGAACCATTGAGCTTTCACCGGATATAAAAGAAATTTTTTCTTCTGAAGAGATGATATGGAGTTTCGATGAGTTTAAAGAGGGTATTCTTATAGGCACAGGTGAAAAAGCAACTCTCCTTTTTTTAAATGAAAAAGAGACAAAAAAAGTCTTTTCTTCAGATCATATACTTTTCAGTGATATAAGTGTTTTAAAAGGCAAAATTTTAGTTTCTGCATTGCCAGATGCGACATTGTTTGTTTTGGGTAGCAATTTCAAGATAGAAATGAGGCTTTCATTTTCCAATCAATATATCTGGAAAATTATACCGTATGGCAACAAAATTTTTCTTCTTTCTGGCAATCCAGCTCAATTGTATATTCTCAATAAGGAATTCAAGATTGAATCAAAATTTGATATAAGAAATGAAAAGAATATTTTGAATGGGATTATTTTTAAAGATGAACTTTATTTCTACGGTGATTCAAATGTATTTTATAAAATGAGTTTAAAAACTCAAAAAATATGTGCGCTTCTCTCTGTGGATGAAAATATTGCGGATATTTGTTCTGATGGAGAAAAGATTTATATTCTTACAAGTATTTCAAAGGTTAAGGAAGTTCAGAAAAAGGATAAAAAAAACCAGGGTAGTGTCAGTAGTGACAGTGACATAAGCAATCCGATAAGTACTGAAAGGACATCTTCTACATCGACATCTTTCAGTAAACTCTATAGATACAATGTTGAGACAGGCACGCTCGAAGAAATATTTAAAAAATCAAATCTTTCCTTTATCTCTATGTCAATTTATAAAGATAAGGTTTTCATAGCTACTGATAAGGATGCCTCCTTTTATGAATTTAATATGAAATCTTCCAGCTGGAAATTTATAAACCTTGGAAAAGGTAAATTTCTTAAAATTTTGAAGCTAAAGAATGAACTTTATGGGATTTTACTTGAACCGTCAAGAATTTACAGAATCAATCAGGAAAGTTTTTCAAAGGTGGGGAGTTTAATATCTGGAGTATTTGATTGTGAAATTAAATCACGTTTTGGCAAGCCAATAATTTCTTTTATCACACCACCAAAGACTAAAGTGAAGTTTTACACTCAGAGTGGTGCTGTTCAGGATCAATCCTACTGGGAGGAGTGGAAGATTTCTGATTTTAACTCGATTCGTTCTGCTGATAATAGATTTATAAGGTATAAGCTTGAATTCTATTCTGATGGAGCAAATACACCTTCGGTAAGTAAATTGTTTGTACCTTTTTTACAATACAATGTTTCACCTTATATTGAAAAATTTGAAGTTAGTCAACAGGGTAATAATTTCAAATTTTCCTGGCAGGTCACAGACGAGAATAAGGATTCACTTGTTTTTAAGGTACTTTTGAAACATGAAGAATCATCTTTTTTTAGTTTAAATGTGCAAGAAATAGAGGATAATTACCTTGAGATTCAAAAAGAGCTTCTGGCTGATGGATGGTATTATGCAAAGCTTGTTGCTTCAGACAGGAAAGCCAACGACATACCAAAAGAAAGTGAAAAAGTGATAGGTCCATTTTTAGTGGATAATACCTCTCCGAGTATTACAAATCTGGTAATAAAAAAAGAATATATTGAATTTTTAGTGGTGGATAATCTATCTCCCATTTTGAATGTAAGTTTTAGTGTAAACGGGAAAAAGTGGGAGAAATTGATTCCAGAAGATGGAATTTATGACGGTAAAGAGGAAAATTTTTCTATTAAGGATGATAGGGCTAAGAACTTTATATTGATTAAAGTTGTGGATATTTATGGAAATAGTGATGTTTTTCGTGTAAAATAAAGGTCCTTATGAAAAAAGAAAATCTGAAAAAATTAAAAAATACAAGGGAAAAATTCCTTAAGCTTTCGCCTTTTAGAAACTTTGACATAGCAATAGTTCTTGGTTCAGGATTGGGCGAGCTGAATTTAATAGAAGTAAAAAAAAGTATTGACTTTTCAGAAATTGGGCTTAAGGAATCTACTGTCCAGGGACATAATTCAAAATTCTTGATTGGAAAATTTGAAGATAAAAAGGTCATAATTCAATCAGGCAGGTTACATCTCTATGAAGGTTTAGAAGCATTCGATGTTTGTCTTCCTGTTGCGATATATGGAGAAGTCGGTGTGAAGGAAATGATTATCACTAACGCTGCAGGAGGTATAAACGACAATTTTGAGCCAGGAGATATAATGCTTATTTCAGATCATATAAATTTGCAGGGAGAAAATATATTGATAGAATTTTGTAATGATAAAGATAGATTTGTTGATATGAGCAGGGCATATTCTCTTGAGTATTACCAGTTTCTTAAAGAGAAATTCAATGTGAAGATTGGTGTATATTTGGGACTAAAAGGTCCAAGTTTTGAAACTCCTGCAGAAATAAAAGCCTTTGAAAGACTTGGAGGAGATGCAGTGGGAATGTCTACAGTTCAGGAGGTGATTTTAGCAAAATACTTTGGAATGAAGGTTACCGGGCTTTCTTTAATCACGAATATGGCGAGTGGGAAACAGAAACAGATTAGTCATGAAGAGGTGCTAAATATTGGCAGGGTTGCAAATGAAAAAATGGCTGGCGTGATAAGAAAGATTTTAACTGAATTGGGGGAGACACAATGTTTTTAGGATTTACAGGACCTAATGCAGCCGGTAAGGGTGAGGCAATAAAGTATCTTGTGGAAAAAAAGAAGTTTTTGTCTTTTTCGCTTTCCGATATTATTCGGGAAGAGGCAAAGAAAAGAGGGTTTGAACCTTCAAGAGACAACCTTATTACTATTGGTAATGAATTAAGAGAAAAAGAAGGACCTGGAATTCTTGCAAAGAAAATTATACAGAAGATAAAAAATTCACCTCAAGCAGTTGTTGATAGTATTCGTAATCCTTATGAGGTTGAGGAACTTCGCAGGGGACTTGCTGATTTTAAGCTTATTGGGATAACGGCGGATGTAAAAGTTAGATTTGAAAGGGCAAAATTGAGAAATAGACCCGGTGAGGGACAAACACTTGAAGAGTTTATAGCAAAAGAAGAAAGGGAAAACTCCACAGATGAAAATGCACAACAGTTAAATAAATGTTTTGAAATGGCTGATTTTAAGATTGATAATTGTGGTAGCCTTGAAGAACTCTATAAAAAAATTGATGAAATTCTTGAGACATTGGGTTATAAACCTTACACAAGACCATCATGGGATGAATATTTTATGAAGATGGCTTTTCTTGTAGCCGAACGTTCTACCTGCTTAAGACACCATGTAGGAGCAGTGATTGTAAAAAATAACTACATAATTTCCACTGGATACAATGGTGCATCATCTGGAGTGAAGGATTGTACTGAACTTGGTTGTTTAAGGGATCAACTTTGTATTCCATCTGGTGTACAACATGAGGTTTGTAGAGCTGTTCATGCCGAGCAGAATGCCATAATACAGGCAGCTATTCACGGTGTAAGTACCGAAGGGGCAACAATCTATTGTACTCATTCACCCTGTATTATATGTGCTAAAATGATTGTTAATGCAAGGATTAAAAGATTTGTTACATGTTCATATTATCCTGATAAGAGCTATGAAGAGTTATTTAAAGAAGCTAATGTCAGATTTGAAGTGGTAAGAAGGCCGGACTTAAATATCAGCTTTCTGGATTGATATTATTTGGGGATATTGTATTTTATATTTTTTAAGAAAGATATACCAGAGGAAGGAATGAATTTTAAGGAAATTTTGAGAGAAAAGCTTGTTAATTCTATCAAACGAAATTTTGGTGAGGAAGTGGAAATAGCTCCGATAAACTATCCTGATGTTAAGGATTTTGGAGATTATGCTACAACAGTTGCACTTGCAAATGCAAAACTATTAAAGAAAAACCCAAAAGAAATCGCTGAAAGAATAGCAAATGATTTAAGGAATGAAAGTTTTTTTTCAAGAATAGATATTGCAGGTCCCGGTTATATTAATTTTTTTCTTTCTGATAGGGTGCTTGAGGAAGCTGTTGGAGAGGCAGTTCAGAATGGCAATTATGGAAGAAATACTATTTTTGCCGATAAAAATATTCTTCTTGAGTATGTGAGTGCAAATCCTACAGGACCGCTTCATATAGGGCATGGAAGATGGGCTGCCATCGGGGATTCTCTTGCAAAACTCTTAAGATATTGTGGTGCTAATGTTCGTACTGAGTTCTACGTAAATGATGCGGGTAATCAGGTAAATCTTTTAAGGCAGAGTGTGGAAGCAACCCGAAAGGGATTGCCTGTTCCAGAAAATGGTTATCGGGGTAGTTATATAAATGATATTGCAAAGTTAGATGGTGATCCGATCAATAACTTGCTTGAAATGCAGAAAAAAACTCTGAAAACATTCAGAGTTGAATTTGATAATTATTTTTCTGAAAAATCATTGCACGATACCAGTGCTGTTTTAGGAACAATTGAGTTTTTAAAATCTTCAGGACATTGTTATGAAAAGGATGGGGCATTGTGGTTTAGAACCACAGAGTTTGGTGATGATAAGGACAGGGTTTTAATAAAGAGCGATGGTGAATATACATATTTTGCAGTAGATATTGCTTACCATAAGAATAAAATAGAAAGGGGGTTTAATACCTTGATTGACATTTTGGGAGCTGATCACCATGGTTATGTAAACAGACTTAACTCGGCGGTGAAAATATTTTCACAGGAAATGAAACGGCAGGTGGATATTAAGATAGTTATTGGTCAACTGGTTTCACTTTTTCGAAATGGTGAACCAGTTAGAATGTCGAAAAGAACTGGTGATATGATAACCCTTGATGAGGTAATTGAAGAAATAGGTGTGGATGCAGCAAGGTATTTTTTAGTGATGAGAAAAGCCGATACCCCGCTTGATTTTGATATTGAGGTAGCGAAAAAGCAATCTGACGAAAATCCCGTCTTTTATGTGCAGTATGCACATGCAAGGATATCTGGAATTTTGCGAAACCTCAACGAGGATTTTATACCTCGGTGTAGTGGTTGTGTTGAAAGCGATGAGGCAAGGGATGTAACTTTGATGATTTTAAGATTTCCCGAGATTTGTGTAGATTCCGCACAGGCACTTGAACCTCATAGACTCACTCAGTATCTTGAAAATCTTGCTTCTACTTTTCACAGGTATTACAATAGGTATAGAATTATTAATGATGATAAAAATTTAACTGAAAAACGACTTTCTCTGGTTATAGCAACCAAAAATGTTTTAAAAATTGGGCTTGAATTGATTGGAGTTTCTGCTCCTGAGAGGATGTAAATTTTTTTATTTTTCTTGTAGTTTTTGATGAAGATGTGTTAAAATAAAATATAGAAAGATATATTATACTGATTTATTTCTAAATTGAGCAATAGTTTTTATAGGAAATAGAGATGACTTCAAGAGATGCAAGTATTTCGGGTTGCTTTTTTGAAGTCGTCTGGATTATCCTTTAAAAAAATGGCAAAGGTATATTGTTACTAATTCTTTTAAATTAAAGTTTATACAAAACCGTTCTTCTCTAAAGGAGGAAGAAAAATATGAAGAGGATTGTAATTTTGGCTTTAATATTTTCTTTTGTCCTTGCCTTTTCAAAGGATGGAGAAAGTGAATATGTACTTACTATGGTTGTTAATGATGTGAAGGTTTCAAAAGGTAGCGGTAACAAATGGGAGAAGCCCGAGGTTGAAATGAGGTTGTTTGAAAATTCAATGGTAAAAACTGGAGACGAATCTTATTGCGATATTTTGATGCCTAAGAGGGGGGTTTTCAGGATTGTTGAGAATAGTCTAATTTTGATAAATAAGTTGAAGAAAAACCTTGAAGAAATAAAGATAAAGAAGGGTAAAGCACTTTTAAATATAGCATATAAACCTAAAGAAGGTGAAAAATTCAGTGTCCACACTGATGTTGCTATCGCTGCAGTTAGAGGAACGAGGTTTATAATTGAGACTGATGGGAAGGTCATAAAATGCAGAGTAGGGGAGGGAACTGTAGTACTCAGAAGAAATATAAATTTGCCTCTGGATGTTGAAGATGAAGAGCTTCTGTCTAAACTTGAAGTTGTAGCAAAAGCAAATCAGGAAGTAGAACTTACTCTTGATGAGAATAGGGCACTGGAAAACCTTTTACAGAGAGCAAAGGATAATCTAAATGAGCTTAAAATGATTCTGTCGGATTCACAGAGGCAAACTCAGAAGAAAGTTAAAATGATAAAAAATGTAAGACGTGTACTTGAAGAGTTATATATGTTTGAAGAAATGAATCTTGAGGAAGAAGACGAAACAGAAAGCACAATTGAGAAGATTAAGAATAGATAGAGATTGCTATTTGAAATAATAATATATCTTGATATCGAAACAGCTTGTTGCTATGTCAGATGGAGTAAAACTGAGTTCGAGTGTGATTTTTTTATAATTTTTTGAAATACCAATGGAAATTGGATAAGCTACATCAAATTTTATTCCCTTTCTGTACAAAAAAGAGATCTTTATGTCATCCTGTAAGGTTGAAAGGTAGGTTGAGATTAATACAATAAGGTTTTCTTCTGATTGAGTCAAAATTCCAAATCCATATTTTATTCTTTCAAAACAAAAGCCATATTCGTATCCAATTGTCCATTCATTCTTTAAATTATAACTCCCCAGGAAATTTCCATAAGTTGTTTTGTAACTTCCAGAAACCGATGGAATTGCTTCGTAAAACTCAATATTTAAATCTTTTACTTTATAGTAATCTATATCCAGCCCAGCTCCAAACTTGATTTTTTCCCCATAGGAGAGTAAAAATTTTCCTCTGTATCTTTCAATCTTTGAGGTTATCAAAGTTCTATATGCCATAGAATCTTCTTCTGTAATATCTATTTTTAATGGTATGAAATAATTAATTTTTCCATAGCAGTAAAATTTTTCTATATTTATTCTTCCCGAAATTGATACAAAATCAGTATAATCAATTTCTTTGCCAGCTTGAATTGAAACAAAATTTAAGTTTTCTTTTTCAAAGCATAAGACTTTTAGTGGTATAAAAATCAGTAAACAAGCAAGTGTTTTAAAACTTTTTTGCCTGAAAGCTTGAAAACAATTAAATATAATCCCCTTTTGAAATCGTAATTCCATTCAAGATATTTTTCCTCCGATTTAAAAGTTTTTAATATGTTGCCTTTGTTATCAAGACAGAATATTTCTACTCCTTTCGGTAGATTTGAAAATTTTAGTTTTTTCTTTGAGATTTCCAGTGGGTTTGGATAAATTACTATATTTTCGAGTTCCGTATTATCTTCTGGCATTTTCCACCCTTCTGATACATACTGCCAGTTTGTTTCCTGGGATTTATAAATTATTTTTGTTATTGTACCCTTTCCAGTAGAAAGCGTTCCATCAAAATGTTCTGTTTGTTTTTCAGTAAATTTTATTTCCTTGTAGAAATAAAATTCGTTTTTTTCAAGTTTTATATCTTCCTCATCCAGCTCATTTTTTAGTTTTACAACTGAAATATTTTCAGAATTCTCGTAAAGAAATATCGTTAAAATATTGTTTGTAGATAATAAAAAAAGATAAGGTCTGTCAAAAGAATTTATTTTTGCAAAACTTGCCTTTGTTTTTTTAAAAGTCTGGACGTAAGGTAATTTCTGAGTACCCTGAATTATCCTGCTTAATGATTCCTCCTCAGCAGAGGTAGAAGAAAGAGGGGGCAGGCAGATTCCATCTCCATCAAAATCCTTTCCATATTCGATGTAGTCTATGATTTGTCCACCTTTATAGGGATGATTTTCAAAAAGATAAAGATTTGCTTTTTCAGACAAACCATCTTCTGGTGAGACTATGGCTATTCCTTCTGATAACATAGAATTACTTGATGAAGTGTTTGTTCTGATTTTTAGTTTTTTTACGTTCGTTTTTTCCAGTACAAATAAGCTGTTTAGATCCACTTTGTTTGTTGAAATATTTAATATTTCAATCCAATCATCTGTGGAATTAATTGTTCCACCCCCATCTTTCCCCGTCCAGTTTCCACCGCTATAATCAACCTTTGGATCAGCAACTACCTCATTGATAAATATCCTCTCATAATATTTAGAGGAGGAATTCCAGTCTATATATCTTATTAGCAGTCTTCTATTGTTAAAATCAAAAAAGATATTTTCTCCGTTTTTTAACCCGAAAGGAACAGTCCATCTCGCATATATAGTGTTATCTTCTTTAAATATGTTGATCGAATCTCTGTAACAACTTTGTGATGTTGATATATTAATCTGTCCATTTAAGTATGAACTTGAGTAAATTATTACCTCTTCGCCACTTTTTACGATTAAATTTGAGGATGATAGGAATTCAGGCTCTGGATTGCCCGGAGATAAACCAGTATAGATATATGTAAAATTTTTTAAAGAGTGTGATAAATTTTCTTTCTTTTTTAAGTCTATTTTTCCGGTGTCAAAAATCTCTGTGCCATTGTATAAAATTTCTATTTTTTCAAGGCGATTTTCCCAGCCAGTATTCCATATGGTTTCATTATCTGGAAAGAAAATAGAAGTATCTGGTAGAATAGGGAGCAATCCAATATGATTTGTAAATCTTGCTGATAATAAAATTATGGTATCAAGTGGGGATATTGTTTCTTTTTTGTTTTGTATAAATTTAAATTCTTTTGTTATTAGCAAGCCATTTTGCAAGCCTATTTCTATATATTCAGAAGTATTGGTGTATATGTGAATTTTAATACCTTTGATATTGAATGATTCATTTAAGCTATTATGGATTTCAATATATTTCTCTTCTGAATCAAAAAAATTTACACCACCCGGGAAAACTTCCGTAATTTTTAAAGCCGAAAGGTTTGTCGTTGTGATTAAGGATAAAATTGATATAATTTTTTTCATAATCTCTTTACCCAGTAGCTTACTTTTTCAAAATATTTGGTTTTTTCAAATTCTGCCTTTGAAAGAAACTCTTTAAACACCTCTTTTGCCTTTTCTTTTTCTCCCTTTTCTTTTAGAAGAATTCCTTTTTTATAACTTAAATATGCATATCTGGTTACGATGGGTTTTTTTTCACTATTATTAAATGAATTACTTTTTGCCTTCTTTATTGCCCAGATAGCCTTTTCAATATCTTTTTCCTCATAAAGTTTTGAGAGATAATAATAATTCCAGCAATTTTCTTTTATTTTAAGAGAATTAATAAAATATTTTTCTGACGTTTCTAAATCTTTTAGTTCCATATAGCACTTTCCAAGTTTTCCATAAATATAAGCAATTTCATTTTTGTTTTCTGTTTTTTCAAGAAGCCTTTTGTAAATCTTAATTGAATTTGAAATTTGTCCAAGTTCAAGAAGGAGATCAGCATGAAATAGTTTGAGTTTAAGATTATTTTCAAAATAATACAAAGCATTTGTGATTACGTCTAAAGCAAGATCTGGTCTACCTTTAATCTTATAGCATAGTGCAAGTTTGTAATAGTTGAATGGCTCGTCAGGCTCTCTCTCGATACAAATTTTATAGAATTTGATTGCTTTGTTGTAGTTTTTTGACTCCTTATAGCTTTCTGCAAGCTTTTTCAGGTTTTGTAAATCAGCAGGGTTATTTAGGTAGTTCTGGTAATAAATGGATATTTTTTCTGAACAGAATAATGTAGAGTAAAGTAACATTAGTGTTAACAAATGTTTCATAAAAAACCTCCACACCTTTTTTGTTATGGCAAAACAGTGTTCTAACCTAATGTTCTTCATTTTTTGTAAAAAAGTGGTCAAAAACTATATCTTCTTTCTTTTGTCTATAGCAACAAAAGAAAGAAGCAAAGAAAAACGCCACCACCTTGTGGATTTTTAAATGGTTAGACTTGAAAAAATCTACCCTCGCACATTCGACATCCTGTCTCAACGTGCTCGGGACAGAAAACATTCTGTTTTCTTTAGTAAATTGTTAGAATATGATTTTTTCAGTTAGTTAGAATCAAAATCCAACGGTGGAAATTTTTTGTTAGACATAACTTTCCAACTTTATAACTTTCAACGCCCGTGAAAAATGTGACTTTTCTTTGGTGCCACCTTTCTTTTGGTCACTCAAAAGAAAGGTGGCAAATAGTTTTAGCTCAACTTTTCGTCAGAAAGTTTAGCATTTTTTCTTTTATAAAGGTAGTGAATTTTTTCACTTTTTTATGGTGAAAAAAGTCACTTTTTATTTTTTTTACATAGCATTCAAATCTCTTTATAATTATTGTGTCAAAAGGAGGAATGTAGTGATATTAAAAAGTTATGATGATTTTAAAAGCTGCAAAAGAAGTTTTCAGAGCATTGATAAAAGTATAATAGAGGCTACGGAGAGAATCATAGAGGATGTAAAAACAAATGGTGATGAGGCACTTTATAAATATTCAAAGCTTTTTGATGGGGTTAAAGTAGATAAATTCGATTTTTTAGCCACAGATGAGGAGATAGAAAGGACAGTTAAGGAAGTGGAAAAAAACAATATTGAATTACTGACTCTTTTTCTTAAGGCTGCTGACAATATTTATGAGTTTCATCAAAAGCAAAAGGAAGAAAGCTATTTTTACTGTAAGGAAGGTGCAATTTTGGGGCTGAAGATAACCCCGGTATCACGTGTTTTGACGTATGTTCCTGGAGGAAAGGCATTTTACCCATCGACAGCCTTAATGAACATTATTCCAGCCAGGGTAGCGGGGGTAGAAGAAATAATTATAACTACTCCGCCGGCAGAAAATGGAGGAATTAAAAATCAGCTTGCAGTTGCAATTGCGAAAAAACTGGGTGTGAACAAGATCTATAAACTTGGTGGTGCGCATGCTCTTGCAGGTTTTGCCTTCGGAACCGAAAGTCTGCCCTCGGTTTCAAAAATTGTGGGACCCGGAAATGTCTATGTAGCAACAGCAAAGCAGCTACTTTCTGGAGTGGTGGGAATTGATTCAATTGCAGGTCCCAGTGAAGTTGTTACATTTGCTGATGATACTGCCGAGCCAGATTGGGTAGCTATTGATCTTTGTGCTCAGGCGGAGCACACTGGAGACAACACAGTTATTCTCATTTCTACTTCAAGAAATTTTATAAATGAAGTGGAAAAATCCCTTGAGAAGATTATTGGCAGTCTAAAAAGAGCAGAGCTTATAAAAAAATCCCTTAATTATCATGCCATGGCAGTTTTTGTTAATGATTATAAGGAGGGGTTTAATTTGATAAATATGATTGCTCCTGAACATGTTGAAGTAATGATAAATATGGATACCATGGATATTTTGTCCGAGATTAATAATGCCGGGGCTGTATTTATTGGCAATTTTACTCCTGTGGCTCTGGGAGATTACTTTGCCGGTCCAAATCATGTTATTCCCACAAATGGAACGGCAGTTTTTTCTTCTCCACTCGGAGTATATGATTTTGTGAAAAGAAGCAGCTTTTTGTCTGTTGATAAAAGCTATATTGAGAAAAATGCAGAGAATATTTCAAAGCTTGCATATTCCGAAGAGCTTGATGCCCATGCAATGTCTGTATTAATGAGGAAGGGGGTTTAGAAGAAGTAGTTCTAATTTTACAATTCATTTAAAAGTATATTCCTATTGGAATTTATAATGGATAGGTTTGTTGCTTTTATTATATTTTCTCTTACCTCAGAATTCAGTTTGAGTAATATGGTATTATCAAAAACCTTTATTGTTGATGGAAATTCAAGTCTTAGTACTATGTCTGTTTTGTTTCCCAAAATATTCTGGTAGTTTGAAAGGTTTTTCCATTCTGTAATTTTTGATGTTTTTTTCTGAGGTGATCCATAACTATCCTCTAATTTTTCAGAAAGGCTAAAATAATCGAAATATGCATTGTTAAACTGTATTGTTATTCCATAGGCAATATTGCTGTAAAATTGTACGTACAGTTGTGAGATATATGGCTTATATGTGGCTTTTATAATGAACGGAACCGGTTCATTAATTTTACCAAAAAATCTTGATTCGTCTACCTTAAACATTTCGTTTGTTTCGAGGATAGCAAGAGTTTCCTCATATGAAAGACCAAGTTTTAAACCATAGTATGAAAACTCATTTTTTAACGAATAAGCCAGGATATTAATGGTTAATAAGGTTACGATAAGATATTTTCTCATATTCACCTATGAAAATTTTTCAAGATCTTCCTTTAAGGTTTCTATTTTTTTAAGAATCTTTTTTATTTCTTTTTCTTCTTTTTCTATTGTTTCAGTAACGATTTTTTTTGGTTCAAGTGCCTTAAGATTCTTAATTGATTTTTCATAGAAAGTTATTCTTTCCTCATAATCCTGTATTCTTCTTAATATTGTTAATTTTGTTTCCTGAGAAAGTCTATCGCCTGAACTTTTCTTTTCAAGTGCTTTTATTGCTACTTTTGCCGTTTCCCTTACATAGGCTGGTTCATTTTCATCCATTGATAAAAACTTAAAGTATTCATAAAGTGCATTATCAAGTTGTTCCTCTGTTATTAATCCTTTTCTAATAAGTATGTATCCAATAGGTTCATTATATTGTGAATTTTTTCTTATTTCTTCCTGTTCAATTATTATAGCTTCCAGCTGGGTTTTGTTTATATAACCTAACTTTATAAGAACTTCCCCAATTTTCATTTTGAAAAAAAGCCTCCTTTTTTTATTCAATCTATATTTTGAATTATTTTAAAAAAATGTCAATTTTTTTTGCTTTGTTTTATGTAAAATTACCTTTTCGATTTTTTAATTCTTTGTAAAGTAAAAAAATTGGCTTTTTAAATATCGGATGAATAAAATCTGGACATATATCCATCAATGGTTTTAATACAAACTCTCTATTTTGCATATCATAATGAGGAATTTTTAAATAAGGTTTATCAATAATCATATTTCCCCAGAAAATTATATCTATATCAATGGTTCTTGGGCCCCATTTTACATTCTTTTTTCTTCCAAGCTTTGTTTCAATTAATTTACAATTCTTTAGAAATTCATCAGGCGTTAGGCTTGTATCTACTTCTAAAGCCAGATTAATAAATTTCTTCTGTGGTTTATATCCATATGGTTCTGTTCTATAAAATTTAGAAATATTTATTATTCTTGCAAAATTTGATAGTTCAGAAATTGCACTTCTGATGTTTCTTTTAAGATCTCCCTCGTTTGTACCAATAGATAAGATGATACTCATTTCTCAATCTGTTTATATAGGCTTATTCTATTTTTACCCTTTCTTTTTGAATAATATAATGCTTCGTCAGCATTGTTGAATAGAAAATAACTTTCTTCTCCATCCGATGGAAATTCAGAAATTCCCATACTTAAGGTAATAAAAAAGCTTTGATCTCCAAAGTTTACAGGAGCACTACTTACTAAACTTAAAAGTCTTTTGCATACTTTGTATGCATTTTCGGCAGAGGTATTGGGAAATACTATAACAAATTCGTCACCACCGTATCTTGCAGCAATATCTACATCTTTTCTTATAGTTTTTCTTATACAATCAGCAAGGTGCCTTAATGCCTTGTCTCCAGCAATATGTCCGTATTTATCATTTATCTGTTTGAAATCATCTAAATCAAACATTACGAGTGAAAAGACCCTTTTATACCTTTTGCTTTTTTCAATTTCATCCTCGAGTTCTTTGTAAAAATAATGATTGTTATATAGGTTTGTTAAGCTATCATGTATTGCCCACAAAAATAGCTTTGCATTTTCAAGAGTTGCTGATGAAAAGTTAGCAATAATCATTATTACTTCAAGATCATCCTTGTTTAATGCTTCTTTTCCCTTTGATTTTACTATTTCGAGCAATGCAGGAATTTCATCATCTACCTTTAAAGGGACCACTATTGCGGAGTTAATATCAATTTTCATTACCTTTGCAAGAGGTGGTGTGGTGTATATACTGGTTGAAATATCTTCTACAAGTATAGGAATACCTTTCAGATAAGCATCTCCAATTATTCCTTCTCCTACATAAACTTGAACGTCTAAAAGATCACTATATGATTCAAATATAGATGTATCAAGTATAATTTTATTATTTGAATCATAAACAAATGTGTTTTGGTATTTTAATACATTTTTGTTTTCATCGTATACAACAAGTGCACCTGCCGTTGCTTCAACAGCTTCTATGGCGAACCTGACTATCATTGTTTTCAAAAGCTCACCTTCTTTAATGTCAAGAATTCTGAAGAATTCACTCATTTCTCTTATAATTTTAAGAGCTCTATCTTTTTTTTGATATGCAGGTTGTAAATTAACATTGTGGAAGTCATCATCAAAAGATTTTGAAGAAGATAAACTTTTTTTCCTTGGCATTACCAAGTTCCTGTATTATTTAAAAAACATTTCTTCTATTTTAATTTTTATTTTCTTTCCTGTCAAGAAATAATGTTGTAGTAATTCTTCTCTTTTGCCTATGGGGGGAAATTCATCTGGTAAAGTTATTATTTTTATAAGTCTTTCTGGATTAATTTCCATGAGTCTTTTTTGTAAATATGATGCTATTCCCCCACTTTCTATTCCTTCCTCAATAATTAATATCGGTCTTTTATCGGAAAAAGAAAGTAAAATCTCATCTTTGATGGGTTTTGCGAATCTCAGATTGTAAATTTCTATGTCAATTTTGTTTTCAAGTAACTTTACAGCAATTAAAGCCTCTTTTAGCAATGTTCCTGTCGAAATTATTACAAAATCTTTTCCTTTTTTTACAGTTATTCCTTCCCCTTTCTTGATAGGAAATAAAATTGGTGAAAATTCTTCATAATCAATTGCTAAATCTTTAGGGTATCTTATTGCAATTGGGCCATCAAGATTATTTAATGCGTATTCCATCATCTGTTCTAATTCTGTTTTACATGAAGGTAGCATTATTGTAAAATTTGGAATACTTCTTAAATAGGAAATATCAAAAATTCCCTGGTGAGTTTTTCCATCGTCAAGTACCAATCCAGCCCTATCTATACAGAAAAGTATTTTGTATTTTCCTATTCCGACATCGTGGATAAGTTCATCATAACCCCTTTGAAGAAAAGTAGAGTATATTGCTACAACGGGTTTAAAGCCAAGTTTCTGTAAACCACAGGCAAAAAGTATTGCATGGTCCTCGGTAATTCCTACATCCAGAAATCTATCAGGAAATTGTTTTGAAAATTCAAATAGACCTGTACCAAGTTTCATGGCTGCTGTAATTGCAAAAATTTTTTCATCCTTTTCTGCAAGTTGGCAGATTTTTTTCCCAAAAACTTCGGAATATGAGATACCGTTTTCTTTTAATGGAATACTTGAATCACTGTTTGTGGATATCCCGCTTATACCATGATACTTGCCGGGGTTTTCTTCTGATGGGGGAAATCCTTTTCCCTTTTTTGTAATTACATGTATCAAAATTGGTTTTTTAATATTTTTTACTTCTTCAAAAGTATTTATCAAAACTTTTAAATTATGTCCATCCATTGGACCCACATAGGCAATTCCCAGATCCTCAAAAAAGTTTCTTCCTATTGAGAGAATTTTAACGGATTCTTTGATTCTATAAAGAAATTTAATTATCTGTTCTCCTAATTTCTGCAGTTTTACCCTTAATAATCTTTCCAGTGCCCATTTGAAGTGTAAATAAGAACGTGATAATTGAAGTTTATTAAGGTATTTCGATATTCCACCTACATTCTGGGAGATAGACATTCCATTATCATTTAAAATGATAATAACCGGAATATTTTCATGAGCAATAGTATTTATAGCTTCGTATACAAGCCCTCCTGTGAAAGCCCCGTCACCAATAACAGCTATTGTATAACTTTCGTCTTTTTTTAAGAGTTTAGCTTTTGCAAGACCAGCGGCAAGAGAAATTGAGGTTGAGCTATGACCTGTGTGAAAACAGTCGTATTCACTTTCTTCTGGCTCGGGATAGCCAGAAAGACCATTTTTTTGCCTTAATTTATCAAACTTATCCTTTCTGCCGGTTAAAATTTTATGTACATAAGACTGGTGTCCAACATCCCATATTAAACTATCTCTGGGAAAGTTAAAAGAATAATGCAACGCAATAGTTAATTCCACAATGCCAAGATTTGGAGAGAGATGTCCTCCAGTTTTTGTTACTTTTTCTATCAAAAAATTTCTTATTTCTTCAGCCAGTATTTCCATTTCCTTAATTTTTAACTTTTTTAAGTCTTCTGGAAAATTTATTTTCTCAAGCATAATCTTTATCCTCAAAATTTAAGTACGATATTTAACACAATCCTCTAAGAGAAATTTTAAAAAATGATGTTTAACCTAAATTGTGTAATTATTTTTTTAGTTATTTATATGACATAGAGATGACCTTAAGAGAAGCAAAACTTAAAGCATTGCTTATCTTGAGGTCATCTCTATCACCTTTAAAAATCAATCAATTAGAGTATTTAAAAAGACTATATCTGTTTGTAGAAATTTTTATACAAAACGCATAGAACATCTTAATCTTTCCCTATTTAAAAAGTTGATTTAATATAGAATTCAGGTAGTTAAAAATCAACTGTTTTTTCTTTTCTTCGGATATACCTTTTAATTTTATTTCAAACGAAGAGAGGTTAGTAGAAATCTGAATGTTAGTCGCATTGTTTGTAGGATTAATTATCGTATTTGTTGTAATTTCTGTATAGTTTGTCTGAAACACAAGCTCATTCTCTGAAATTACTTCTTCAGTTTTTAGATTTTCCCTGTTTATTTGAAATGAGAGATTGTATATCTGGGTTGAATAAATTGAATTATCTGCTTCAAGGTCATAAATATCAAATTCACCATTGAGTTTGAGATTATATCTTTCTCCTTCAATAATTATAGAATTATCACAATTGATGACGCCAATATTTTCAATGAGTGAAACAACCTTTCCTTTCATTATAAAATTATTTTCATTGTTTACTGTAAGGGTGTGGGTATTTTTTGCCACATCATTTTCTTTTGCTTCTGCGTCAGGAAAAAAACTAAAGATGTTTCCTCCTCCTTTTGTTCCCTTTTTGTCAAGGTAACTATTATTTTTGTGTTCAATTCTGTACTTAAGGATTGTTTTATCGGAAAACCTTATGGTTATTATATCCCCCTGTTTTAAAGAGGGTTTGTAAAAATTGTTTCCATTTTTCCATAGAGAGGAAGAAAACAAAAAAATTGTGAAGAATAAAAATAAGATTACTTTTGTTTTCATATTTCCTTTTCTACCTCTTTTTTAATATAAGAAACAATGGTTTCCGGAGTTATACCTTCTGCACTTGCCTGGTAATTAAGAAAAATTCTGTGATTTAAAACAGGCAATAAAACCTCATCCACATCTTCCTTATCGACAAAAGTCTTGTTTTTTATTAGAGCATTTGCTTTTGAGGCAATTAATAACATTTGTGATGCTCTTGGTCCTACTCCCCAGCTTACATAATCTTTTACAAAAGGGAAAGCAGTTTGTTGTGGTCTCGTATTTATTGTGATTTTGAGTATATAGCTTTTAACCTTATCAGAAGTAACTATCTGCCTTGTCTCGGATTGAAGCTTTAGAATTTCTTCCTTTTCAAGAAGCGGAGAAAGGTTTTCTGTGTTTTCAGGGTTTACCTCTAAAATAGCCATTTCATCTTTGTATTCCGGATATTCCATTTTTATTTTGAAAAGGAATCTATCGAGCTGTGCCTCAGGCAGTGGATATGTTCCCTGATATTCTATAGGATTCTGGGTAGCAAAAACAAAGAATGGTTTTGGTAATTCATATGTTTTACCAAGTATTGTTACTTTTTTTTCCTGCATTGCCTGTAGCAAAGCCGATTGGGTTTTTGGTGGAGTTCTATTGATTTCGTCTGCAAGGACCACATTTGCAAAAATTGGTCCCTTGAGAAAGGCAAAGCTTTTATTTTTATCAGAGAGGTTTATTATTTCTGTTCCTGTAATGTCGGAAGGCATTAAGTCAGGTGTAAATTGAATTCTGTTAAATTCAAGTGATAAGATTTTTGAAAGAGAATTTATTATAAGAGTTTTTGCAATGCCAGGGACACCTTCAATAAGCGAATGCCCATTTGCAACGATGGTTAAAAAAAGAAGTTTTATGGTGTTTTCCTGCCCAACAATCAATTTTGAGATTTCTTTTTTGAGTTTTTCATAAATCTCATCATTTTTTAATTTTTTCATGTTGCACCATCTTTCAGACCTGTTGAGAGGCTAATTTTCTTGTTTTTCCCATTTTTTCAAGAATCGGGTATCTCTTTTTTTCTGATTTACCTAAGATTTCCTCTATTTCGGCTGAATTAAGAACTTCATTTTCAAGGAGTTTTTTTGAGAGTTTATCAAGCCTTAAAATATTCTTTTTAAGGAGAGATTTAGCTTTCTCATAGGCATTTGTAATAATCTGTTTTACTTCTCTGTCTATAATTTCATGTATTTTTTCACTGAAATTCTTTCTTGCTACGAGATCCTTTCCGAGAAACACAGGACCTTCCTTTTCTCCATAGGTTACAGGTCCAAGCTCCTCACTCATGCCCCATTCGCAGACCATTGAATTTGCAATCTTTGTTGCTCTCTCTATATCATTTGAAGCTCCGGTTGAAATCCAGTTTTTACCAAACTTTAATTCTTCTGCTGCTCTTCCGGAAAGAAGAACAATGAGTTCTTCCATTATTTCTTCTTTCGAATAGTTCTTTTTTTCATCGAGTGGGAGGGTAGCGGTGATACCAAGAGCTCTGCCTCTCGGTATTATTGTAACCTTATGTATTGGATCAACAAGAGGAAGCAAATGACCTGCTATGGCATGTCCGGATTCATGGTATGCTGTTATCAGTTTTTCTTCTTCGCTTAAAACCGCACTTCTTCTTTCCGGGCCCATAAGAACCTTATCCTTTGCAAATTCAAAGTCAGACATATTTGCTTTTTTTCTATTTTCTCTGGCAGCACGTAATGCAGCCTCATTGACAAGATTTTCAAGATCTGCACCAGTAAAGCCTGGTGTACCTCTGGCAATAACACTTAAGTCAACATCATCATCCAGAGGAATTTTTCTCGTGTGTATTTTAAGGATTGCTTCCCTTGCTTTTACATCTGGTTTATCAACTACAATCTGACGGTCAAATCTACCAGGTCTCATCAATGCCACATCAAGAATATCGGGCCTGTTTGTAGCAGCAATAACTATGAGTCCTTCGGATGAATCAAATCCGTCCATTTCGACAAGTATCTGGTTTAATGTTTGTTCTCTTTCATCATGTGATCCACCAAGCCCTGTTCCACGTGATCTACCAACTGCATCAAGCTCATCTATAAAGATAATACATGGTGCATTTTTCCTGCCCTGGGCAAATAAATCCCTGACACGTGCTGCACCAACTCCAACAAACATTTCCACAAATTCAGAACCACTTACACTAAAAAATGGTACATCAGCCTCACCTGCTACAGCCTTTGCCAGAAGTGTTTTTCCTGTTCCGGGGGAACCAACTAAAAGAACTCCTTTTGGAATTCTTGCACCAATGGATGAAAATTTTTTCGGATTTTTTAAAAACTCCACAACTTCCTGAAGATCAGCTTTTGCTTCCTCACATCCAGCCACGTCTGAAAATTTAATTTTGTTGCTCATATCTTTGTAAAGTCTTGCCTTGCTTCTTGCAAAAGACATTGCCTTTCCAGGATCACCACCCTGCATTCCTCTTATCATCAGAAACCAGAGTAACCCGAGTACCACAATTGTTATTATTGTGCTGATTATGTAGTTTGAGATAAAATTATCCTTTAACTTTTCACCAATTATTTCAACATTGTGTTGTTTTAGCAATGGTAATAGTTCTCTGTCTTCAAGTGGTAAATAGGTTTTAAAATATTTGCTCCCATCAATGCTGGCTTTGAATGTCCCTCTTATTGATTGCCCTTCTATTATAATCTGGCTTATACTGTCATTTTCAATATAGCTTAAAAATCTGCTATAAGATATCAAAGTTTCCTTTGGCTTGTTAGTAAACATCAGAAATAAAAATGCAGCAAGAACAATCAGAAGCAGTATAGAAATATATTTTGCTGAATTATCTCCAGATGAGAGAAAATCATTTGTTTTTTTGTCTTTTTCGCCTTTTGGCATCTGTTCTCCTTAGCTCTTTATTCTAAAATTGCAATATACGGCAGGTTTCGATATCTTTCATTATAGTCCATTCCATATCCAACAACAAAAAAATCTTCTATTACGAAACCTGTATAATCCACTTTTAAATCTACTATTCTTCTTGATGGTTTGTCAAGTAAAATTGCAACTTTTAAAGAAGAAGGTTTATGCACTTCTTTAATATAATTAATTAACGTTTGTAAAGTCAAACCTGTGTCTAAAATATCCTCAAATAAAATCACATCTTTATCAAATACATCAAGGCTTATATCTTTAATTATCTTTATTTCTCCAGAACTTTCTTTGCCACGATAACTTTCTGTGGCGATAAAATCTATTATAATGTTATTACTTTTTATAAATCTCATAATATCCGCAAAAAAAATTATCGAGCCTTTGAGATTAGAAATAAATACAGTTTCTTTATCCTTTATTTCATTTTCTATTTCTCTTGCAATAGATTTTATTCTGCTTATTATTTTTTTCTCATCAATATAAATCTTTAACATATATTTTAAGAACTTCTTAATACAGCATTAAACTTTTTCTCAAGTTTTCCAATTAATTCACTCATAACAGAATTTACTTCTTCATCTGTAAGAGTTCTTTCTTTATGAGAAAACTGAATGGAAAAAGTAATACTTTTTTTGTCAGCTCCAATTTGTACCCCTTCAAACAAATCTCCAAAGTCTACTTTATTTATCCACTCATGGGCATTAGCAATTTCATTCATTATAGTTCTGGCGAGTACTTCTTTATTTACAATTATTGATAAATCCCGTCCCACAGGAGGAAATTTGGAAAACTTTTCTACCTTAAAATTTTTCTCAGTGTATGCAGCAAGTGGTTGTACATTAAACTCAAAAAGATAAACAGGATATTTTAATTCAAGGTACTCTCTTATATCGGGATGAAGTTCACCCGTAAATCCAATTTCTATATTATCAAATTTTATCAATGCGGAATTTAAAGGATGCAGAAAGGGTAGAGCAAATCTTTCATACTCAATTGTTCTTTTTGCAACTTTCTCAAGAAGTGTTTCAAGCATTCCTGATGCATCATAATAACTGTAATTCTTTCCATAAAAAACACCACAGTAGGCTTTCTTCTCTTCTAAATTCCCTTCAATTTTTCTGAATGTTTTTCCGTATTCAAAAAGTTGAATATTATCTTTATAAGCATTTTTTACATTGTAGTTCAAAGTTTTTAAAAGATTTATGATTAAATATGGTCTTAAGATAGAAATATCGTTTGATAAAGGATTCTGGAGTTTTATTAACTCGCCTTCATCTAATTTGAATAAATTCACATCATCTTTACTGAGAAATGAATAATTGAAAGTTTCTGTGAAACCATGGTCTAAAAGTGCTTCTCTTAAAAGCCAGTACACATCTTTTTTAAATATAAGATTTTTTACATCAACAGGGGGTTTAAAAGGATTTTGAGGAATTTTGTTATATCCATATATTCTTGAAAGTTCCTCCACAATATCAATCTGTCTCGATAGGTCTGCCCTGAAAGATGGGATTTTAACTTCGATAAAATCCTTTTCCTTTGAAACAACAGGTAAATGAAGTCTTTTTAAGAATTGTTCAATTTCTTTGAGTGAAAAACTGACCCCAATTTTTTCCGAAATATATGAGGGGGTTATTTTAATTATTCTTTCTCTAAAAATATTTTTATATTCGTCTCTTATTTTAGATATTTTAGGGGAAGTTGTAAGCATTATGATTTCTGTGAGTCTTTCTATTGCTTTCGTTGTAATTCCCCAGTCTGTTCCTCTCTCAAATCTATAGCTTGATTCTGTTTTAAGCCCAAGTTTTTTGGATGTTTTTCTTATTGAAATTGGGTTAAAGTAAGCACTTTCAAGGAAAACATTTTTTGTATTTTCGACGACTCCACTGTATTCGCCACCCATTACACCAGCTATTGCTACAGGTTTTTTTTCGTCAGCAATAATTAACATTTCATTTGTTAACTCGTATTTTGCTCCATCAAGCGCAGTTATTGTTTCTTTACCGAAGGCTTTTCTCACTATTACTTTTTCTCCGTTAAGAAGGTTTAAGTCAAAGGCATGGGTCGGATGCCCCAGTTCTAAAAGCACATAATTTGTGGCATCAACTATGTTGTTTATTGCTCTTATGCCACATAATTCAAGCTTTCTCTTTATCCATGGGGGAGATTCCGTTACTTTTATATCCCTTAATATTCTTGCAGAATACCTTGGGCAATCCTCAATATCAAGTATTTCCACTTCTGGGATTTCATCTAAATTTGGTTCAACAGCGGGGTTTACTGTATTTAACGGAACATTCAAAGCGGCAGAAATTTCTCTTGCAATACCCAGGACAGATAAACAATCAGGCCTATTTGATGTTAATTCAATGTCTAAGATATAGTCTTCTTCACCATAAGTATTAAATAAAAGCGTTGCATTTTTTTTATCCTTGCCAAGTATAAAAATATCATTACTTTTTTCTTCAAGGTTTAAATGTTCCTTTGCTAAAATCATACCCTCTGAAGCTTCATTTTTTATTGTTATGCTTTTTACCTGAAAACCATTTGGCAATGTGGTTCCCGGGTTCGCATAAAAAACATAATCATCCTTGCTGAGAATCTGGCTATTTGTTATTACCTGTTTTTTACCATCTCCTGTATCAAGTAAAGCGATCCTTAGGTTGTTTGCCTGAGGATGGTTTTTTAATTCTATAACCCTTGCCATTTTTACATTTTTCTGGTTGTCTTTTGAAATTCCAACCTGTTTTATTGAAACCACTTCAGGCCCAACGGAGGTAAGTATGTTGGCAAGTTCTTCAGGAGTAAGATTAAAATTCACAAATTCTTTCAACCAGTTGTATAATGTTTTCATGATAACCTCTATCTTGCAAATTGTTCTAAGAGTCTTATATCGTTTTCATAAAACAATCTTATATCGTTTATTCCGTAAACTGTCATAGCAACTCTTTCAATACCAAGTCCAAATGCAAAGCCAGAGTATATGTCAGAATCGATTCCGCAATTCTCAAGAACTACTGGATCAACCATTCCACATCCCATAAGTTCCACCCAGCCTGTATGTTTGCAAACACCACATTTTTTACCTTTGCAGACCGGACAGGTTACAGCAAGTTCAGCAGAGGGTTCTGTAAATGGAAAGAAATCGGGTCTTAGTCGAATTTGTGTTTCCTCACCAAACATCATTTTTGCCCATAAAAGAAGTGTTCCTTTAAGGTCAGCAAAAGAAATTCCTTTGTCCACAACAAGCCCTTCCATCTGATAAAATGTATGGCTGTGAGTTGCATCAGTAGCATCCCTTCTGAAACATCTTCCGGGTACTACAATAGCTATGGGTGGTTTGTGTGCTTTCATTGTTCTTATCTGAACGGGGGATGTATGGGTTCTTAAAAGTTTTCCCGGCATAACATAAAATGAATCATGATCATCTCTTGCTGGATGATGAGGAGGAATGTTTAACATATCAAAGTTGTAATATTCCTCTTCAAGCTCCGGACCATCAACTACACTGTATCCCATACTTTTGAATATTGATATCATCTTTTCTATTACAAGAGATATGGGATGTGGGTTACCCGGGGTTAACTTTTTAACTGGAATGGATATGTCGGAAACTCCTTTTTTTAATTCAGTTTCCTTTTGCATTTGCTTTAGTTTTTTTTCTGCCTCTTCAATTAGTATTGTAAGTTCATCTTTTACTTCATTTGCAATCTTACCCACTTCTTTTCTTAACTCTTCACCTATAGAACCAAGCTTGCTTAATACCTCTTTTATTGGTCCTTTTTTCCCAAGAAATTTTACTCTAATTTTTTCAAGCTCAATTGTATCTTTTATATTTTCAATTTCTTTTTTTGCTTCCTCCAAAATTTTATATAATTCCTCTTTCATATCTTCCTCTCGAAATTAATCTTAAAATTTTAAAACTTTCTTTATTATAAATCAACTTATTGCTCAGATTAATTTAAATAAAATATTGTAAAGGTCTTTGTTGTCTTTTAGAAGTTCGAGATTTAAGTTAAGTGTTTTATCAAAACGCCAGTTTTTCATGGTTGTAATAAAGACAGTATTTTCTTTTTTTAGTTCATTTTTTTTCATGAAGAAATTTAGAGAAATTTCATTAAAAAATTCAACACCAATATCTTCGGAAAACATAAAATCTTTGAAGAAACTATATAGATTACTTTCTTTAAGAATAAACCGCAAGATATGTGGTGGGGTTTGGATTGTGTTACATACAAGATAAAGCTTTTTATTGTTTTCGGCGAGCAATTCTAATGCTCTTGAAACATCATGATATGGTATAGGAGATATTTGCATGGATGATTCAACATAGCAATCATATA
>FWPU01002927.1_pt1 | contig 45054 bp, 45 predicted proteins | sample 2228361 | NCBI WGS metagenome assembly FWPU01 (sample SAMEA103939777, study PRJEB20133) | metagenome
AAATAAGAATGGGAAATCACCCTTAGAAGTTTGTGGTGTTGTTTTACAGACCTATGATTGGCTTAAAGATTCGTTATATTTTTTATTAATTTATCAACCGATTGTAGGGACACTTCCAGAAAAAATAACTTGACACAAGGATTTCAAATTATTATATTTGTTATGAAAACGTTATTAAATAAACATCAATATATTGTTATTAATTCATAGATTTACAATAAGTTAGAGTCTGTAATCGTTTTCAGAAATAATATAAAAATATGGCCAGTTTAAAAGAAGTTGCGGAAAAAGCTGGTGTTTCAGTAGCTACTGTTTCAAGAGTGTTAAATGACAGAAGGTATATAAACTCTGAAACACGCCTGAAGGTGGAAAAAGCAATTAAACAGCTAAACTACAGGCCTAATCGTGTGGCTCAAAGACTGCGGTTAAAAGATGGACAGAGAAAATTAATTGGCTTGCTTGTTCCCGATATTCAAAATCCGTTTTATGTCGATGTGATTAGAGGTGTAGAAGAAACTGCTTACGCAAGAGACCACGCCGTTTTTGTCGGAAATTTTGCGCAAGACGAGGGAAAGGAAAAGATGTACTTAGATATAATGAAGTCAGAATCGATAGACGGATTAATTGTTGCTCCAAGTCATGAAAAGGATAGCGAGGTTACAAATCTTGTTAACTCGGGCTTGCCAATAGTTTGTGTTGATAGAGGATTAAGCGAGGTAGATGTTGATGTAGTCTTAGTAGATAACAGAAAAGGTGCTTTCGATGCAGTTGAATATTTAATACAAAAGGGTTACAAACGTATTGCTTATATTGGAGGCTTGCCTCAAATACCTACAACAATGCAAAGAAAAGAAGGCTACGAAGACGCACTAAGAAAATATGGATTGCCAATTGATACTGATTTAATTTGTTTTGGAGATTCGAAGCATGAAAGCGGTAAAAAATTAACTGCTGAATTACTGAATTTACCAAATCCCCCGCAAGCTCTTTTTACCGGTAATAATCTAATCACTTTAGGTGCTCTTGAAACTATTCATAATCGTAAATTAAGAATTCCGCAAGATATTGCAATTGTTGGCTTTGACGATATGTACTGGTCAATTTCGTTAAATCCGCCACTTACTGCTGTACGACAACCAGGTTTTGAGATTGGCAAAAGAGCTGCCGAGATGCTTTTTCAAAAAGTTAAAGAACCTGATAGACCCCCTGTTAAATTAATGTTAAAAACTGAGTTAATTAAAAGAGAATCATGTTGATTTACATTTATAAAAAAATGAACTGGAACTGCTTTGAAATGTTTATCACTAAATAAAAATAAAATTCTTTTAATGTTAGCATTCGTCTCTGTGGCTACATTGAAAGCTCAAATTTCAATTGCACCTCAACCTGCATTTTTTGGTAAAGTTCCACTCGGCAGTTCTGCTAATAGAAATATTCTGATTACTAATACAACGGCAAATAATATCTCAGTATCTAATGTAAACATTATAGGACAATCGGCTTCAAAGTTTACATTAAATAGCCCAACTTCTTTTATCTTGCATCCAGTGGAGTCAGTTGAAATTAACCTTACTTATTCTCCAAACGTACAGGGATTTGATGTAGCAATTCTTCAAATCCAAACAAGCTCGGGTACTTTAACAGATACGTTAAAAGCCTATGGTTCATTAACACTTGGTAATACTATAACTTTTGAAAGAATATTTGGAAACTCTGAATATGAGGATGACTATGGAAATTCTATTAAACAAACGCCAGACGGTGGTTACATAATAGTGGGTCAAACTACAAAACCTGAAGAGAATTTCCCCGATGTATTAGTAGTGAAAACAGATAAATTTGGGAAACCTCTCTGGTCTAAAATTTATGGTGGTGCTTATAATGACAATACTTCCGATGTAGCAATTCTAAATGAGTGGAGCTTTTTGATTGTCGGGACTTCTGATTCGTATGGTGATGGAACTAATGATGTGTTCGTAATGAAATTAAATTCTGATGGTGACTCACTTTGGTTAAAAGCATTTTCAACTGATGATATTGAACGTGCTAGTAGGATAATTTCAGCGCAAGACGGTGGCTTTATAATTTGTGGAAGCACTACTTCAAATTCACCCGGAGCAACAAGTGATGCACTTGTATTTAAAGTAGATCAAAATGGAAATCTGGTTTGGAAAAAAAATTATGGCGGGAATGGTGGGCAACAAGCTAGTGATATTTTAGCTTTATCGGATGGTTATATTTTTACTGGAACTAATTCTGACCCAAATACGGCAATTTCTGATGTGTATCTTGTAAAGATTGATTTATCAGGAAATTTAATATGGGAGAAAACATTAGGTGGTTCTGAGTTTGACGAAGCTTATTCAATACAGTATACTTTGGATGGTGGCTTTATTTTAGCTGGATATACTTCAAGTTATGGTATGGGTGCAAGAGATGCATACCTTTTAAAAGTAGATGCAAATGGAAATGAACAATGGCATAAAACATTCGGTACTGAACATTCTGATGGATTTGCAAGCGTTATTCAGACTAATGATGGTGGATATTTATGTGGTGGTTTTTTAAATACTTTCTTTTCGCAACAATTTATTTATGATGACCTTTTCATAGTTAAAACTGATGCACACGGAAATTTAGTATGGCAGAAAACTTTTGGAAGTAATAGGGAAGACGCAGCTTCTAAAGTAATATTTAGTGACAACGGTAGTTTTGTAATTTTAGGTAGCTCTAATAGTTACTCACCTAAAAATAAATTATACTTAATTGCTCTTAACGAAAATGGTGAAATAACAAAAGTAGAGCAAGATAAATCATTTAATCAGTTAAACAATAATTATAATTTAGTTCAAAATTTTCCTAATCCTTTTAATTCAACTACAACAATAAAATTCGCTATACCACAGAGTTCATCTTCATATTCATCAACAAAGAAAGAAAGGTCAGAAGCGTTTGTGACCTTAAAAGTTTATAACCTACTTGGGAAAGAAGTTGCTACTTTAATTAATGAAGAAAAAGCGCCCGGCGATTACGAAGTTAAATTCGATAGTGGCAACTTACCCAGCGGAGTTTATTTCTACCAATTAATTGTAAGAGATATTTCATCAAAACAATATTACAATTTTATTTCAACTAAGAAAATGGTACTGTTAAGATAAAAGCTTACCAAAGAAAATTTGTTGAATAGTAAACTTAAACAAATACAAACATGGAGTTATTATGATAAAAAAAGAGAGCAACCATTTTATTTCTATGCTTCTTGCCTGCTTAATTTTTGCTCAATTTTCTGTTTATGCACAAAACACGGGGGGAATTACAGGCAAAGTTACCGACTCTTCTACAGGTGAATCACTTCCCGGCGCAAATGTTTTATTGGTGGGGGCAAATTATGGGGTTTCAACTGACCGCTATGGTACATTTAAACTTGATAAAGTCCCACTAGGAAATTACACATTAAAAGTTACTTATATAGGCTATGAAGATTTTACTACTCCTATATTGTTAACAAAAGCGAATTATATAATTAATGTAGACGTTAAACTAAATATAACAGCCTTGCAAATTTCTGAAATTGTGGTATCAGGGCTCCTGCAAGGTCAAGTTAAAGCTCTTAATCAACAGCTGAATGCTTCCGACATAAGAAATGTGCTTTCACGTGAAGAAATAGAAAAATTTCCCGATTTAAATACAGCAGATGTATTACAAAGAATGCCAGGTGTCTATATTTCAAGAAGTTTGGGGGAAGGTACTTTTGTTTACCTCAGAGGTACTGAACCAAGATTAACAGGCGTTACTGTAGATGGACAAAAATTAGCTTCATCAGACGACGAAGAAAGAATTATTGATTTGGGTGTAATTAACTCAAGCCAATTAGCATCAGTTGAGGTAACTAAAGCATTAACACCCGATAAAAATGCAGACGCAATAGGCGGTGTCGTTAATATAGTAACTAGAAACCCATATGATTATGAAAAACCAACACTAAAAATTGATGCAGGTGGAGGTTATGCTGTTCAAGGTAAAAAACCATTGTACAGATTTTCTGCTTCTTATTCTGGATTTTTAGGAGAAAATAGAGAATTTGGCTATACAATTAGCGGTAGTTATTATCGTAATAATATTCGTGGTTACTCTGATGAGATGACATGGAATGATGTAAAAGATGTTAATGGAAATACTATCCCCTTTGCTTTAACTAATTTTAGTCTTTTCGATTATAATACCCAAAGAGACCACTACGGTCTGAGTGGCGTTTTAGAATATAAAGTAGATAAGAATAATTCTTTGCATTTGCGAGGAATGTATAATCGAAAAAAAGATGATCAGTCAAGAAATAATATACAATGGAGACCCGACAAGGGTACTTTTCTTAATGCTACTACTATTTCAAACGGCAGGCTAAGTTTTGAATTCCAGAATAGAACAGAAGATCACCAAATTTATGGCTTTGCCTTAGGCGGAATTCATAACTTTGGAGAGCTAAGGTTAGATTATGATTTTAATTACAGTTTTGCACGCCAAAAAAAACTTGACCCCGGACAAATTAAATCTTCATGGCAGTTAAGCAGTAAATTAAACTGGATAATGGATATTTCGGACCCTGACTTCCCTCAATTTACGGTTACAAACAAAGATGCAACTTATTACCAAGACCCCGCTAACTGGGAAATCGATACTCAAGATTATAGAACGACTGATATAAAAAATCACGTTTATACAGGAGTAATTAATTTCAAAATGCCTTATGACCTTTTTGGGACACCAGCAGAATTAAAACTGGGAGGAAAGTTAGATATCGATAGAAAAAGTAAATCTGCGGAAAGATTTAAATACAAATGGAAAGGCTCAAGTAAAGTATATATGAATTCTGTCTCTAATAATGAAACTATCTCAAAATTTTTACAAGACAAATATTTCTTTGCCCCAATGGTCGATAATACAATGGTCCGCAATTTCTTTAACCAATACAGAGGCCTTTCCAACGGTTTGGTAGAGACGATAATTTATAACGATACAGATGGCTCTGGTGGCAATTACGATAATACTGAAAATGTTTACTCTTTTTATTTAATGACAAATTTTAATATTAATGATCTTTCTGTTTTAGCAGGCATTAGAGACGAATACACTCATACAAACTACGAAGGAAATAAAGTTTTACTTGATCCAAATGGTGATTTTTTAAACCTAACTTCAGCAAATACTGAGAAAAATTATAACAACTTTTTTCCTTATCTTCATTTAAAATACAAAGTTGCGGGCAAAACTAATCTGAGATTTGCTGTAACAAGAAGCATTGCAAGACCAAATTATTTTGACCTCGCACCTTATTATTGGTTAGGTCAAGATGAAAAGGTAATTACACAAGGCAACCCGAATCTCTTACCAACTGTTACTACAAATTTGGATTTAATGTTTGAACACTACTTCCAAGGAATAGGTGTTTTCTCAGTTGGGTTGTTTTATAAGAAAATGGATAAAGTTATCTACAGCAGAACATATCAACAAATAGGCGGCGTTTTCGATGGATACGAAATTAATGAACCAGTCAACGGTGGAAGTGCCGAACTTTATGGAATAGAAGTTAATTGGATGCAGCAGTTTTCCTTCTTACCTGGATTTTTAAATGGTTTAGGAATTTATGCTAATTATACAAATACAAAATCTAAAGCTAAATTACAATATCGTGATTGGACTGCACTGCCAGGACAAGCCGGTGATGTTGGTAATATAGGATTAAGTTACGAAAAATATGGTTTAACTGCTCGTCTAAGTCTTAATTATAACTCCGCAGTACTATATCAAGTAGGAATTAATCCTGATTTTGATAGATATACAGATGCAAACACTCATCTTGATTTTACTGCTATCTACAAATTGCTGGATAACATTTCCATTTATTTAGAATGGATTAATATTACAAATGAACCTGATAGAGAATACTACGGTGTATCAACCAGACCAAGACTCAATAACTATTTTGGTTGGTCTATGCGCTCTGGTATTAAAATCGATTTATAGAAAATTGTATTTATTGTTCTAAAATTTTATTGGTTGACTGAAGAGTAATTTCATTTGAAAGTCTGTGAAAATCTGTTTAGTCCGTGTTGACCGTGTTCCAACTACAGAAATAATAATTACTCTTTAGTCAACCCTCATTAGAGCTTTCAAAAGGTTAGTTTTTTACATGACTCCAAAAGAATCGAGTTAAGTAATGAGAAAAAACAGTTCACTTTACTTTCTTTTTTCTTTTATAATGATGATAATTTGTGAATTTATTAGCACTAAAGCTATCGCTCAAAAGTCCAACTCTTTTGTTAATTCCTTAGGAATAAAAATGATCTATGTCCCTGCAGGTTCATTTTTAATGGGCGAAAAAAATGTTACCAAGCCAGACTCAATGATGGAGTATTTAATAAATGGTGATTACGATGAAAAGCCATTACATAAAATTACCATTATAAAACCGTTTTATATTTCAGAGACAGAAATTACCGTAGAGCAATACAAGCAATTTAAACCTGACTACGTTGGTGTAAGAAAATATTACCCTCATGCAACAGGAATAAACTGGTACGATGCAGTTGAGTTTTGTAAATGGCTGAGTAAAAAAGAAGGCAAACCTTATAGATTACCTACGGAAGCAGAATGGGAATATGCTTGTAAAGCGGGCACTAACACGCTTTATTCTACCGGTGATTCTTTAACCGATCAACCTAATTCTTGGGGATTAAAAAATCTTCATAATAAAATTGCTGAATGGTGTTATGATTGGTATGGGCCATACTCTTATAATGATCAAATTAATCCTGTAGGTCCTGATACTGGATTTGCAAAAGTGGTAAGAGGTGCTGGATTAGATAGACAAACTCCGTATTATTCTCGTTCTGCAAATAGAGCTAGCATTGCACCAACTTTCCCTCCAATATCTAATAAAGAAATGATGGATTTACAGAAAAAAAATTCTGTGAATCTAACATATAACAATCAAAACAATAGAGAAGAAAAGCCAGAAGGGTTCAAAGATGTAGATATTTATAAGGATTTTTACAGAAATGTATTAAATAATGAAGGCAATTCTAATATTGGATTTAGAATTGTTTTAGCATCAATGCCAAAGACCAAACCTTCAAAGATAAATAAACCATATGTTTTTGAATGTGTTAAACAAAACAAAAATTTAATAAATATTGGACCATCTCCTGATAAGCCATTTTTTAGAAAAAGATACTTGTTACCTATACCACCAGAAAATACACCAGTTGATAAATTACAAGATATTGATGTAACGGGGTTATGTTCATCTTTTCTCCGGCATAATCACAGTCCAGCCCTAGAAATATTACCTAATGGAGATATTTTAGCAATCTATTTTTCTGCGGTTGAAGAAATTACACCTGATGTATCACTCATTGCTGCACGTTTAAGATTTGGCTCGGATGAATGGGATATGCCAAGTCCTTTTTTAGATTTTGCCGATGTTGACGATACTTCTCCAATGCTGTGGAGAGACAATGATACAGTTCATTTCTATTGGGGAAATAATAAACTTGATTATGGATTCCCTTTTCAATGGATTTCAAGTAGTGATAATGGTGCAACATGGAGTCAGGTTCACTTCCCAATATTTGAAACACCCATCGGTCCTCATTCAGCTCAACCAATAAATACAGCATTTAGAGATAAAGATGGTAATATTTTTGTAGCATGCGATGGCATTGGTGCTAAATCTGAATTATGGGTAAGCAAAAATAATGGTAAAACATGGATAGACACGGGTGGAAGAACAGTTGGTCGACATACAAGTTTTGTGCTCTTAAATGACGGAAGAATTCTCGGCATGGGTGGTAAAAGCAGTAATATTGATGGATATATGCCCGCTTCAATTTCTTCTGATGGAGGAAAAACCTGGAAAATTACAAAAACACCGTTTGCTTCTTTAGGGAGTAATCAAAGACCTATAATAATAAGATTAAAAAGCGGTCGACTTTTTATGGCTGGCGATTTTCAAGATATAAATGGTTTTCAACCAGAAGGAATTAAACAACAAGGTGCTTATGTTGCTTTATCTGAGGATGAAGGAATAACATGGCACATTAAAAAATTAATTGGTACTCAATTTCACGAAGAACATGATAAAGCAGAAAAAATGCGTGGGGAAACTATTGGATATACAGTAGCTCGACAAGCACCTAATGGAAATATTCATCTGATTACTTCTATGAATGAACCTTGTCTTCATTTTGAATTTAACGAAGCATGGATTTTTAGTCCCGATTCAATTATAAATGTTGATATTCACCAAGATTATCCTATGGTTACAAAAATGAATGATGTTAAAGTATATGAAGAGAAATATTCAAATGGGAAACTGAGAGCAAAATGGTACGCTGGGATTGCTGATAATGGTAGATACTTACTTCATGGCAAAGAAATATTTTATTATGATAATGGGAAAATTCAAAAAGAAGCTGAGTATGACAAAGGGAAAAAAATTGGTATTGAAAATTATTATGACGAAAAAGGACGAAAATTATGGAGTTGGAAATACAATAAAGATGGGACTTCTGTTTGGACAACTTATTGGGAAAACGGAAATAAGAAAACAGAATCAACATGGAAAGACAAAAAATGCATCGGAACTGCTTATGAGTGGAATATTAATGGGACATTAATTCGACAGGTGAAATTTATAGATGGCGTACCTCAATAAAATAATTTTGTAAAGAAATTAACGCAAGAGAGAAATGGAAAGAAGAGAATTCTTAAAACAACTCGGTCGAATTGGTGTCGGTGCAGCTGCAATAGCAGCATTTCCTGGTTTTCTTAAAGGAATGAGATTAGACAATGATAAACCATGGAACATAGTTTTCATTATTGCCGATGATATGGGATGGAATCAAACGGGGTATGGTGGCTCTGATTTTTATGAAACTCCAAACATCGATTCAATTGCAAGAAGTGGAATGATTTTTACTCAAGCTTATGCACCTGCACCAACTTGTTCGCCATCTCGTGCTGCTATTTTAACAGGAAAATACCCTGCAAGACTTCATTTAACAGAATATATCCCCGGCGATTCATACCCATGGGCAAAACTACGCGCACCTAAGATGGTTGACCGCCTTCCGCTCGAAGAAGTTACAATTGCCGAAATGTTAAAACCGGCTGGCTACGTGAGTGCAATGATTGGTAAATGGCACTTAAATAAAGACAAAAATTATAAACCCGGTCGTCCCGGGGATCCAGGTTCACAAGGTTTTGATTTTGTTCACACGACAGTTAAACCTGAAGACGATGCTAATCCGAATGAAGATGCTCACCATGCTGTTGAAATAACAGATGAGGCATTAAATTTTTTAGATAAATATAAAGACAAACCATTCTTTCTTTATGTTGCTCATCATGTTGTTCATAGACCTATTATGGAACATGCCGATTTAATTTTTAAATACCAGGAAAAAAGAGGTTCCGATAAATTAATAAATAATCCAATTATGGGGGCAATGATTGAAAGGATGGATACTCAAATCGGGCGGCTTCTGAAAAAGATTGACGATCTTAAATTAACCGACAATACAATAGTAGTCTTCTTTTCCGATAATGGGGGCTACAACAAGTTACAGGCGCAGGATCCTCTTCGCGGCGGTAAATCTATGCTATTCGAAGGCGGAATACGTGTTCCGTTTGTAATTCGCTGGCCAGGCGTGATAAAACCAAATACTGTAAATTCAACTCCAGTTTGCGGAATCGACTTCTTCCCTACATTTGCTGAAATAGCTGGAATCAAAAACTTACCTAAAAATATTGATGGTGTAAGTCTTGTACCTCTTCTAACAAAAACAGGTAGTATAGAACGCAAAGCTCTTTTTTGGCATTATCCTCATTATCACCGGTTTGGTTATATGCCTTCAGGTGCAATTAGAGAAGGGAGATATAAATTAATTGAATGGTATGAAAAGTCATTTTTTAATGAAAGTCATCCAGTTTCACTTTTTGATTTAGAAAGTGACCTCAGTGAAAAAAATGATATATCAGAAAAAATGCCGGAAAAAACTAAAGAGTTTTGGGAAAAACTAAAGCAGTGGCGTAAAGATGTAGGTGCACAAGAAATGACTAAAAATCCAAATTTTGATCCAAAGAAAGCACTTTTTTGGAATGAAAAAGTAAATCCTAACGATCCTAAAGCCATTGGTCAATATTATTAAAAGAAGGCGTATTATGAGAACAATTACTTTGAATTATCCACATAAATTAGTTTTTGGGAATGATTCAATAAACGACTTTGTTGCTGATTTTCTGAATACAGGTCACAAAAATTTATTTTTAGTAACTGCTGCACCTATTCTGCCGTTAATTAAACCAGCAATTGATGAGCTGCGTAAAAATTATATCACAGTGATTATTGAAGATGGAATTATTACTGAACCTACAATTGATTCGTTTATAAAAACCTTAGAGCTAGCAAAAAATTCAATGGCAGATAGTATAGTTGGAATTGGCGGGGGGAGTGTTCTTGATGTAGCAAAATTAATAGCTGCATTGTTGAATAATAGTCAATCAATTTATGATATACTTGGTATAGACAAACTAAATTACAGAAAAACTTATTTGGCTTGTCTGCCAACAACCTCCGGCACTGGAAGTGAAGTTTCTCCAAACGCAATTCTACTCGATGAAAGTGACCAGTTGAAAAAAGCTGCCATCAGTCCGTATCTTGTTCCCGAAGCGGTTTATGTTGACCCTAAACTTACTCTTACTGTCCCACCAAAAGTTACTGCGGCAACAGGAATGGACGCACTAACACACTGCATTGAAGCCTACGCAAATAAATTTTCACACCCGATTGTCGACTTGTATGCTTTAGAAGGAATAAGGCTAATATCGAAGTATTTAAGACGGGCGGTTGATAATGGCAATGACTTAGAAGCAAGAGAAAATCTTTCTTTAGCGAGTATGTATGGGGGACTATGTTTAGGACCGGTAAACACTGCTGCCGTTCATGCTTTATCTTATCCTTTAGGTGGGGAATTTCATATTCCACACGGCTTGTCTAATGCGATTCTATTACCTTATGTTATTCAGTATAATCTTGATGCAGCACCCGAGAAATATGCCTCGATTGCAGTTGCGCTCGGTGCAAGTGAAAAGGAAACAAAAATTAAAACTGCTGCTCAAGTTGTGGATCTACTGAAAAAATTATGTGAAGATATTGGAATTCCCACACGGTTATCCGAGGTAAATATTAAAGAAGAATCAGTAGATAAAATTGCACAAATGGGGATGACGGTTACACGTCTCCTTAAAAATAATGTTAAAGAAATTACACTCGAAGATGCAGAGAAAATTATAAGATCTGCATTGTAAAAAGTAAGTCGGTTCGCTGAACCGACTATAAACTAAAAATGAAAAGTCGCTTTAATTGGAGAAATAAATATAAATGACAAAACAAAAAGCAGTTTCTGGAATAGCAGTCCCAATGTTAACTCCATTTAATGAAAATGGGGGAGTAGATTTTCATTCATGCAAAAAAATAATTGATAATTTTCTTAAAAATGATGTACATCCATTTTTACTTGGGACTACTGGTGAGGGGATTTCGATTAGTAGTAATGAAAGAAAAAAGTTAATTGAATTTGTGGGGGAAAATTACGCTGGTAAAACAAAAATTTATGCAACAGTAGGGAATAATTGCACTATAGAAAATATTGAAAATGCGAAAATATATTCAGATTTAGGAGTTGATTTCATAGTAACCTTACTACCAGGTTATTATCAATTAACAACTAATCAAATTATGAAGTACTTTGAAACCATGGCAGAAAATTCACCAAAGCCAATAATACTTTACAATATTCCACAGACCACCCACCATTCAATACCGTTAGATGTAGTAGAAAAATTGAGTTACCATCCAAATATTGTAGGACTTAAAGATTCTGAGCGTGACATTGAACGGCTTGACAACGCGATTGAGATGTTTAAAGAAAGAGAAGATTTTTCTTTCATGGGAGGATGGGGTGCAAAGAGCTTTTACTCGTTATCAAAAGGTTCAGATGGTTTAGTGCCAAGTACTGCAAATATAGCACCAGGTATGTTTAAAGAAATGTATGATTCAGTTAAAAGAGGAGATTTAAAAAACGCTGAAAGATTACAGTTAGAAACAGATGAAATAGCAAAAATATATCAAAAGGATAGAACTCTTGGCCAGTCATTAGCAGCTGCAAAAGTTATTATGAAGTATTTCAGTTTGTGTGAACCATATATGCTTCCTCCTTTAACAAGACTAGCAAGTCAAGAAGAAGAGTCAATTATCAATAGTATTAGACATTTAAATGAAAAAATACGGATCTACTAATGACAAAAAAAGAATTTAACAAATCCTTTCTTTTAGATAAAGCTGGAGATGAGCAACCGATTATTGGAATTACAATGGGTGACCCTGCTGGTATTGGTCCTGAAATTATTGTAAAAGCATTTTCACACAAAAGTATTTATAAGATTTGCCGGCCAATAGTAATTGGGGATTCATCTGTTTTAGCGAATGCAATTTCTTTCCTTAAGAGCATGATTGGAATCAACCCAATTAGGAATGTAGATGACGCAAAATTTAGAAATGGAATAATGAATGTGTACAACTTGAATTGCGTAGATATAAAAAAGCTAAAGCTTGGCAAAGTCTCAGCAATGGCTGGAAACGCAGCATTTGAATCTATTAAGACTGCAATACAATTAGCACATGACAAAAAAATTGATGCTATTGTAACAGGACCCATTCATAAAGAAGCACTTAACTTAGCAGGACACAATTTTTCAGGTCATACAGAAATTTTTGGCTATTACACAAAAACAAAAAACTATGCAATGCTTCTTGTTGAAGGGAATATAAGAGTAATACATGTTACTACTCATATCTCTTTAAGAGCAGCTTGTGATTTAATTAAAAAGAGAAGAGTGTTTGAGGTTATTAAACTTGCAGACGAAGCTTGTCGAAAACTTGGTATTAAATCGCCAAGAATTGGAGTTGCAGGTTTAAATCCACATGCAAGTGACGGCGGTTTATTTGGTTGGGAAGAGCAAAAGGAAATAATTCCAGCTGTAAAAGCAGCAAAGAAAATTGGAATTAATGTAGAAGGACCATTTGCGGGCGACACAATTTTCCCAAAATTAAAAGGTGGTTCATATGATATAGTGGTTGCAATGTATCACGATCAAGGTCATATCCCATTAAAATTGCTTGGATTTAATTGGAATGAAAAAAAACAAAGATGGGATTCGGTAAGCGGTGTAAATATAACAGTTGGTTTACCAATTATCAGAGTATCTGTAGATCATGGTACTGCTTTTGACCAAGCAGGTAAAGGAACCGCTACAGAAGAAAGCTTGCTTAATGCAATTTATTATGCAGCAGCTATGGCTAAAAACTCTAATTAAATTTCTATTATTGATTAAATACGAGTAAAAATTATGATTGCTGTTATTGCCGATGATTTTACAGGAGCAGCTGAATTAGCAGGATTGGGTCTAAGATATGGTCTGAGTGTGGAAATTGATTCAAACGGAATTGAAGATTCGAATGCTGAGCTTTTAATTATTGCTACTGACACTAGGTCAATGACTTCAGAAAAAGCATACAATGAAGTTAAAAGGATAACTGGTGAGTTAATTAACTCTAATGTTTCGTGGATTTATAAAAAAACAGATTCTGTATTAAGAGGTCATGTGTTGTTGGAATTAAAAGCAATGTTAGAAGTTTCTAATAAGGAGAAAGTTTTATTGGTGCCTGCTAATCCAGCTTATGGCCGATTAATTAAAAACGGAATTTATTACATTAATGATCAACCAGCACATTTAACTGGATTTGCTGATGACCCAGAATATGCCTTAAAAACATCAAACGTATTAGAAATAATAGGTGAATTAAATGGACTATCGACATACCTAATAACCAGCCAAGATAATTATGTTACAAAGGGAATAGCAATTGCTGAAGCATCTACTATCAAAGATTTAGATTATTGGGCAGAAAAAGTAAATCAAGATATAATTCCAGCAGGCGCATCTGGCTTTTTTGAGTCTTTGCTAAAAGCAAACGGCTTTAATCAAGTTCATGCTTCAAATCAAGAAGTAAAATTTGGGAAGAATTTTTTATTTATATGCGGAAGTGCTTTCTCTCAAGGACGCATTGCTGTCGAAGAAGCAAAGATGAAAGGTGCTAAAGTCTGCGAAATGCCAGACGATGTTTTTTATAATAGACCACCTAAAGAAAAACATTTTAAAAAATGGGTAAACGATACTATTAATGCATTTAAAAGTAATTCTAAAGTTATAGTAGAAATAAATCAACCAGTTGTTAAAAAGCCCGACTTTGCAAGACGCCTACGTACGGAAATTGCAAAGCTTGTCGAAGAAGTTATTGCTAAGGTTGAAGTAGATGAGTTGTTTATAGATGGTGGCGCTACCGTCTATGCTATTTCTAAACAACTAAGAATGAGCAAGTTTTTACCCTACCAAGAAATTGCACCTGGAGTAATTAGGATGAAAGTGGATAATAAACCAAATTTTCACCTTACAATAAAACCAGGTAGTTATTTGTGGCCAGAAGAAATTTGGAAGTTCGATTAACGCTTATTTGAATTCTTTTAACAATAACTAATGGAGCTGGTGATGAATAATCATTCTTTGCACTACCTTGACTATATAGTAGTTGTTATAACATTGCTTATATCACTTTTTTATGGTAAATATTTTTCAAAAAAGCAGACAAGCACCGACGCATATTACGCTAGTGGTAGAAATTTACCACCCTGGGCTGTTGGTATTTCTATACTTGCTACACTCATCAGCAGCATTACGTTTTTAGCATATCCTGGAGAAGGATTTAAATCAAATTGGATTTTGCTTGTACAGGCAATTATGGTTGTTATTGTTCTCTCAGGCTTAGTCTGGTTTGTGGTACCGCTTTATCGTAAGGTCATCGGGATAAGTGCTTATGAATATTTTGAAAAAAGATTTGGTTCTTTTGCACGATTTTACAGCTCCGCTGCCTTTACCCTTACACACTTTAGTAAAATGGGCAGTGTTTTTTTCTTATTGGCTCTTGCTCTTAGTAGTATGACGGGAGTTAATACATATTTAATTATATGGATAGTTGGATTTGTAATAATTTATGTTGCTTTGAAAGGAGGAATGGAAGCAATCGTCTGGCTAGATGTTTTACAAGGTTTTATGCTTATTGGAGGCGGTTTAATCAGTATTATAATAATTCTTTTTAGTGTCAACGGTGGACCAGCGGCAATTATTAATTATGCAATAGAACATGATAAAATAGGTTTTGGTCCTTATGACTGGGATTTAACTAAACTGACTTTTATTGTAATGGTTTTTAATGGAATTTTTTATGGTATTCAAAAATATGGTACTGACCAAACAATTGTACAAAGATTCTTAACTACAAAAACCGAAAAAGGCGCAATTAAAGCAACTTTGACTGGTGTCTATTTGAGTCTACCTGTCTGGGCACTTTTTATGTTCATTGGAACAGCTCTTTATTCATATTATAACCTATCCGGAGAAACACTACCAGCTGGTATTAACCCCGATGCAGTTTTTCCATATTTTATTATGACTAAACTTCCTCCTGGAATTACAGGGCTTGTTTTATCAGCACTTTTGGCTGCTGCAATATCAAGTCTCGACTCTGATTTAAATTGTTTATCCGCAATAGCTGTTGATGATTATTACGCGCATTTCAAACCTCAAAGTACAGATGCACAGAGATTAAAATTTGGTAGGATAATAATTATAATTTCAGGCATTGCTGCACTTTTAATTGCCTCACTTTATGTTTTTACAGGTAGCGAGGGTGTTCTTGGTATTGTCTTCGGTCTTTATGCAATTTTTTCCGGAGGAATAGCAGGTATTTTTCTTTTAGGAATATTTAGCAAACGTGCGAATAAGAATGGACTTTATACTGCTATTGTGGTCTGCATACTTTTTACGGCTTACGCTGTACTAACTTCTACAAAAATTAATGGTAGTTTGATCTTAGATTTAGGTGAATGGAATTTTAAACATCATAGCTATATGCTTGGCGTTTATACACATTTAATAATAATTGTTGTTGGATATATTGCAAGCTTTTTCTTTAAATCTGATATACTCCATAGCGACTTAACAATTTATGCATGGTGGGAAAAATTTCGTAATAATCGAAAACAATGAAAATTAATGTGAACTAAAAGTTAAACTTTATAAGAAAATAAGAAAGAAAAAAATGAGTTTGGTTTTACTTATTATTGTAATTTTTTTAATGACTCTAAGCATTTCTAAGTGGAAAATTCACCCATTCTTAGTATTGCTACTCGCAGACCTAGTTGTGGGCTATACCGCTCGCTTAGATCCGAATGAAGTGATAAGAAGAATTACTGATGGCTTTGGTTCAACATTATCGAGTATTGGGATTGTTATAGCTTTGGGTACAATTATAGGGGCATTCTTAGAAAAAAGTGGTGGTGCGCATTCATTAGCTGAGTTCATTTTGAAAAAAATTGGAGAAAGGAAATTTGTTTTGGCAATGAGTATTACAGGTTTTATAGTTTCAATTCCAGTCTTCTGCGATTCAGGTTTCGTAATCCTTTCACCTCTAAACAAAGCATTAAGTAAAAAGACCAATTCATCACTCGTTACTTTATCAATTGCTTTAGCAACCGGACTTTATGCCACGCATGTTTTTGTTCCACCTACGCCAGGACCCTTAGCAGCTGCAGCTACTTTAGATGCGGATATTGGGTTGGTTCTAATTTTGGGATTAATTGTGGCTATCCCAACAACTGCAATAGGCTACTTTTGGGCAAAATATTTCTGCCGAAAATATAACATAGATTTTGAAAATAAATTGACAGTCGAGAAAAAAACTCTACCAAAGACAAGTTTAGCCTTCGCTCCTATTTTAATACCTATTTTTCTTATTTCTTTGAAATCGATTGCCAATTACCCAACTAATCCATTCGGACAGAATTTGTTAAAAGAATTCATTGATTTTATGGGTCATCCAGTTATAGCATTATTAATAGGGGTTTTTTTATCGTTTTTCTTAAAAGATAAGAAAATAAATGAAAGTAGTTTCAGTTGGATTTCAATAGGATTGAAAGAAGCAGGTATAATTATTTTAATAACTGGAGCCGGTGGTGCATTTGGAAATGTTTTACAAGCTGCTAAGTTGGGAGATACAATTTCCAGTAATTTATCGAATTGGCCGGTTGGAATTTTCTTACCTTTTTTAATAGCAGCTGTCCTTAAATCTGCGCAAGGCTCTTCAACTGTTTCTTTGATCACAACTGCAGCAATTATGTCTCCATTATTAACTCCAATGGGTTTTACTGATCCAATAGCTAAAGCATTAGTTGTACTCGCAATTGGTGCGGGTTCAATGACTGTTTCTCATTTGAATGATAGTTATTTCTGGATAATATCTCAATTTTCAGATATGGATGCTAAATTAGCTATGAAAACTCATACTACAGCAACTCTTCTTCAAGGAATAATCGGGATTATATTCATCTTTTTCTTGAAGTTAATTTTTGTTTAATGATTGAAAATATGTACAACTTTCTTTCTTCGAAATGAATTTAGTTGAAAAATAAAAATACCTAAAAGCAACTTTTAATGCTGTATTAGTTTTTTCAATGGGAATGAGAATGAGGTTACAAAAAAAATGAGTAATCTTTAACATAAGTAAAATTACAGGAAGCAAAAGCTTCATCCAAATAGTAGTACAGAACACAATTGTAAAAGGGTAAAATCATGAATTGGAATTTATGCAATATCATTCTCTTTATATTTTCTTATACTATTACAACAAATACTTATGGACAGATATACTTTAACGTAAAAGACTATGGTGCTAAAGGGAATAGGATTGAGTTTGATACTAAACCAATACAAACCGCTATAAATCAAGCTGCAGAAAATGGAGGTGGCACTATTTACTTTCCAGCCAGTAAATATTTAATAAAACCAATTGAATTAAAAAGCAGCATTAGACTATATCTCGAAAATGGCTGTCAAATTATAGGTAGTACAAATCCAAATGATTACAGCCTTGATGCAAATATATTCACAGATACAGGAAGTAGAAAAATTTGGCGGTGCTTTAATTAATGCAACGAATGCTGTGAATATTACTATTGAAGGGGACGGTACTATTAATGGTCAAGGATTTGAAGAATTTTTCCCGGCTAAGGAAAATTCAATAAGGCCTTTCTTAATTCATATGGAAAAATGTAGAAATATAAAGGTGAAAAATATATCACTAATTAACTCTTCAGCTTGGGTTCAGCATTATATCGAATGTGAAGATTTAGAAATAAGAAACGTTTTAAGAAGTTATTCTAACAAAAATAATGATGGTATCGACCTACAAGATTGCAAAAGGGTTATTATCGATGGTTGTAATATTGATTCTGAAGATGATTCAATTGTATTAAAAAGCCATTCAATTAAATCTTGCAGAGACATTGTAATTAGTAATTGCATAATAAGTGCTTTAAAATCTGCTATTAAAACTGGTACGGAATCAGTTGGTGGCTTCGAAAATATTTCAATTAGCAATTGCGTGATTTATGGAACACGTGGTATAAATTTGCTTTGTGTAGATGGTGGCATCATTAATAATGTTACCATTTCAAATGTTTCAATGCGCAATTCTTATGCTGCCGTTGTAATTAGACTTGGTGCACGAATGAGTAAATTTATGGACTCTGATTCATTATTACCCGAAAAGCCCGGTCAAATTAAAAATATAAGCATAGATAACATCCAAGCATATAACTTTACAGAGAGTAATGACTTCCTTTCAAGAATACCTGGTTATTATATCGAAAATATAACATTGAGCAATATAAGAACTCAATATGCAGGTGGAGGTAAAAAAGAAAATTTTCAACGAGAAATTCCCGAATTAATTGACGAATATCCAAAGGTTAAAATGTTTGGGGCTCTCCCTTCCAACGGGTTTTATATCCATCATGCAAAAAATATTACTCTTAAAAATATTCATCTGACTTACCTTGAAAATGAGGAACGACCTGTACTTTATTGTGAAGACGTTGAAAATTTGTCTCTATATAATATTAATGCGAAATCACCTAAAAGTGATTCCCCTTATTTGTACTTCCGAAATGTAAATTCCATTAGAATATCAGATTGTAATCCGGAGGGAGATTTATATGTCCTTGCTCAATTTAACGATGAAAAAACTAAGAAGGTAAAAATTTTTAGAAACAATATCGAAGAGAGTACAAAATTATTTATAGCTAGAAAAGAAATTAACAAAGATAAATATCAGTCTTAAAATAAATGGATTTAAAAATGAAATTAACTAATAAAGTATCATTCTTAATTAATATTGTATTCTTTTTGCTTTTACTTTCTCTAAATGTAAATGGACAGTATAGCGATTTTAGTTTTATTGTTATTTCAGATGTACATATAAGCAATGATGAACTACGCGATGAAAAACTAAAGCAGTTTGTAGATGAAGTTAACAGTAAAACGTTTGGTGATGTTGATCTTATAATAATTACTGGTGATAATGTATCGAGCTACTTTTCAGATAGAAATAAACCTAACGATGTAGATAATAACAGATCATTAAAATTCATTTCGATAATAAACAAGCTTAATATCCCTTATTACATTGTTTTGGGAAATCATGATTACAAAATAGACAGAGAAAAAGATTCAGAAGCACCTTTTACTTTTAGTGAAATCGATACGATGGAAATATTATGGAAAAATTCTGCAGGACTCGAACCGTTTTATTCTTTCGATCATCAAGGGTGGAAATTTATTATTCTCAATAGTATGCGTGGTAGATATATGAATCGTTTCTTCGATAATGAGCAAATAAAAATGCTTAAAGAAAAGTTGTCAGAATATAAGCCGACTTTTTTATTTTTTCATCATCCTCTCGAAACAGATCATTTTAGAATTTGGTGTAAACCAAAAGATTTGATTACAAAAGAAAAAGAACCAGAATTTTTTTCGGTACTCCAAAAATATAAAAATCAAGTAAAAGGAATTTTTGTGGGACATGGACATATGTGGAATGATGACATTTTATTTAATACGATCAAAGTTTATGAGACCACAACTTTTGGTGAAAATAAACCTATAGCCGGTTATTTAATTCAAGTGCAACAAAGTGGAAATTATTTAATAAAAAGTTTTGAAAAATATAAAGAACAATTTAACTGGGAGTCAAAATGAAAATTTTTTTTAGTAAGACGTTTTGCTTGCTAATTCTTTTTTTCTTTTATCAAAAACTTTTTTCGCAGACAATAGCATTATATACTTTTGATGAACAGCAAGGTATTTACCCAAGCTCAGTAATTAGTGATATATCAGAAAATGATTATCCTTTAGTTATCGGTCCGGGTGGAATGATAGTATCCGGCAAATTTGGGAATGCACTTCAACCAGTTGAACAACCAAAAGTAATTTATCCGATAATTAATAATGTTTTATTTGGTTTAGCACTTATGAATCCTTTATCAGATAGAAAAACACAACCATTAACATGGTTTAATGCTAATTTTTGTGCGTTAATGACCAGCGGAGAAAAACATCTTCGAAATGAAGTGGGTTTTGTTAATGTAACAAAAACAAAACTAAACCTTGGTAATTTTGATTGGACTGTAGAATTTTGGTTTCAATTTGTAGGAAATGAAAATCAAAATGGTGTAGTATTTGAAATTGGCCAAGGACCTCGTGGCGATAATGATAATGTGACCAAATTAATTTTGCAAAAAAAATTAAAATCATTTTTACTAATTAATAAACCGGCAAATACCACTCTTTCGATTCCTACAAATGATGCACTAATTAAAGACGGTAAATGGCATCATTTAGCTTTTGCTTACGATTCAAAAGAACATCAAGTAAAACATTTTGTCGATGGCAAGTTACAACCACTTCCTACAAAATCTAACATTGAAGCTCTACCGTTTGGTGAAGAGGCTTATATGAGTATTGGAAGGGATGGATTGTGGAAAGACCCCCTGCCTGGTAAGATAGATGAATTGAGATTTTCTGAAGGACAAATTTACAAGACTAACTATATTCCTCCAGGAAGCTTTTCACCAATATATAATGGTTCTTATCCCAAAGTATCCTTAAAGAAAGGTCCTCCTTTACTCTTTGACAATAAACATAGAAATGATATTCCTATTAAGTTGATGGACCGAAAATATTTATTTATTGATGATGCAATTGTTGATTCGATGAAAAATATAACGTTCAATGTAAATCCTCCGCGTTATGCAGATAGAGTTATGGATAATATTAAAGGTGGATTTAGAAAACATCTAAGTATCGTAGAAGATGATTCTGGTCTCATAAGATTATACACATCAGTTGAAAATGATTACTTGGCTGTTTGGGTTTCTAAAGATGGTAAGAATTTTACAGCGCCTGATTTGCATAATGGTGAGTTTGTAGGAAGAAAAAATATTGTTCTGCCAGAACCAGTCGGTATGGGGATGGTATTTGTTGACCCAAATGGACCTGCAAATGAAAAATGGAAATATATAAGTGATTATCATAGAAGAGGAATATATTTATATGTCAGTTCAGATGGCTATAATTTTAAACGGATAAAAACGGCTGTCTTGCCTTTTAGATCTGGTTCTCAAAGTAATATTTTTTACGATGACCAAAAACAAGAATATGTTTCTTACCATCGTTCCGATTTGTGGGCGACACCAACAGGCGAAACCGAAAGAAGTGAGGTGATGACAGTTACAAACGATCTTTATAGACCCTGGCCGTTTAAACCTTTAACTCAAGAACAACAGATAGAAATTTCTAAAACACAAAGAACACATAAATTATTTCCTTGGTATTTAGATAATGGCCCATTAACACCTGGTGGATTTGGTTTTGAGTATCCAAGAATATTTAAACCAATAGATTCTTTGGACCCTTCTGGTACGGATATCTATGTCCCAAAAGCAATAAAATATGAGTGGGCTCCCGATGTTTATTTGGCTTTCCCTGTTATGTACTTCCATTATGAAGGAGAGACTTTACCAACAAGATTAACTTTAGCTGACGAAAGAAGAGGAATGGGTGGTGGCGTAACGGATATGCAGCTTGAAGTAAGCCGCGACGGAATAAATTGGAAACGTTATCCCAGACCTACTTACATTCCCATAGGTAAATACGATGGGGATGACATTAAGCAAGCTTATATCGCAGTTGGATTAGTTCGTAGAGGAGATGAAATCTGGCAGTACTTCTTTGGTGACGAAAAATATCATTCGAGCTGGGAAAAAGGTGATAGAAAACGTGCCGTTTATAGGGTTGTGCAGAGACTTGATGGTTTCGTTTCTGCAGATTGTCCTTATGATAAAGATGCTTTACTTGTTACAAAACCGATAGTCTTTAAAGGTAACCGCCTTGTTCTAAATATAAATACTTCCGGCACAGGATATGCACAAGTCGGCTTTCTTGATGAAAACGGTAATCCGATAGATGGTTTTTCAGTTGATGATTGTGTCTACATTAACGGAGATTTTATTTCAAAAGAAGTCGAATGGATGAAGAAAGGTAAAGATGTTTCAGAATTGGAGGGTAAGATCGTTCAAGTTGTTTTTAGAATGCGCGGCTCAAAATTATATGCGATGCAATTTACCGATTTATAAAAAGTATAAGATAAAAATTGGATTGAATCCATAAATTTTGTTGAGTTTATAGCGATGGTGAATAATCAGTGAAAATTCGTGTACTTCGTGTCTGTTATAAAATCATAGGAGCAAAAATGAAACTAAATCTAAATTTATTACTTGTAGGATTTTTAATTTTTGTTGCAACTTCAATTGCACAGGATAAGAAAGATGAAACAATTTCACTTTGGCTGTTTGATGAACAAGTTGGTTTATACCCAAGTCAAGTGCTGGAGAACAGCTCCGAAAATGATATTCCTTTAGTACTTGGTTTAGGAGGTCAAATCGTTCCTGGTAAATTTGGGAATGCACTTGAACCAATACCTCATTCGGAAATAAAACTTCCTGAAGGGGAATTAGAGTTTGGACTTAAAAAACTTGATATTCCTAAAGGAAGAACAGTTGAACCTCTTACTTGGTATAATGCAAACTTTGCTGCATTAATGACAAGCGGTGAAAATCATCTTCGTAAAGAAGTTGGTTTTGCTAAACCGACCAAAACAAAATTAAATCTTGGTGATTTTGATTGGACAATTGAATTTTGGTTTTACCCGAATAATAATGCGATAGATGAAGGGACTGTATTTGAAATCGGTACAGGACCGAGAGGAGAAAATGATAAAGTAACGCGCCTGACTCTGGACCAGAAGACTAAGCAATTTATTTTCTTTAATTATCCCTCTAATTCAATTACGCTTTCAACTGAACTAAAATTTAACAATTGGTCTCACTATGCGTTTGTTTATTCCTCTGAAAAAAATGAACTCAATCATTTTGTAAACGGCAAACTAATCTCTTCTGCAAGTAACGTTAAGTTTGATAAATTAGAAGTTGGCGAAGAAGATTATATGAGCATAGCCCGCAACGGTATGTGGGAAAATCCTCTGCAAGGCAAAATCGATGAACTTAGATTTTCCGAAGGACAACTTTATACCGAAGAGTTTAATCCCCCAAAAAGTTTTTCTCGTTTATATCAGGAAGATTATATACCTGATGAGCTTGTAAAAGGCCCGCCGCTTTTATTTGATGCTGAATCAAAAGAAAAATTGCCGATACTACTCGGAAGCAGAAAACATTTGTTTATCGATGATGCGTTTCTAGAGCAAGTAGGTGAAGTTGAGTTTACGGTAAATCCACCAAAGAAAGCGGAAATGGTTATCGGTAATATCGAGGGACCGTTCAGAAAACATTTAACAGTTATCGAAGATGAAGATGGCTTAATTAGAATATATAACTCTGCCGAAGATGATTATATGATAGTTCATACATCGAAAGACGGTATCCATTTTGAGGCGCCTAACACGGGAATTGAGTATCGCGGCAAAAATAATATAGTAATCCCGGAACCGGTTGGAGGGAAAGGCAATCCTTTTATCGATCCGAACGGAAGCGGAGACAGCAAGTGGAAATATATATCGAGTTATCATAATCGCGGAGTTTATCTTTATACTTCGCCCGACGGATGGAAATGGAAAAGACATAAGACTGCATTAATTCCTTTCCGTAGCGGAACTCAAACATGTACTTTTTATGACGACCAAAGGCAAGTTTACGTTTCAACTCATCGCACCGGTATTTTTCATACACCTGGCGGCGCAACGCAGAGAAGTACTGTCATAACGCAAACTCAAAATCTTTACGAACCAATTAAATATAAACCACTTTCTCAACAGGATTACTGGGATCTTGATAAAAAATACAGGTTACGTGAGCCTCTGCCATGGTGGCTCGATAACGGACCTTTAACTCCCGGCGATTTCGGTTTGGAATTTCCGCACATATTCGACCCAACCGAAGCCGACCCGGTTGGAACCGATATTTATATAACAAAAGCTGAAAAATATACTTACGCACCAGATACCTATTTAGCGTTTCCTATAGTTTATTTTCACTACGAAAAAGATGGACCGCCAACCCGTCAAATTCTGATGGATCCGGTGCGAGAACGAGGTTCCGGACCAATCGAAACTCAAATTGCTGTCAGCCGCAACGGACTCGATTGGAAACGCTATTATCAACCCGCCTATGTTGAACCAGGTATGCATGAGGGAATAGACATTAAAACAGCTTACATTGCACATGGTATGGTTCGAAGAGGTGATGAAATTTGGCAGTACTATTTTGGTGAACCGCACTATCATTCTGCATGGATAAAATACGATAATAAAAGAGCTGTGTTTAGACTTGTTCAAAGATTGGATGGATTTATTTCAATCGATAGTCCTTACGATAAAGAAACTTACATTACAACCAAGCCGTTTGTTTTTGAAGGAAACAAATTAGTATTAAATATAAAAACCGGTGCAGTTGGTTATACGCAGGTAGGTTTTGTAGATGAGCAAGGAGACCCAATTGAAGGTTATTCGGTTGACGATTGTGTTTACATTAACGGTGATTTTATTCGTACAGAAGTTGAATGGATGCAAAATAGAGAAGAATTCAATGATCTTAGTATTGGCGAAGGAGAAGCTCCGAAAATTCTTAAACAAATTAGAACTACTAAAGACGTTTCGCCGTTGGAAGGGAAAGTGGTAAAACTTGTATTCAGAATGAGAGCTTCTAAACTTTACTCGATGCAGTTTGTAAATGATTGATCGATGATAAAGAATGGTAATTTTGTTTAAATAAATGAGTCATGAAATGAAAAAGAAACGATTAATTTATATTGCTGTCATTATTCTTTTTGTAATTACTTTGAGTAATTGTAAAAAGGAATATGAATACAAATCTTTAAGTGAATAAGGGCAATTTGCTCCCGATGATGCATTCGAGGAAGATTCAAACTATGCTTATTACGGAAGCGAAAATGAATGGAGCAGACGTATGTTTTCGGATAATGAAACTTCTAAATATTATAAGCGGCAGGGGCAAAGGAAGATGCTTGAAATTCTTGATGGTAAATGCGATTCTGCAATTATTATTTGCAAACATACACTAAGTGTACAACCAAACGATTTGGAATCATATTTTAACTTATCGGTTGCATTTGCCCAGAAAAATGAAGTTGATTCTGCTTTATACTACATGAGGAAAGCTTTAGATAACGGACTTACGTTTACAAGATATTTAGCCGGACCAAAAGATTTACTCATGCCGATTTATAAAACTGAATATTTTAAAAATCATAAAAAAGAAAAAGAAATTAGATTGATTCACGGTCCGATGAAAGAAGCTGTTACTACTAGCGCAAAAATTTGGCTGCGAACCGCTGATGAATCCGATGTGGAAATTGTTGTTAGCGAAAAAAGCGGTGATGTGGTTGGAAGTTTTACGGCGAATTCAAACGAAGAAAATGATTATGTGGTAGTAATTCCCATTACCAATTTGAAGTCGGATACTGAATATAATTATCAAATCTCAATTGACGAAAACAAACCGGAAAGGTTTCTTCACTTAAAACATTACCGGAAAGTTTTGAAGGTCAAAAGTTCGCAATCGGTTTCGGAGGCGGTGCGGGATACACCAAGAAAAATGAAAAAATAATGTGTAATACATTATTAACACATAACTTAACTGCTTTCTTATTACTCGGTGATAACGTTTATGTAGACTTACCACAAATGCCTGGTGCGTTTCATAATTATACTTATTATCGAAGACAATCGAAAACCGAGTACAGACACTTTCTTGAAACGACATACATTTACACGATTTGGGATGACCACAATGCAGCAATCGATGATATATGGATGGGACCTTATATAGATAAACCGGATTGGAAACTGCCGATGCTTCGTCATTTCGAAAGACAATGGGTGAACCCATACAACAGAACTGAAAAGAATCTGGGCTGTTACTTTAATTTTAATATTGGTGAAGTCGAATTCTTCATGCTGGACACAAGATTTTACAGAAGAAATCCGTTTAAAGAAGAACGAACAATGCTTGGTCCTAATCAAAAAGCTTGGCTGAAAGACAAGACTTTAAATTCCGATGCAAAAATTAAAGTAATAGTATCATCTGTGCCATTGGCTTTTGAAGCGAAACCGGGTAGTGAAGATACTTGGGCCGAATTTGAAAGAGAGAGAGAAGAAATATTTGGCTTTCTTACGGAAAACAAAATTGAAGGCGTGATTTTATTATCTGCCGATAGACACAGAACCGATGCTTGGAAAATAGAAAGAAAAAATGATTACCCACTTTACGAGTTTATGAGTTCTAAGTTAACAAACATGCATACACATGAGTTAATGCCGGAAGCAATTATTGCATATAACGAAGAATGCTCTTTTGGTATACTCGAGTTTGATTTTAAGGAAAATAAAATTCTGATTGAAATCATTAACATAGACAATGAACTACATGGGAAATTGGAAATTGGTTTTGATGAATTGAAATTTATAGTTGAAAGGAGTTTGAAAACCGGTTGGTAAAATGAATAGTAAATTTAATAACGTTATCATTATTTTATTAATAATTTATTCGGGAATTACTTTTTTATTGGTTGGTTGTTCAAATAAAAAATTGGATGACTATATAAAAATTGAAAAAGGAGCTTCACAATTATTTATTGATAATTATTTAATTGAATCGCATGAGAATCTAAAACGAATTTTGCATCAGCCGGTTAAAGACAACAACGGCGAGAAACCAGTAATAGCAATCGAAAATGAATTTGCAGGGCTAAATGCTACATTAGAAGCGAACGGTACGATTGTTTACAATCCTCGAAGAGAAAAATATGTGATGTTTGCCCTTGGCTATTCAAGGCATTGGCGCGAAGTTAAAAAAAGAAGATGGGATTCTGTTCGACTTTACCGGTTCACCTCCAGAGACGGAATTAACTGGGTGAAAGGAGACGACGGAATTCCTCAATGGGTTTTCCCTCGAACAGAAAAAGATTTATATGATCCCAGAAGCAATACGTATGCAACTAATGTATATCTTCTCTCGTGCTATCATGATAAAACGGGTTCTGTTTATCCTTACAAAGCCTGGCAGCATTTTTCAAATTGGGGAGACGACTGCGAAGGACAGTATTACCTGCAATCAAAAGAGGGTATTTATTGGGAAAGAGGACCTTTGGTAATAAACGCTTATGAAAAAGCAGATAATCCGAATAACTATAGAATTGAACAGAATGTAAGAACTTTAACCGGCGCAGGCGATGTAACTATTTTCTATTACGATGAAAAAGAAGATCGTTATCTCGGTATCCTTAAATTTAGAAGTGTCGAGTTGGTTGAATACGATAACCAATTTCGAAGCCGTGCTTATGCATTTTTTGAACATCCATTAAATCAAGAATTTGATTTGGAAAAAATTCAGCACGTCGAATTAGTTCCGCCTGCTGCTGAAAAAAACGGTGATTTGCCCTATGATGAATATTATGCCTCAACCGGCTGGCGTTATGAATCACTTTGGCTTGGCGGTTTAAAAATTTGGCACAGCGGTGGAGATTATCCTTGGTCTGCTGCAGGAAGTGCTCTTTTAAAATTAATTGTGAGCCGCGATGGTCTCCTCGATAAAGATGATGGAATCCCGGAAGTCTTTATTCCAAACGGCGTTGAAGGAGGCAACAATGGTAAAAATGATAGCGGTTATCTTTCAGAATTCAGCCAAGGGCCATTGAAAATTAATAATGAATTAATTTTTTACTACAGCTGTTCATCCTACGGTAAAAATCATTCCGATACTATTGCAATGAGTGGCGGCGGAATATTTCGTGCACGATTAAGAGTAGACGGATTTGTTTCGGTTGATAACGGAACATTAACAACAAAATTACTTCAAGCAAACGGCAAAAATTTATATTTGAATAGCAAAGGGAATGTTCTTGTAGAATTACTAGACCAAAATAATGATGTAATTAATAAACAAATTGTCGTTAATGATTCGATTAAGCAAGTGGTGCTATTTAATGGGAAAAGTTTTGGTGACTTAATAGATGAAAACTTTTTCAAATTGAGATTTACAATTAAAGAAAATTGAGAATTGTACTCGTTTAAAATTGACAACTAAAATCATAATCTATAAAAAGGAATTAACTCAAGGATATTAACAATGAAAATAATCTACAATTTTACATTTATGTTTTTATTGGTGCTTATTATTTCTTGCTCCGATTCCGAAACAACCTCTAACAATGAAATCGGCGGCAGAATTAATAAAAACATATTACCGCAAACACAACAGATTGATTTAAACAAATTCTCAAAAGTAATTTATGTCTCTACTGCTGTGAAGAATGAAGATCAAAACGGTACAAAGGACAATCCATACACTTCAGTAAAAGAAGCCGTTGATAATCTTAAGAACTTATCTGAGCAAATGAACGCCGCTGTGCTGGTAGCTGCAGGGACTTATGTAATTAACAATCTCAATTTGAAGGAACATATTCATCTTTATGGTGGATTTGATCCGGATAATTGGCAAAGAGATATCGAAAAATATGAAACGGTATTAACAGGTGTGGACGGAAGCAGGATCATTATTGCTGAAGATAATACCGTAATTGATGGTTTCACAATAACAGGTGCCAAATTTAGAGGTAAAGGCGCTGCTATTTTTTGTAACGGTACTTCACCTGTTATTACCAACAATATTTTTATTAACAACATATCGTTGAAACCGTTGGAATGGGTTCCCGAGTACTGGCATGAAACGGCTAATGATGGGGGTGCAATTTACGGTAAAAACGGTGCCTCACCTATAATTAAAAACAATTTATTCGTAATGAACAAAACCGAAAACGGGCGCGGCGGCGCTTGTGCATTTGATAATGAATGTAACCCGAAAATTATTAACAATACCTTTTATAAGAATCACACCGGTTTAGACGACCCTATGCGAAGCAGCGACGGTGGTGCTGTTTCTATTTTCCGTTGGTCTAAAGGATTAATTGAGGGGAACCTCTTTTTGAGTAATTCATCTCATTCTAATAACGATGCTGGTGCTCTTTTTGTTGCATTATGGAGCTCACCGGTTATAAAAAATAATCTTTTTGTTGATAATGAATCAGGCGATGATGGTGGGGCACTGTTCGTGGGTGGTCAAGAACACAGTTATAATAAACCATTAGATCCTTACCCGCCTAAAGATAAATTTTATGTAACTATAGAAAACAATACTTTTATTGGGAATAGAAATCCTTCAATGAATTCCGGTGCTATGAGATTTACAATGGAAAGTCGAGGTAAATTTTCAAAAAATATTGTAGCACAAAACAATGGCATATACTTTCAACGGAGTGAAACCGAAATAATTGATAATGTAATTTTAGATAATATGCTAGTAATAGAAACAAAGGAGTACTTAGGCAAAAGTATAATAAAAAATAACATTATTTGGGCAGATTTCGTTTTAGACCAAACAATTGCCGATGTTGTAAATAATGTTTTACTTAACGCTGATAGTTTTTATGGTAATCGTAAATCTGTCCCGAAATTTAAGGATGACGGGCTGTTTTTATCAGTGTACTCAGCTTATTTTGTTAAAGATAAAAACTATTCTGAATTAATAGTAAACAACAATTCTAGTTCAAATCTTGTTGGTAAAATTGTTAAATCTAATGATAAATGGAGTGTAGTGAAATCCTGCAAAGATAACATTTTGCAGATTTGGGGAAATTATTCTGGTGTTACACAAATTCAAATAATCCCATCATATACACTTAATACTAAGTGAAGGAGGTCTCATGATTTCAAAAAAAATTGTAAGAACAAACCTATGGTTATTTTTGTTGCTGTTCCCTTTATTTATAATACATGCACAAGAAAAATATATTGACCAAAACTATAAAACGAAACGAATAAACAAATGCATTGAACTTCTTGAAGAAGGACAGCCCATATATTACATAAATGCAACGGGCGGTTACGAGGAAGGTAAGAAACTTGCAAAAACCTGGGCGGACTACATCATGTACAACATGGAACACAGTCCGCTCGATTTTAAAACTCTTCGTGAGTTTATGAAAGGACTTGTTGACGGTGGTCCAACACCAAGCGGGCATAGAACGCCAACGGTAATTGTAAGTCTGCCTTTATTAGGATTAAATGCTGATGTGGTTGAAGCCGGTGCCTGGATGTATCAGCAGGCGTTAGCTCAAGGTGTTCATGGTGTTGAGCTTGCAAGAGCAAGAAATCCTGAAGCGGTTAAAAAGTTAATCCAAGCAATCCGATATCCAATTCATAAACAAGCAACAGATGTACTTGGAGTAGGTTATAGAGGTTACGGCAGTCATAAATTTGCAGCGTGGGTCTGGGGCGTTGACGACACAACTTATTTGAAAAAGGCTGATGTGTGGCCACTGAATCCTAATGGTGAGCTGATGGTAGGTGTAAAAATTGAAGATACTACAGCACTTAGAAATTGTGAACAAACATTAAAAATACCGGGAATTTGTTTTGCCGAACACGGTCCGAGAGACATGGGTCTAACTTATGGTCATCTTGAAGGCAGAGCCGACCCGCCGATTCCACCAGAAGTTGTAGCTGCAGGCGATAAAGTTTTATCTGAGTGTAAAAAGAATGGTCTGGCTTTTCTTGATAATGTATTACCCGATAATGTGATTAAACAAATTCAGAAAGGTGTTAAAATTTGCGCGGGTGGTAAAAAGGAATCTGCAGAAATTGGCAGAAATTTTACGAAAAGAAAAATGCCATGGTAAAATTATTTTGTACTATATATTGCCGGAATTCTATTTAATATAGAAAAGACAGTAACTATGGTTAAAAAAAATTATTAATTATTATTTGGTTGATGGCAATGATACCACTGACAGCACAGCAAAAATATTGTCGTTATGAATTGAACGGTAAAATCCGCTATGGAATTGTGAATAACAATAATATTTATGGATTAGATGCTGAACCGTGGAATGATTTTAAGATAGATGAAAAACCAATTCCGTTGATAAAAGTAAAATTGTTAAATCCCACTGAACCACGAACAATTGTAGGTTTGATTAAATCTTATAGACAAAGCTGGAAAGATAAAACTCCACCTAAAAGTGTTCGCTGGTTTATTAAACCGCTGAATGCTACCGGTATTCCCGGTGGAGATATTCTTCTGCCAGCTTCGCTTGATGAAGTCAAAGTTGAAGTAGAAATGGTAATCGTAATAGGAAAGAAAATAAAAAATGCAGATGAAGCTGAAGCTAAAAATGCAATTTTTGGCTATACAGTCGGCAGCGATATAATGGGAAGCACCGAATCCTTTCATAAAATTAACAACGAACCTCTGGATGCAGACGACAATGCTTTGGGCCTTGGATTAAAAGCTTGCGACAGTTTTGAACCGTATGGTCCTTTTATTTATAAAAATATCGACTGGCAAAATCGAAAGTGTATTTTACAGATTACAAATGAAAAAGGAGAAATTGTAACAAGCTACGAGGATAATACTTCCAATTTATTATATACGCCAGAAAAAATTGTGAGCGACCTTTCAAAAGTTATGACGTTATCGCCGGGAGACATTATTTCATCCGGCACAGGAAAATCATTTATTGCAAAAGTTGGAGATACAATTCATTTAAGTATTGATGGACTGGGTGAGTTTTTCTCTAAAATTGTAAAATATTAATTAGGAATTATTTAGGAGTTCTAAAATATTTTAAAGCAAATGATAACCATAAGCACCGACAATTTTTTAAAATTTATTTCGTTTATAATATTGAAGTCATTTACAGCAATTAAATCGGATGTCGAACTGTATAATGAAATTGTGTGGGTTGTAATACTTGGTTTGGGTTCTTATATAAATAAAACTCTCTACAACAAATATCTAAATGTTGTATCTCAAATAGGCATTCTTAAGGGACCCGAAAAAGATAAATGGGACAGTTGGGTTTTAGGCACTGGTTTAAACAGCAAGGTAGAAAGAGAAGAATCAAAGAAAGAGATAGTGTGGGGAGTTGATCTTGATGTGGACAGAGTAAAAAGAAGGTCCGAAAATTAAAATAAACGGAAATTTTTCCAATGAATTGAAAGAGTTTGAAGAGGATGATGGGACTCCCGTCAATCATAAACGTAACGGAAGCTTAAGCCTGTTGTATGTAAATTCTGTTTCAGAACTTTTTTCTGCAGGAATTGCCTGTGATATGAAATCAAAAACATACGAAAATTTGCATACAGGATTTAATATCGCTCCTGCGGTTGAATACAATATCTTTCCCTATGACGTGTCAATAAGTAGGAAATTCGCTTTCCTTTATTGTATTGGATAATTGTACAACAAGTATTATCAGCCGACAATTTATATGAAAGAAAAAGAAAATTTACTCAATCAATCGTTGAAGGTCGACTATGAGTTAAAAGAGATTTGGAGTAAACTTGAAATGTACTTGACTGCTTCTAATTATCTGCACGATTTCACCAAAAACAGAGTTGATTTTAGAACAATGAATTCCTTCAGATTATCCAGCTCGTTCTTTTTTGATGTATTGTTATATGTTTCTTATGTAAATGGGCAGCTTTTTTTGCCTTCACAGGGAGCGTCACTTTGAGATATATTATTAAATCAAAATGAACTTTCTACACACTACCAATATGAACTAAAGGTTGGAGTCCGTTATACATTCGGATCAATTTATAATAGTGTTGTTAATACGCGGTTTTAATTATGGAAAAAATTTGCAAAAGTTTAAATAAACGGTAAATGGGTTTCACCAAAATCTTCTTCTCCAATAAAACGATTTAACCCGGCTGATATTAACAAAGTGGTAAGTGAAATTTTATTTGCGGATGAACAGTTAGCCAACTATGCTGTTGAAAAAGCAAATGATCCAGCGGCTTATTGGCGAAAAACTTCCATAGTTAAAAGAATAGAATTAGTCGAAAAATTTTTGGAACTATTTGTAAGTAATAGAAACAAAAACGCGGGAATAATTACTAAAGAAAACGGAAAAACATTAAGAGAATCTTACAGTGAAATTGATTCGAGCATGCGTGAATCTTATTACCAAATAGAGTTTTACGAAATTCGATAGTTGAACAAATAGGTAATTCAAAAATAATATAAGAACCTTTGGGGGGGTGTACTTCTGATTACTTCTAGGAATTTCCCGGTTGCTACAATCTTTAAGAAAACTAATACCTGCATTACTCACAGGCAACACAATAATCATAAAACCTTCGGAACTTACTCCACTTTCTTCCGTTGCATTATTCAAACTGTTTAAAGAAGTAGATTTTCCAAATGGTGTTATTTATTTGGTTTTGGGTAATGGGAAAGTTGGTTCATATTTATGCCAGCATGCTTTTGTTAAAGCAATATCCATAACTGGATCGTCAATTGCAGGCAATGCGGTACTCAAACAGATTTCAGGAAAAAATGTTCGCATGCAAGTGGAAATGGGCGGCAAAAATACTGTGGTAGTTTTGAAAGACGCCAATATAAAAAAGCTGCAAAAGATATTGTATACAGTAGTTATGCTTGCAGTGGACAATAGTGTACTGGTACAAGCAAAGTAATAGTTGAAAAAGAAGTTCATGATTTGCTTATGCATCGACTTATAGATCATACTTCTAAAATTGTTGTCGGAAACGGGTTCGATGAAAACGTAACGATGGGTCCCTTAATTTCACAAGCGCAATTAGATAAAACATTAAATGCGGTTATACAAGCTAATAAAGAAAAAGCTGAATTGATTATTGGTGGGAAAAAACTAGCGGAAACGCATTAGAGTACGGTTACTTTTTTGAGCCGACAATTTATAGTAATGTTAAACCGGAAATGTTTATTTCACAAGAAGAAATATTCGGTCCGATTTTATCTGTTTTAAAAGCTGAAAATTTCGATGATGCTCTTAGATTAACAAACATTTCCAAATATGGATTGGCTTTTTCAATATATACTAATGATTTAGAAAAAGCAGAAGAATTTATTAAAGATGTTAAAGCTGGTGTATGTCATATCAATCTACCTACGACATATCGTGACACTGTTTTACCTTTATTAGGGTGGGAAAATTCAGATTACGGTTTACCTGAATCCGGCAGGGTCCCACGTGATTTTTTTACAGGAATAAAGGTTATTTATAAGGCTGAATAATGAAAATGAAAAAAATTAATCAGAAAACTGTACCTATCTCTTCGAAAATAAAAAATGCCTACATCGATTTTTCTACAATGACAATTTCTGTCGTTGCGGTTCATGCAGATATTATGATTGAGGGAAAACCTGTAATAGGATTCGGATTTAATTCAAACGGCAGATATTCTCAGGAAGGAATCCTTAAAGACAGAATAATGCCGAGATTGATGAAAGCTGATTACAAAGATTTAATAGATAAGGAAACCGGTAACATTGATCCTGTTAAATGCTGGAAAGTTATGATGGTAAATGAAAAGCCAGGTGGACACGGCGAAAGATCTGTAGCTGTTGGAACTATTGATATGGCACTTTGGGATATCTTGGCAAAAGTTGAAAAGAAACCTCTATATAAATTATTGGGAGAAAAATTCAACAACGGTAATTATACAAACGAAGTTTATACCTATGCTGCCGGCGGTTACTATTATCCAGGCAAAAATATCTCGCTGCTTCAGGAAGAATTGAAAAAATATTTGGCAATGGGTTTTACGGATTGTAAAATAAAAGTAGGAGATGTTCCGCTCGAAGAAGATTTGAAAAGAATCGAAGCTGCCATAGAAATAGTTGGCAGTGGAAAAAATCTTGCTGTAGATGTTAACGGAAGATTTGATTTGAGACAAGCTTTTGAATTTCTTTCCGCAATAGAACAGTATAACTTAAAATGGTACGAAGAGCCTGTAGACCCACTGGATTATTTATCAACTGCAACACTTGCGCAAAATTCAAAAACTCCAATTGCAACAGGTGAAAACATATTTTCGTTTGTTGATTCACGAAATTTGATTCGCTACGGGGGGCTGAATTCCAAACGGGATTTCCTGCAAATTGATCCGGTACTAAGCTATGGACTAGTAGAATACTTGAAAATTTTAGACATGCTGGGAGAAAATGGCTGGTCGGCTTCGCGTTGTATTCCTCACGAGGGACATCTATTTGGTTTTCATATCGCAGCAGGTCTCGGTTTATATGGCAATGAATCTTACCCAGAAGTTTTTTATCCATTCGGTAAATTTGCTGAGGGTATGAAAATAGAAAACGGGAAAGTGAAATTAATTGATACTCCAGGAATTGGATTTGAAGAAGTGCCGGAAATTTATGATATTTTTAAGTCGCTTATCTAATTTTTGCTTTAGCCGTTTGTGATTTTGAAAATTTTTGCGAAAGGTAATAATGAAATTCTCCGATGCATTTCACATAATTACCAAACCGAATGGTCCGCTTTGTAATTTAGACTGCAAATACTGCTTTTATCTTGAAAAAGAAAAACTTTTTCCGGGCAATAAAAACTGGGCAATGCCCGATAATGTGCTGGAAAGTTTCATAAAGCAATATATCGAGACTCAATCAGTACCGGAGATAAATTTTACCTGGCAGGGCGGCGAACCTACATTACTTGGTTTGGATTTTTTTAGAAAAGTTGTTGAATTGCAAAAAAAATATTCTAACGGGAAAAAAATACTGAACTCGCTTCAGACGAACGGTGTAACACTCAATGATAACTGGTGTGAGTTTTTTGTTGAAAATAATTTTCTAATCGGACTTTCAATTGACGGCCCGAGAGAAATGCATGATTACTACCGTGTCTATAAAGGCGGACAGGCAAGTTTTGATAAAGTGATTGTCGGTTTGGAATATCTGAAAAAGCATAACGTTGAATTCAATACTTTAACATGTGTGACCAGAAAAAACTCTTACTATCCCTTGGAAGTTTACTCTTTTTTAAAAGAAATAGGCAGCAATTTTCTTCAATTTATTCCTATTGTTGAAAGAAAAGCAGTAGTAAAAAATGAAAAAGATTTGGAATTAATTTCTCCCGCTTACAGCGGCATAGCGGAAGCAACGGATTGGTCGGTTGAACCACTTCAGTACGGGAAGTTTTTAACAGCAATTTTTGATGAGTGGGTAAAAAATGATGTCGGACGAATTTTCGTACAAATATTCGATGTTGCTCTTGAAAGCTGGTATGGTATACCTCAATCACTTTGTGTATTTAGAGAAATCTGCGGAACAGCAATGGCTATAGAACACAATGGCGACTTGTTTTCGTGTGATCATTATGTTTATCCCGAAAACAAGCTCGGAAATATTATTGAAACTGCTTTGGAAACACTTGTTAATTCTCCCAGTGAAATACAATTTGGAATGAACAAAAGGGAGGCTCTCCCTAAATATTGTCGTGAGTGTGCAGTGAGGTTTGCCTGCAATGGTGAGTGTCCGAAACATAGATTTATTAAAACGCCAGAAGGAGAAGATGGCTTAAATTATTTGTGTGCTGGTTATAAATTATTTTTTAATCACGTGGCTCCATATATGAGATTTATGGCAAATGAGCTAAGAAATAAAAGACCTCCAGCAAATGTAATGGAATGGGCAATGGAAAAAGAAAAAGGATTCCCATCTTACAACGTTGGAAGAAATGACAATTGTCCATGCGGCAGTGGTAAGAAATACAAAAAATGTTGCGGAGAGATTCTTACTAAATAATTTTCAAAATATTTTTCCCGCTCCTTTTATTTTCACATCTTAGAATTGCAGGTTGTAATTTAGTATTAATCTTTATTTGTAACTTAGAAAACAGGGAAAAAAGTGGATTCAGTAAAGTGGGGAATAATTGGCTGCGGTAATGTAACTGAGATAAAAAAGCGGTCCTGCTTTTCAGAAAGCAGTAAATTCGGAGTTAGCGGCGGTTATACGTCGCAACGGCGAACTTGCAAAAGATTACGCGTAACAGCATCATGTTCCCAAATGGTACGATGATGCAGATAAATTAATTAATGACAGCGATGTAAATGCAGTTTACATTGCAACCCCTCCATCAACTGGCAATGAATTATGCAGAATGTGAGGAAATGATTAATGCCTGTCAAAAAGCCGGTGTTCCTCTATTTGTTGATTATTATCGTAGGGAATTACCACAAAGATAAAATTGTACAAATAGCTTTAAAAGCTAAACTGTTTAAGCGAATTATTAAGTTTGTTTCAATAAAAAATTTTTTATAAAGTTATTGTCATTAATTTTTAAAACAATTATGCTGTTGTATAAGGTAGTTTTAAACAAACACCATTAGCTGTTTAATTAAGTGAGATAACAAGTTATTATCCCAGTTTTACAAACGATTATACTCCCTTATTAATGTACTTTCTAGATAATTAAGAGATTATGATTCAGAGAAAATTTATAGTTCACTCAATTGTTTTCTTTAACATTTTCAAATAATTGTAAAATCACTCCTTAGTAAGTTGACTGCTTAAATTTATATTAAATTTATAATTTGACTTGATGGTGAGAGATTAAAAATTGCAGAAACTGTATTGTTATCTTTTCCACGTATAAGAGCTATGACGTTATTATTCCCAGTTTCTAAAAATTTCTATCTCAAATGTTTCAAATCTAGCATTAATGACTGGTGGTCTCGTCTGGAATGCAAGTTGCGGAACGCATTCTTGGGAAAAACAGAAATTAGGCTGGATAAATTATACTGATAAATCAACAGATAGGTCGGTTATATTGTCGGATTATATGACTGCTGATCAAGTCTATAGTGCCCCTATAAGCATCAGAATCTTTCTTAATAGAAAATAGAAAAAAGATAAACCCAAACAATAAAGCTGGAGTTACTGGTTTTTATAGAATTACAAGCGTATCATTATTTCCACCAACAATAGATGTTTTATGCGCTGATGGGTACTGAAATTTTATTATTAATACTTCAATTCAAACATTCACTAGAACTACTCCAAATGTTAATGGCAATGATGAAGTGAATTTTCGCTTAACTTCAGGTGGAGTCATTTATGCTTGTTATACACCAGTTTATAATGAAAATTCAGCTTAGGGAGATGATGAAGACACATTTGATTTGACTTTCAATAATGTACTATTTCCGGTTAGTAACTCTCGTTCTAACAATGGTGGTTCGCTTGCCTTTACCATTGAAGTAACAGGTACAAATACAATCCGATTTTATTTCACAAATCCTTACGCTAGTAAACCAGCCAAGCCCCAGGATTTTCGTTTTACCTATTCTTACCCAGACCATCCATCCGTTAGCCTGGGATTTAAAACCAAACCCGATATATTCAGGTACAGAATATATTGCAGTTAAGATAACTCATCTTTTTACTTAGCTGGCGAAGTTTCTCAACCAACTAATATATTTATTGATTTTGAGATAAGTTATACAAAACCGATATGGGAAAAAATCTGTGAAATATTATGTAGTAGCAGTAGATAACCCAAATTTAACATCGGTGCTAAATAATCAAGTTGAAACTGAAAGAATCATCCAGGATCTTTTGCCCAAAATCTTTGTAAATAATAGAGGAGAAAATAAGAAGAAAGAATTTAGTATATTTGAAGATTATCCCAATCCATTTAACCCTAAGACAAAAATCAGATTTACAATACCAGAAGCGAGCTTTGTTACTTTAAAAGTGTATGATATACTTGGCAGAGAAGTAATTGTATTAATTAGGGAATTAAAACCATCAGGAGAATATGAAGTGGAATTTGATGGAAATAATTTATCGAGCGGGACATACATTTACAGGTTAACAACAAACAAGTATTCTGGATCAATGAAAATGACGTTAATGAAATAAAAAATTCTGAAGTTGAATATTATCTCAGTGAAAGCAAAAACCAGGTTTATTGGATTCAAAGATAATATAAAAGGTTAATTTAATTAAAAGAGAAATTATTATTTAAAATTTTTTATTGACAATTAATTATCCATTCTATTACCTTTTATTAAAGAAAGTATTTTTTTCTTTAGAGGGACTAAAGTGATTTCTCTTGAGGGCTTGAAAATTAAAAGGTACCCTTTAATAAAACAATATGACCAAAAAGACTGTGGACCCGCAGCTTTATTAAGCATTGTAAAATATTATGGAGGAAATCCCTCATTACCGTATTTACGCAAACTTTGTAACACAAACTCGCAAGGTTCAACAATGTTCGATATCGTTAATGCTGCAAAATCATTAGGTTTCAAAGCAATTGGCGCTTACGGTGAATACGAAGATTTACTAAATGAGAAGATGCCTTGTATAGCTCACGTTATTATTGAAAATGCGCTAAATCATTTCGTTGTTGTATATAAAATTAAAGATGATAAAATATTTATTGCTGATCCGGGTCAAGGAAAATACTGGTTATCAAAAAACGAATTCTTAAAAATGTGGAAAAGCAAGTCAGCTATTTTGCTTCACCCTGAAAGCGGAATAATAAGTCAAAAAGTTCCAACTTGGCACAACTGGCTTTATACATAAATCCAAAAAGAAAGCTCCTGGATTTATTAATCATTATTCCTCGGAACAATTTATACTTTTTTAGGACTTGCAACTGCGTTTTTTGTTCAACTTTTGCTTGATAAATTTATACCGCAAAGAGATTATACAAAAATTCTTTACAGCAGTGGCTTTTTGCTCGGTATACTTTTTATTAAATCAATAGCCGGTTATTTACGACAAAGATTATTAATCGTTCTTAAAAAAAATATAAATACCAATATTAATGAAGATTTTCTCGAACATTTATTTAGACTGCCAAAGAAGTTCTTTGAAACTCGTAAAATCGGGGATATAACAGCAATAATGAATGACGCGATTAGAATTCAAAATGCTGTTTTACAAGTTGTTGGTACATCAATAATAGATTTATTCGTAATAATAGGTTCATTCTCGCTGATGTTTTATTTCGCACCATTATTGACTTTACTTTCTATCACGCTAATACCCATTTATATGTTTGTATTACTGTTAAGTGTAAAAAAATTGAAGGGACAACAATATGAAGTTATAAAAGGTTATGCTTTGGTTGAGTCGATGTATATAAGTAGTTTAAAAGGAATAGATGAAATAATAAGCTATACTGCTGGTAATTTCTATTCAAATGTTAATAAATTATAATTCGGCAATTTTCAAGAAAAAATTAAAATGCTCGGTTTTACTCAAGCAAATTTATCTTTATTTGCAGAACTATTTAGCAGCATAATAATTATTGGTTTGTTAACATGCGGTGCATTGCTAGTAAAAGAGGGAAAGTTTATGATAGGCGAAATTATGGCATCTTATTCATTATTGGCAAATATAATTTTTGCTGTAAATCGTTTCGTAAATACTAACATAATTTTACAAGAAACATCAATAGCATCAACAAGATTAATGGATATGCTTTTAGTCGAACAAGAAGATGAAGAGAGTGACATTGAATTTAAATGAAAAAGAAAAACTATCTATCAAAGAAGGTTCATTTTCTTGGAATGGAAGAGAGAATTTATTTACGAATATTAACCTTGATATAAAAAAGGACAAATAACCTCACTCTGGTGTAGAAGCAGTGCGGGCAAGACTATCTTAGTAAATATTTTACAAAGAAAGTATAACCTTACTAAAGGTGATAAATTCGTAGACGAAATAAATGCTAAAAAAATTAATTTAACTCATTACAGACAAAAAATTGGCGTAGTACCTCAATCAATTAAGATATTTGATGGAACTATAGCAGAAAACATATTGATGGGAAAAAATATAGATTACTCCTTATTACAAACTCAGATAATTGAAATGGGACTTCTCTCGTTTTATCAAAAATTCAAATATGGACTTGCGACTATTGTTGGAGAAGATGGACAAGAATTATCCGGCGGAGAACAACAATTAATTTCACTTACAAGAGCATTGCTTCATAAACCGGATATATTAATAATAGATGAAGGCTTAAGCGGACTCGATGTAGAATATGAGAAGATAATATTTGATGTGTTAAAAAAATATTCTGAGACAAACGCAGTATTATTAATTACTCATAATCTTCATTCAATAATGAAGACTGATTATGTTTATATTCTGTCAGAATGGAAGATTATACAAGAAGGTATACCGTTAGAATTAATTTCCCAGAATGGATATTTCAAAAATATTTGGGAGTTGAAAGAAAGCATGAACAGCTATAAAACGGAAACAGTAAAATGAACAGAGCTATTTCAAATACAAGCTACTATAAAACAGAGCGTCTTATTGAAACTTGGCAACTTTACTTATTAATAACAGTTTTATCGATTATAGTATCACTTGCTTATCAAAAAATTATTATGACTCAAGAAGTTTATTATTCTATATATGGCAATCAGATGGAAGAATATAGAATAGATGACCTTATTAGATTTATAGAAAAATTTCAGATTTGGGGTTACATCGTAACTCCATTGTTTATTTGGCTAAAGTTAGCTTTTGTTGCTTTTCTTATTCAATTGCCTTTAATGATAAAATATATTGAAATACCTTTTAACGAAATATTCAGAATTACAGCTTTCGCTTTTTTGGCCTTACTTTCAGCAAATGTAGTTAGATTTTTTTATTTGTTTTTTCTTCCTAAGTAATCGATTACGGCCGATAGTTTAATGATGACACCTTTAGCCATAACAAACTTATTAAATGAAAATAATTACTCAGATATAGCTTATTTATTTCTGAGTAAAATAAATTTGTTCGAGTTTATCTGGGGGGTATGTTGTTTATCGTGGATTATATAGAACCGGTAAGATAAATAAAATGGACTCTTGCTTGTTGTAATAAGCGTTTGGATAGGAATTCTTGTTTTTATAATAGGAATAAACTTATTCTTCGAGGCACTATGAAGCTACAAAATATTGTTCGACATATTTTAGGAATTATATTTCTTCTTTCAGCTATTTTGAAATTAATAGATTTTAATGCAACTGCAGAATTATTCACTAATTTACTTGGTTTAGAGATTACAATAGCAAAATTATTACTATGCACATTAATATTAATAGAAATTGTTATCTCATATTTACTCTTTGCCAATCATATAAAAAACAATTTAATCATTTTCTTCGTAAGTGGAATGATTGTAGCCTTTATTATAGTTAACCTATTCTTCTTTGTGAAAGGAAACAATAACTGTGGTTGTTTCGGGAACTCAGTTGAAAGTTCACCATTAGTTTCAATTGTAAAAAATTTATTAATGTTATTCGGAGTTTATTATTTAAGGTATAATGTTCGTCAAAAGGATTTAATTAATATAAAGAAATAACTAAATGAGAAAAAAATTAATAGCAATATTATTCATTGTAATTTTTTTTAGTTGCAGTAGTATGGATTATTGTTGTAGGGAAAAGCCAGAAGTACTGCCAATTGGAAGCAAACTTCCAATAATTACTTTCAAAGCTATAAATGGTTATGATACTTTGAAAATAGATTATAAAAATAAAATACTTGTTATATTTTTTAGTAAAGATTGTCCACTCTGTAAGTATGAACTAAATGTTCTAAATAAAAATCTGAATAAAATTGAAAGAACTGAAATTTATTTACTTACTACAGATACGAGTTACTTTAACAGCAAAGATATAGAAGAAAACGAAATGCTTTTGTCGAGTCATAAAGTAAAATATGGAATTGTAAACAAAGAGAATTATTATGAAAGATTTGGCAGTCTTCTAACACCATCTCTTTATTTTTTAGTAAAGAAGGAATACTTACATCAAAATAAAAGATGAGACGAAGATTGAAAAAATAATCGAAGAATTAAAAAAATCCGAAAGTCCGGAATATCGGAAGAGCGGTAGTAAATAAATTGTCCTTTGCCGCGGGACGTTAATTAACTTTTAACTAAATTAAAGAAGGTTCTTATGAAAGAACTAAATGTAGAGCAAATGCAGCAAATTGATGGCGGCGAGCTATTGACTTGCGGGGCCATGATTTTAGTAACTGCAGTTGGCGTCGCTGGTTGCCTAGGCGCCTTTGCAATCGGTTTTTTTGTTGGTTCCCTTTTTTCTAAAAATAGTCCATGTTAAAAGGAGATGCAATATGAAAGAAATAACAAATATCGTAGAATTAGCTAATATAAAAGGTGGTAACCTTTTGGATGCTGGTTGTGTAATCTGGGGTAGTATTGTTGTTGCCACCAGAGGTGGTGCTACCGCTAGTTCAGTAGGTGGTTTTGCCACTGCTTTTTGTGCTGGTTATGCAATCGCCCGACTGTTTGGTTAATTCATAAAAATATAGCTCCGATGCATAATCGGAGTTATAGAATAATTCAATAAAAATAGGTAAGATTATGATTTTAACATTATCAAAGGTAGATAAATATTTAAATAATACGCATGTACTGAAAAATATAAGTTTCAATTTATCCATAGGCGATAAAGTAGGATTGATAGGACCAAATGGTGCTGGAAAAACTACATTATTGAGAATTCTCGCAACACTTTATAAACCTGATAATGGGACGATTACTTTTGACAATCGCGATATCTTTGTAAACTCTGCTGATTTTAGAATATCATTGGATATATGCCAGAAGAATCTGGCTTTTACAATAAACTAAGTGCCCTCGAAAACTTAAATTTTTATGCGAGTTTCTTTGGTGACATAGCTGAAGCAAATATCTTAAATCAACTCGAGGAATTTGATCTAAACCCACATCAAAAAGTTGGCACCTTTTCAAAAGGTATGAAACAAAAATTATTATTCATTAAATCAATCATACACAATCCTGATTTCTTAATTCTTGATGAACCTTTCAATTCTCTCGACCCAGACAGCAAAATTAACATTAAAAATGTCATAAATAATTTTTCTGAAGAGAAAATAATAATTATAAGCAGTCACATATTAAGCGATTTAGAACAATTATGTAACAGATATATTTTTTTGAAGAAAGGAGAAATAGTTTCTGACATTCGGAAAACTCGAGAGGATAATTCTCAAGGAATAAATATCGAAGAATTATATAGATAGATAATGACATGAAGATAAATAATATTAAAAAAATTTTTATACACCAGATAAAAGTTAATAAGCTAAAATTACTTCTTTAATTACCAGGTTTTATGATAGTGATTTTAATATTTATATTACCATCGATTATTGATTATAAAAATATTCAATTAAATAATTACTCTGAATTATTTAGTTTATACCATCAGCAAAATCCATCACTCGACAATAATAATCTCACAATTATCATGCTTACAGATATAAAACTGTTAAATTATCTTCTGACATTGACATTTATTATTCCCCTGTTTTTAACCATTGACTTGATAGTTAAGAAAAAGGAGGAGGGAACCATAGAAAATTTATTCTCGTTACCAATAAGCGATTTTGAAATCCTATTAGGTAAAGTTTTGGTTAGTTTACTCACAACCATTATATTGATTTGGTTTTTTATTTCTCTATTCTCATAGTTTCATACTATTATAATTATATGTTTCTTATATCCCCTCTAATTAGTGTAAAATGTCTTTTTTCTATTTTC
>FWPU01002934.1_pt1 | contig 44993 bp, 43 predicted proteins | sample 2228361 | NCBI WGS metagenome assembly FWPU01 (sample SAMEA103939777, study PRJEB20133) | metagenome
TTTTGAAAAATTTACTATTATCATATTTACTCTAATTATTCAGCAATATATTGTTTATACTGCTAATAAAGTATTATGTTTTTTATCATTATTACTGACAGTAAATGAATTTTTATTGTAAAAAGGTATAATATATACTATTAATAAGAAGAATGCGTATGATTGATTAAATGGAAGCAAAATTTCAAATTTTAAAGCACAGATTTCGATTTAATATAAAACTATTTTTTGTATAGACGGTGTTTTAAAATATGAAATATAGACTGTCACCATCTATATTGGCAGCAAGACTATTAGATTCCCTAAAAACATTTAGTATATTAAATAACTATCCTATATACTCTATTCATATAGATGTTATGGACGGGCAGTTTGTGAAAAACCTAACTATTGGTCCTTCTGTGATAGCGGAATTAAGACAACTTACAAGGATACAATTTTATGGACACCTTATGATTTTAACACCTGAAAATATGATAACAGAGTTTATGGATGCGGGAATTGATGTTCCTATATTTCATATTGAAGCAACTTCTAATCCTTATAAATTAATAGAAAAGATTAAAAATAATAATAAAAAGGCAGGGATAGCATTTAATCCAGATACTTATGTAGAGAAGATTTATCCTTTTTTGAATTTAGTGGATGTTGTTTTGATTATGACAGTAAATCCTGGTTTTTATGGTCAAGGTATAATTATGAAACCGTTGGAAAATATAAGAAATATAAGAGAAAAAAATCCCAGTCTTGAAATTATAGTAGATGGAGGAATAAAATTGTCTAATCTTCACGAAGTTTTAAAGTATGATCCTACAACGATTGTTTCCAGCAGTGAAATATTTTTGAATTCCGATCCTGAAGATAGAATAAAGGAATTTTTAAAAAACCTTCAGGATAAACTATCCTAATTTTATAACTAAATCTTCTTCTGCTACACTTCCGTGTTTTAAAAGTTCATTGCAAATGGATAAATATGTGTTTGTTGGATTATCATCAGACTTCATATGATAGAGTTTTTCGAACATATATTTAGCTTCTCTAATATTTTTTTCTAAAAACAATTCTACTGCTTTATTAAACAATTTTATAAAATGTTCATCAATATCTTTATTTGTCACTTCATCTATTAATTCATATACTTTTACGAAGTGTCCTTTACCTTTTACTTTTATAATACCAATTTTTCTTGTATAAAATTTATCTTTTACTTTGTTATATGTATTTTCTTCCATCAGTATAGTAGTTCCAAAACTTTTATTTGCTTGTTCTAATCTATTACCTAAATTTACATAGTCACCTATCAATGTATAGTCCAATCGTTTTTCCGAACCTATGTTTCCTGCAATTATTTTACCTGTAGAAAGTCCTATGCGTATTTTGAGAAGTGGGAAGCCTTCTTGATGGAGTTGGTCATGTTTCAGTTGAAATTCTCTTTTTATACCACAAGATGCTTTACAAGCAAGTTCGGCACTTTCGGCAAATTCAATTGGGATTCCAAATGCTGCCATCACGCCATCACCCTCATATTTGTCCAAAAATCCTCTATTTTCTAATATGTGATGAGTTATTATTGCCAAATATTCATTAAGAATGCTTATAACATATTCAGGTCTATATTTCTCTGAAAATGTTGTAAAACCGCTCATATCAGAAAAAAATACGGTCGCTTCTTTCGTTTCACCACCTAATTTTATCTTATCAGGGTTTGCCAGTAGATAATCTAAAACATCTTTTGAGATGTAATTTTGGAAGGTTTGTTTTAGTATTTTTTTAGTTTTACCTTCAACTCGTTCTTTTATTATTATAGCTACACTAACAGGTAAGAATAAAAGAATGAAATTATCTGAGTAGTTGAAATATTTGTTTTTATTTAGTAGTTCAACTTTCAGAAAAAATAGTCCTAATAATACAAATACTATGAAAATACCAACAACTATTGCGCCTCGTTTTATTATAAAGTAATAAGATATTATTAGAACTAAACTAACTATTAAGTAAGAAATCCATTTTTTTACATAAGTGAAGCTGGTTTTTTTAAGTAAAGAATTAAATGCTGAAACATGAATTAGTATACCTGGATAATTAGAACCTAATGAAGTGCTTTTTAAGTCAGCACCACCTTTGTTTGCCCCAACAAACACAACTTTGTTGTTAATTTTGGGATATAAGCTTTTATATTCTTCTTTTAACTTCATTATCAAATTTCTTATCTCAGCTAAAAAATCTCTTATTTGATAATAGGAAGCAAGTTCTTCTTCTGAAACCCCAATAGAGATTAAGTTTAGTATTTCATTATATAAAGAGTTAGCAAGCTTCTCAGTTAATATGATAAACTTTGGTAGTGGTAAGTTTTTTTTTACTATTTTTTTAATATTATTTGTGTTTAATAACTGTGACTCTAAACTTTGTAGCAATTCAAAGTTATCAACGATATTGGTGCGAATTGTATTGTATTTTCTGTATAAGAAAATTAGCTGGCTTGCATCTATTCCGTTATCTATTTCTTTTAGAAAATCAACTAAGAAAGCGTTACTATCGTGAAAGAGATGTTCTGTAGTGTTGTCATCTTTCTTTAGGAGGAGTTCGTTTTTTGTTATAATTGCTTTCTTGTAATTCTTGTAAACATAGTAAGCTACAACAGGTAAACTTAAGGAATAAGTATTATAGAATTTAAGGACGATAGGAATATCTCTAATAACATAATACTTACCTGAACTTATATTAGAAAATCCAAGATGATGTGAGTTAAGTAAAACAATATGGGAAACGGGGTCTATACTATTAAAGCGGGGAACATTTATTTTAGAAATAACATCTATTTTTGCGGAATGGTCCTTGATTGATTTTGAACTGTGTAAAGCAACGAAACTGTTATATAATTCACTAATAATACCGGTATCATCTTTGAATATTTTATTCATAACTTCTCGGGTTTTTATATAAATTTTTTCATTTGGAGGTAAGCTTTGTATATTATTATCTTTAGATACTAAATCTTTTATATGATTATCTAAAACATCATTTGAAATGTAGTTAAGAAATTTTTTGAAGTCGTAAGTCTCAATTTGTTTTACAATATCTGTGACAAACTTATTTATACATTTTGATAGATTATGATTGTTTATCTCTATAAAATTTGTAAGAATATTACTTAATAGAAATTCTTTAAAACCATTCTTGATATATCTTACCAACTTTTCATATTCTATTTTATTACATATGGAGTTATTTAAATCATTTCTCAATGAAAAGACACTTACAGAATTTATTTTTTTGTATATATTGGTAAATTTCTTAAATTCCTTATTATAGTCATTTTCAGCACGGGGTGAAAATATAATATCCCATACAACTAATTTTGGTTTCATTAATTTTATACCCATAACGAACTGTCTATAAGTAGAATGTTCCTTCCAAGGGAACTTTCCTATTTGTATATCTGTATTATCAGTTATAGTTACTATTGCTATATCCTGATGAATCCGGGGTTTTTTCTTCAATCTCATAGCAATATCGTATACAGGGCTTTCTATATATGCGCTAATAACAGCAATTTCTGGAATTTGTAGCAATATCAAAAGTATGATAAAAATCAATATACTCACATATATATAAATAGGAATCTTTTTTAAACTTTTTCTTATTTTCATCCTATCTTTCAAAAATAATTTTATCTTTTACTTTTATATTATTTTTTTGAAAGTATCCTTGTTCAACCTCTAAAGCATATAGAATCTTCTCGTTAGGACATATCCTATTGGTATCCAGTGGGGTCATATCATTGATCTGAACAATTTCTTTATGTTTATTAATAAAAGCAATCGAAAGTTTTACGATAGTATCTTTCATCCAAAAGCAATGGGTATTATTTTCCTCATTGAAAATGAATAGAATTCCGCTGTCTTTTGGAACTTTTCTAAGAAATTTAAATCCTGTTACTCTTTTTACTGGCGTATCTGCTATAGCAATTTTTATTTTTTTATTATTTATATACAAATAACTATCGAAATTAGGCCAATAAGGCAGTGGTTTATCTTTACTGAAAATCCATATTAGAAGAACAATTACCATCGTTAATAAAATAAAGAATATACATAAATAATATACGATATTTTTTTTATTATGCGATGTATAAGTATTCACTTATTTTAATTATAATTGGATTTCAAGTATCACATTTGACAATATTTCTTGTGTGTTCATTCGTGTTCATCATTTAATTGTTAAACGAGGGATTACTGTTGTTTATTTACAATGTTTTGAATTTCCTTTTTTGCGGTATCGAATTCAGGGCGAATTTTGGAGAGGGCATTTAGTAATCGTTCTTTGCTTTCAGGTGAAAGTCTTTTACTTAACCCTTTCAAAAGGTATATCACATTTTCTTCTTTTGAGAGTTTAGGAAGTTTTTCAAGGATTATTTTATCTTTAATATCGCTCTGAGTTTCAGATAATTTATTAAAAAAATAATTTTTTACATTTGGTCTCCATTCATTTAATGCTTGATCTATTAAAAATTTATAATCCTCTTCTGTATTGAAAGACAAAAGTTTCTGAAATGATTGTTCATACTCAATTTTTAAATGTTGACCTTTTTGAGGAAATTTTTCACCGCTTGTTACTTGTTGATATCTTAAATAGTTAATCTGAAACTCTTTATAAGTATAAATCATTTCTATAACTCTCTTATTTTTTTCTACAATTTCATTAACAGATTGCATAGTAGTGTGAGTTGTATTATTGGGTGGATGATCTGAAGTATTATTAATGTGTTTATTTATTGTGTTATTTTCTTTTATTGTAGAGGTATTTTGAAGGAAATTTTTATCGTTCTCTTTCAACAACTCATCTATTTTTTTCTCTATTACGGGATTTGTTTTTTTTACCTCTTCTATAATTTCCTGAGGTGGTTCTTTAAAACCATAATATACCATCAATGAAAAAAATGCTATCAGAAATATAATTGCTACAACTTTAAAAAAATCTATTTTCACACTAATCTATTTTTTGTTATATATGTTTGTAAGATTAGTTTCATTACTGGATGTTTCATATCGAATTTTGCGAACTGTGGCAGAAGGGATATTCATTTCTAATCTAAATTTTGTAATTGTTCTTCTTGCAAGTTTAATATTAAGTTCTCTATCAATTGCATATTTTAATTGTGTATCGGTATATGGCGATTGTTTATTTTCTTGCTCTATAAGTTCTTTTATTTTGTTACAAATGGCTACTTTTGAGTAATAAACCTTGGTATTTTTTGTTGGCGAAGATGCTAAAAAAAATTTTATGTGAAATAATCCTCGTGGAGTTTGCACATATTTATTGGAAATTACCCTACTTATCGTAGATATAGAAAGGCCCGTTTTTTGTGATATCATTTCCAAATTAAGTGATTTCATTGATACAATTCCGTTTTCAAAAAAACCTTTCTGTTCATCCGCAATAAGACGAAGAATCTTCAACAATAACATTTTTCTAAGATTTATATCTTTAATTAATTTTTTTGCGTATGAATATTTATTTTTTAAAAATTCCTTCGCTTTTTCTTCTTTTAAGAAATTTATATATTCGTTGTTTATAGTTAGTTTAGGTAGATATTGCATAGATACATTGACAACTAAATCATTACCGACATAATATATTTCTGCGTCTGGCTTAATTTTCCTGATGATATCGTTATTGTAATTTGCAAGAGGCCACATATTGAGTTTAGAGATAGTTTGAAACACATTGTTAATTTCTTCGTGTGTTAGTTTGTATTTTGAAGTTAGAAAATTGATGTCTAACTTATCATTTGTTAATTCATTAGTAATTATATTACTTATTAGTTTATAATCTTTATCGTTTGGGTCTAACTGGGAGAGTAAACATTCCGTTATAGTAGTTGAACCTATACCTCTTGGTTCAATTTTAGTTTTTAAAATATTCAGTGCTTTCTTCAGTTCATCAGGTAGTATATCTGATTTTGTTTCTTTCTTGATGTAATTTAAAAGTTCATCGAAAGATATTCTTAAATAGCCATCTATGTCAACTTTATCTAATACTTTATATAAAATATTTTTTACTTTTTCATCTGTATTTGAAATGGAGATTTGCATCCTTATTTTTTCAAATACATCAGGGGTTTCATCTTTTAAGACTTCCCACAAAGGCATAGTTTCCTCATCTTTTGAACTGCCTTTACCGATACTCATTCTTTCTTCATCAAGGTCTTTTAATATATTTGCGGATAAGTCACTTTTAATATTATCTATACTTTTAAATTCACTATTGCCTGTTTCCAAAAAAGGATTTTGAATAACTTCCTGTTCAATATGTTCTACTAATTCCTGCAGAGGCATCTGTAGGATTTTTACTGTTTGTATTAAAGAAGGAGCAAGGCGTAGTTGTAATTCTTGTTTAGCTTCTATATTTTGTTTAATTTCAGGAGTTGCCATATTAATTTATATATCTTCTTGATTTAAATGCGAAGCTTAGGGTATTAGTATCTATAAATTCAATTGGATATCCAAATGGCACTCCTATTGCTAATTGTGACACTCTAATTTTAGAAGGTAGTAGTAATTTTTCAACAAGGTATGTTGTTATAAATGAACTCTCATAATCTGCCCCTAATGCTAAAATAACTTCTTTAACATTGTTCTTAATTAATCTTTCTTTTAATATTCCTATTCGTATATTATTTTCTATATTTTGTATATCTATGTTACCAAGAACATAATATACTCCGTTGTATTCATTTAAACTTTCTATTTTTGCAATGTCGCGTGGATAGTTAACAATGCATAAAATATTGTGAGATTTGCGGGAATTACTACATATCAGGCAAAGTTGGCTCTCTGAGTAACCAAAGCACATTTCACATAGTGTAATACTCTTAGATAGTTCATTAAAAATATTAGCAAACTTTTCTATATATTCATTACCTTGCCCCACAATATAATCTACCATTCTTTCTGCAAGACGAGGTCCTACTCCAGGTAGTTTTTTTAGTTCATCAATTGCAACTTTTATGGATTTTACTGGATAATTTATCTTTGATATCCTTTTTGTTATCATTATTCTTTATTAATCTCCCATATAGCTTTTGCAATATCTTGCCATCCTTTTGTATAATGTGCTTTTGCTTCTAATAAAGCTGAGTTTATCGCTTCAGTTATTAACTTTTCTACAAGCACTTTATCGTTTTTATTAAAAATACAATCATCTATTTTTATATCTTTTATTTCAAGCAATTTATTTATCGTCACTTTTATCAAGCCCCCTCCGCTTGTAACCTCAATATACTCATTTCTTAGTTTCTCATAAACTTGTTGGTCTTGAAAAAATTCAGTCATCTTTTTTAGCTGTTTTTTTAAAAAGTTTTCAAAGTTTTCCATTATTCTACTTCTAATTCTATTTTCCCTTTGAATGTTTCAAAAAACTTTGAAAATGATTTATTTTGTAATAACTCTTCCTCAATCTTGCTATCTATTGCTTCAAATATAACTTCTAATCTCATTCCTGTTGCTTTTTGTATAGCATTTTTTAAATATTCTATATTTTTTTCTTTCTTAAAATGATGAACCTCATTGTTTTTTGTTGTATAACCTAATTTTATGGACTTATCATTAATTTCCAACAATTTAATTGTTTTTAATACATTGTATGTTAAGATATGCTTATTTTTTACTATATTAAGGATTTTGAGCCATATATCATTAGCATCATTTTTAAAAGTAGATTGTTGTAATTGCGACTCATTATTGATTGTTTCATCCCGCTCATAATTTTTTGTGTTTGCTTCAATAATTTTTTCATTTGTTGGAGTATATTTTTCCTCTTTGATTTCCGGGATAACAGGGCTTTTGGTGTTCAATTTATCTAAATCAATAAAATTATCAATAACAGCACTTTTGAGTAAAAATACTTTAACTAAAAGTTCTGAATTATCAAAATAATAAAGTTTGGATTTTAACTCTAATAAAATTCTTGCAATAACTAATAATTTTTCAATGTTTATTTTGTCAACCTGTGATTTTATTTTAAATTGATATATATTAGAACCTTCTATGGGTTTATCAATATGTTTCTGTGTTATTAGTTTATCCACATAATCAAGTAGCTCATCGCAGAAAGCATTCATATTGTAAATTTTTTGTAAATTTTCATCTATCCATTTAAAAACACCATTGATGTCATTGATGATTATATAGTCAAATAATTCTGATATGTATTCTTCCTGACATGTGCCTAAAACATTAAATAATGAATTTATATTTTGCAATGAATTATCTGCTACAAAGATTTGTTCTAACAATATTTGAGCATCGCGTAGTGATCCATTTGCATAGTGAGCAATTCTATCCAATACGTTTTCTGCAAAAGGGATTTTTTCTTCAATACATATTTTTTTCAAGTTTTCTACTATATATTTTTTGGATAACGGGCTGAAATCGAATTTTTGACATCTTGAAATTATAGTTAGAGGAAGTTTTTCTATGTCAGTAGTTGCTAAGACAATTTTTATATTTTGTGGTGGTTCTTCTATGGTTTTTAACAACGCATTCCATGCAGTGTCTGTTATCATATGCGCTTCGTCCAAAACAATCACCTTAAATTGCATGGCAAAATTCTTAAGTGAAATAATCTTTTCCAGATTTTTTATTTCATCTATTCCCCTGTGTGACGCAGCATCAATTTCAATATAATCTAAAGCTTTTCCCTCTTGTATACTAACACAACATGAACATTTGTTACAAACATCCTTTAAAGTTACAAAGTTCGGGCAGTTTAATGCTTTAGCAAAAATTCTTGCAATAGATGTTTTACCTACTCCTTTTGGACCGGCGAAAATTAGAGCATTTGGAATTCTGTTCAAAATAATGGAATTTTTTAAAGCAGTAACTAAATAGTCATGACCTACAACTCCTGCGAACTCTTTGGGTCTATATTTTAGTGAAAATTGCATTTCTACGATGAGTTGGGGTTACACATCAATAAAAACAATAGTTACCGCTGCTTCCTTTCGGACCTGACGGGGTTTCTATCGCTTTTATTATGCGCTCCCAACTCATCACTTTTTATTATATATTATTTTTCAAACTAATTATAAAAAATATACTCACAAGTAAATTGTTTAATGAATTTAATGAATGTGTTATAATGCGAAAATTATGATTTGCTCTGTCTTTTAGTATTTAATGCAAGAAGTTGTAAAGACTTAAATTGTTAATTATTTTTTTGTTTTGAATTTGAGTATTAAAAACTTAACTCTAATTTCAGTTTGATTAAAAGAAAAACAAAATGTCAAACAATTTTTTATTGGATTTAACGAATTAAAAATTAGAATTAAAATTCACTATTTATTGTATTTTAGTTTATTAGTTAAAATATTACTGTAAAAAATTCGTAATTGTTTTAATTGAGGTGGATAAGAATGCTATTATTGATTTAGGATAAACACCTACCAGAACCATAAATATTATCAATGGGATAAGAGAAATTATTTCACGCACATTTAGGTCGGGCAATTTAGAATATTCTTCTTTTTTAGGTTGTCCAAAAAAAACTCGTTGATAAGTCCAAAGTAAATAACCGGCACCTAATAGAACTCCCAAAGTGCTGATAATTGCATGAGGGCGTAGCCATCCAACTTTAAATGAACCTAAGAATACCAGTATTTCACTTATAAATCCAGCTAAACCAGGAAGACCTAAGGAAGCAAAAAATGCTACTGCAGTAAAACCGGCGTAAGCAGGCATATATTGGGCTAATCCTCCGTAGTTATCAAGGTTTCTGTGGTGCACTCTCTGATAAATTATACCGACAATGATGAATAGAGAACCTGTAATTACTCCGTGAGTAAACATTTGTAGAGTTGCGCCCATAATTCCTTCGCTGGTCATGGCAGCAAGGCCTAACAAGCAAAATCCCATATGGCTTATACTCGAGTATGCTATGAGTCTTTTGAAATCCTTTTGTGCCATTGAGCATAGAGCTCCGTATACAATATTTATAGTTCCAATAAGAGCCATAAAGGGTGCAAATTGCTTTGCTGCTAAAGGTAATATCGCATATGAAATTCTTATAAATCCATATATCCCCATTTTTAAGAGGATGCCTGCCAAAATTACGCTTATAGCGGTTGGTGCTTCAACATGTGCAAGTGGTAACCAAGTATGAAAGGGAAATGCGGGGACCTTTATTGCAAACGCAAGGTATAAGAATATAAACATTGTAAACCACACTCCGCCCTTGGCAAAGTTATGGTGTAATAAATTTAGTTCTTCAAAACTAAATGTATGCGGGCTGGGTGTATTAAAGTATAAATATAACATTGCTATTAACATAAAAATACTTCCAAAAAGTGTATATATAAAAAACTTGTAGGCGGCTTTTACCCGTTCGGGTCCTCCCCAGATACCAATTAAAAAATACATAGGGAAAAGTGTTAATTCCCAAAATATATAAAAAAGTAAAAAATCTAAAGCTACAAATACACCTTGCATACCACCAATCAATAACAAATACAAAATATGATATCCCTTTACTCCACGCTCAATCTCGAAAGAAACCAAAACCCCAATAAAACCGATAAGTGCGGTTAAAAATACCATTAGAAGTCCTATACCGTCTATACCAACAAAATAATTTGCGTTTATAGGTTTTATCCAAACATACTTTTCCACAAATTGGAAACTTCCACATTTTACCCCGCTTACACCAGTTAACTCTTTACAAAGCTTCTCTGCCTTTGTAAAATTCCTGTCAAAGTTAACTACTAAAACTATACACATTATCAGAGGCAGTAAAGTGAATAGAATTGATGAATAACGAATTATTTTTTCTTCTTTTTTTGGAATAAACAATAAAATTATCGCACCTAATATCGGAAAAAATATAATAAAACTTATCATATTTTTACTCCTAATATAAAATCGTTAAGTTGCAAACCACTTTGATACAACAACAGCAATAATTACCAGGGCGACAGCCCCACCAAGAACCCAACTTATATATTGTTTTATATTGCCAGTTTGCATTACTCTTATTTTCTTCCCCGTAATTAAAATGGTGTTACCAACAGTATCTACAGCACCATCTACACCCTTTATATCAATTTTCCCGCTGGTTTTAGAAAGCGAATTTGTCCACTCGGCTATATTATCCACAAATCTATCTATACCTAATAAATCAAATTTTGCTAAAATATCTTCAAATTTTAATAGTCCTTTTATTATAATGTCTTTGACAATCTTATCATCAATGTAATATTTGTTAAAAAGTAGATTATACAACCACTTAAATCTTTCTTGCCACTTTTCAGGGCTAAAAAATTGAACACTTTCCATATAGAAAAGTAAAGAAAATAAAATACCTGTGATGGCAAATGCAAATGAAGACAAAATTGCAGCAACATGAACTTGTGTGGAAAAATGTTGTGTAAACTTTTCCAGTCGCAGGTTGGGTATCAGATGTTCAATATATCCGCCCCATCCTGATATTATGGACAAAACCGCTAAAATAATAAGCGGTATAGTCATCGTTTTCGGTGATTCATGAGGATGGTGCTTATATTCTTTTTGTGGCTTATTTAAGAATACAACTACAACAAGCCTTGTCATATAGAAGGCGGTTAAAAACACGCTCAAAAAAGTTAGAATTCCTAAAAGTAAATGCTTTCTATTCATATAGACAAAATCTAACACACCCGCTACAATTTCATCTTTACTGAAAAATCCTGATACAAGAAATGGTGGCACACCTATTATTGCCATACTACCTACAAGCATAGTTATAAATGTAACAGGCATATATTTCTTTAAACCACCCATTTCGAAAATATTGTTTGTATGAAGAGCATGGATTACCGAGCCAGCACATAAGAATAACAGTGCTTTAAAGTAGGCATGGGTCCACAGATGAAAAAATCCTGCTTGCAGTGCTCCTACACCTAATCCTAACATCATAAAACCGAGTTGACTGATTGTAGAATACGCTAAAATTCTTTTAAAATCATTAGCAACTAATCCCATCGTGCTCGCAAAACAGGTTGTAAATCCTCCTATATAAGCGACAGCAAGCAATGATTCAGGAGTAAAAAGGTAGAACAATCTACATACCATAAATACACCCGCTGCCACCATGGTCGCAGCATGAATTAAAGCACTAACAGGAGTTGGACCTTCCATTGCATCCGGAAGCCAGATGTGGAATGGAAATTGGGCTGATTTACCCATCGCCCCTAAAAATAATAATAAACTACCTAAAGTTAAGATGTTTACAGGTAACCCACTAACACTTCCCATACCCATGTGTCCCTTTACAAGCAGGTCGCTGTATAAAAAACTTTTTCCATGAACATATAAAAATAGAACACCTATAAGAAATCCTAAATCTGCTAATTTAGTTGTTAAAAATGCTTTGATAGATGCATTTGCAGCAGAATTCTTTTCAAACCAAAATCCAATCAAAAGATAAGACGAAACACCGACGAGTTCCCAAAAGATAAACAGAAAAATAAGATTATTAGAAAGAACTAATCCTAACATTGAAAAGGTAAAAAGCGATAGATACGCATAAAATCTACTATACCGTTTATCACCTTTCATATAACCAACTGAATATATGTGAACTAAAAAACTGACAGTTGTTACTACAACAAGCATAAATATTGCCATATTGTCTACATATATACCAAAAGGGAAAATGGTATTACTTACTTTAAACCAGTCAATAGGAGATGGAATAAATCTGAAGTGCATACTATTTTTAATTAAAACTGCTATGAATAGAACAATAGATAAAATAAAAGATATGCCACATGTTAGTATACTCACAAAATCGCCCTGGCGAGGTAATTTTCTTCCAATAAATACCTGAACTATAAAAGAAATAAACGGTGCAAACAAAAGTATAAAATAAATCTTACTGTTTTCTAATATACCTTCCATTCTATTTTTACATTATCTTATATGATTTTTATTATGTTACCATATATGGAAATTAGTTTTTTGCCAAAAAGTGATAATACTTGAACATTTTTGTATATATTGCGATTGTTGGTAGATACTTTTAAAAACAAAGTAAATAGCAATAGTTTTTTGAATATCAACATTAATGTTTTAATGTTTCCACTGTATCCACATCAACAGTTTTAAAATTTTTATATATTGCCAGAACTATTGCCAATGCCACAACCACTTCGCATGCAGCTAGCATTATATTTATTACTACCGCTATTACAGCATTTATATCTAAAAGACCATATTTATAAAAACTTACAAAGTTAAGATTTGCAGAATTTAAAATCAGTTCTATACCCATCAAAATACTGACAGCATTTTTTCTTGATAATACTGTGTGAAATCCTAAAGCAAATAGTGTGTTTGATATCAGTAAAATTATAGGAAGAGGCATGGTTACTTTTCCTCCAACTTTTTTGCTCTACCAATGTATAGAGCTGCAATCAATGCTACAAGTAGCACAAAAGAAGTAATTTCAAATAAGAATAAATTATCTATCAAAAAGTTTTTTCCAACCTCCTTAAGAAGAGGTGAATTTCCTGTAACAATTTTTGCATTTTGGAATGTTTTATTTGTTACTACAAATATATTAAGGAATATGTATATAACAGAGGTTATGATTAAACTGGCACCTTTAGGAACGAGTTCATTTGAAAGCCATACATCGGTAATTTTATGAGTTAGCATTACTGCAAAAACTAAAAGCACAGCGATACCACCTGTATAAACGACGAGTTGAGCTACTGCAAGGAAGTCAGCACCTAAAAAAGCAAAGAAACCTGCTATACCGCTAAAGACAAAAAGAAGAGCGAATGCACTACGAACTATGTGACGAGAGAATGCAACAACGACTGCACCCAATATTGTTATAACAGTTAATATCCAAAAGATTATCCAGCCTAAAATATTCATTTTTTTATCAAAAGTTAAAACAGTATTTTCAACGTAGAAATACAAAATAAAATTGTAAGCCCCATAGGAAGCAGAACTTTCCATGCCAGCTCCATAAGTTGGTCAACTCTATAGCGTGGCAGTGTCCATCTTAACCACATCATTACCAAAACTAAAAATAGTGACTTTGAAAAGAACCAGAATAATGACTCAAGGTATTTCATAACTTCGCCAAATTTTGTTCCTTTGAATATTAGGTTCCCGAAAATTGTTTCACCTATAGGAGAAGTCCAACCTCCCAAAAATAATGTAGTGGCAATACCAGTTGTCGCTAACATGCTTGCATACTCTGCAAGAAAGAAAAATGCAAATCTCATACCTGAATACTCGGTATGGTAACCTGCAATAAGTTCAGATTCCGCTTCTGGAATATCAAAAGGAGTTCTATTCGTTTCTGCTAATGCAGTTATATAATAAATAAGAAAGAGGAATAATGTAAGAGGTATGTATCTAAAAATAATCCATTTATGAATTCCGCCAGATTGTAATTTTACTATTTCATCTAATTGCATTGTTCCTGTAATCAAAATTACAGTAAGAAACACAATTCCTTCTGGTATTTCATAACTTATCATTTGAGCAGAAGAACGCATGGCACCAAATATAGACCATTTATTTCCTGAGCCCCAGCCACTCATAATAATACCCATTACAACAAAACCTGAAACTCCTAATATGTATAATAAACCAACGTTCATAGCAGTCATATGCAAAGCGTAACCAAAGGGTATTACTGCATACATACAGAACGCTCCCATGAAAACAAGATATGGTGCCATACGAAAAAGTAAGCTATCACCATATTTGGGAATTAAATCCTCTTTAGTTATAAGTTTTACACCATCAGCGACAAATTGTAGTAATCCATAGGGGCCCACTCTATTTGGTCCTATACGATTTTGGATAAATGCTGCTACTTTTCTTTCAACATAAGTAGAAAAACCTGCTATAAAAGCTACAATACCTAAAATTACTACACAACCAATAAAAACAGCCAATAGCCGTATCGTTAAAGTAAGTTGGTCATCCTGGTTAAATAGTAAATTTATAATCACCTGCGGAAAGTCTGTCATGTTAATGGTATATCTCTATAAAATTTTGGAAAAACATAATCTTTTCTTAAGGGATGCCCTTCCCAGTCCTCAGGTAATAATATTCTTTTTAAAAATGGATGTCCTTCATATACGATGCCTAAAAGATCGTAAGCTTCTCTTTCATGCCAGTTGGCTGATTTCCATATTTCAGATACTGAAGGAATTTTTGGATTCTCTCTTGAAACTCTAACTTTAAAAGAAACTCTATGTAAATGCTCGATACTAAATACTTCATATACAGACTCCATTATGTTTTCTTTTAAGTAATCTACTCCACTTACACACAAACACATATCCATTAAAAGTAGAGGATCTGTTTTTATAAACTCTGAAAATTCAATAAGTTTATCAGGTTTCACAATAATAAAACTCTGGGGTTTTATATCCTGAAACTCTATTTCTAATTGTGGTTTTTTGTTTTTTATATATTCAAAAATTTCTTTTGTATTCATTTAAAAGTTGCCTTGAACGCTTGTTCCAAGTCGTAAATTAGGTCATCTACATTTTCAATGCCGACTGATAATCTAATCAAATTATCTTTTAGTCCCATTTCCATTTGTCTTTTTTTGCCTAAATATGCATGTGTCATTGATGCGACATGATCTATTAGCGATTCAACACCACCCAAACTTTCAGCAAGTGTGAATATTTTCGTTTTAGAACAAAATTTCTTTGTGGTTTTACTATCTCCATCAAGTTCAAAGGAAACCATACCACCTGGTAATTTCATTTGTTTCTTTAAGATTTTTCTTTGTTTTTCGTAACTGAAAGTTGGGTAGTAAAGTTTTTTGACATATTTTGACTTAGATAAGTAATTTGCAATCTGTAAGGCGTTAGAAGAATGTTTTTCCATCCTGATTGAAAGTGTTTTTACAGATCGTAATATTAACCACGCTTCAAAAGGGCTTGGAACTGCCCCGACAGAATTCTGAATAAAAGCAATTCTTGAAGCATATTCTTTATTATTTGTTACTACTACACCACCTATTATATCTGAATGACCACCTATATATTTGGTGGAACTATGCACTACAATATCAATACCAAAATTTAAAGGAGTTTGCAAATAAGGTGATGCAAAAGTGTTATCTACAACACTTATAAGCTTTTTATTTTTACATATTTTTGCAACATCTTCTAAGTCGGTTAATTTTAGTAGGGGATTGGAGGGAGTTTCAATCCATACCATTTTAGTATTTGACTTTATTGCTTTTAGGATATTGGTTGATTCTGTTGTATCAACATAACTTACTTCAATACCGTATGGTTTAAATACTCCTTCAAACAATCTATATGTTCCCCCATATAAATCATTTGATGCAATAATATGTTGTTTAGATGATAATAAAGATAAACAGGCATGCATAGCTGCACAACCACTTGAGAATGCATAAGCATATTTACCGTTTTCTAAACTTGCCAAATTTTGTTCCAAATTATATCTTGTAGGATTATTCGTTCTTGAATATTCGTAACCTTTATGTTTGGCAGGATATTCCTGGGCAAATGTAGAAGAGAGATATATAGGTGGAATAACTGCACCTGTAAGTTTATCGGCCTCTTGACCAATATGTATTGCTTTTGTTTCAAACTTGTTCTCGCGTTTTATTTTTTGATCTCCTTCTTTATATTATTTTAAAAATAGCGTTATTATAACATTACTTTTTAATATCAAACTTGTTTACCAAAACTTTCGGCATTAAAGCGTTTTTCCCCAACTTTTTTCATTTGTCATAGAAATAAACAGAGAATATAAGATAGAAAAGAAAAAAATGGTTTTTTATTATCTTGCTTGTAGTTTTAACATTAAAAACATATTATTATTGTTAATACTATTATGTTATTGATATTCCTACTAACATGTGCCAGTTTTGCTTCAAAAAAGGATTTGACAATATTTTAATTTTTAATAAAATGGTAGTTTTTGTTGCATATGAAAAAGAGTGAAAATAAAATAAGAATAAAAGCGTATTCATACGACTATACGCTTTTAGACAATGCTATAAAAGACATTGTGGAAATAGTAAAAAAAACTGGAGCGGAGGTGTCCGGTCCAATACCATTACCAACAAAGATAGAAAGATTTACGGTATTGCGTTCAACCAATACAGATAAACGCTCTCGCGAACAATTTGAAATCAGAACCTATAAACGTTTGTTAGATATTTATAATGCTAATAATAGAACAATTGACTCGCTCCAAAATTACCCTTTACCAAGTGGTATTGATGTAAAAATGCAAGTTATATAATGAGTATCAAAGCACAACATAATCAGGTATACACTTCAAAAATCTGGTATTTTTCATTAAAGATTTTTAGTAATTTTAGAGGACAAATGAAGAATAATCAATAAATTAGAGAACAATGGGTGTAAAAATATTAGGTTTACTGGCAATGAAAGATAGAATGACAACTTTGTATGACAGTAATGATAAGGCTTGTGCGGTTACTGTTTTAAAGATCCCTACAAATTATGTTGTTCAGGTTAAGAGTGAGAAAACTGATGGATATAATGCTGTGCAGGTTGGTATAGAAGAGCAAAAAGAACATAGAGTTACAAAACCGCTTTTAGGTCATTTTAAAAAGCATAAAGTGTCAGCGCTAAAAGTGTTGAGAGAATTTAAGTTAAATGAAGAACCAAAATTAAATCCTGGGCAAACGGTTGACGTATCAATTTTTAAAGATGTGAAATATGTTGATGTTAGCGGTATAACTAAAGGGAGAGGTTTTACAGGAATGGCTAAAAGATGGAATAAAGTTTTAGGTCCTAAAACCCATGGTTCTATGAATGTTAGAGCAATTGGGTCAGTGGGTTCTAATACCACTCCGGGAAGGATAAGAAAAGGTAAAAAGATGCCTGGTCATTATGGTAATGAAAAAGTTACAATAAAAAACTTAAAAATATTCAATATAGATGTGGAAAATAATCTTATGTTAGTAAGTGGTGCAGTTCCAGGAGCTACAGGTGGATTGGTTATTGTTAAACCTTCCAGTAAAAATTTTGTTGCTAAGAAAAGTGAAATGGTTGTTGCTAAAAATAAGAAATGATTACTTTACCAATATACAATAAAGAAGGTAATATCGTTGAAGAATTTGAACTAAATGAGAAGGTTTTTGCTCCGAAGGTTAATTTAAGATTATTACGAGAGGTGTTGATTGCATATGAGGCAAATAAAAGATATGGAACTGCAAATACAAAGACGCGTTCAGAAGTTGAAGGCTCACGAAGAAAACCTTATCCTCAAAAACATACGGGTAGAGCAAGGGCAGGTCAAATTCGTTCTCCAATATGGAGGAAGGGTGGTGTGGTATTTGGACCACATCCACGAGATTTTTATCAAAAAATAAATAAGAAGAAAAAAATAAGAGCGTTAGGATGCGCAATTTATGCGAAGTTGTTAGATAAAGAAATCATTGGTATAACGGATTTAACTATAAACATATCGAAAACAAAAATTTTAGCTTCAATTCTGGAGAAACTGCCCATAAAAAGAACTGTTTTGATTGTGAGTGATGATTATAATAGAAATTTATATCTTGCGGTGCGAAATATTAAGGGGGTAAAACTTTATCCGATATCGTTGTTAAACTGTTATGAGGTATTAAAACATAAAACACTTATTTTAACAAAAGAAGCACTTATGAAATTATATAATAGGTATCAGGGATTAAACAATGGCAGTGCATAGTAGAACATTGAACATATTACAAATTCTATCAAGACCTGTTGTAACTGAGAAAAGTGATAGATTACAGAAGAATAATGTATATACTTTTGTTGTTAACGGTTTAGCAAATAAAAAGCAGATAAAAGAAGCTATTGAGAAACTTTATGATGTTAAAGTGGAATGTGTTAGAACGATTTTTTATAAAAGTAAACCAAGAAGATATAGATTTAGAATTGGAAGAACGAATACCTTTAAGAAAGCGTATGTAAAGTTAAAAGCAGGTTACAAGATATCTGTGTAATGATTAAAGGAGGATTTTATGCCAATTAAACAATATAAGCCAACAAGTGCGGGGAGGAGGTTTGCATCTGAATTAGATTTTTCTGTGCTTACGAAGAAGAAACCTGAGAAAAATCTAACAAAAAAATTAAAGGTTTGGGCAGGGCGTAACAATTTAGGTCATATTACAATACGGCATAGATGGGGGGGAGCAAAAAAGAAATATAGAATTATTGATTTTAAAAGGGATAAAGTGAATATGTATGCGCAAGTAATTGCCATAGAATATGACCCAAATAGAAATGTTTTTATTGCTTTACTCAAATATGAAGATGGAGAGAAAAGATATATATTATGTCCTGAGGATTTAAAAGTAGGTGATAAAGTAATTAGTGGTGAAAAAGTTGAATTGAATAATGGGAATTGTATGCCATTGAAAAATATACCTACAGGCACTTTGATTCATAATATAGAATTGATACCTGGTAGAGGAGGTATATTAGCGAGAAGTGGTGGAACATTTGCTCAACTTATGGCTATAGAAGATAAAGACGCTATTTTACGGCTTCCAAGTGGTGAAATTAGAAAGATAAATGCAAATTGTAAAGCAACTATAGGTAGATTGTGTAATGAAGAATATATGAATATAAGATTAGGAAAAGCTGGGAGAAGGTTTTGGATGGGCTTTAGACCTTCTGTTAGAGGATTAGCTATGAATCCGGATTCCCATCCTCATGGAGGCGGTGAGGGTTCAAAAGGAAGTTTACCCAGAAGCCCATGGGGGAAACCAGCAAAAGGAGGGAAAACGAGAAATATGAGGAAGATATCGTCTAAATTTATTATAGAACGAAGACCGCCGGGTCCAAGAAAGTTTACAGTTTAAAGGAGTAAAAATTGAGCAGATCAAAGAAAAAAGGTCCTTTTGTTGATCCAAAATTGTTAGAAAAAATAAAAAAATATAAAGAGAAAAATATAAAAGACCCAATAAAAACTTATTCGAGATCTTCCACAATATTGCCAGAATTTGTTGGTTTAACTTTTTTAGTTCACAATGGAAATAAATTCATAAGGATATTTATTGTTGAAGATATGGTTGGTCATAGATTAGGGGAGTTTGCTCCCACAAGGATTTTTAGAGGGCATCCAGGTCAGAGAATAGAAGAAGCTCAAATACCAGGACAACCTGCTGGTGAATCTGTAAAAAAGATACCAACATAAAATATAGTTATTGGTCATGGCTACAAAAATTAATAAATCGGTTGCAAATCAACAATCAGCTTTTTACACTTCCACACTAAGATTTGCCAGAATTTCTCCAAGGAAAGTAAACTATGTTGCAGAACTAATACGGGGATTGAATGCGAATAGAGCTATTGAAATTTTGATGTTTAATCCAAAAAGAGCGTCATATTTTCTATATAAACTTTTAAAAAGTGCTATCTCTAACGCCATAAGTAAAAATTCTAAAGTTGATGTTGATAAATTATATCTAAAGGAAGTAAAAGTAAACGGCGGACCAATGCTAAAAAGAATAAGAAGTGCTCCTCGTGGAAGAGCTGTTATGATAAGAAGAAGATTTTCTCATATTACAATTACTCTTGAAGAAGCAAAAATATCTAAAAAAGAAGATAAAACTCCATCAGATATTACCATTACAGAGCCAAGTGGACAAAAGGAAAAAGAAAAAATTATAACCGAAGAAGTTCAACAAAAAAAAGAGGACACAACAAATTTATCTAATCCAACTCAACAATAGAAAACCAATCCTTTATGAGAAAATTTTTGTTCCGCTTAACTTATAACAATAAGATCTTACCTATATAAATATTAAAAAATTAAATATATTTCTTCATGTGTTTCACATATGTAAAAACGAATGAAATATGCTTTTTTCAAAGCATGTTAATAAGAAATATGTGTTTATTTTATTGTCTATGTATGAGTTTTAAGGTAATAGGAATATTATAAAGCCCTGTTTCTTTTCTTATTTGATTTTCAACAAACTTCAGATCAGTTGGAGCAAACAAAGTTTTATTATTAACGAAAAGAGCAATCTCAATAGGTAAAATGCCAACCTGTGTAGCATAATAAATCTTCGCTAATTTCCTCTGTCTTTTAAATGTTTTATATGTCCGTATTTTTTCCAAAATTTTGTTTAAGTATGATGTTTTAATACGTTTTGTCGATTGAGCATATAAGTCAATTGCAAGCGAAAATGGTGCATGTATGTTATCTGCAACTTTTGAAGAAAAAAAAACTTTCGGAACAAATCTTAAAAATGGGAATTCCCTATCTATATTTTTTTTTTCTGATTTTAACTCTTCAGGTGATAATAAGTCAATTTTATTAAAACATAATATCAATGTCTTCTTATTTTTCAAAATAACTTTACATAAGAATTTATCAAACTGTGTTTTATAATTAGTTACATCTAGCATTAAAAATACCATATCAACCTTTTTTATAAGACCAGATACTTTTTTCATTGCAATAACATCAGTTGTATCATTACTATTTTTATATTTAAACAATCCTGCGGTATCATATAAAGCGAAATTGGTGTTAAAAATATGGTACTTAAACACGCCTATATCTCTTGTGGTAGGTGGTTTGGATGATACTAGCCTTACTTCTTTGTTAAAAATTGCATTTATATATGATGATTTACCAACACCACGTTTACCGATAATACCAATTTTAATAATGTTAGCATTTTCTTCTTTCTCCTCTTGGGCTCTGTCTTTAAACCTTTGATATAGAAATTCATAAATTTCTTCTAATCCTTTACGCATTAAAGCGGATACAACAAACATGTAATCGCATTTTAATTTATTGTATTCATATATATTTGGCAATATTTTTTCATTATCAATTTTATTGATTACTAAGGCAACTTTATTATGTATCATTTTTGACAGAATATTTTTAATATAGAAATCTTCATGTGTAGGTGGTGTTTTCCCATCTACTACAAAAAGGACAAAATCTGCACTGTCTAATATGTTAAATATCTGTTCTTTTGCCTTTTCATAAATTTCATTTTTGTAAAATCCGATTCCAGCAGAATCTATGAAATTAAAATATAGGTTACTATGTGTGTATTCTCCAAAAACAAAATCTCGTGTTGTTCCAGAAGATTTTTCAACTATTGCAAGTTTTTTACGAATTAAGGCGTTAAAGAGTGTAGATTTGCCTACATTAGGTCTTCCAATTATCAAAATCTTAATCACTTTTCAAATACATATTTTAAGGTTTACGATTAAGAAATTTTAAGATTTAATCTTTGACATTACTACCTTTGCAAGAGGAGAGGGGATGTTTTTCATCTTTGAAACTTCCGAAAGCAAACTATACATGCCTGCAATATTTTCGTTATTATATCTTATCAATGCAGAAATGATTTTTTCTCTTAAAAATTCATTTTTCTTTTTATTGATGGATAATTCTTCTTTATTTAGCAATTTTATCAAGCATTTAAATATATAATACATACTTTCAAAATCACCTGTATTTTTTAGTAGTTGGACTTCTTTTAATATTTTGGTAATATAGAACTCAAAATAATAATCCGTTGCTTCTGTAAGTTCAATACCATTTAAAATCTCAGAAACTGTTTCACATATACTGACAGTTAAAGGACTTTTCGTGAAAACTTTTAATATATTCAATTGAGTATTAAGAGAACAATATTGTGAAGTAGCGATATTTTTTATAGTATTTATTAGTGTTGAAACGCTTGCTGGTCCCCATACTTCCTTGAAACTTGAAAGTGTTTCGTATTTTTCTAAAAGATTTCTCAATATACCCGCTCTTGTCGCATTACTAATTTTTGGGTGTAATGCTATTTTCCCTAAACAAATAACAGTAGCGGGTATAAGGTCTGTAAATATGCTGACACTACCATATATTTTATATATTGTTGTGTCTTTTGTTTTTAGTTCATCTATTTTTATCTCTGGTATTGGGGTATGAATGATATTTATTAATAGATTTGCAATATCCAGTATTATATTTAATGGCGTTGATTCTGATGTGACTAAATAGGTAAATGATTCAACGATTGCCCATGGCATACTACTTTTAGGTAACTCAGCTTTTAAAAAAGAAGAAAATTGTTCAATTTTTCTTTCACTCATATTGGTAACACCATGTAATGCTGCTGAAGCTTTTAATATATCTTCTTTTATCTCTATATAAAAAGCATAATCACCTTCAAGTGTTTTTAAGAATTTATCCAGTGTCTTTTTGTTTTTTTCGTAGTCATATTTACTTCTCGTATTTACCAATATTTTTAAAACAACCTTTTTAATGGCATTGTCAAAGTTTTCTGTGTAAACTTTGTATAATGCGTCAATAGCATTTATATTTAGTTTTGTAAACAATATAAGAACAAGGTCTGTGATTCTATCACTCATAAACTCACCAGCTCTTTTCAATGCTATAATAGATAGTTTTATTTTAAATTTATCAGATACAGGCACATTTAAAATTATGTTTTCTTCCAAAATAGTAAGAAACTCCTGTTTATTTGAATTTAGTAATAATTTCTTTAGAAAATGAATAAATTTTGTTTCCAGAAAATTACTTATTTTTTCACTAATTGATAACGATTTACAAACTGGGTTGATCAAACGTATGAAAAATTGCTTTTGAATCTGAGGTATTGAATCAAAATTTTTTATTATTGAATTCAAACAATATATACCAAATTTTGCAAAACAATTACCTAACTTTCTACATTCAAATTGCATTTCATCCCAGTAGAGCAGTTCAGTAAATATCTTTTGAGGTAATTTAGAAATAATTTTTTTTGATAATGTGGTGGTATTACAAAATGCTTCTAAAAATAGACCTTTAATGTTTTTACTAGGGATAGTATCTATTTCATCAAAAATAATTTCCTGTATTTTGGCATCTAACTTGTATAATAATGTTTTTAACAATTTATAAGAATTTTCGGAAAATGTAGAAAAACTTTCTGATAATTTTCCAATTATTATGCGATTTAGTGCCAGTGTCCATTCTAAGTTACTTATAATTTTAGGAGAGAGTTTTTCAGCTAATTGAAAACCAGTATTGATTAATTTTTCATCGTTTTCAAATTTCAGGAATGAAAGTAGTATTATTATTAACACTGTCATTTCTATACTCTCTAATTTATTTACCATAGATAGCAAAGTATCCAGAGCAAGTTTTTTTTGAGAGATTTTTGGAGAGACAAGTTCCTTAAAGATTTCAGCAATCTGTGGTCTTATACCGAAGTATTTTAAAAAACCTATTGATTCCAGCTTGATTTTTGTATCATCTTCGGATAATGCTTTAGTAAGTATAAAAATCTTGTCTTTATTAGGTATAGGTATATACATACTTGTTCTAAGCGATTTTAATCTTTCTTTCGTATCCACACTTGTTAATGCTTGTAATTTAATTTCTTCAATTTGCTCATTAGAAAATGTTTTTTTCAGAAGTGACTTAGAAACAGGAATATCTGATTGTAAATCAAAATCCTCTGAGATTGCAATCTTTGACAACTCTTCTTTTTTTTGTTGTTTTTCTTTTTCTTTTACATTTTCATATTCAATCTCCATCTGTTGTTTTTCGGTAGCCAATCCCAATAGAAAACTTTTACCACGCTTTTGTAAAAATAATTGCGGTATAGAATTTTTGTCAATATCATATTGCAATGCTATTTTTGTGACTATTTCATCACTAAGATTGAAAATCTCTCTTAGAAATTCCTTTGTAATAAATAAACGTGAAATATTGATATTATTGTTTAATTCCTCTTCGAACTTAGATGTTAAATATATATTTAAATTTTGGAAAGCAATTTTCCTAAACTTTACTAATTGTTTAATTTCTTCAATATTATAATGCATAATCATTAATTTTAGAAGAATTGGTTTGCAACACTATGAGAGTGGCCGTTATTTGTAAGATTGACGCTATATGACTGTTTGTTTGTAATAACATAAAAGGATGTTAAAAATCTTTCTTCATTTGGTATATTTATGTTTAAACTTTTTAGTCAAATAATCACCAACAACTTTTGGGACAAATTTATAAACATCCCCTCCAAGTTGGCATATCTCTTTTATCAAACTCGAACGCACAAACTCGTTTTGTTCAGAGCTTAAAATGAAGATGGTTTCAATATCGTTTGATAGGGTTCTATTTGCCAATGCCATTTGAAATTCATATTCAAAATCGGAAATCGTTCTTATACCACGAAGCAAGGTTCGTATTTTTTCTTTTTCCATAAAATCTACAACAAGTCCTTTAAATGGTTTAACAACAATGTTATTATTTTCTTTTAATACTTTTTTGACTAAATATAATCTTTCTTTCAAAGTTAAAAAATGTTTCTTTTGGGGGTTATTAGTAATTCCAATAGTGATTTTGGGGAAAATCTTGATAGCTCTGTTTATAACATCAATATGTCCAAAAGTAATAGGATCAAAAGAGCCTGCATATAATACTTTTGTCACTTCCAGAACTGCGTTTTATTTAAATGTGTAGTGCGAGAGGAGGGATTTGAACCCACACGGGTATTGCCCACAAGATCCTAAATCTTGTGCGTCTGCCAGTTCCGCCACTCTCGCATATCTAACTATTTTCACTTATCTATTTATATTACAAACTCAATAATTAAAAGGATATAGATGAGTGAGTATTATTTTTTCTTTTCGTTGTGCTTTGTATGTTTTTTGCACACAGAACAAAATTTAGAAAGAGATAACTTTTTCGCTTCTTTACCTTGTTTTTTAGATGTCCTATAATATCTCCTTCCACACTCGCTACATTCTAAAAACAACCATTCTCTAATCATTCACATATATTAAAAATCTTTTTTATAATGTCAAAATGATGCTAAAATGTGTAAAAAGGTGAAAAGGTCGTAATGTAGTGAATAAGTTATGAAGATGACTTAATTATGTAAGGTGAGGAGAGGATGTTTATGAAGAAAAGTAGTTTATTGAAAGTACTGCTATTTTGTGTGGCATTATTATTCTTTACAAACTGCGCTAAGATAAAAAAATGGAGAGAAGATATAAAAAGAAAAACAGACATAATGTTTAAGATACCACAAAGAGCGGTAATTACTGCTTTACCTTTAGAAGATTTTCCTCCGCCATTGGATTTTTATCTTTTAAAAAATGAGTCATGGGCATATAAGGATGGTAGTAATCTATATGCAAAGATTTTGTATCGTGGGAATGGAAAAATTAGTTTAGTAACTAATTTTTATACAAATATTTTAGAAAAGAATGGATGGAACATTCAAGATCAAAAGGTTGTGGAAAATTACACGTATATGAAGTTTATCAATAACAACAATAAACATACCGCTGAATTTGTAATAAAATCTATCCCTAATGGAACGTTAGTTACAATCTACATTAAACCTATGTAGAACATTAGAGATTTTTTAAGCAAGGCAAAAAAGTGAAGTTTATCAATAATATAATAGTAAAGCTTTGGTATATATGGATTGTAATGATTGCTATTTCTTCTTTTGTTATATTTTCTGCAATAAACATAAAGAAAATGCAAACAAATAGAATTGAAGAATGTATGAATATATACAATGAATATGAAGATATAAGAATAAAATACCGGGATGGTAAGGATAATAAGGCTGAAAAAGAAAAAACATTGAAAGAGTATCTAACAAAATTAGAAAAGTCATACGATTATTACAAAGACTTAGAATATTCAGATTACCTGCTATTACGCCAGGCAGAGGTTTTAGAGGAATTGAATGAGAAAGATAAAGCATTTGAAATATACAAAAAATTGGATAATTCTCAATACGATACTATGCCCAGTATAATTGCAAATTTGGTAATAACAAGGACTCATATGAATAAAGAGACTTGGGAAAAGGAAATATTAAAAAATATATATAGGAAATCAGAGCCGAAACTTGTTATTATTACAAAAGATATAACTTTAAAAATAAGTTTAAAGTATGCTTATTTTCCTGATAATACTGGATTTTTGATTAATTTAGTTCGCGATGAAAAGATAAAAAAGGTGAAAGTAGTATCTATAGATAATGACTTTATTGATTTAAAAATTGAAGGTGAATTATTAATACCACGAGATTCATATATAAAGTATGAAAAACCAGAAAACAAAGAATTTGCAGGAAAAAGCAATTTTGTGATGTTTAAAACATCATGGGAGAAAAATGCCAAACCTAAGGAGATAGACTATTCTACTTTGAGAATATGTAAAAAGTGTGAATTGCAGTATATTGAAAACTATTCAGTTTTAGGAGAGGTAGATATAGAAACAAGTGAATTAAATAAATTAAAAGTAGGTGATGAGAATATATCGTTGTTCTTGGAGGATGCTGAACTGAAAGTTCCGATGCCAGTTTTCTTGAGAATAGAATGAATAAATACAAAGGTAATGGTAATTAAAAGAAGAAAAACAAGGCTCATAAAGGTTGGAAATGTTTTCATAGGTGGGGATGCACCTATTGTTGTGCAATCAATGACAACTTGCCATCCTTCAAACATTGAGAAAACCCTACAAGAAATAGAGGAGTTAGAACGTTCTGGCTGTGAAATAGTCAGGGTTGCGGTTCCCGACAAAGAATCCGTAGAAGCACTGCCCATTATAAAAAGTAGAATAAAAATTCCTCTTGTTGCTGATATACATTTCAATGCCTCGCTTGCGTTTGCCGTTTTAGAAAAAAATTGTATTGATAAGATAAGAATAAATCCAGGTAATATTCCAAAAATTATTAAAGACCCATTTACAAATATGGACTACGAAAACCTTAAAAATATCGCTTTGAAAATAAAAGAGAAAGGTATTCCTGTAAGGATAGGAGTAAATTCTGGTTCGTTAGACAAAGACCTATTAGAGAAGTATGGCTACCCTACACCGGATGCTATGGTAGAAAGCGCAATTAGAACAATTGAAACACTTGAAAGTGTGGGATTAAAAGATATTGTTATATCCATAAAATCAACCAACCTTTTTATGTTTATAGAAGCAAATAGAAAATTGGCGAAAATTTGTGATTACCCTTTACATTTGGGTGTCACAGAAGCAGGAATGGAAAATTACGGGATAATAAAATCAAGTATTGGTATAGGAATGTTACTAATGGAAGGTATAGGTGATACAATTCGTGTGTCATTGGTTGGTAATCCCACAAAAGAAATAGAAGCAGCATATAATATACTTAAGGCTGTTGGATTAAGATATAGAGAACCGGAGATTATTGCGTGTCCAACATGTGGCAGAATAAAGGTTGATTTGGAAAAGGTCGTAAAGGATGTGGAGGATAGAATAAAATTAGAAAAGATAAAAAAGCCTATGAAAATATCAATTATGGGGTGTGCTGTAAATGGTCCAGGAGAATCGACTCATGCGGATTTTGGTATCGCTTGTGGTGATAAAGAAGGGTTGCTTTATAAGGATGGCAAAATAGTCAGAAAAGTTCCAGAAGAAAAATTATCTGAGGAATTGATAAAACTAATAAAAGAATCTGAATCTAAAGTATAAAGTTTTAGAAAAAATCATCCCATTTTTAAAACTCTGCAGAGTGCAAGATATCTATCTTGCTTTTTTAGATGCATTGTGTATGTATCTAATTTCTGCGGGTTTTTATCCCAAGGACATATACATAAACTCATTATTTATTGGAGGGATAGGAATTATTACAATTTCGTCTCTATTGTGGATGAGTGGTGTTGTTCTAAATGATATTTTTGATATAAATAAGGACAAAATAGAACATCCCGAAAGAGTTTTGGTAAAAGGTATAATAAAACCGTTACAAGCATGGCTCGTTGTTATTGTTCTTCAAATCCTTGCTTTAATAATAACTGTTATCTTATTTTGTGTTTACATTTATAATAGTGTTCTTCCTTTATTAGCGATATGTTTTCTGATAGGGTTTATTTATATCTATAATATAGCAAAAAATATAAAACTTTTTGGTGTTCTCACAATGGGTGCATGCAGAGCCCTTAACTGTATTTATCCTTCCATAGTCATATATGATACTACAGGATTTTTCGACTCAAAGTTACTTCATTTGTATTTTTATTCATTTCTCGCAATCTCTGTTATAACATACTTAAGTTATTATGAAGACAAGAAATTTACTTTTAGTGGTATAGTTTCCTCATATTTTCCTTTATTCATTCTTGTATTTAGTTTCTTACTAAGGTCATTGAAAACAATTTTCTCATATGATATAATATTGTATGGTGTAGTTATAGTTTTATTTTTGATACCATCTTTGATAAGAAGGAAAATAGATGTTTTAGCATTACTACATATTTATACTGTATTGATTTATCTTCAAAGTGCTTCACTTTTTCATTTAAAATTTTGGTATATTAACACTTTAATTGTTTTCGGTTTATTATGTATATTTTTTTTAAGAATTGTAGTATTTACTGGTATCAGACATTCTCATTTAGAAGGCATAACAAGTTAGAAAAGTTACTATTTTCATTTTTTTCCTTCTTATCCTAAAAAATAGATTCCAGGAATTATGAAGAATAATGATCTTATTGCAACAAACTAAACTTTTTATTATGGCTATTGTAGTATTTTAGATTAAAATCGGTATGTCATTAAGAATAAAGGTTTTTTAAAGGATTAGTATAATATTTTTTAATCTTGGATTTTGAAATTACGGTGGATGCAAAAGCTGATTTTAAAGTGAAGTTCTTATCATTTGTAACTTCACCTATCTTCATATAGAAGAAATTTTTAAAGTAGTTTTCAAATTTTTTACAATATTTGTTCTTAACCTCAACAATGAAAGATGAAGGTGGTTCACTAAATAAAATTTCATTTAATGTTTCTTTATAGTCTTTTTCGGAATTCTTACTTTTAATGTTATTATCTAAATCTAAGGTAACTCCGTATTGGGAATCTAAAAACATTTCCACTACTGCGCATGCTATTCCTCCTTCGGAGATATCGTGTATACTTGAGATTATTCCATCTGTTATTGCTCTGTGTAACATTTTATATAATTTTATTGCTTCCTTAGCTTTCAATTTTGGGTAAAATTTACCCGTATAACCGTGTAATTTATAAAACAAAGAACATCCTAACAGGAATTGATTAGGTCCAATATAATAGATTGAACTATTAGGGGATAAAAATATCTTTGATGGTATCTTGTTAATATTATCTATTATACAAACGGCAGTTATGAGTAAGGTAGGAGTAATATTTATTTTCTTCCCTGTGTCTGATACAAAATAGTTGTTAAAACTATCTTTACCGGATATAAATGGCATTTTGTAAACTATAGCGATATCTTTACAAGCTTGTGAAGCTCTAACTAATCTATACAATTGATCTGAATCTTGAGCATCTCCCCAACAAAAATTATCAAGTAATGCAATTTTTTCAGGATTTCCACCCATAGAGATCAAATTTCTAACGGCTTCATCCACACTTTGTATCGCACCCTCATAGGTGTCTACCTTCATAATTTCTACTTTGTGACCTATCCCTATCCCAACTCCTATATCCTTATCATAGAATAATTTAAGGATACAGCCGTCTGATGAACTTATTCTATCAGCTATAGGTTTCAAAATGGTTCTTCCACCTACTTCATGATCATATTGACGAATTATGCTTTCTTTGGATGATGTAATAGGATTAGAAATAATTTTTAAAATGCTATCTACTATAGAAGAATAAGATTCGCAAAGAGAAAAATCAACAGGGATAGGCTTTATTGTGTCATAACTATTTAAATAAAATGTTTTCGTTGGTAACTTTCTATCAAGAGTCATCTTATGAAATTTAGCAATAATTTTGCCATTATAATGGATAGTGCATATTGGTATATTTGTTACATTTCCTAATATAGAAAATTCTACTTCTTCTTCTTGTGCGATTTTGATAAACCTTTTAAGATTTTTTCTATCTATGATAACAATTACTCTTTCCTGTGACTCTGATAACCATATTTCATATTCAGAAAGGCCACTATATTTTGTTTTAACTGTGTTGAGTTCTATCATGGCACCATAGTGTTGAATTATTTCTAATGTGGCGACAGATATTCCACCAGCTCCACAATCGGTTATACTTTCTATGATATTTTCTTTTGTTGTTCTCAAAATAAACTGCTCAATCTTTTTTTCCACGATAGGATTTGGTAGTTGCACTGAGTTGATAGCTTTGTTAAACTCTTCTTTTGTTATTTTCCCGGAGGAAAAACTTGCGCCATGAAGACCATCTCTTCCTGTTCGTCCTCCAATCAAAATAATGTAATCACCTGGCTTTACCTCTTTTTTAACCTTATTTTTATCTATGATTCCTATTGTCCCGCAAAAAACTAAAGGATTAAATAAATACGAATCATCAAAATATACACATCCAGCAGTTGTAGGAATACCCATTCTGTTACCATAATCTCTTACACCTAAAACTAAGTTTTTAAGTAGGTTTATAGGCTTCCATAAAATATTATTGTATTGCTTGCTGTTTTTATAAATATTACCAACAAAAAATGCATCTAACGAACAAATTGGTTTAGCACCCTTCCCTGTTGCAATAATATCTCGTATTACACCGCCTATACCAGTTGCTGCACCTGAATACGGTTCAATGCTTGAAGGATGATTATGTGTTTCCACTTTTGCACATATACAAGATTTATCATCAATAGCTATTACACCCGAATTATCTTTGAAAACGCTAACACACCACTTTTTCTTTAGTTTTTTGGTTACATAGAAAATGGTCTCATTTAGTAAATTTGAAAATACTAATCGCCCATCTATATAATAAGTTCCATTGATTGTTTTATGTCTGCAATGTTCAGACCAATATTGGGCAAAAGTTCCTATTTCCAAAATATTAGGGTTTCTGCCAAAACGATGTATATATTCTTGAAAAATTATGTTTAGTTCGTCCTTTGATAGATTGTAAAACTCTTTTAGGAAAGATATGTTATTGATTTTAGGTAACTCCAATTTGTGTGGGAGTAATTTAGTTATTTTTTCTATATTAAATTCCTTGTATGGGAAAAAAATATCTAGTAAGGGGTTGGCAAAATTTTTAAAAGAAAATTCTTGTATGAGAGAATCGTTTTTTATAGACGGTACTTTTATTGCCCACCCTTTTTTGAAATAAGTTAAATCTAAGTTAAACAACGATGCTGCTTCTTTCGCATATTCTTCTTCAACCTCTTGAATGTTTGGATGTTTAAATATGAAATAATTAAAAGTAGGTGGGATTTTTCTGTATATCCTTAATTCATTTGAGACGGTATCAAAAATGTGGTTTAAAAAGTTGTGATAATCAGTTTTTTCATTATCCATTTCTACAAAATATATAGGGTAAATTTCTAATGAATTTTTACCTAAAAAGGATTCTGAGATTTTTAATTTGTTTTTTACAATAATAAAAATATACATTTTTTTTATAATAAATTTAATTTTTAAGAAAAAACAAATTAAAATAGAGTGTTTTATATATGGAAATAAAGGAAAAGCAGTTAAGTGCATGGGAACGAGTTGAAATAGCTAGACATCCGAACCGTCCAATATTTCAAGATTATCTTGAAAATATTTTTGAGGATACAATAGAGTTACATGGTGATAAAAGTTTTGGTGATGATAGTGCAATATGGGTAGGTTTGGCTAAATGCGCTCAGTTTAAATTAGTTGTTATAGGTCAAAACAAAGGGAAAAGCGTCCAAGAAAAGGTTAAGAATAATTTTGGTTGTGCTCATCCTGAAGGATACAGGAAAGCAGAGTTAAAGATGCGTTTGGCGGAAAAATTTAGATTACCTATTGTTTGTATGATAGATACACCTGGTGCATATCCGGGTATAGGAGCAGAGGAGCGTGGACAGGCATTTGCAATTGCCAATAATATATGGGTTATGATAGGTCTTAAGGTTCCTATTATTGCTGTAATTATTGGAGAAGGTGGAAGTGGTGGTGCACTTGGTATTGGCGTCGCAGATAAGGTATTAATGCTTGAAAATGCATATTATTCTGTAATATCTCCTGAGGGTTGCTCTGCTATTTTATGGAAAAGTGCAAATCATTATAAAGAAGCAGCAGAAGCATTAAAGCTTACCTCTTACAATTTATCTCAATTGGGTATAGTAGATGAAATAATAAAGGAACCACCAAATGGAGCACATACCAATCCAACAATGGTATATGATGAATTAAAAAATTCTTTAATAAGAAATTTACAGCATCTTGTATCTCAACCTATTGAGAAACTACTTGAAGCAAGATATAATAAGTATAGAAAGATGGGATTTTATAAAGAATAAAAATGGCAAATCCTAAAAGAAGGAGGTCAACAGCAAGACAAGGTAATGTGCGTTCGCATGACCATCAACTTTTATACTGGCAACTAAGAAATATTAAGAAACATAATAAGGGTGTCCATTTAACTATCTTACCTGGTTTTTCCATATGTTCACGATGTGGCCAAGCAAAATTACCACATAAAATATGCCATAATTGTGGATATTATATTGTAGATAAAAAAAAGAAAGAACCATCAGAGATTATTAAGTTGTTATAATAAGTAACAGATAATGACCACTGAAAGAATAGTATTGCTTATTGATTTAATGGGTGGAAATTATGCTCCAGCTGAAATTATAAAAGGTGTCGGACAATATATTTCAGAAAATAACAATAACTCTGTCTTAATAAAATTATTTGCATTGAAAGAAATTGCCGAGAAATACATTGATTTATTTAAAGATAATAGCTTTGTGGAGTGGCATATATCCGATAGTTTTATAAATATGGAAGACAAACCTGTGGAAACATTACAACACAACAACAGAACAACTATAGGGATGGCACTTCTTGAGGCATCTAAATTTAAAAATAGTGTAGTAATATCTGCAGGTAATACAGGTGGGTTTGTAGCGTCAAGCGTGTTAACTCTTGGTCTTATAGAGGGTATTAGGCGTCCTGTAATAATTTCTGTTATTCCAACCGCTACTGGCCAAACAGCATTATTGGATCTTGGTGCTAACATCGAACCAAAGGCACTTGATATGCTAACTTATGCCAAAATGGGTAAGATATATGTTCAAAATATGTTTAGTAAGAAAAAAGTAACGATAGGACTTCTAAATGTAGGAGAGGAGAAAGGTAAAGGACCTAGATTTATTCAAGAAGTATATAAACTGTTGAAGGAAGAAGAAGAGTGTTTTATAGGTAATATAGAAGGTAATGAAGTTTTTAAAGGTGGCGTAGATGTGGTCATCTGCGATGGTTTTGTGGGTAATATCCTATTAAAGTGGGGGGAAGGGTTATTTGAATTAATAAAAGATAAGATACTCAAGGAATTCAAAGATATATTTAAAAATAACCAGCTACCAGGTATAGCTGACAAGTGTGAAGAGTTATTAAAGCCATTTGACTACAAAGAATATGGCGGCGCATTACTTTTGGGAGTAAATGGATATTGTATAGTATGTCATGGTCGTTCCAAGCATAACGCTATTACTAATGCGATGAAAAGAGGTTGCCAATATGTAAAAAGCGGATTTTTGGAAAAAATGAGAGAGTTTTTTGGAGCAAACCAATTTTTTTCTAAAACTTCTTATAATAAATGAACATAGGCATACTCTCCACTTCATCTTATGTGCCAGAAAGGGTGTTAGATAATAAATATTTTGAGTCTTATTTAGATACCTCAAATGAATGGATAGTAACGCGGACGGGTATATTAGAAAGAAGAAAGTTAGAAGATGATAAATCTAACTCGGATGTATCTTACATTGTAGCTAAATCTGCTATTGAGGAAGCGTTATTAAGTCCGTCTGATATAGAAGCGGTGATTTTGGGGACGGTAACGGGTGATTATATCTTTCCTGCTACAGCATGTATGGTTGCAAGTAAGGTTGGTATAAAAGATGCACCAGCCTTTGATATATCCGCTGCCTGCTCTGGTTTTATGTATTCATTACACACAGGATACTGCTTTGTAAAATCTGGAGAATTTAACAATGTGTTGGTTATAGGTGCCGAACTTACAACAAGAATAACTGACTATTATGATAGAACAACCTGCGTTTTATTTGGTGATGGTGCAGGTGCTACTATCGTAGGAAAAACTGATAAAAACAAAATTATATACTCAAAAATATTTTCAAATGGTTCAGGAGCTGAGATGTTATACATCCCTGCAGGAGGAACCAAACTTCCTACCTCTGTTGAAACAGTTGAAAAACGATTACATTATGTAAAGATGAATGGTAGAGAATTATTTAAAATTGCCACATTAAAAATGACGGAAATGATTAATAATACTCTTGAAGAACTAAATATGGAACCTGAGGACATATCGCTTTTAATTCCGCATCAAATGAATACAAGAATAATGGAGGCAGTATGCGAACGATTAAATTTCCCAATGAGTAAAGTGTTTGTGAATATTGATAAATATGGCAATACAGGTTCTGCATCAATACCTGTGGCATTAGACGAAGCGATTAAAGGTAAAAAAATAAAGGAAGGAGATTTGATTTGTTTAGCTTCTTTTGGGGGTGGGCTTACCTGGGCTATAACCTTAATTCAGTTCTAAATATGTCTTATCTTATATTATATTAAAAATTTAAGCCTAATTGTGATGTGAAATTCAATTCTTGCTTAATTTTAGGGGGACAGGTAAAAAGGAATTTTGGAAGGAAATTTCTCAATCAGGATTTTGAAATTTATTTAGTTGCACTGTTAAGTTTTGATAATAACAAAGCTGTATCATAGGTTATGAAACTGCGAAAATTTATACTATCTTATAAAAGTATGGATATTTATATAAATTTTTAAACAAGGAAAGGATGAGCTGGTGTTATTTGTTTTCCGGTCAAGGTGCTCAAAAAATTGGCTATCTTGAAGATGTTATTCAAAAATATGACGACTTTGCTAAAAATATAGAAGTTGCTGAGAAAATAACTAATTACCCATTAGAAACAGTTTTTAGATTTGGACCGCAGGAAAAGTTAGACCAAACTATATATGCTCAGCTCTTTCTTTTTATATATGGTTATACCCTGGCTAAATTGATAAAAAGAGAAACTAATTTTGAACTATTTTACTTGGCAGGTTTAAGCATTGGAGAATACACCGCTTTATGTTATGCAGATGTTTTTAATTTTGAGAGTGGAATAAAATTAGTATTTAATAGGGCAAACTTAATGCATAAATCATGCATAGCAAAGAAGGGAACAATGTTTGCCCTTATTGGCGCTGACATTGAAACAGTAGAAAAATTTTGTCATAAATTATCTGAATATGGTATAGTCCAGATTGCAAATTACAATGCTCAAAATCAGGTTGTTATTGGTTGTGAAGAACGATTAAGAGAAAAAATATTAATTGAATATAAAAATTTCGGTATAAAAAGAGCAATAGGATTAAGAGTTGAAGGTGCATTTCATACCTCGTTGATGGAATATGCTGCACAAACCCTTGTGTATTATATTGATAACACAACATTTTACAACAGCAAAATACCAGTTATTTCAAATACCACTGCAAAAGAAGAAGTAACAATTGAAGAGATAAAAGAAAATTTGAAGATGCAAATTATAAGTCCTGTTCGTTGGTATGAATCTATTTTGCACTTAAAAAATAAAGGTGTAAAAAATTTTGTAGAATTAGGACCAGGTGGTATATTGACTGATTTGGTGAAAAAAACTTATACAGATGCCAATGTTTATAAAATTGAAACATTGACAGATTTAGAGAACATAGTAACCCATCTAAAAGATAACTAAAACCATAGTTTTTATAATTTTAAAGTAAATGCTTACTATTTTTACCACTTGTAAACCATTTAAAGGAGAATTTGATTTAATTCAGAAAAATGCTATTGGTTCATGGAGAAAATTATCTTCGGATATTGAAATTATTATATTTGGCGATGAAGACGGTGTTAGTGAAATCTCGCAGGAAATGTCTATAAGAAATGTGAGAAATATCTCCAAACATAATGGCCTGCCAGTATTAAGAGAAATATTTTACACAGCCCAAAAAATTGCAAAGAATGATGTTTTATGTTACACTAATGCTGACATAATATTTGTAAAAGGATTATTAGAAACTATACATATCGTTAGAAAATTTTTTAGAGTGTTTTCGATTGTTGGAATACGGTTTAATGTAAAAATAGATTTCAAGATTAATTTTAATGAGGGTTGGCAACATACTTTGATAGAATATGCTAAAAGAAATGGCAGTTACCATGCTACTAATAAGGCATTTGATTATTTTATTTTTTCAAAAGGTTTGTTTTATAATCTTCCGCCTTTTGTTATAGGTAGAATTGGCTGGGATAATCATTTTTTCACAAAGCTACTGAAAAAAAGAGTGCCAATATTTGATGCAACCCATTCAATTTTAGCAGTTCATCAAGAACATTCTTATAGCAACGCTCCAGGTGGCTACAAAGAAGTTTGGTTTGGTAAAGAAGCACAATATAATCTTAAATTTGTAAGAAGTATTGATGTAGAGCATTCAACTGATGATGCCCAGTTTAAAGTTTTCTCCACAAAAAATGATAAATACAAAATTATTCTTGCTAATTTAGGTATAAAAAGATATTTAATAACTTCTTTGCCTCATTTAAAATATTTTTTAAGGAGTTTTACTCGTTTTTTATCCTGATTCGTCTTCTAAAGGAAGAATATAAATTTTATCAGAAATACTTCGTTCTAAAGCAATAATGCTGTTTTCTACCTTTAATAAAATTTCCGGATACTTCTGTAATATTTTTATTGTAATACCAGGAGAGATACCAAATGATTTTAAGGTTAGGAATGTTTTTGTATCAAAATCTTTTGTGAAAATAATTTTATATGCAATATTTAAAGATGCGTCATTTAAAGGGATAACAGCAGGAGTAAATTTCTCTGATTTTGTTTGCTCACAACATTTTCCTTTAGGGATGGATTTATTATGAGGACATATCGGTGGATGATTTAATAGGATACATATTTTATCAGCAACTACTGAACTTAAGTGATGTTCAAATATACAGGCATTTTTCTCCATAAGTATTTGATGTAAACTTAAAATATCCAAAAGTAATCTCTCTGCAAGACGATGTTTTCTAACGATACTGGTAGCTTTTCGCAGACCAATTTCTTTAAGTTTAGCAATTCCGTTGCTATCTAATTCTATGTATTGTTTATTACTACAAATATCGGCGAGTGCTTTTATATCAATATTTTTTAGTTCTATTCCAGCATCAAAACAAGGAAGTTTATGTGGTATATTATTAATATTTATCTGGATACCTTCTTCATTTGCAACAAAAAGTAATTCTAAAAACTCATCAATATGCTCTTTCGTTATCTCTTTCATTTTCCTATTCTTACTAAAACTGTACCCACAAATATAGCATAAAAAAAGTTAAAAAATAATATTAAGAATGCTACTTTGTAACCGAATTCTTTGACTGTCACCATAAATTGTGCCAAGCAGGGAACAAACAGTGTTATAATTACTACACATACAAATGCCTGGGATCCAGTTAAGATTCCTGCCTGATGCATTGCAAATAATCCTGCTGCTCCATAATCTCTTCTTAAAAAACCCATTAAAAAGACTACTATGATTTCAGGAGGCAGGAATAATATGCTTTTTATAAGAGGTCCACCTATTTTTTGAATTATTGAGAGAATACCTGTTATTTCAGCAATATATAAAACAAGTGTTCCTAAGATAAAAAGAGGAACAATCTCCTTAAAATACCAAATAATTTTTAAAAATGTTTTTGTTAATATGTTTGAAATATACGGTCTTCTGAATGGTGGTATTTCCATAATAAAAGGTAATGGCTTTGATTTGCTGAAAATTAGTTTATTTGCTATAAAAAGGGGGATTATAGTGCTTAAAATTAAAACAAAGATCCACAAAAAAACTGCTTTAAAACCAATATTACCTAAGATACCCAAGCATACACCTAATTGAGCAGAGCAGGGGATAGATAATGATAATATAAAAGTGGTAAGAATTCTTTCTCTTTTTGTAGGTAAAATTCTTGTAGTAAGTGTTGCCATAGTATCACAACCAAAACCTAATACTAAAGGTAAGGTTGCTTTTCCTCTTAATCCAAAAAACATCAAAAATTTATTCATAATTAGTGTTACTCGTGGGAAGAATCCTACATCTTCTAAAATTGAAAACAGTAAAAAGAATGTAAACATTATGGGAAGAATTAACGCGAACGCATAAGTAAATCCCATTGTAAATATTCCATATTCACCTATAAATGCATTCGTAATAATGTTGTTTCCAAATAATTGTTCAACTGTTTTTGTGACAAAGGGATTTATTATTTTACCAAATAAATCCTCTTCAATTAAGCCTACAAGTGTTCCAGCCCCAAACACTCCAACAAATTCATACGCTATAAATAAAACAATAACTGCAAGGAGAGAACCATAAAATGGATGGGTTGAAAGTTTGTCAAAAACTCCCCTATTTTTTTTAGTTGATGAAGTAGTAAAAAATACACATTCCTTATAAATATTTTCAACGGAATTGCTACTTTCTATAAGAAAATTTAAAAAGAAATTTTTGTCGAATTCAACTTTTGTCTTAAAAAAATGAGAAAAGTGAGTATAGAAATCAGAAAAAGAAAGGTTTCCGCTACTATAAGAAATCACTTGGTTCGCGATGTTGAAAATCAGTTGCAACTAAATTAGTTAAAAAATTTTTTAATTTTAATATACCATATCCCTGAATGGCTATTGTATAAAAAATCTCCATGCTTTTTAATTTTGCACTTAATTTCTGGGTTTCAATTTTAATTCCGATATCGCATGCTTCATCCCACATATTTAACACTATTGCGAACGGTTTATAAAGATGTTTAAATCCAATGATAAGATTTAAGATTTTTTTAAGATTTTTAGCATCCCCTATGAATAATATAAAATCTGCTTCTAATGCTACTCTTATGGCAACCAAAGCATCATCGGATGTGTCAAAGATACTATTTATTCCCGGTGTATCAATAATTCTGATTTTATTGTGATCATTTTTAGAGGAAATATCTTTATATGTAATATCTACTGTAGTTCCAGGATAATTACATATATTGACATATTTGCCGGTCAATTGATAAAAAATAGCACTTTTACCTACATTCGGAGGCCCTATAAGCGCAACTTTTATGATTTTATCAGAGTCTGTTATTTTGGTATTATAATTAGAAACATCATCACAGTTCATAACGAGTGGTTATTATAATATAATAATTACTGGATTAAAATTCAATCTCCACAATAAATCTTTAGAGATAGTCACTTTTACACCCTTAATAAAATTTCTAAACCTGTAATTCTTTATTAAACCTAACCCAATTGAAACCCTCTTCTTTTTTTACCTTTCTGAGAAAAATAATTATTCTGTTTTTATAGTATTTCTTCTTTACTTATATATGATTCTTTTACATCTTTTAGTTTAAATATAAGTTGCTGCCATATATTTTTTGCAGTACCTTTTGTATCTATTTTTGTTTTAAGTAATTTAATGAAATATTCTTTACTTATAAATCCATTCATCAATCCTTCAAAAAGTTTGTCACCCAAAATATAACCCAAGGCATGGGTTACAGTTATAAATACACTGAATTTCATATCATAATATTTTCCCATCTTTTTTGTTTTACCGCGGTTTAAAAGAAGTTGTTCCATTTCATAGTGCTTGATTACTTTTTTTGTCGCTTCTTTTAAGATAGCAGTTTTTGTATCCTTTATTTTTCTGTTTTTAAGATACAAAATATAATCGTAAAAGTCTTTTATTTTATAGCACTTTCTTTTGTGATTTATAATTTTTGAACCACAAAAACCTATCGCTTCATAAATTATTGTGCAATAAAATTTATCAGTCGAATTTAATTTATCAAAAGTTAAAAATTTCGCAAGTTTTGAATGAATATAATGCATAGCTTCTTCTGTAACATGATTTATTGAATAATTTGAGAGAATAATAATGTTTCTTTTAGGAATAAAGTAGCTTTCATTTTTTAGGATTATTTCCTCAATCTTTTTAATCTCTTCCTCTGTTATGTTATCAGGTAAGACTTGTTCAAGGTCTTTTATATTATGAATTGAAAGTATTGAAAAATCGTCACAATCCATCTTTATATTTAAGAAATTTATCAATTCGTCTATAATATCTTTTACTTCATCACATAAATTAGATAAACTTTCCTCTGGTTCGCACCATTCTGGATGAAGAACACATTTTAATTCCTCATTATTTTCATACCAGTTTATTTGAGATTGCAGTTTGGCTATTGGGGTAGTATTTATTATACAGTATATATTGGGTTTTATATAAACTGCATCAATTATATCTGCTAATCCTAATTTTGCAAGTTTCCAGTAAATACTGTCACTATTCTGGTGCACAATTAAATAAGTTATTTGTCTTCTAAATTTTCTCTTCATAAATTCAATCAATTTTTGAGGGATATGGCAATAAGTTATATGTGCATCACCGTAAAAAACAACAATAAGATGTTTGGGAAAATCAAGAAAAAGTTCTATAATTTTCTCTAACGCAAATTTATCTCTTAATTCTAATGAATTAGTAGAATTATTTGGGAGTGTATTGATACCAAATATTTTAATTGCGCAACTTTTTGCAAAATCGATAATCGTTTTGTAATGTTTCCAGTTTTGGCCCCAAGTCTTCTCATAATCTATAGCATTTAAAAATTCTTTTTCGCTTATTTTATCTTTTATGTAGAGATTAATAAACCTTTGATGTTCAGTTAAAAATGCTTCCATACATAGAACAATACCTTTTTTCTGGGTTTTGTATAGGTCATTTATAATTACTTTGCTTAAAATTCTTTGTGGAATTTTTTGGGATTGTCTTAAAGTATGAAAATCTCCAATGAATACGATATCTGATAATATAATTTCTGTAATAAGTTCTTCTTTAGTTGCAACTCGCTCAAAATCGGATATTTCTCGTAAATATTCCTCTTCATACCTTTCTAAATATTTATCTTTTTTTTCATATTCTTCTAATCGGTTCTTTAACTTTTCATATAGATCAAATTGAATTTTATATATACTGTCCCTTATTCTACTCATTCATTTAAAGAAACTGATAATATTATCAACTGCTTGTTCCATCATTGCAAATCTTATGGACTTTACCGCGCTTCCTATATGTGGTAAAAGCACAACATTTTTTAACTTAAATAACTCTTTGTTTATGTATGGTTCGTTTCTATATACATCTAATGCTGCACAACTGATATGATTATTCTTTAGTAGTTTTATTAGTGTGGTTTCATCTACTATCTCTCCTCTACTTGTGTTAATAAATATTGCTCCACTTTTTATTTTGCTCAACATTTTAGCATTAAGGAAATTATTTGTTTCTTTTGTGAGAGGTAAATGAACAGTTATGATATCCGATTGTGCCAATAATTTTTCAAGGTTACAAAAAGTAGCATTTAACTGCTTCTCTATATCCTCTTTTGGTGTTTTTGAATAGTAGAAAATCCTGGCACCTAAATTGTAAAGTTTTTTAGCAACTTCTTTGCCGATATTTCCTAACCCTACAATACCTATTGTTTTACCTTCTAAAAGTTCTCCTAAAAATAAATCTACTTTCCATCCTGTAAATTTGTGATTTTTGGTAAATAAGTGTGCGTCAATAATATTTCTTAAACATGTCATAATCATTGCCACTGTCAGTTCTGCTACTGCTTTAGATAAGACTGTTGGTGTATTATATATAATTATCCCTCTTTGTTTTGCATATTCTAAATCGATATTATCTAATCCCGCGGAGCATTGGGAGATTACTTTCAGATCTTTTGCTTTAGATAATACTTTTTTGTCCAGCTTATCTGTAAGTGTAGATAAAATGCCATCTTTATCTTGTAAAAGTGATGATAACTTATCTGAAGTAAAAGGGTATTTACTTATTTTTTGTAATATTTCTAAATCTTTTCTTTTTTCTAATTTGCTTAATAACTCTTCTTTTAAATTGTATGTTAATAAAATCTTTGGCAATTTTTAGTTAAGTCTGGATAGGGTTCTTTCTATAATCTCTAATCCTTTATAAAGAATTTCTTTATTAGTAGCAAATGAAATTCTGATATGGGTGTCCTGCTGGGAAAATGCACCTCCTGGAACAACAACTACTTTTTGTTTTAGTACATCGTTTGCAAAGTTTGTTCCGGTAATATTGTTTGGGAGCTTAGGGAAAATATAAAATGAACCAGCTGGTTTTTGAACTTCTAAAAGCTTTGATAGTATATTATAAGCTATATCTCTATTTTCTTTATAAGTTTTTACAAAGTTTTCTGTAGATAGGGGATATACTATCTCTACTGCCTTCTGCGCTATTGAAGGTGCACAAACAAATGAAAACTGTTGTATTATTGAAATCTTATCTATAACATCCGACGGACCTATTAAATATCCTAATCTCCATCCTGCTATGGCATATGTTTTGGAAAATGCATCTACCAACAGTAATTTATCGTATTTGTTATAAAATGAAATAAATGTATTATCGTAGTCAAACAACCTATAAACTTCATCAGAGATTATCCACAGATTATATTTCTTTGCAACTTCCACGATAATTTGCATTTCTGTAGCAGAGATAATTTTACCTGTGGGATTGTTTGGTGAATTTATAATTATTAATTTGGTTCTTGGTGTTATAGCATTTTCTAACAGTTCTTTTTTTATTGTAAAATCAGGATAAGTTGAAACAGGGATAGGATTACCTCCTAAAAGTTTGATTAAATTAAAATACAAAACAAAATAAGGATCGAATATAATAACATCATCTTCTGGATCCGTAAGGGCAAGCAATGATAAAACTAATCCACCACTTGCACCACTAGTTATTATCAATCCGTCTGGTGATTTATTGTAGTTTTTTATATATTGCTCTTTTATTTTTTCTATTAAAGATGGAATTCCAACGGTTTGTGTATATTTATTAAAACCTTGTTCAGTTGCTTTTGTTAGAGCATTTTGTAGTTCAATAGGAGTTGGAAAATGTGTTTGTCCGATGGATAGATCAATAGGGTCCTTTATTTGCGATGCGATTGCAAACATTTTTCTTATTCCAGACTCTTTTAATTCATAAACTCTTTTTGCTAACTCTCTTACCATTTCTCTTTCTATTTTACAAAATCTTGCCAATGACTCATATAAATGTAAGGAATTTTTAGATGTTTAACAAAAGTTAGACTATCAGGTTTTGATGGTTTTTTTAGAAGTTGCATATTAGCTTCAGCGGGCTGTTTATCGCCTTTTTTTATATTGCAATAGTGGCACGCGGTTACAACATTTTCCCATATTGTTGCACCACCACGAGAACGAGGCAATACATGATCTATGGTAAGTTTATTCTGTGTATAATTTTTCCCACAATACTGACATATATAATGGTCCCTTATAAATACATTTTTCTTACATAGTTTTACTGTTTTTAAATATGGTCTTGCATCACTTTTTACTCTTATAATTTTTGGAAGAGATAAACTATAACGCGGTGTTTTTATACAGGGACCATTTACATTGTCATTTACTTTTACCCAATCCTCAAATCTATATAAAGTATAACTCCCATTTTGTTTCTCAATAACTTCAGCATTTCCTTTGAAAAGTAAAATGAAAGCATGCTTTACAGTAGTAACTTTTAATGCCATAAATAATCTATTAAGCATAAGAACTGGATAGTTCAGCACTTCATCATTTTCACTCATTTTTTACTCTATTGATTTTATAAAAATTAAAGAATATTACAAATTTTAATTAAATTTATATAAAAATGCGGGTCTTAAATATAAATAGATGATGATACACTTTAAGGGGTTTTTATTTATCTACGCTTCTTATATTAAAAATCCTTCACATGTATATTGATAAATGAATGAAAAAACACGCTCTTATATTTATAAAGATTGTGGCAATATAATAATTGATAACTACGCCTACTT
>FWPU01002935.1_pt1 | contig 44989 bp, 46 predicted proteins | sample 2228361 | NCBI WGS metagenome assembly FWPU01 (sample SAMEA103939777, study PRJEB20133) | metagenome
GGGGTAGTTATAGTATGACCCCTCTAACGTTTTGCTACTTACGTCTCTAAGAAGGTCTTGACATTATGTACGTTTTAATGTACGTTAACATTTGGGGTGGTTCATATGACAACGATTAAGGCGACAGAGGCTAGGGCAAAACTTTATAAACTTCTTGATGAGGTTTCAGAATCCCATGAGCCAATTCAGATCACTGGGAAGAGGTCAAATGCCATCTTAATTTCGGAAGGTGACTGGAAATCCATCCAGGAGACCCTGTATCTCTTATCGATTCCTGGCATGAGAGAATCCATACGGAAGGGGCTCAAGACCCCTATTAAGAAGTGTAGCGAGAAGCCTGGATGGTAAAGTGGAGGATTGTCTATACCAGGCAAGCTCAGAGGGACGCAAAGAGAATTTCTGAGGCAGGCCTGAGGGAAAAAGTTGAAAAACTCCTTGAAATTCTTTCTAAAAATCCGTTTCAAACTCCACCACCTTATGAAAAGCTAATTGGGGATCTCTCTGGAGCCTATTCACGTCGTATTAATATTCAACATCGTCTCGTGTATCAGGTCCTTGAGGATATAAGAACCGTCAAAGTCATTCGGATGTGGACTCATTATGAATAGAGGACTATGAAAATAAGGTGATTTCCTCTTTAATAGTCGTTTGGATTCCTTCTGTATTCCCATCTTTTTAAAATCACCCTTCCCAAAGAAAGGCAGGTCAGTTAAAAATAGGATTCCGATGAGTCTTTTCTAAGCAGAAGCGATTTCAGATCGGCCGGGTGATTGTGGTGGTCGATCGGGGGATGGTTTCTGAGCAGAATTTGAAACTGATGAGCGAGGATGCGGTTGGAGGGGAAGTTTGTGCTTTGGACCTCAACAGACCTTTCGGCCGAGGAAGTGGCACAGGCCTATAAGAGGCTCTGGCGAGTGGAGCGTACTTTTCGGGGACAGAAGTCGACGTTGCAAATTCGGCCGATCTATCATCAGAGAGACAGCCAATGTGTGGGGCACATTGTGGCCAGTTTTTTGGCTCTCCGGTTGGAGGTGGATTTGCAGAAAGCATTGGATGAAGGCTCTGTGGATGTCTCTTGGCCCGAGTTAAGGTTAATAGAGAGAAAGTCAGAGGAAGGATCGAAGAGGAATCCCTTTCATTACCTCAGAGAAGGCTGGAGATTTCAAAACAGAGGGCCCCTCCTAAAAGAGTTCTTGTGGTGAATGATAATAAAAACGTTGTAGAAATGGTCATGGGGTTATTGGCTTCAAAGGGGCATAAGGTTGAGGGGGTTCAGAGGTGGGAAGAGGGGCTTAAGAGATAGGGGGGAGAATTCGATGTGGTGATCTCGGATATATTGATGCCTGAGATGGATGGGATAACCCTGCTGAAGAGGATTCTTAAGAGATATTCTGAGATGCCGGTTATGGTGATGACTGGCTTTGGAGAGGAGTATTCCGCAGAGATGGCTATCTTTCATGGAGCGTGGGAGTTTATCAAAAAGCCTTTCTCCGTAGCAGAGTTTTTAGCCCGGTTTAAGATGATGAAAGAGGTAGAAATGTTAAAACTTTTGAGGTGATTTGAATAAGTTTAAACTTAAAGATGATGATATTCCTCCTTGGGAATATGTTAAAAGAGGAAAGGGAACTGAAAGGAGGAATGAGACCCTGGGGATGGAGGAAAAAGTAGTAAAGAGCAGGGTTGGATTCTTGAAACCGGCATAGGGGCTTGGAACCTTTTCGAAGGTATGTAGGATCCTTGGATATTTATCGGGAGTTTCTATTGTTTCAAAGATCTTTAAAATGGAAGGAGTGGGCACTCCAGGAGCTAACCCGATGCAAGTTCTGTCCGAAGAATCGTGTGGGAAAGGGAAATATTAACCGGAGGCTAATCCACCTCAGGCGGAATCTGGCTTGGGGAAAAGTTACTGGGTCATTTGGAGAAAGTTCATAAAAGTGCGGAAGGTTAGACAGGAAATTTTTTTCAAGTTTCACTTAATAACTGGCTTGAGAAGGTAAGCACCGCAGGGGGAGTTGAAATCCTTGCCTCTGGAAGCCCAGGTTTTGGAAAAGGACTCAATAATTTGGAAAAGGGCCCATTAAAAAGATCCGGGTTTCTACAGAGAAGGGCTTATGGTCTTTAGAATGAAGAGTATCTGAGGTTCCAAGATTCTATCTTGCATGCTCAAAAAGATATAATTTTACCAACTCATTTTCACGAAGACTCACATTTTTTCTTGAAATGTTTTTTTAGATGGTTAAAATACGATCAACACTCTTAATCCACTTTCCCGCAGAATTAAATGAAACATTAGCCCCTTCATTTTAAATCAGATCCACCTCAGGTGGAAGAGAAGGGGTATGCAAGGAGAAAGGAAGCAAAGATGTCTCAATGGTTATGGAGTCAATCAGAGCTGATGAGATTGGCAGGGCATAAAAAACCTCAGGTCAGAGGATGGGCCTGTGAAAGGATGAGGACCCTTTATGGGGAGGCGGGAATCGGGATTTTAGAAAGGCTTTTAAGAGATAATGACCAGAAGGTTCTGCTTGAGGCCCTTAGGTACCTGGAAGATTATCTGGATTCAAGATTTAACGATAGGCTTTTGAGACTTTATGAGACTCAATCAGGGGTGGTTGCAGGGAGGTGTGCTTTTCTTCTGGGCAAATTAGGGGAGGAAAGGCTTATTTCAGCCTACAGAAGAAAGATTAACACGAGAGATATAGATTTTAACGAATTTTATTGGTCTCTCTATGGATTGGGGGAGTTGGGATTACCTCAGGCCAGGGCCATTTTAAGGGATATGCTCCCTGAAACAGATGAGGAGCCAGATCCCTATTTTTTAAATAATCTGGTGATTACTCTCATTCGTTCTGGAGAAGAGATTTCATTTCTTCTGAATTACTATGCTTGCCATTATAAGAGATTTGCGATGGAAATCCTTCATCCCTTCGCATCGGTCTGCGGGTCGTGGTATTCAGTGAAAGACCTAAAGGAGGAAGAAGAAGGAAAGATTTTTAAGAAACCCCTTCCTCCAGTGGTATCAGAATCTCTCTCTTATTTAAAGAAGAAGAATCTCTCTTCATTGGGTGAGGCTCTGGAGAAGGCTTATAAAAAGGGGAAGTATCGTCAGGTGATTGAGATGGCGTGGGGGTACATAAAATCGAGAATTGAGGAGGCGGGGGTCCAGGGGATAGAACTTCCCCTTTCGAAGGATGATCTTCATCCCATTACCCATTGTAAGGTTCTCAAGGGATTTTACGATTTTTTGGGGCAAGTGCTGGAGGAGGCGCTGAGAGAGATGGCAATTGTAGCGATTGTGATTCTCTCAAGGTTTATCGAATTTCAAAGCCTTCTAGGTTTAAAAATAGAGGAATTGGATGGGGAGAAGTTGGTTGAAATCCTTTTTGAAGATAGGGAGAGCGTTAAAATTGATGACTCTATAATGGATAGGCTTTTTAAGGTCTCTCCTCCGGAAAGGCTCTTTCTATACTCTATTCAACAAATGAAAACCCATCCATTTTCCTTTGGGACGGAAAGAGCCATTCAGTTGTTAGGAAGACTCAAAGATCAACGAGTCCTTCCCGAATTAATAGATTTTCTCGGGAGAGAAGGGAATGATAAGGCATTAGATTGTTCGATCAAGGTTCTGGCTCAGATTGGAGAGCTGTTGATTGATTATCTTGAAAAACACTTTGATGAACTTGATCAAAAACAGCAAGGGGAAATCTTATTTTCATTACAAGATCTTCCCATGGAGAGAACGGCGGATCTGTTTTTACGGTATTGGGACAAACTTTGGTCGATGGACAAAGAACCCTTCCTTTATGCCCTTGAAAGAGTTGCCTCCAAACGATTTATTGGCCCACTTCGAAAGGAGTTGAGGGAAGGAGAGGGCCTTGAGGAGGAAACGTTTTACCTTCTATGCCACATCCATCGGGTGGACGATATTCTTCTTCCCCAGATCGAAAAGAGGATCGCTGAGAGAGAGAAGGAGGTTAAAAAGAAGCTGGAGTTCCTTGAAAAGGAGGACCAGTTTTTATCCCTTTCTGAGACAGTCTCAGTAGAATTGAAGTGCCGTCAGTGTGGTAAACCCTATTATTATGAGGTTAGAGATATTTACCTGATTGGGGAAAAAGAGGAACCTAAGATTGGGGATAAAGTCGTATGTAAGAATTGCAGGGCGATTAATCAATATGGGTTGACTCCAAAGGGACGTATGGCCATCCTGAGCCAGATGATTCTCACCGTTGCCCTTGGAGAGGAGGAGAAGGGGAGGGTTGTAGAGAGTCCGATCAAACGGGCCGAGGCGGGACTCATGGATGGAAGGCGCATGTCCCTTGAGGAGGTTCTGGAATACTATCAGAAGGAGGTTCAAAAATTTCCGGAGGATCCTGCTCTGAGGGTGGGTTATGGGAATGTTCTCATGAAGATGGGGATGGAGAAGGAGGCTGTGTTTCAATATCAAGAAGCCATTCGGTTGGATCCTTTTTCTGTGGAAGCCTATGGGTCCCTGGGGGAGTATGAAGCAGATAAGGGGCGTTTTTCTCAAGCCTATGAATATTTTAAAAAAGCGGCTGAGGTGGTTGATAAAGGACATTATTACAGAACCCAGGAAGTGGACCAACTCAAGGAGGCAATCTTTTTAAACCTTGAGCACTTTGAAGATTTACTCGGGGTAGGGACGAAACAGCCATCGATATTTTCTTCCCAACCTATCATAAAGAGGGAGAAAGTGGGGAGAAATGATCCCTGCCCCTGTGGAAGTGGTAAAAAGTATAAAAAATGCTGTTTGATCAAGGAGGAGACCAGGAAGGCCCAAAAGACATCGGCAACTCCTAAGGAGATTGAATTGAGGGATGATCTCCTTTCCTTTTCAGGCAAGGAGAGGTTCAAGAAAGATTTTGAAAAGGCGTATCAACTTTTCTGGAGAAGGCCTTTTAAAGAACCCCTTGTCCTCGATGAAGAGGAAGAGACTACTTTTGGGTTCTTTCTGGATTGGTTCATCCATGATTTTATTTTAAAGAGTGGAGTCACGATCATTGAAGAGTATTATCAGGAGAAGAAGGATAGACTTTCCCAAGAGGAGCTCTCCCTTTTGAATTATGAGAGGGACAGTTACCTTAGCCTCTATGAAGTAGTCTCTGTGACCCCGGAAGTGGGGCTGAGACTTAAGGATCTCATTACCCAGGAGGAGGTGGATGTTTTAGAAGTAAGAGGTTCGTTGAAACTGGTCAGGTGGGATGTGATTTTTGCAAGGGTGATCAAAATGGATTCGGTCAATAAGCTCTCCGGGATGATCACCCTTATTCCAAGGAGGAATAAAGGGGAGGTCTTATTGGGTCTTCAGGAAACGTGGGCCAGGGTTAAGCAGGGAGCCATGGGGATGAGTTGGCCCGAATTTATGAAGAACAATGCGCATCTGGTTCATTACCTGATTGAGGATCGGTCAGCCATAGAACCGATCTTTGTGACAGCGGAGCACCATCGGGTTATTTCTTCAAAGGCGGTCTATGAGGTAAAAGATTTTCGTTTCATCAAATATCGCCTCAATAATGAGTTTGACTTTATCCTCGATAAAGAGGAGGAAGGTAGTATTCAATGGGCCTGGTTGAAAAGAGGAAAATCTAAGGATTGGGAGGAGGGAAGTCCGATTGAACGTTCTGTGGTTGTGAGTTCAGAAATGGTCAGCCGGAAAGGGAAATTGAGATGGACTTCATTAGGAATTGTGACCCTGACTTCAGATAGACTCGAACTCTGGTGTATTTCGAAGGAGAGGCTGGAAAGGGGGAAGAGAAGGCTTCAGGAGATTTTGGGAGAAGATATTCAACACCGTTTCGACACCTATGAGGAGGCCTTTAAAAAAGTGAAAGATGAAGATTCTGAGGCATCCGACCTTGAGGAATTCGAGGTGCCGGAAGAGCAGGTTTCGCTTCTTTCCGAAGTGATGAGGGAATGGCATACCAACTGGATCAATCAAAAGATTCCTGCTTTAAATGGGATGACGCCAGGGGAGGCTGTAAAAACACCTGAAGGCAGGGAGAAGGTAGAGGAACTTCTAAAAGATTTTGAAAATGTGGAGGAGAGAAAAAGAAGAGAGGGGAAACCCTATATCGATATCAACGTCTTAAGACAGATGCTTCATCTCTAAGATTCCCTCCTTAACCTAACTTCCGCAATAAATATGGAAGAATTGATGGGAAGTCAGGATGAAAATGGGTGGGTTTCTGTAATATGGAGTGAGATGGTTTTACTGTGAGAGAATTGTGACTAAATTGTGACTGAATTGAATGAAAAAGACCGAAATAGATGGAAGAGACTAAACTTAATAGAAAAGGAATAAATCTAATATTTTCAATGAGTTATGGGAAACCAGACCAACTATCAAGGGCTTGCAAAAAATCTCTTTTTTGGGCTCATAACCCGAAGGTCGGTAGTTCAAATCTACCCCCCGCTACCAATTCTCATAGGGGTTTGAGCATAGTCTCTAACCCCTTTTTATTTCCCCAATTTTTGTGGGAATGAGAAAGGGGCTTATTCCAAATAGAATAGAACTCATTTATTAATACGAAACTCCACGACATTTTGGAGTCGATTCACGAGAATGTAAGTTTCCATCTCCACCTTAAGCAAGGCACGGGTGGAAGAAGAAACGAAGTCCTTCAAATAGGGGTGTTTAGAAAGATAGAGTTTTTGAAAAGAGGCCTTCTCTGGACCTAAGACCTCCTTGGCGACTCCCATCGCCGTGACCACCGTAGCCTGATGGAAATCGGATTCCTGGTTGGACCGATTATCGATGACTAGGGCCACCTTCGGGTTTTTGGAAATATTGACAAATTTTCGAGTGGTTCGAGTCGTGGCGAAGAGAAGATGTTTCAAATCATTTGTGGCCCTAAAGGCAACGAGGTTTCCATAGGGTTGTCTTTTATTCTGTGTAGCTAAGACCGCCAATCGCTGTGTCGAGAAGAGATCTTTAAGAAATTTTTTTGAGTCTTCGTGGAAGTGCGTGGGAAAAGGCATTTTGAAGATATTGATATTGGTCTTATGATTTCCTTAAAAAAGGACAACTATAACTTTCCCTCTTTGGCATAGGGCCCCATAAACATCCATCTTTGGAAAAGGGGCACCTAAACCCTCTCCTTTGGAAAAGGAGCACTAAAACACTCCCCCCTCTTTGCTTGTCTGAAGACAGGAAAAAGATTATCAAAGAGGGGAAAAAAAGAAAACTCTCTTTTTCAAAGAGAGAAAAAATTCCTTAACTACGAGGAGAAAAAAGGCTAAAATAACCCATCCAATTATGCGAAGAGCCTTTTTCTATTTTCTTTTGCATCCTTAGAAATTTTAAGATATCCTTTCTCTCTGAAAGGGTGGTGAAGAAGGGTGAAAGGATTTTTGCGAATCTTGGCGATTGAGACCTCCTGCGACGATACCAGTGCAGCGGTTGTTTTAAATGGAAGAAAAATCCTCTCCAATGTGGTTTCCTCTCAAATTGAGGTCCATCAGAAGTATGGTGGAGTTGTTCCAGAGTTGGCCTCAAGAAAACATATTGAGATGATTGTCCCCATCGTGAGCGAGGCCCTAAAGGAAGCCGAGACCCCCCTCAAAGAGATTGATGGAATTGCGGTGACGCAGGGTCCTGGGTTGATAGGGTCACTCTTGGTGGGGCTTTCTTTTGCGAAATCGATTGCCTTTGCCAAGGGAATTCCTTTTATAGGAGTCAATCATCTCGAGGCCCATCTTTCATCAATTTTTGTCGAGGAAAGGGGTCCAAGGTTTCCCTATATTGGATTGGTCGTCTCCGGTGGTCATACTGCACTTTTTAGGGTAAATGGATTTGGAGATTATAAAAGATTGGGTCAGACCAGAGATGATGCCGCCGGAGAGGCCTTCGATAAGGTAGCCAAACTCCTTGGCCTGGGTTATCCAGGTGGACCGATGATCGATCAACTCTCAAAAGAGGGCAATCCCAAGGCTATTCGGTTTCCAAGGGCTATCCTTGGAAAAGACTCTTTGGATTTCAGTTTTAGTGGACTCAAGACCGCTGTGGTCAATTATCTAAAGAATCACCCCAAGCCACCAGAAGGTTACTCTCGGGATTTTATCTGTGACATTGCTTCAAGTTTCCAAGAGGCCATTATCGATGTTCTGGTAAAGAAGACGTTTAAGGCAGTTAAACAGCAGGGCCTAAAAAGGGTGGTCCTTTCAGGGGGAGTGGCAGCCAATCATCTTCTCAGGCAAAGGATGGAGGAAGAGGCATTGGATCAAAAAATAAAACTCTATATCCCTTCACCTTCTTTTTGTACTGACAATGCCGCCATGGTAGGCGTAGTCGGATATGAATATTTGAAGAGAGGCTTAAGTTCCCCATTATCGCTTAATGCGTTCTCGACCCTTCCCCTCTGAAGACTATTTCGAATTCGAATCCCGAAATAAGAGACTCAGTATAAAACCCTAAACCCTAAACTCGAGACTTTAAACTTTAAAACCTGAAACTTTAAACTTTAAACCTGAAACCCTAAACAAACTCTAATGGCTAAATTCAAGAATTCAAAAAGGAAAGACCAGAAGATCAGGATATGACTTCAATACGGCAGGAGTTAAGAGAGTACGGTTTATCCCCCAAGAAAAGACTGGGTCAGCATTTTCTTGTTGACCGAAATATCTTAAGCAAGATCATTCGTTTGGCTCAGGTTGAAAGGGAGGATGTGGTTTTAGAAGTTGGCCCTGGACTTGGGGAGATGACCCTTCTTCTGTCTCAAAGGGCGAAGAGGGTGATTGCCATTGAGATCGATCCAAAATTGGTAGAGCAATTGAGAATTAAGTTTGAAGGGATTCCCAATTTAGAAATCCTCGAAGCAGATGTTCTCCAATGTGACTTTTCATCTCTCTTTCAACAAGCAGGAAGACCCTTAAAGGTCGTCGCAAACCTTCCCTATCAGATTTCTACTCCGCTTCTCTTTCGGTTCATTGAGGAGCGGGAAAAATTTTCTTCCCTTACCTTAATGCTTCAAAAGGAGGTGGCACAGAGACTAATTACCTCTCCAGGTAGTAAAGAATATGGTCCTCTTTCGATCTTTGTTCAGAGGGTGGCGAAGGTCATAATCCGCTTTATTATCAAACCCACTGCCTTCTTTCCTCCTCCCAAAGTGGATTCTGCATTGGTGGAGGTAAAATGGAGAAAGGTTCCTTTGATGGATTTAAAAAATGAAGAGTGGTTTAAAAAGGTGGTCCACGGCTGTTTTAGATATCGTCGTAAGACCCTGATTAACGGGCTAAAATATTCAGGCCTTCCTCTGCCTGCGGATATAGAAGATAGGATGAAAAAGGCCAATTTGGACCCCAGAAGAAGGCCAGAGACCCTATCGATAGAAGAATTCTCCTGTTTATCAGAAATTATGGAAAATTAAAAATATTATAATTTCAATGACTTATAAATTAATTCAAGAATTAGGTTTAAGTTTTTTATTTGAAAAAACGTGAGGGAATGGTTATTTTATGGGTAACAAATAAGGAGGTCAAGAAAAGATGAATTTAGATAAATTTACCCTAAAGGCACAAGAGGCCATTCAAGGGGCAAAAGCCATTGCAGAACAGAAACACCATCAACAGATAGATGTGGAACACCTTTTGTTGGCCCTTATCGGGCAGAGGGAAGGGATTGTTATTCCTATCCTTCAAAAATTAGGGGTTAATCCAGAACTTATTGCCTCTCAACTTGAGAAGGAGTTGAGCCGAATTCCTCAGGTCACAGGGGCAGGGCAGATCTACCTCTCTAGCAGGCTTAATGAAATCTTTAACAGTGCCTGGAAAGAAGCAGAGAGGTTAATGGATGAATACCTCTCCACTGAACATCTCCTCATTGCGATATCAGATGAAAAGAGGGGGCCTGCTTCCCAGATCCTTCAACGAAATGGAGTAAATAGAGATGCCATTTTCAGAGTCTTACAGGAGATTCGAGGACCCCATCGGGTCACAGATCAGAATCCTGAAGAAAAGTACCAGGCATTGAAACGATATAGCCGGGACCTTACTGAGGAGGCCCGAAAGGGAAAACTCGATCCTGTGATTGGGAGAGACGATGAGATTCGACGAGTGATTCAGGTTCTTTCGAGGAGAACCAAGAATAACCCGGTGCTGATTGGAGAACCAGGAGTTGGAAAGACTGCCATTGTAGAGGGATTGGCCCAGAGGATAGTGAAAGGAGATGTCCCTGAAACCTTAAAAAATAAAAGGCTGATTGCCCTTGATTTAGGGGCCCTTATTGCAGGGGCAAAATTCAGAGGAGAATTTGAAGAGAGGTTGAAGGCGGTTTTAAAGGAGATCAGCGCGGCTGCAGGGAACATCATTCTTTTTATCGATGAACTCCACACCTTGGTGGGAGCAGGAGCGGCGGAGGGAGCCATCGATGCCTCGAATATGTTAAAGCCTGCCCTAGCCAGAGGGGAGTTAAAGTGTGTGGGAGCCACCACCCTCAATGAATACCGTAAGTATGTCGAAAAGGATGCAGCCCTTGAGCGCCGATTCCAGCCGATCTATGTAGCCCAACCCTCTGTGGAGGATACGATTGCTATCCTAAGGGGGTTAAAAGAGCGTTATGAAGTCCATCATGGGGTAAAGATTAAAGATTCAGCCCTGATTGCTGCGGCCATGCTTTCTCATCGATATATCTCGGATCGGTTTCTCCCTGATAAAGCGGTGGACTTAATCGATGAGGCAGCCTCCCGGTTGAGGATTGAGATCGATAGCGTCCCCATGGAGATTGACGAGGTTCAGCGAAAAGTGATGCAGTTAGAGATCGAACGTCAGGCCTTGAAGAAGGAGAAAGATAAAGCCTCGATCGAACGTCTCAAGAGGCTCGAAAAAGAGTTGGCTGAATTGAAAAGCGAGGTTCAGGAGAAGAAGGTAAAATGGGAGAATGAGAAGAAGGCCATCTCCCGGATCCAGCAATTGAAGGAGCAAATGGAGAAGACCAAACAATTGATGAAGGAGGCGGAAAGGGAGGCCGATTACTCAAGGCTGGCAGAACTTCAATATGGAGAGATGACCCATCTTGAGAAAGAGTTAAAACAGGAAGAGGAGAGACTGGCTGTCCTCCAGAAGGAAGGCAAAATGCTTAAAGAGGAGGTCGATGAAGAGGATGTAGCGGAGGTGGTCTCTAAGTGGACAGGAATTCCAGTCTCAAAGATGTTAGAAGGGGAAGTTGAAAAACTGATCCACATGGAGGAGAGATTAAAACGGAGAGTCGTTGGACAGGAGGATGCTATCGTAGCGGTCTCCAATGCTGTGCGACGGGCAAGGGCTGGACTTCAGGACCCCAATCGTCCAATCGGCTCTTTCATCTTTATGGGACCTACAGGGGTTGGGAAGACAGAACTGGCTCGTGCTCTAGCTGAGTTTCTATTTGATGATGAACAGGCGATGGTGAGAATCGATATGTCTGAATATATGGAGAAACACTCGGTGGCCCGACTCATTGGTGCGCCTCCAGGATATGTGGGCTATGAAGAGGGGGGTTATCTCACCGAGGCGGTACGAAGGAGACCCTATTCCATCGTTTTAATGGACGAGATTGAGAAGGCCCATCCAGAGGTCTTCAACCTCCTTCTACAAATCTTAGATGATGGGAGGTTGACAGATGGCCATGGAAGGACAGTCGATTTCAAAAATACAGTGGTTATCATGACCTCCAATATCGGAAGTCAATGGATTATGGACTTAGGAGAGAAGGATTATGAGGAGATGAAACGAAGGGTGATGGAGGCTGTCAGGGCTCACTTCAAACCAGAGTTTTTAAACCGAATTGACGAGTTAATTATCTTTCATGGCCTTGGCTTGGAAGAGATCAAGGCGATCGTAGAGATCCAGGTCAGGAAATTGGAACAGAGGCTCTTAGAGAAGAGAATTCAACTCAAAATGACCGAGAAGGCAAAAGATTGGCTTGCCAGAGAAGGATTTGACCCTGCCTATGGAGCACGGCCTCTAAAAAGAGTGATTCAAAAAGAGATCCAAGATCGTCTCGCTTTAAAAATCTTGGAAGGGAAATTTAAAGAGGGGGATACGATCACCGTAGACTTCGATCCTAAGAAAGAGGAATTATTATTCAGGGCATAGAAGGGGAAGTTAAGAATTTTCTTGACAATATTTTAAAAAACAGTTATAGATACAACGTTTTTAGAAAGGAGGTTTACAGGCACGTAGCTCAGGGGGAGAGCGCTACCTTGACGCGGTAGAAGTCTGGGGTTCAAATCCCCACGTGCCTACCATTGAAACCAATCTATCAAAAAGTGGAAGATATCTTACTGAAGAAACAACTATTTTAATGAATTCTTTTGGAAGAGGCATCATTCATTTCTTATTGTGGATGATGCCTCTTCCCGCTTAAACCCAGAGGAAGGCAGTGGAAGAACAGGTTAAAATTCAACTCCCTGATGGGACCCAAAGATTGGTCCCTAAAGGAAGTAAAATCATAGAGTTTTCAGACAAAGAGGCGGTTGCAGCTCAAATCGATGGAAGACTGGTGGACCTTTCTCAAACCATCGAAAAGGACACCTCTATCTCCTTTATTTCTATCTATTCAAAAAGGGGGCTTGAGATCCTCCGCCATTCTGCTGCGCACGTCATGGCTCAGGCCGTAAAAGAACTCTTTCCAACCGTTAAACTTACCTTCGGACCATCCACGGATACAGGTTTCTATTACGATTTTGATTATGAGCGAACCTTTACCCCCCAGGACCTCGAAAAGATTGAAAAGAGGGCCCTCGAAATTATCAATCAGGACCTTCCTTTTGAACGAAGAGAGGTTTCGAACGAGGAGGCCATTAAAACCTTTAGCCAATTGGGAGAGACGTATAAAGTTGAGCACTTAGGAGAGCTCCCGGAGCAAGTCTCCCTTTATCGACAGGGGAGTTTCATTGATCTTTGTGAAGGTCCCCATCTTCCTTCTACAGGGAAGATTAAAGGATTTAAACTTTTGAGTGTTTCCGGAACCTACTGGAGGGGAGATATTCGCAACCAAGTCCTGCAGAGAATCTATGGGACAGCCTTTCCTGAGCCTCAACAGTTGGAAGAGTATCTCCACATGCTTGAGGAGGCTCGCAAGAGGGACCACCGAAAGTTGGGAAGAGAACTTGATCTTTTCAGCCTTCATGAGGAGGTAGGTCCTGGGCTTGTGATCTATCATCCGAAAGGCGCTATGCTGAGGACGATCTTGGAGGATTTTGAAAGAAAGGAACACCTCAAGAGGGGATATCAGATCGTCATTGGCCCTCAACTCCTTCGATTGGATCTCTGGAAGCGTTCAGGACATTATGAGAATTATCGGGACAAAATGTATTTTACAAAGGTGGAAGATTCGGAGTATGGCATCAAACCCATGAACTGTTTAGCCCATATGCTCATTTATAAATCGAAGATTCGTAGTTATCGGGACCTTCCCCTCCGATACTTTGAACTTGGAACGGTCCACCGGCACGAGCAATCCGGAGAACTCCACGGCCTGCTCAGGGTGAGAGGCTTTACCCAGGATGATGCCCATATCCTTTGCAGGCCTGATCAGTTGAATGATGAAATCTGTGCCATCCTCGACTTTGTGGATGATGTAATGAGGATCTTTCAATTTGAGTATGAATTAGAACTGAGCACTCGGCCTGAGAAGTCGATTGGTTCTGATGAGGATTGGGAAAATGCCACAAAGGCGCTTTCCCATGCGCTTAAGTCAAAAAAACTCCCCTTTGAGGTCAACGAAGGGGAAGGAGCCTTTTACGGACCCAAGATTGATGTAAAACTTAAGGACGCCCTTCATCGAAAATGGCAGTGCGCTACCATTCAGGTTGACTTTGCCATGCCTGAACGATTCGATCTGACCTATGTTGGAAAGGATGGAGGGGAGCACCGACCTGTCATGCTTCATCGTGTCATCTTAGGGGCCATGGAGAGATTTATCGGGGTATTGATTGAACATTATGGAGGGGCTTTTCCTGTATGGTTGGCCCCTGTTCAAGCGGTCCTCTTAACCGTAACAGATCGTCACACCCCCTATGGAGAGAAACTCTTTCAACAATTGATCCAAAGTGGGGTTCGGGTGGAGCAAGACTTCCGAAACGAGAAGCTGGGGTATAAGATCCGCGAGGCCCAGATTCAAAAGGTCCCTTATATGCTAGTGATCGGAGATCGGGAGGAGAAGGAGGGAACGGTATCTCCCAGAAAACGAAGCGGGGAGATGATGAGATCAATGAGGGTGGAGGAGTTTGTTGGAATGATTCAATCTGAATATCCAACCTTATAGTATAGAAAGTAGAGAGTGGAGAGTGGAAGGTGGTAGAGAGTAAGTCGTAAACCACTTTCTACCTTCCACTCTCCACTCTCTAAAAAAAGGAGGTGGTGTCTATCGTCAAAGACGTCAGGATTAATCGGGAGATTCGGGCAAAGGAAGTGAGGGTAATCGATCCAGAGGGGAGACAGTTAGGGATTCTACCAATCGCAGAAGCCCTTCGAACCTCTGCCCACTATGAGTTAGATCTGGTGGAGGTTTCACCGAAATCGGATCCCCCTGTGTGTCGCATCATGGATTATGGTAAATTTAAATATCAACAGAGCAAGAAGGCCCATGATGCAAAGAAGAAACAAGCGGTGGTCCATGTGAAGGAGGTGAAATTAAGACCGAAGACCGAAGAACATGATTATCAATTCAAACTTCGGCATATTGAACGATTTTTGAAAGAGGGGAATAAGACCAAAGTCACCATTGTCTTCAGGGGAAGGGAGTTAGCCCACCCCGACCTTGGAAGAAACATGCTCAATCGGATCACCGAAGAGACCAAGACCTTCGGGAGGATTGAACAGCCCCCCAAATTTGAGGGGAGGAATTTTACCATGGTGATTGCCCCTCTTCAAGCCACAAAGACAGGATAATTTAAAAGGAGGATGATGTGCCAAAATTAAAAACCAACCGCGGTGCAGCGAAGCGATTTAAGAAAACTGGAACAGGAAAGTTTAAGGCTAAAAGGGCTTTCGCTCGTCACATCCTGACCAAGAAATCGGCCAGACGAAAACGGATCCTTCGGACCCCAAAGTTCGTTGATCAGACCGATGTCCGTGGGGTTAAAAGGTTACTTCCCTACCTCTAAAGGGAAACGCTAAGCGCTTAACCGAAATTTATCATTCGGAAGGAGAATTTGAAATGCCTCGAGTTAAAGGTGGACCAAAGACAAGGCGAAGAAGGAAGAAAATACTGAAAATGGCAAAAGGTTATGTTGGAGGAAGGGGGCGGCTCTATCGGACAGCGGTCGATGCGGTCCATCGAGCTCTGGCGTATGCCTATCGGGATCGAAGGGCCAGAAAGAGGGATTTTAGGAAGTTGTGGATTACCCGAATCAATGCAGCGGCAAGGCTCCATGGCATCTCCTACAGTCGCTTGATGGATGCACTCAAGAAGGCCCATATCGAATTAGACCGTAAGATTCTTGCAGATTTAGCAGTGAATGATCCCCAGGTCTTCTCAAAGATTGCAGAGATGGCCAAGACTCTATAGGGTTGTTTATCCTTTGCCCCCCTTCTCACTTTTCCTTAAAAGAATTGGGTTGAAGGAGGAAAGGGTTTGTGAGAGAAGAACTGGAAAGAATACGGAAAGAGACTTTGGAGGGGCTATCCCAATCCGCCACCTTGAAAGAAGTCTCTGAAATTCGAATCAAGGTCTTGGGGAAAAAAGGGAGTTTAACCCTACTCCTGAAATCCCTGGGTAAACTTCCCGAGATAGAACGAAAGGAGATCGGAAAAAGGGCTAACCAGATTAAAGAAGAATTGGAGGGGAAGATCGAAGAGATCCTCTCCCTCATTCAAGAGAGGGAGAAGAAGGCCTCCTTAGAAAGAGAGAGGATCGATGTCACCCTTCCAGGAAGATCCCTCCCATTGGGAAAGAGACATCCGATCACCCAAATCCTTGATGAGGTCATTGATATCTTTTCCCGCCTTGGCTTTGAAGTCGTTGAAGGTCCTGAAGTGGAATTGGATTACTATAACTTTGAAGCCCTGAACATCCCTAAAGGCCATCCTGCAAGGGAGATGCAGGCCACATTCTTCATCTCCGACGATGTGGTCTTGAGGACCCACACGTCTCCCATGGAAGTGAGGACGATGGAGAGAAGACGGCCACCGGTTAGGATCATCAGCCCAGGAGCCGTTTATCGATGTGATTCAGATCCAACCCATTCCCCGATGTTTCATCAAGTGGAAGGACTTCTGGTGGATAAAGGAATTACCTTTGCAGATTTGAAAGGGATATTGACTGCATTTGTCCATCAGATGTTCGGAAAGGGGACGAAACTGAGATTTCGACCAAGTTTTTTCCCTTTCACCGAGCCAAGCGCAGAGGTGGATATTGAATGTTTCATCTGCAGGGGGAAAGGGTGCGGGGTCTGTTCCAATACCGGTTGGCTGGAGATTTTGGGATCAGGGATGAATGACCCTGCCATCTACCAATTTGTCAATTACGATCCAGAGGAGGTCACCGGGTTCGCCTTTGGAATGGGAATCGAACGGATTGCCATGCTCAAATTTGGAATCAATGATATCCGACTCTTTTTTACGAATGATTTGAGATTCCTCAAACAATTCTAAATGGGGAAGGTTGAATGCGGATTGAAATTCTGACTTCCGCATTCCCAAATCGGCCATTGGAGCATCATGAAGGTTTCACTCAACTGGCTTAAAGATTATGTGGATATTCAAATGGATTTAAAAGACCTGGTCAACCTTTTGACCATGGCGGGGCTGGAGGTGGAAGAGGTCTCGACCGTGGGTGAAGGATTTGAGAAGGTCATTGTGGCGGAGATTGAATCCATCCAGAAACATCCCAATGCAGATCGGCTCTCCTTAGTGAAGGTGAAGACCGGGAAGGAGAGTCTATCGATTGTCTGCGGGGCTACCAATATCAGGGAGGGCCAAAAGGTCCCTTTAGCTCTTTTGGGAGCCAAACTTCCAAACGGAATGGAGATAAAACGATCCAAGATCAGAGGGATAACCTCTGAGGGAATGCTCTGTTCTGAAATCGAGCTTGGTTTAGGAGAGGATGCTTCTGGGATCATGATCCTTTCATCGTCTCTTCTTGTTGGAAGCGATCTGGGTGAAGCGTTGGGGTTGAAAGATGTCATTCTCAATCTCAGCATCACCCCCAATCGACCCGACTGTCTCTGTGTGATTGGTGTGGCAAGGGAGATTGCAGCCCTCACGCATCAGCGATTGAGATACCCCAAAATTTCGATTCCCGAAGGGGGAGAGGAGATTTATCAGAAGACATCGGTTACCCTCTTAGACCCTGATTTATGTCCACGTTATGTAGCCAGGTTGATTGAAGGGGTAAAGATTGGCCCTTCTCCGTTTTGGATGAAAAACCGTTTAGAAAAAGTTGGAATCCGATCCATTAATAATGTGGTCGATGTCACAAATTACGTCATGATGGAATATGGCCAACCCCTTCATGCCTTTGATTTCGAATTGTTGGAGGAGGGAAGGATCGTTGTCCGAAGAGCAAAGGAGGGGGAATCCTTTTTTACCCTGGATGGCGTGAAGAGAACTTTGAGCAAGGAGATGCTCGTGATCTGTGATGGGGTGAAACCCGTGGCTATCGCTGGGGTGATGGGAGGTCTCAATTCAGAAATCAAAGAGGATACGAAGGTCGTTCTTCTGGAGAGCGCCTATTTCAGCCCGATGGAGAACCGGTGGGCTTCGAAGCAACTGGGTCTCGAAACAGAGGCGGCCTATCGGTTTGGGAGGGGTATCGATTATGGAGGTTGCGTGATCGCAGCCAATCGGGCCTCTCAGTTGATCCAGGAATTGGCAGGAGGAAGAATTGTTGAAGGAGTGATTGACGCCTATCCAAAACTCATGAAACCCAATCCTATTCGGCTCAGGCCCAAAAGGATTCACCAGATTCTGGGAATAGAGATTCCTTCCGGAAAGGTGAAAGATTATTTGAAAGGTTTAGAGTTGGAAGTCACTGAAGAGGAGGGCGGCAATTTTATCGTCCATCCTCCCACTTTTCGAAGAGACCTGGAGAGAGAGATCGATCTTATCGAGGAGATTGCGAGGATGGATGGATATGAGAATATTCCCACGACCCTTCCCCAGGGATCTCCGTCTGGAGAGGAGAGAAGTAAGGAACTTTTGATAGAAAAGAAGGCCAAAGACCTTCTTCTTCACCAGGGCTATCACGAGGTCATCACTTATAGTTTTACCTCACCTACCTCCTGCGATCTCATTTCCCTTCCGCCCGATGATCCAAGGCGAAAACAGATCCGAATTCTCAATCCTCTTACAGAGGATTTCTCCGTAATGAGAACGAGCCTCATTCCTGGACTGTTAGAGGTAGCCCGTTACAACCTCTCTCGGAAGAATTTAAATCTTAAACTCTTTGAACTCAAAAAGGTCTTTTTCCATCAGGAAGGAGAGAAACTTCCCAGAGAGGTGAAGTATCTCGCAGGGCTGGCGATGGGGATGGATCAGGAGCCCCATTGGGCTACTCCTTTAAGACCGATCGATTTTTATGACCTCAAGGGTGCTATAGAAAGCCTCTTAGAAGAACTTCAAATGAAAAGGGTAAGGTTTAAAAGGGCAGAGGATGTTCCCTATCTCCACCCAGGAAAGGGTTCGAGGATCTTTGTGGAAGAGAAGGAGGTTGGGGTCTTGGGAGAGGTTCACCCGGATGTGTTGAATCATTATGGGATCCAGGAAAGAGTTTATCTCTTTGAAGTCAATTTTGAAGAAATCGTGCGTAGGGGAGGGGAGGGAAGATGGTTTCAACCTTTGCCGAAATTTCCAGAGGTCTTTCGAGATCTTTCCTTAGTGATTCGCGAGGAGGTCGAAGCAGAAAAAATAGGAGAGGCGATATGGGGTCTTAAGGAACCCTTTATCAAGGAGGTTCGCCTTTTCGATGTCTATCAGGGGCCCCCGATTCCCAAGGGAAAGAAAGGGGTCTCCTATAGAATTCGATATCAGGCTTCGGATCGAACATTAACCGATGAGGAGGTGAATCAATTCCATGAGAGGGTTATCCTCCATTTGAAGGAGGGGTTGGGGGCAGAATTAAGATCCTAAGGAATTTAAAGAAAGGAGGAGGCAGAGATGACGAAGGTGGATATTGTCGAGGCCATTTATGAGAAGGTTGGATTTTCTAAAAAAGAAGTGGCCAAAATCGTTGAGTTAATCTTTGACCTTATCAAAGAGACCCTTAAAACGGAGGACAAGATTAAGATCTCCGGCTTCGGAAATTTTGTGGTACGTAAGAAGAGGGCGAGGCGGGGTAGAAACCCCCAGACAGGTGGGGACATCGAAATCTCCCCACGAAGGATTTTAACCTTTAAGCCCAGCCAAGTGCTGAAGGCTGCGCTTAACCGAAAAGAGATTCAGACTTAATTGGGTGATAGGAGAATGAGATTCTTCTTTTTTCAATCCTCTGAATGAAGGGGAGGGGAATTTTTGGTCAGGCCGGTGAAATACCAAAAAGATGAGAATGCGGTCTCCTCCGACCGACTCTATTACCGAATCGGTGAGATCAGCCGAATTACGGGTCTTAAACCCCATGTCCTAAGATACTGGGAGTCCGAATTTAAGGTCATCAAACCCTATAAGGGGGGGTCCCTCCAGCGCCTCTACCGGAAGAGAGATTTGGACCTCATTTTGAAGATCAAGAAACTTCTCTATGAAGAGGGATTTACCATTGCCGGGGCGAAGAGAAAGATTCGGGATTTGAAAAAAAAAGAGAACAGACAAACGGAGTTGAGGTTAATTGAGAAACGGCCCAATGGGAAAGACCGAGAACTTTTAATTGCGATTCGAGAGGAGCTGATGGGGATTAGGAGGATGCTGGAAAAGGAGAGTAGAGGTGAATTACCCGGAAGGGATTAGGAGAGGGGAAGGAGCGATTTATGAACTGGGTAGTCAGCTGTACCGTATGTGGGAGTTCCTATGTATATGCGTCAGGGCAGGGGCTTCCCAACATGTGCCAGGTCTGTTCCGAGAAAGAGAAGAAGGAAGTTAAAAAATTTTTAGAGAAGGAACAGAAGAGAAGAGAGATGATTGCCATCACCACGCCTGAATTCGCCAATCGGAAGATCGTCAAGACCCTGGGTCTTGTCTCCCATGAGCATATCTTTGGAGTGGGTCTGGTCAAAGAGTTAGACCTAAAAAAATTTAATGGAGGGATTGCCCTTTCCTGGGAGGAGAAGCTGAATTCGGGTAGAGACCTTTCAATCCGGGCGATTGAAGATGAGGCTCTCGAGATGGGAGGAAATGCGGTGGTGGGGGTGGATATTACCTATCAAGTCTTGGGATTCCATAACGATATGGTGATGATGCTCGTTGGGGCGAAGGGGACAGCGGTATTGGTGGATTGAGAACGAACTGGACTTTTAATCAGAAATTGACTATAGTAAATTATTGAGAGAAGAACCGTGTAAGATTGGAATGATGGGTTAGAATAAGTTAGAAAACGATTCCTGGGAATGAGGTTCGAACCCGAATTCTAATATTCCATTCCCTCGATGGTTGGTTGATGATTTCGGGGCGTGGCGCAGCCTGGTAGCGCACTGGCATGGGGTGTCAGGTGTCGGAGGTTCAAATCCTCTCGCCCCGACCATCTTTTTTCTTCCTATGGCAGAAAGGCTAAAGATTCTGGTGACCAATGATGATGGGATCCACTCTGAAGGAATCCTCGTTTTAGCCAAGGCCCTCCGTGAGATCGGAGAGGTTTACGTCGTCGCCCCGGATAGAGAAAAAAGCACCACCGCTCATTCCCTTACTCTCCATCGACCCCTTCGTGTAGAAAAGATCAAGAAAAATATTTATGCCGTGGATGGAACTCCTGCGGATTGTGTCTATATCGGAGTCAATGTTATCCTTCCCAAACGCCCCAATTTGATTGTTTCCGGAATTAACAAAGGCGGAAATTTGGGGGACGATGTAACCTATTCAGGAACCGTCTCGGCAGCCTTTGAGGCGACGTTGCTTGGCATCCCCTCCTTTTCTATCTCCCTGGTCTCGAGGAGCCATTTTAAATTCCAGACCGCAGCCCGATTCGCTGTCCGGTTAGCCCGATACGTGATTGAAAAGGGACTTCCCAAGGATACCTTCCTTAATGTAAACGTGCCCAATGTGGATGAGAAAGAGATTAAATCCTATAAAATTACCAAACAAGGGCGGTGGATCCATAATGGAGATGCGGTAGTGGAAAAGGTGGATCCAAGAGGGAAAAAATATTATTGGATTACAGGAGGGGAATTGGTTTTCGATAAGAGGGAGGATACGGATTTCAATGCGGTTTCCAATGCCTATATATCTATCACCCCTCTTCATGTCGATTTGACCAACCATTCCTCCATCCCTCAATTAAAGAAGTGGAGGATTTAAGATCGCACTACCCACAATTTTCTCAGCGCTTATAAACGTGTTAAAATTCCTAAATTAAACCCAAAAGGAGAGAGTTATGAAAACCACGCTTAGCATTATCAAGGCAGACATTGGAAGCATTGGGGGCCACATTCGCCCCAGTGAAAGACTGGTCGAGGCGGTTCGAAACTTTGTGAGCGAAAAAGGGAAGGGGATCATTCACGATTTTTATGTCAGCCATACAGGAGATGATATTGCCATTCTCTTTTCCCATTCCCTGGGCACGGGAAGCGAAAAGGTTCATGGTCTGGCCTGGGATGCTTTTGTGGCGGGCACCAAAGTGGCCAAAGAGCAGGGACTTTATGGAGCAGGCCAAGACCTCCTAAAGGACTCCTTTTCAGGAAATGTGAGGGGGATGGGTCCAGCTGTCGCAGAGATGGAGTTTGAAGAAAGACCCAATGAGCCCTTTCTCTTCTTTGCCGCCGATAAGACCGATCCAGGGGCCTACAATCTTCCTCTCTATTTAGCCTTTGCAGATCCCATGTACAATGCAGGATTAATCCTCAGCCCCTCTATGAATAAAGGGTTTCGTTTCGTCATCATGGATGTCAATTACACGGAAGGAGACCGGGTCATTGAGCTGAATGCCCCGGAAGAACTCTACGACATTGCTGCCCTGCTGAGAGATAATCAGCGATTTGTCATTGAAGCAATTTATTCTCGAAATACAGGCGAGATTGCTGCTTCGGTAAGCACGACTCGACTCCATAATATCGCAGGCAAATATACGGGAAAAGATGATCCGGTGATGCTGGTCAGGGTCCAGGGAGCTTTTCCTGCCACAGGAGAGGTGCTGGGACCTTTCAACATTGGACACTACGTGGCAGGATTTATGCGGGGAAGCCATACTGGCCCATTGATGCCTGTCAAACTGAACTCCACAGTCTCCTATTTTGATGGACCTCCTGTAGTTGCCTGCCATGCCTTCTGCGTCCATCATGGGAAACTGACCGAGCCTGCGGACGCCTTTGATCACCCCTACTGGGACTGGGTGAGGGATCGGGTGGCAAGGAAAGCCACTGAAATGAGGCAACAGGGATTCTCTGGAGCAGCCATGCTTCCCTATGGAGAACTTGAGTATGGGGGGATTGTAGAGAAGATGGCTATCTTAGATAAGAAGTTTAAGATAAGGAAATAGGGAAAAATCCAAGCCATGGAGAAAAAGGTCTATATCGAAACCTATGGCTGTCAGATGAACGAGCATGATTCCGAACAAATGCTCAGGCTTTTGGAGAGGTACGACTATCTTAAGACTGAAAATCCAGAAAAGGCAGACCTGATCCTCATCAATACCTGTAGCGTTAGAGAGAAGCCCGAGCATAAAGTCTATAGTGCTCTGGGAAGATATCGTAGGATCAAAGAAAGGAGGGGAACCCTCATCGGAGTAACGGGGTGTGTTGCCCAGCAGGAGGGGGATCGACTCTTAGAACGAATTCCATACCTTGATCTGGTCTTGGGAACCCATGCGATTCCCCGACTTCCTGAACTCCTTCAAAAGATAGAAAAGGAGAGGATTCGGGTCTCGGATACAGAATTTGATTTAGAGGGAAATTACCTGAAAGCCATCCTTCCTCAGAGACCCATTCATCAGGTAAAATCTTATGTGACCATCATGCAGGGATGCAACCATTTCTGCTCCTTCTGCATTGTCCCCTATGTCAGGGGAAGAGAGAAGAGCCGTCCAAGCCAGGAGATTATTGGTGAAGTTAAGTGTCTGGCCGGAATGGGGGTAAAGGAGATCTGCCTTTTAGGGCAGAATGTGAATGGGTATGGAAAGGGAGTAGAGGGGGAACTCAGTTTTTCGGAGTTGCTTCATCTCTTAAATGAGATTGAGGGGATTGAGAGAATTCGTTTTACCACCTCTAATCCTGAAGATTTATCTAATGAATTGATCGATTCGTTCTCCAAATTGGAAAAACTTTGCGAGCATATCCATCTTCCATTTCAATCCGGCTCCGATCGAATCTTAAAGAGAATGAGAAGGGGTTATACGAAGGCCTCCTATCTTGATATGGTAGAAAGATTGAGGAAGATCTGTCCATCGATTGCCATCACCTCAGATGTGATTGTGGGGGTTCCAGGAGAGGGTGAGGAGGATTTTGAAGAGACGCTGGATCTCATCAGGAAGGTAGAGTTTGACGAACTCTACTCTTTCAAATTCTCACCCCGTAAGGGAACCCTTGCCGCCCAGTTTGAGGATCAGATAGATGAGGAAATAAAGGGAGAAAGGCTTTCTATTCTTCAAAGGATCCAGAGTGAGATTACCCTTCGAAAGAATCAATCCTATGAGGGGAGGGTCGTGGAAGTTCTTGTCGAAGGCCAGAGCAAACAGAACCCCAAGGAGGTAACCGGAAGAACTCGATCCAATAAGGTTGTCAATTTTAAAGGGGAATTGACCTCTATTGGTAGATTGGTATCCCTGCGTATTACCCAGGCCCTTCCCCATTCCCTCAGAGGCGAAATCATCCCACCAACCACCCATCCTCAATGGTCAGGTAGCCTCCAAAATTTCTGTTGACTTCTATAAGGAAAGTCAATAAACTCGAATTACCAATGGTTAGAGGCTGATTCCCCAGGAAGAAAATTTAAAAAAGAATAAGGTTTCTTCAGCGATTGGGCCTACCAGAGGGGCGAAGAGGATGAACCCCCTCCAGCATTTCAAATTTGCCCAGTTCGAATTTGTTTTAAGAGCCAGAGAAGTTCTCTATCTCCCTCCCTATAAGGGTTCTTCACTGAGAGGCGGGTTTGGGCACGCCTTCAAAAAGGTCGTCTGTATAAAAAAAGAGAAAACATGTGAGGATTGCCTTCTCAGAGAAAAGTGTGTCTATTCCTATGTCTTTGAAACCCCACCTCCTTCCCATTCAAGGATGATGGGGAAGTATCCCTTTGTTCCCCATCCCTTTGTGATTACCCCACCGCTTGAAGAGAAAAGGAAGTATCACCAAGGAGAGACCCTTCTCTTTGAATTGACTCTGATCGGGAAGGCGATCGATTTTCTTCCTTATTTCATCTATACCTTTGATGAACTTGGTAAAATGGGCATTGGAAGAGGGAAGGGGAAATATCAACTTGAAGAGGTCAGGGCGATGGATATTTGGGAAGGGAAGGGTGAGAATCAGGGGGGCGAAGAAAAAAGAAAAGAGTCTTAATTTACTCTGGAGGGGAGAAGATCCTTCGCGGTAATTTTAATTCAATCTCGGGTGAGGACCTTCTTCCTTTGTCATTTACCTCTTCCACCTTGAACCTTTTGTTTTTAACTCCTACCCGTTTGAAATATGGCGAGAGACTCACTCCTCAACTCGAATTTCACATCCTGGTTCGAAATCTCCTGAGAAGGGTATCTCTTCTTTCCTACTTTCATTGGGAAGAAGAATTGGACTTTGATTTTAAAGGCCTGATTGAGGATTCAAAAAATGTAAGAGTTCTCAGGTCAGACCTGAAGTGGTATGACTGGGAGCGTTACTCCAACCGGCAGGAAGTTAGGATGAAGATGGGAGGATTTATTGGCCCAGTGGTCTTCGAAGGGGATTTCAGCCCCTTTATCCCATTTTTATTCTTAGGAGAGTATGTCCACGTGGGAAAAGGAACCAGTTTCGGCCTCGGCAAATACAAAATTTTGAATTTTGAATCTTGAATTTTGAATTCGCTTTTAAAGAAAATATTTCCAAAACATTTCTATAATTGACCTAATCAAATAGAGTGGGTATAAGATAGGCCTCATGAATCAAAAGACTTACAGAGAGATCTTGATTTTTGTAATTGGAACAACTCCTCAAATAGTTACAGAGACGCTTTACTGCCTTATACAGGAGCGGACCCCTCCTATAATTCCTGATGAGATTCATATCCTGACCACCATGAGTGGGAAAAGAAAGATTGAAGAAGAACTTCTTAATAAAGGCCGTCTAAAGGGATTTTGTGAGGAGTTTGGTCTCCCTTTTGTTCCAATAGAGTCGAATCAAATTCATTTAATTGTTGACGATGAAGGCAAACCCCTCGAGGATATTCGAGAAATTTCACATAACGAAAGTGCAGGAAATTTTATGGTCAATTTTATAAGGGAAAAGACTGAGGATCCATCCGTGCGACTTCATTGTTCCCTTGCCGGAGGTCGAAAAACGATGTCTTTTTATCTTGGCTCCTCCTTGCAACTTTTTGGAAGACCATGGGATAGACTCTATCAATCGTACACCCGCTCTCAGGCAAGCAATTTCCCATCCAATCACTGGCCATGGTTGACCACAACCGGGTGATGAAATCGGTCAATGAGGTGTTCGAAGGGCTGCGAAATACTTACGGTGATGACCTGGAGAGGTTGTATCTCTCCCTTTGGCGTGAACTCCTACCTCTGCTCGAGGCGAAAAGAAAGGAAGATGGGATAGGGCAGTTATGGCAGGTTTTACCAGCAGATACACGGGTCCCTGATCATTCCATATGGGAGCATCGTCGAGTAACTTCGGCTGTTGCTGCGACTCTGCCGAAACCAGCCTTTCTGCTTTTCACACTGGGACCTGTACAAAGTTTCATTGCAACGGCGCGAAGAACACAGGATCTCTGGGCAGGGAGCTATCTGCTATCATATCTTTCGTGGCGGGCAATGAGGGTGGTTGCCGAGACCTGCGGGCCCGATGCAATTATTTTCCCAGACCTCTGTGGCCAGCCTTTCGTTGATCTTTGGTTAAGGGAAGAGAAATGGCTGAAACACATTAAGGATTCGGAAATTACATCCAGCGCCTTGTCTTCTCCAACTCTTCCAAATCGGTTCTTGGCAATCGTCCCGACGGATGAAGCAGAACAGATTGCACAGGACGTCACAAGAGAAGTTAGGAATGTATTTAAAGATATTTGCTTCACTGTTAAAACCCGAATAGAAAGGGATGTAGGCATTGTGCCCGATGACACGTGGAACAATATCTGGGAGAGGCAGACTACGAATTTCGTTGAAACTTATTGGGCTGTTCTTCCGTGGGATAAGGATCATAATCGGTTTCTTGAAACGTTCAAGTCATGGTGCAATCCACAGCAAGACCCCTGGGAGTTTGACCTAATTCTACAACAGTATGAAAAAGCCGGTTACACGCCGAACATCGGAACCTGTTACGGAAAGCTTTATGCACTAATCGAACGCGGCCTCGGGAGCCGCAAGGCCACAAGGGACTTTGCTCAGCAGATCGAACCTCACTATAAGTGTACGATGTTTGGTGAACTTGAACCTGTCCATTTAGGCGAACATTCGGATTTCAGTAAACTCCGGAACTTCTGGAACAAAGTGATGCTTCCCCATCTCACTAGCCTTAGAAGTGGTGAAAGATTGAGCGCAATTGCACTCACGAAGCGATTAGCGGCACTTTATTATTTTAAGGCGTCCAAAGAGGAAGGGGGTTTGGGCTGGGACATCGAAACAAGCTTCCCTTCAACGAGCACAGTGGCAACTTCTGCTTTTAAACAACGGATAATCGATTCCCTGCCCAACGGAGATATGACTCTGTTTGAGTTGGTTAACGAATATACCACATGCGTCAGGAGGCTTTTGGGCGATGACAGAGCGAAGAGTATTCCCCTTCCAGTGGTCGCTGACACAGCGGGTCGGGCTCATCGGAGAGTTCCGGGCCTACCCTGGGATTTCGCCAGGTTGGATGGCGACTGGCTATTTGAAGAATCTTTCAATATACGGGATTTAAGAAAGGAATTCGAGGGGAAGTGGGAAGGTAGTATCGAAGGTTTAGAGATCGAACGGAGAAAGACTTTGAAAAGTTTGAATAATATGCTCAATTTCGCGAAAAAGAACACCCTCGGACAACCTTCCCGCTATTATGCGGTAATCTTGATGGATGGCGATAATATGGGGAAGTGGTTAGCTGGCGAATTAGCTCCATTGCATAAAAACATTATTCACCCAACAGTATGGAATAATTTGAGAAGTAAAGCTGATTGGGAATCAATAGGCGAAAAAATACGCCCTCTCAACCCTTCACTCCATCTGGCCATTAGCAAAGCCTTGCGCGATTATTCTCTTTATACTGCGCGTAAGATATTGGAGGAGAAATATCTTGGAAAGCTGATCTATGCGGGTGGGGATGACGTGTTGGCTTTCGTTTCGCTTCGCGATCTCCCTGAAGTGATGCGGGATCTACGAGCCTTCTTTACCGGCGCTTTGAAAGGTGAAGGAAATAAGATTGATTGGGTCGATGGGTCTGGATTTGTGCGAGTAGAGAACGGTTTCCAATTAACAATGGGGACGGAAGCGAAAGCAAGCATGGGTGTGGTCATTGCCCACCATTCCCAGGATTTGGGACAAGTCTTGAATGCTGCTAGGTCCGAAGAGAACCGCGCCAAGGAAAACCTTGGTCGAAACGCTTTTTCTATAGCCCTAATGAAGAGGTCAGGGGGACACGAATCTTTTGGAGCTAAATGGTACTACGAAAAGGAAAAGACACTACAAGTTGATTCTATCGAATGCCTAATCCAGTGGCGGGATGCTTTTGCAAGGGGAGAGGTCTCACCCAAATTCAGCTATGTCTTTCGTGATGAGGCAAGGACACTCTCGGTGTTTTCTAGCGGCTTAAAAGGAGCTATTGAAAAAGAGGTGAACCGTTTGTTCTTGCGTCATGTCAGCTCAACACTGCCGAAAGATCAGAAACAGGAAATAACGGTTCAGTTGCTAGACAGAGGGCTTTTTAGACTTTTCGAGTCGGGCATCTCACTTGAAGAGTTGGCTAAGTTCTTAAGCCTTGCTGCATTTTTGGGTCGGGAGGAAAACCGATGAATAAGGCTATATTCATTGAACCACTCGATGTCTTACTTTTTCGTGAAAGCAAACCCTTTTCAGGAGGGGAGGACCATCTGGCTCGGAGTATATTCCCTCCTCCACCTTCAACTATCTACGCAGCTTTAAGGTCTCATTTGTTAAGCCTCCATTATGGTCGTTTCGAAGCCTTTAAGGAAGGAATAGGGATTCCGCCAGCCTTAGAAGAGGAAATCGGTTCCCCCAACATCTATGGCAAACTCGAGATTAACCAGTTTTCTGTGGCACGGAAGATGATATCCCATTCTACGTCCCAGGAAATCCAAGAGGTTGAATTGGTCTATCCGATGCCTCTTGATGTAGCTAAATGCAAAGGTTTGCACACTGAGCAGTACATAATTCTTTCACCCATGACAGGGGTACCCTTCCGAACCAATCTTCCCGAGGGCATGCAACATCTCTGGTATGTCCATGATCTCCCGTTGGAATCAGCCGGCGGCTGGCTCACGGAAAGAGGAATGCAGCGGTACTTAGAAAACACGGCGGATTCTCATAAGTCCTTTTTCCAACCACAGGAGGTAATAGAAGGTAGCAAGGTGAGGGAACACATTTTTGATCGCGAGGAAAGAACGGGTATTGCCCGTGACCGCGCACGCCGCTCGGTGAAAGAAGGATTACTATATAGTATCGAATATATCCGGATGAAGGAAGGGACTGGTCTTTTCTGCAAACTAAGCGGCACAAATCTCTTGCCGAATTCTGGACAAATCAGTTTAGGTGGAGATCGCCGACCAGCATATTACCGGCCAGCTCAGGCCTCGAAACTCAATTCCGAGAAAATCAAGGCACAAATTATATCTACCAAGCGGTTCAAATTAGTGCTCACAGCGCCTGCTCTTTTCGTGAACGGCTGGTATCCAAAGTGGATTGATCCACAAACGGGACAGGGCTCGCGCGATAAGGTTCGAGTTAAACTCATTTCAGCAGCTCTTGGGAAGCCTGTGGGAATTGGTGGTTTCGATCTGGTCAAGCAACACCCGAAGCCGATTCATCGCTTTGTTCCTCCTGGTAGCGTTTACTTTTTTGAGCTCATAGAGGGAGATGTTGATACGGTATTTCAAGTGTTCAATGAAAAATCTATTTCTGAAGATATTCAAACCTTTCCCCAGACCGCAAAGCAGGGGTTTGGGTATTCTTTGATAGGAGGTTGGTGACCATGTTTAAGAAAGCAACCCTAATGTTTCTCTACACAGAGACCTCACTTCATGCAGGTACCGGCACCAGTCTTGGTGTTGTTGATTTGCCTATTCAAAGAGAAAAGTATACCGACTTCCCAGTGATTCAGGCATCCGGGATCAAAGGGGCAGTCCGTGAATGGTTTGATTTCAAATTCAAAGATAATGCGGACAATGCCAAAATCAATCCCACATTTGGTCCCGATAAGATTGGCTCAGAAGAGAGTGGTTACGCCGCTGCCATTACATTCACTGATGGAAGGATTTTACTTTTCCCCGTTCGTTCCCTTAAAGCAATCTTCGCGTACTGCACCTCTCCTGCGGTACTTCAACGTTTCCAGCGTGATGCTCAAATTGCCGGTATCCCTCTGAACTGGACTGTGCCGGAACCCGCTAATGACCAGACCGTTCATGGCATAAAAAATGGGTGCGATTTAATCGAGGGCAACCAGGTACTCTTAGAAGAATATGCTTTTAACTTTCAACAAGACCCTCAGGTGAATAGTATTGCTGATTGGCTTGATAAATCAGCAATCCCGGTTGGACCTAAGTATAAATTCTGGCGGGAGAAAGTAAAAAAGAGCCTTCTTGTTCTCCCCGACAATGCTTTCCGGGATTTTGTAAAGTTTTCCACAGAGGTTCAAGCGCGTATCACAATTGACAATGATACTCGCACTGTCAAGCGAGGCCACTTATTCTACGAGGAAGCCATGCCCCCTGATTCTTTAATTTACAGTGTTGTGTTAGCTCACGATCCTGTTAAAGATGATATGGCTAAATTACCTGATGATGAAGCTGTAATGAAATTTTTAAGAGAAATTGATGGGAAGCGGGTCCAGTTAGGGGGTGACGCTACAATCGGCCGAGGTATTGTAAGTGTGAGGTTCCTCGGTGAAGGGGAAAATAAGTGATGCCATAGGAGGGTTAAAGCAATGAATAATACCGTAAGTCTTCAACAAACCAAGGAGCAACAGCGTGCTAAGTGCGCATGGGACGACATTGGCGAAGTAAATAAAAATAATATGGGCGACGAAATAAAGAGGAAGTATAGGTCCATTGTACTTAAAAGCCCCATTCTGATTTTGACGAATGGATTGGGTCAAACAGCAGCCTTCTTCGCTTCGAAGAGCCAGCCAAAAGAGGCGAAAAGCCCATCATCGGATAATATAGCCCACAGCTTGCTTCTTAAACACCTCTGGAATTGGCTCGAGAAAGTAAAGATATGTAAAGCTACTCAAACCCAAGAGAATCAGAAGTTGGTATTCTGGATTACACAAGCCACAACTGACCAATATCGCCTGGCGACGACAGAGACTTTAAGATATCTGCAGTGGCTACGACGTTTCGCCGAAGCTGTCTTGCCAGAACCTTAAGAAGAGTAGGAGTGGATTATGCCGAGAGACAAGAGAATTATGGAAAAAGAAGAATCTAAAGGCTTACCTCCTCCTAAGTTCCCTTTACCTCAAGATAGCCAGTGGTTTGCCGCATTGATTTACCAACAGGCAGAGAACATTGGTCTTCTGTTCAATAAATTCCTGTGGATATGGGATGACAAATGGAGTTTGGAAGCTTCGTTCGAAGAAGGCAAGCGAAAACGAAGTAGGAAAGGTTGGTTTCTTGAGCAGGTTAAAAGTACCGCCTCTGGTATTCCCAGGCAAGCTTATAGTGCTCTCATCAACAGGCAAGTAAAGTTGGCAGATTCTTTGCGCGATCATGGTTACCAGACCGTTATCTTCGGAAAGCGGGCAGAGGCACGAATCCTCTCAGGGCTTGGTGGATCTCACCCAATGGAGGTGGGGTTTGCCTTTCATCCCCTTTACGGGTTTCCCTACTTACCTGGAAGTGGACTCAAGGGGGTTGCCCGGTCATGGGCTGAGCTAACAGGGCAAGACCGGAATAATATCAAACTGGTCTTTGGATAGGAAACCAAAGATGAACGCCGAGCCGAAGAGCACCAACAAGGGGATGTAATATTCTTAGATGCTTATGCGGTTGCACCTCCTTGTCTTGAAGTAGATATTCTGAATCCCCATTTTCCTGAATATTATCGTAATCCGAGCAGTAATCCACCTGCTGAGTGGCAGAGTCCGAATCCTGTAAATTTTTTGGCCATCGGTATTGGGAAGGAAGAGAAAGATAGGCCGATTTTCCAGTTTGTTCTCGCCGCTCTTTCAAGTATGGCCTTGAATCTCGCCCAGGAATGGCTTGAACGAGGGCTTGAAGAGCTTGGATTTGGTGGAAAAACCGCAAGCGGGTATGGATATTTTTGCAAGGGACGATTTACGTGTGAAGAAATGGACAAAATCCGAGAGGAATTCCGCGAAAAAGACACCCCAAAGCCCTCGATGCCCCAGCGATTGGCGAAGAAGAAAGCTGGACTAAAGCCTAAAACAGTAGTAACGGTGGGAACCACCTCACCTGAGACTACCCTGCTTAAAACCCAAAGAACCGAGCCCAAGTCAACTATCCGACAAGGGGACAGGCTTGAAGCGCAAGTGATCGCGAATGATGGAAAAAGAGTCACAGTTCAACTGCTCGGAGAATTCAAGCAAGAAGTCACATTCGAACACCCATACTATCCGCATTATACCGGTAAAAAAGTCAAGGTTAAGGTGATTTCAGTGAGCTCTGAAGGTAAGGTAACCAAGGTAATTCCAATTTAAAGCATTGAAGGTCCGGTGAGGAATATACGTCTTGCTTAGGGTTAGGCTTGCAATATTTCAATTTTCTAAGGACTAACTGATTGGGTATGCGATAATGGCAGTTTTGGGAATGGCATTCAGGGAAGAGATTGTCTGAGGAAGTTCTATCAACAGAACAAGATAATCATTCTAATATGGTTACTAAATCATAGTAAATAAATGCGAGTAACTTGGAGCCTCTGTGGAAAACATGCTGTTTTCAAGGGTATTTCCTTTGGCAAGTACTTTTTAAGACCGCTAAGGAGATACAAAAATGCTTAAAAAAATGATGATTTTGACTGTTGGGACAGGGACAAGACCGGATGTTGATATTGTCAAACCGTTGTTAAAATCAATTAGAGATTCTGCCCCCAAATTTATAGGATTTGTTGCAACTTCAGAAAGTGAGAAATTTACAAGAGAGATTATACGAGAACTAAATTTACCTCCTGAAAATTACGATATCTTAATCCTTCCAGATTCTGAAAACCTCGAGAGTATCTACTCAAATATTAATCATTGGATGAGGAATCTTATGCAAAGCCATAACTATTCGCCTCAAGAGATAACAATCGACTTTACAAGTGGAACAAAGGCCATGACCTGTGGGGTAGTTCTTGCCGGTGTTGCTTGGGGTTGTGCCAATCTAAAATATATTTCGGGGAAACGAAGAAATGGTGTGGTCCAAAATGGAACTGAGAGATTTATCACTGTGCAACCCAATACAATCCTCGCTCATAAACAGATTGAAATTGGTAAAAATTTGTTAAACGAGTTTCGTTTTGAATCGGCAATGTCTGTATTTAATGACGTAAATAGAGCGCTTTTGGAGGATTGGGAGATTAGGCTTCTGGATGGGTATATAAATATTGCATATGCCTACGATTGTTGGGATCGGTTTATGCAAAATCGTGTTGATGGATACTTATCGAAAGTGCCAGATGAGATGAAAGAATTTGACAATTATAGAGTTTCCAAAAATATCCGGCAAAGGCTAATTGACATTTATAAGGCACAAGAAAAAGAGGAAGTTACTGAGGATATGCTTGGGGACCTTTATAATAATGCGCGTCGAAGATTTATTGAAGGGAAGTTTGATGATGCAACAGCAAGATTATATCGTTTAGTTGAGATGGCTGCCCAGATGGTCCTTTGGAAGGATTATCAAATCAAGACAGGGGATGTGCCTGAGGACAAGATACAATTTCATTTAAAAAGAAGTTTTGAAGAGAATAGAGATCCTACAGATGGCCGAATTAAAATTGGGTTAAAGAAAAGTTATGAACTCCTTAAAGAACTAAAAAACCCTTTAGGCGATAAATACTTTCAGAATAAAAAGATCAAAGGGCTTTTGAAACAAAGGAACGACTCCTTTCTCGCCCATGGGACCAAGCCCATTTCAAAAGAGGCGTGCCAAAGTTTGTTTGATGAAACCAGAGACTTAGTAAAAAGTTTTATTCCTAAATTTGATCGAATCATTGAAGAACTCCGTTTCCCTTGGCAGAGCATAAAAGAGAAATAATGGAGATAAGTTTTCTATCATATGAAATTTTATGATTCGGTTTTAACCCTGCAATCCAAAATCAAATCTGATCCTTATAACCCTGTCCATCATATTGCTCTGGCGAAGGCTTATTTGGAGCAGGGGGACGAGGAACGGGCTCGGAAAGTTGTAGCCATAAAAAGGAGACTTCCCACCAAAGATTCTTTTGTCCATTTTGAATGGGGGATGCTCTGTGAAGAGTTAGGAATGGCTAGTCAGGCGAGAGAATCCTATGAACAAGCGATATCTCTTGAACCTGCAAACCCGGAATACCATTTCAGAATTACAAGACTCTTTTATGAGAAAGGCGCCTGGGAAAGGGCAATTCGTCACCTTCAGAAGACGGTTGCGCTCTCTTCACAGAATGATAAGGCAAGGCAGATGCTTGCATCTATCTATACTGAGATGGGGCTTCATGGTTCTGCCGATGTGGTTGAAAAAAAGAAGCCAAAGGTTGAATCTCAACTCCAGACCATCCCCTTTCAGTTAACTCAAGAAGATGTTGATCTCATTTTAGATCTCTTCAGGGGAAGGGAGTTAGGATATGCCGAATATCACCTTGTCGAAACAGGCAATAAGGGCTATGTCTACTTTAATAAGGTTCTTGGGATGAGGGAGATTTCAGATCACCTGAGGGGAGAAAGAACAATAGGGGTCTATCTTTTGAGAGGGGACAGGACATTAAGGTGTTGCGGAGTTGAGATCAAGATTCCATGGAGGAAGTTAGTTTCCAGTTTTAAAGATAAAGGAGCCCTTGCTATCCTTGAAGATAAGGTTCATGCCTATGCCATGGAGATTAAAGCAAAAGCAAAGGAACTAGGATTTCCAGCCTATTGTGAAGATTCAGGAGACAGGGGTAGAAGGGTATGGTTCTTCTTTGAAGACTTTATCCCTTATGAGATGGCCGAGCGTTTTTTGAGTGATCTTCTTGGAAGGATTTATCCTATTGGAATGGGGCTTTCAGTTGAGTTCATGCTTGGATTTAAACCATCAGGCATTGGAAAAGCAGATGAACCGGTGATGCTTCCTCTTGGCGTGAATCGGGCATCAGGAAAACGGTCATTTTTTATTGATGAAGAAGGAAGACCCTACGATGACCAGATCCTTTTATTCAAAAAAATTCGAAGAATTTCAAGAAATGACATCCAGAGACTTTTTAAAGGCTTTGAACGAGAGAACCGTGGGATTGGAGTTTTCTCATCAAATCTTTTCGCAAAAATTCAAAAACAATGCCCTATTATCGAGGCAATAGTTTTAAAGGCAAAATCAGGAAGGATTCTTAGAGTAGAAGAAAAACTCATTCTTTACTTTACAATTGGTTTTTTACCAGATGCTATCCAACTACTTCACGAAATAATGGAGCCCTGTCCGGATTATCGACCCAAAAAGATCGAGAGGATGGTTTCGCGTCTTGGAAAAAATCCGATCAGTTGCCCGAAAATCAGACATTTGGTTCCGGAGTTGACATCCTATCTCTCCTGCAAATGTTCATTTCATCTTGAAAAGGGGTTATATCCAACACCTCTTTTACATATTGATCCTGCATTGGTCAGACCCCATCCTCAGGAAATAGCCTATTCTTCACTTGAGGAGATTGAATTACGATATGCAATGGTGGTCCGAAAAATTGAACAACTGACGCAAGAGAGAATAAAACTTGAAGCCGTTCTAAAGGAACTTGGTTCCTGTAAGGTATTCACGTAAAAGAGGAAAAGCATGAGCATTCTCTATTTGGTAGAGCAAAATTCTACGCTTTCAAAAGAAGGGGGGCGTCTTCTGGTTAAGAAAGAAGGGGTAGAATCCCAGTCTGTTCATCTATTTAAACTGGATCAGGTGGTCATCTTTGGAAATATTTTCTTAACCCCTTCAGTGATACGTTACCTTCTCATAAATGGAATTGACACCGCCTTTATGACCAGAAGGGGAAAGTATTTAGGTCGGCTCCAGAGTGCCCTGGGGAAGAATATTTTACTTCGAAGAGAGCAGTTCAGAAAGATGGAGGATCCAGATTTCTGCCTGAAGACTGCCAAATACATCGTTAAAGGGAAATTAGCAAATTTACGGGCAGTATTGATGAGGCTGAATCGAACCCGTGAAAATATTGAACTTGATAACCAGATCCTTTCTTTGCGAAACCTGATAGAGAAAGTAGAAGAGAGCGATAATATGGATTCCTTACGGGGCTATGAAGGAAGGGGAACAGCCATCTATTTTGAAGGATTTTCAAAGGGGTTTCTTACTGAGGATTTTGAATTTTCGGGAAGGGTGAGAAGACCTCCCACTGATCCGATCAATGCGTTACTCAGTTTAGGATATACACTTCTTCTCAATCAGGTAATCGCTTCGGTCAGTCTTGTAGGATTTGATCCTTATTTTGGAACTCTTCATTCTGTGGATTATGGTCGCCCCTCACTGGCTCTCGATTTAATGGAGGAATGGAGACCAACCCTTGTCGATACATTGGTGCTTAGCATCTTAAATCTAAAGGTTCTCCTCCCAATAGATTTTGAAGAAAGACCCTGGATCCATCAAGAGTTGGATGATAAAGAAGAGGACTCAGATGGAAAAATTGAAAAGGTTTCCCATGATTCAAAGGTGAGGAAAAATTGTGTAGTTTTGACTGAAAGCGGTTTCAGGAAATTTATTACTCAATATGAGAGGAAGATGTCCCAGAGGGTTCAGCATCATCTTACAGGCGATCATATGACCTATAGGGATTGTATCAGGGAACAGGTTCGCCATTTTGCTCGATATCTGAAGGGGGAAGAGCCTGAGTATAAACCGATGCCATTGAGATAAAGAGAGGGTTGGTAGACGAAGGAAAAGAGACGAGAAAAGATGGACGAATGGGGAGGGAATAAGGAATAAATGCTTGTAATGATTTCATACGATGTGGTGGATGATAAGAAGCGTCTCAAACTGATGAAGTTTTTAAAAGATTATGGGGAGCGAGTTCAAAAAAGCGTTTTTGAATGTAATCTTTCTCCCGAACTCTATAAGGTTGTAAAATCCGAAGTGGAAGAAATTATTAATGATAGGAAGGACAGGGTAAGATATTATAAAATCTGCAAGGGTTGTGTGGAGAAAATTGAAATCTCTGGATGGGGAGAGGTTACAGAGGATGAGGAATTTTTAGTAATCTGATTAGGTGTTAGGGGTTAATCATTGAAGGATGATATTTTACATATTGTTGCCAGTTACGATATTAGTGACCCGAGACGTCTCGCAAAAGTGGCAAAAACAATGAAAGGCTATGGGGAGAGAGTCCTATACAGTGTATTTGAGTGTAATCTGACAAGAAGTAAATTTAATGAGATGAAAATCCAAGTGGAAGAGATCATTGAGCCGATTGAGGATAGTGTAAGATATTACATCCTTTGTGATAAGTGTATTGAGGAAGTCGAGCATTCAGGAAAAGGTGAACCATTTCAAGAAGATGAAGAGTTTATGGTGCTTTGAATGAGGAATTTTGCGCAGACCCTGAATTTTAAATATAATTTTTTATCTTATTGAAATCAAAATGGAATTTTAATAGGAAGTTAGGGGTATGCGGAAGATTGAATTTTTAAATAATTTCGGTAAATTAGGGAAATATTTTCAACCTCAATTTTTTAACTTCAATTTGATCGAAAAGAGATTTATTGGGGGTCTGCGAAGAGGATTTAAATTCCCTAAAAATTACCATAAAGAAAAGGAGGCGCATTTGGAAGGATTGACCTGATGAAAAAGGGATTGCGACAAACGGTGGTGGAGTAGGGTTTAAAAAAATCTATCTCAGCTTTGGAAGGATTGACCTGATGAAAAAGGGATTGCGACCTCGAACTCTCTTTTCAGATCTCTGATCTCTTCTTTAAGTTTGTAAGGATTGACCTGATGAAAAAGGGATTGCCTTTAAGCGGGGAGTTTAGAGTATTGAGTTTGGAGGGTAATGTATAGGAGTTCTAAGATTTAAAGATAAGGGGTGGATAAGGTGTTTCCATTTGAAAAGTTGGAGGTATGGAGGAGGGCTATTAAGTTTAATGATGAGATTCTTTCTTTAGCGGATTCAATAGGGAGAAGGGATCAATATTCATTGGGGGAGCAGATAAGGAAGGCTTCTATTTCTGTAACTAATAATATAGCGGAGGGTGGGGGTAGGAGTGGTAGGAGGGAGAAGGCTTATTTTTATAATTTGGCGAAGGGTTCAGTTTATGAGGTTGTGAATTTATTGGAAATTTGTGTGAGGAGGAGGTATCTTAGTGAGGAGAGACGTCAGAGGTTATACAGTGAGGCTGAAGAGCTGGCAAAGATGCTCAGTGGGTTGATAAGTTCTTTAGATTAACTTTACTTTTCCTCCGAACTCAATACTCAATACTCAAAACTAAAATTGACCTGATGAAAAAGGGATTGCCTTTAAGCGGGGAGTTTAGAGTATTAGACGAATGGGGTCAAATCTTTATCCTTGACTTTATTCTCCTCTTTTATTAAAAACTTTTTTGATGGCGAGAATCCTTCGAATTCAATATGAGCATGCCTACTATCATGTGACCTGTCATGGGAATGGTGGGCAAGAAATCTTCTCAGGTGATGCCGATCGATCTACCTTTCTTGATCTTTTAGGGCGCTTCAGCGATATTTATCAGACCGAAATCTTAGCCTATGTCTTGATGTCAAACCACTTCCATCTCTTGGTTAAAACCCCCTTAGGGAACCTTCAGGAATTCATGCGGAATTTTAATATCTCGTATATGTCTTATTACAATTGGAAGCATGAGATGCGGGGCCATCTTTATCAGGGGCGTTACAAATCGTTGTTAGTGGATACGAATAATTATCTTCAGGAGGTTTCTTGGTACATACATCTATTAATAAGAGGATTGGAGAGAAGTATATTGAGTCAAGGACCAGGTCAAGGGAGCTTCCGGCGGTGAAGAGGATACTGTCACAGGTGGAGCCGGAGAGGATTATGGGTATAGTTTGTGGCACATTCGGTGAGTGTGATGAGGAAGAGGGTATTGGAGTTGAGACAGAAGGATCGACATTTATCAGCAAGGATCGAAAGGGTGAGGGGAGTGTTGCAGAAAACTCAAGAATAAAGATCTGACCCCATTTCTGAGTGCTCTTTCTCGGTAATGATTTAATCCCCCTTATATTAGGTGTCTCTTACCGACCAGTGGCCATCAATCTCCTGCCCCTCTCACTGGCCTTATGGATTCAGGTCTTGAATAATGTCGGAATTCTCCTTACAATTGTTTTTGACCACCCAAAAACAGCAGTTTGGGCATCGGTGATTCGGCTGATCTCAATCTGGGCCCTGGGTTCAATCCTCATCCCAAAATTAGGAAGCTTAGGTGGTTGTTTATCTCTTCTCTTAGGGGCTGTGGTCTATTCCATTTATATCACATGGAGGATGCAAAAAATATTGACTTACCCATTAAGAAAATGGATTGGAACCATGGCCTTGGGATTACCTTTTCTCCCGTTGGTATGGCTTCGATCTTCTTGGTCTATACATTTAATCCTTTATTGTCTTTTTATAATAGGATATTGTGCACTGTTAGTTCTTTTAAAATTGGTTAAAAGATCTGAAGTGGTGGAGATATGGGGTGCCTTCCGATCAAAAAGTTGAATTCCCTCATGCAATTAAACCTCAGGCTATTCCATGGCCCATTCTGTGTTCACAGGGGTTATTCAATCGGCTCGGCACTTAGGATGGAACCTCTTCCATTGTAAAGCTACGATCGAAGGTTTTGGGAATGTGGGGAGACCTCTTGCTGTTCTTTTGGACAAGGTAGGTATTCCAGTTGTTGCCATCTCCACCTCCCGTGGATGTCTCTATCACCCAAGAGGGCTAAAGGTGGACCATCTTGTCCAATTGGGTCATAAGGTTGGAAGTCAGGTTGTGGAATTTTATCGAGTGGCAGAATTCATGAAGCGGGAAGCCCTTTTCGAACTCCCTATCGATATTCTCTATCCCTGCGCCCGATGGAATAGTATCCAGGTAGAAAATGAATCCTGTATTCAGGCTAAAATTATCAGCCCTGGAGCCAATAACCCGATCACCCCAGAGGCAGAACAAATCTTATTTAAACGTGGAGTTTTATGTCTCCCAGATTTTGTGTCTAATTGCGGTGGAGTCTTAGGTGGGACAATGGAATTTGCCTCAGTCAGGAGGGATCAAATTATGACTTTTATTGGCCATCACATTGGTGAAATCATTTCATGGTTATTAAAAGAAGCAAAAACCCAAAATGTTTTACCACGCATTGGGGCGAGTCAATTGGCACAAAAACGATTTGAACAGATTCAACAGAGGACCGAGCACCCACCTCTGCTTGGTTGGTTATTCAACATGGAGCTGGAACTCTACCGCCGTGGTTAGGTTCCAAGGTCTTTGGTAGGAATCCTTTCACTGCCATACTTTAAAAGGCTTAACCGTGGAGTCATGGGGACCTGAGGTGAGTTGTTTGATCTTCTCCCTGGCGATTTCAATTTGGAGGACTTGATGAGGTCCTGCATATTCTATGAAATCTTTATGAGCCTTCACGGCATCCCACGGACGGCCAACCATTTCACACACTAGAGCTTTATTAAAGTGGGCAATAGCATATTGAGGATCAATTTCAATAGCTCTCTCAAAATTTAAAAGAGCCTGATCAAACTGGTGTTTCATTGAATAGATCGATCCCCGATTGGTATAGGCCTCCACATAATTCTCGTTGATCTCAATTGCTTTACTGTACTCTGTGATAGCCTGATCCCACAGATCCTTTTTAGCATAGGCATTCCCTCGATTATAATAGGCCTCTGCGTAGTTTGGCTTAAATTCAATCGCCTTGGTATAATCCGAAATGGCTTGATCCAATTGACCTATCTTTCTATGGGCATTCTCCCGATTGAAGTAGGCCTCTGCAAATTGACCAAACTCAATAAGACGGGTCTTCTCAGGGTGAAGCCTAAGCCCAAACCTCCCAAACCGATCACCCAATTCGACCAAGAATCGTTCCGCTTCCTGACGATGCTGAAACCCCACAATGAAGTCGTTCCCGTAGCGCACAACTACCACATCTCCACACGCCTGCTCCCTCCTCCACTGCTGGACCCAGAGGTCAAATGTTGGCAATAATCGAAAGGGAGCCAAAAGTAATAAGGATGGTTCCCTGTAGATAGGGTTAAGGATACAGTAATCCGTGGAGAGCAACTGTTATGCGAAGCAAGTTGCTACATGAGAGTGTAATCAACCTTTCCGATCTTTTTTTAAATTCTTCTATTTCTTACGTCGATAAGATCTCCCTTCAAATGTAATGAATCTTCCATTCATGCTGAGGCGGTCAAGGATAGCGGTGGCGGTCACAGCGTCAAAGATCTTCCCCCAATCAGAAGGCACGAGATTCGTAGTGACGAGGGTGGTGGCCACTTCGGTTCGTTTAGAGACGATTTGAAAGATGGCATCCGCTTCCTCTTTGGAAGGTAAGACGTAGCCCAGTTCGTCGAGGCAAAGGACGGGAACTTTGGCATAGAAATCGATCAGGCTATAGAGGTTTTTGGCTTTGGCGAGTTTGGCGGTCAGATCGAAGAGGGGGATGAAGATTGTCTGGTGGCCTTTGAGAATCGCATCATGGCAGATGGAGGTCGCAATATGGGTTTTACCGACTCCTGCGGGGCCAATGAGGACCAGGTGGCAGGGTTTCTTCAGCCAGTCGGTCGAAAGAAACTCCATGATCTTATCTCGGGGGATTTTGGGATTAAAGGTCCAGTCGAAGTCACTGAGGAGCTTGACTTTTTTGATTCCGGAGGCTCGCATCAGATATTGGATTCTCTTTTTTTCCCGGAGCTGATATTGTTCGGCCAGGAATCGTTCTAAGACCGCTAATTCCTCTTTGGAGAGGGAGGTAGGGTCTCCCAGCAGCTTAAAGGACTTCCAGAGTTCAGAGAAGTTCCTCATAGTCTTTGAGATTCCTCCTTTCGTAGTCAATGTCTAAGAGTTTGCTTTCCTGAGGAAAGACGGGGTTTGAGGGGGGTTGAGGTTGGGGTAGCTGAAGGAGGCTCTGAACATATCGGATTTTGAAGGTACCGATGCGATTAGCCTCCCGGACGGCAGAAATGAGCATCGCTTTAGAGACGTGCTTGAGAAGCTTGAAGAACTCATAGGCAATCTCCATTGGCTTCTGACCTTCCTGCTCTGCCTCTTGGAGGAAGAGGTGTAGAGCTGGATCCATCTGATCTATCAACTGGTAGATCCTCCGAGATTTAAACTGGGGGGTCATGCGCAGAAGCCTCTCCCGATGGGTAGGATCTTCGATCCTTTCTTTTCGACCAAAGCTTCTTCGATGAAAAGCGATCCGATTCCCTTTGACCATCACTTCGAGATGGTCTGGATAGGCGAAGACCTCACAAGTTCTTTCAGCATAGGAGGAAGGGACGGAATAGCGATTGGTCTCAAACTCGATAAAACCGGTTTTACTGACGGTGGCCAGGGCGACCCGATAAGGGCGATAGGGAATCGCTGGAAGGGTTTTGAGCTTTTCTTCCTTTAATACCTCGATGGGAGCCTTTTGGGTGGAACGATGGATTCTCTGATTCTTCTCGATTCGCCAAAGACTGACTTTGCGGTTTAGCTCCTTGAAGTCCTGGAAGGTATGGACACGGAGGAAATCTCTGAGATCCCGCAGCACCCTCTCAATTCTCCCCTTCTCATTGGCCCGGTAAGGGTTGCACAAATGAATGGAAAAACCACTCCCCAGGGCAGACGCACCTCCATCCAATCGATTTGAGCGACCTCTCCGGGAAGAAAGGTCAGCTCATGGTAAGCCTGCCTCTTCTTCTGGCGGTACTTCTGCGTATAGAGAGAAACCGTGCAATAACTTTCCTTAAACTCATAAGCCTTGAGCCGTTCGTAGACCTGAGAGGCCTTCAAGAAAGGATACTCCTGGTACCACTGGTCAATCAGTCGCTCATAGGGTTTCAGGATGGATTCTCGCAAGGGCCTGCTCATCTTCTCATTCCGAATGATTCGGGAAACCCTCTTTTTCGAGACGCCAAGCTTTTTGGCAATCTGCCTCATACTCAATCGCTCCACCTCGTAGAGATGTCTGACTTGACCACAAAAGATTGGATCCATGCCACTCCTCCTTTCTGGATGTTGATAGAAACTCTCTTCATGGGAACATCTGTTTGATCTTTTTTAAATAGAATTGAGCGATCTCTTCCTCTTTTTGGGACCTCTCTTGTCTGGAGAGAAGCATCACGGGCTGAGGAGGTAAGGAGAGGACCTGATAGAGCGGAGGTTGATAAGCCACCAGAGACCTCAGGGCCAATCCTTCTCTGGCCTGCCCCAGGGCCGAAAGATCGATCTTCAGAAGGCTGGCGATTCGGTCATCGTGATAAAAGCTCAGCCCGTTTCGATCAGAAACAGCGACTAGAAAAAGATAGAGAAGGATCTCCAGGGTGGAAAGATCTCGCAAGAACCCCCCAGTGATAAAGCGATGATCGATCCAGCCAAAGGAACCCTCAATCTTTCTTACCCGTTCTGGAAGGAGAACTGTTTTGATTTGCATGGCTATCCTCCTCTGGTTTGGATGATTTTATTCTGCTCCAGAGGAATCGATTTGGCTATTTGAATTTGTATATCAAGACAGGGAAAAGAACTTAAAAGAAACGTCATTTCAAGGGGTTGGGCCATTTTCGTGTCTTGTATATCAAGAGGGACTTTTTTCCTTTGGTCCCTCTTCTTCTGGGCCTCCCGATTCTTTTGAACGTACTCAGGATGATTGGCCCGGTACTGCTTCAGGTAGCCTGGATGTTGATCAAGCCACTGTTTGACCCGAGGGTAGTCGTTGCGCCAAGGGTCAGGATTCTCCCGTCTCCATCGAGCGTTGTTTTCTTCCTTCAGATCTTTTTTACAAGAAGGTTTCTTACAGACTCTCTGATTTTTACCCCCGCCCCTTGGGGCTGGAATAAAAAGGCTGTGGCAATAGGGACACTTCTTTCTTATCATCTTCGATTCCTTTGAGGTTGTAATAAAAAATCTTACAATCCTAAGGAATCAAAAGGAAAAACCTATTTCTGTGTCTCTCTCGGAATCACAGGAATTATTAGGTGGGAATCGATGAATGAAGGTTCTTCCATTATTATTTCTGGAACCATTTTCATTCTTGCTTACAAGCTATCCAGATGTCTGAGGTTCCCCTTTCTCGAATCATTCAAAATCTCAGTTTTCGATATACCCGATGGGTCAACTGACGTCTTGGCCGATCAGGACATCTCTTCCAGGGACGGTATAAAGCCATTTTGGTGGATGAGGATATTTACTTAAAGGAGTTAACCCGTTACATTCATTTAAATCCAGTAAGAGTTGGGATCGTTAAGGATCCAAAGGGTTACCCTTGGAGTGGCCATCATCGAGCCTATTTGGGTTTAGAGACGATTCCATGGCTTACAACGGAGTGGATCTTATCGCAATTCTCAAAGCAACTATCCAATGCTCGGAGGGCTTACGAGGGATTTTTTTTAGAGGGGAAGGGAATCGGACACCAAGAGCACTACTCTGGTGAAGGTGAAACGGATAGTCGTTTTCTTTGGGATGACAATTTTATTAGTCGAGTTTTAAAACAGACGGAGGTGATCCCAAAGGCAAAAAAGAGTTTGGATGAGGTTTTAAGAGAGATTTGCAGATATTATGGTATCAGTAAAGAGGAATTGGTTTCTTCTGGAAAGGATCGGAGGATATCTGAGGCGCGTGCAATGGCTGCTTGGTTGGTATTAGAGTTAAAGATTTGTTCTCTGGGAGAATTGGGGAAAGCAACGGGCCGTGATATAACCACCTTAAGCTCAGCAGGAAGGCGTTTAAGAATAAGGAGTAAACGCGATCAGAAGTTAGCTCTGAAAATGAGGGAGTTGCTACGTACCATCTCTTAAATTAAGAATTGCAATATTGCAAGCCTGACCCCATTTCTGCAGCATAGAAGAAAAAACGATATGGCCCGACTCTCAAGATCGTTGGCATATGTATTTTAGCCTAAATGACATATTTTCTCGACCTAACGGCACCGAGCTCAGCCGCTGCGACCGAGGCAAGCGAAGCTGCCGAGGGAGCAGTCGGCTGGAGCGAGATGTTGGGCGGCGCCGCGGACTGCTGCAAACCGCCATGACCTACCGACCTGCCCATCACCCGCAGGCCAACGGCGCACGATGCGCCACATTTATAGCTATTATAGCACCACTGCATGCCCGGTGACCTTCCCCTTAGCCATTGGCGGCTACTTGAAATTCTGCTCGATAAAGCGCTTGAACGCATCGCCTGTGGGCCGCAAGCTGCCATCCAGGTTGACCAGTCCCTGCGCCTTGGGACCATCCAGGCCAAACCACACGGCAATGGGCGGGCCCAACTCCA
>FWPU01000309.1_pt1 | contig 44969 bp, 42 predicted proteins | sample 2228361 | NCBI WGS metagenome assembly FWPU01 (sample SAMEA103939777, study PRJEB20133) | metagenome
CGCAAGCCGTGTATCCCCACCTTTTTGTTGATTTTGGCTTTCTTCATCGCATTTTTAAACACCTGTTGCACACTCCTTATGCTATACTGCTCTCCATACATTCCCTCAAAAAGATATTTTTCCGGCCGGTACTGCAAATAATAGGCCCGCAACTGCTCCAAAATGCTTTGGGGTAAAATCACATAACGGTCTTTTTTGCCTTTGGCTCGTTCTATAAATACCTGCATATTGTTGCTATCAATATCACTTATCTTCAGATTCACAATTTCACTAACACGCAAACCCATTCCATAGCAAAGTTTGAGCATCGTGTTATGTTTGAGATTTGTAGTAACCTCAAAAAGTTTCCGGATGTCTTTTGGCGATAGAACTTTCGGAAGCGTTGAGGGTTTCTTCGGACGGGGTATTTCAAAAAAAATATCTTCCCGTTTTAACACCTGCTCGAAATAAAACTTAACCGCATTGATACGGCTTTGCAGGGTGTTTTCAGAAAGTTTAAGCGTGTTGATGCAATACAAAAAATAGCTCCTGAGCTCAGCCGAAGTCAATCCGTTTACACGCTTATCTTTTAGCATCATAAGCAATGCAGCAAATTCGTTTCGGTAGGTTTTTATAGTACTTTTACTATAACCTTTTAGCTGCAGCGTTTCTATAAATTTTTCAAAAGCAGGGCGGTTTACCTCCTTTATTTTGAAGTAGCACCTGAGATTTTCCGGCTCTTTTTGTGCCTCCAATCCAAATTTATTTCGGTAGGCTGGTGTGTCGCGAACGTACCATGCCTTTCTGGTATAGCTCCACCGGGCACCTGCCAGGCGCTTTACCCAGGCAATGGTCTCTTTGTTCTCATCAAAATGAAGAAAAATAACCGGCTTGTCCCGGTGGATGGCTGTTTCAAAACGAATGTTTTCCATTTCCAAAATAATTTCAATTACGGCATCGCGGTCATAAAGCTAAAATTTAAGTTCAATATACAACTTTGCCACCTGGTTGTTTCCGATCTTTTAAGGCCAAGCCGTTCCTGGAATGTACGATAAAACCGGTACCTGATTCCGGTAAATGTGCAGTGCAGGAGTGTCTTCAGTTCATTTACCCAAAAACACCGAAGGCGGATATTTTACCCGCATCAAATATAGGCCCTGAGCATCGGCATTGGGGCCTGCGGCCCGGCGGTTTTTTTGCTTCATGATCTGCTCAAACTCATTTACGGTAATCTTGCCGGTACCTGCCTGCAGCAGGGTTCCCACAATGGCGCGCACCATGCCGCGCAGAAACCGGTTGGCCGTAATGGTAAACACCAGTTTGCTACCCCTTTGCTGCCAAAGGGCCTTTTTTACCGTACACCTGAAGTGGTGCACATCCGTATGCACCTTACTGAAGCTGGTAAAGTCGTGTTCGCCCACCAGCGCGGCTGCTGCCCGGTTCATGGCGTTTACATCCAGTGGCCTGTAAAAGTGCAGGGCCAAACCCAAAAGCAGGGGATCTTTTTCGGTGGTGATGCGATATTCATAAGTCCGCTCGCGCGCGCTGTATCGGGCATGGGCCGTTGATTTTACCGGGCGTATGCTTCGTATGGCAATATCGCGTGGGAGGAAAGAGTTTAGTTTTTGCCTAAGTACGTCAGGTTGAAAAGGCTTTTCAATGTCGCAATGAAAAAACTGCTGCACACAATGTACGCCCGCATCGGTGCGGCCGCTGGCGGTAATTTTAATAGGTGTGCCAAGCAATTTACCCAGTGCATCTTCCACCACATCCTGAATGCCCAACGCATTCTTCTGACTTTGCCAGCCGGCATAGGCGGTTCCGCGGTAGGTTATTTCAAAAAAATAACGCGGCATAATGTGCTTAGCAGGTTGTGTTTTCATACACGATTGCAGCTCCCTGCCCTACACCTATACACATGGTGGCAACGCCATATTTTACTTTTCTTCGTTTCATTTCGTGCAAAAGGGTGGCGGTTATGCGTGCACCGCTGCAGCCCAGCGGGTGTCCCAGCGCAATAGCGCCCCCGTTAACGTTTACCACTTCGGGGTTCAGATCCAACTCCTGCATGCAGGCCAGTACCTGGGCGGCAAAGGCTTCATTCAGTTCAATGAGGCCTACATCAGCCAGCGTTATGCCTGCACGCTGCAGGGCTTTGCGTACGGCCGGCACCGGCCCAATGCCCATACAGGCCGGCTCCACACCAGCTACAGCCATGGCCATTATACGCGCCAGTGGTGGCTGGTTGTTTTCCCTGAGCCAGTCTTCGCTAACCACCAGGGCGCAGGCGGCCCCATCGTTAATGCCCGAAGCATTTCCTGCTGTTACGGTTCCCCCTTCACGGAAGGCGGGCTTTAGTGCAGCGAGCTTTTCCATGGAGGTAGGGCGTGGATGCTCGTCCTTTTCAACCCACTGGGTTTCCCCGTTTGCCTCAACGGGTACGGCCACCAGCTCATTTTGAAATTTCCCTGCCACGAATGCCTGCTGGTATTTTTGCTGCGACTGCAGCGCAAAGACATCCTGCTGTTCGCGGCTTATGTGCCAGCGCTCGGCTACGTTCTCTGCTGTTTCGCCCATGGAATAGGGATAATGAATTTTAGCCAGCCTGGGGTTTACAAATCGCCAGCCTATGGTGGTGTCGTACATTTCGGCTTTTCGGGTAAAGGCCTGGTAGGCTTTTGCCAGTACAAACGGTGCACGGCTCATGCTTTCCACCCCTCCGGCTATGTACACGCTTCCTTCATTCAGCATCACCCCCCTTGCGGCATCCATAATGGCCTGGAGGCCTGAAGCGCACAGCCGGTTAACTGTTACCCCCGCTACCTCTACGGGCAGGCCGGCCAGGAGGGCGGCCATACGGGCCACATTGCGGTTATCTTCGCCACTCTGGTTGGCTGCGCCCAGAATTACGTCTTCCACCTGCCGTGCATCAACAGCCGCATTGCGTTCCATGATCTTTTTTATCACAAACGCAGCAAGGTCGTCAGGCCGAACAGCGGCAAGCGCCCCCCCGTACTTCCCGATAGGTGTCCGGATAGCGTCAACGATATAAGCTGCGTGTTTCATTGTTCTTGCGTTGGTTTATGGTTTTGTTACTTTTGCCTACCAAGTTAACCATACCCGCGCATGTGGCAACGACCGCAAACTGTATTTCTGATTATAAACATCATTGCCCTTCTTATTTCGCTCGTCAGGCCCATCTGGGCATTAAATGCCGATGAGGTACTTACTCCTTTTTACTTAAAGCAGGGCGACAGCTACATCTATATGCCTTACGCCCTTACGGCTGCCCTGGCAGTGGCTTCGGTAACCCTGGCCATCAGCATCATCAGGCGGTACCAGAACCGCCTGTTGCAGCTTAAGCTGGGCGCGTTGAATTCGGTAATGCTGGCAGGCTTTATGGTGTGTGCTGTGTGGTTTGCGAACAAACTTATGGAAGGAGGGCGCGGAAAGGTATCGGTATGGTGGGTGGTGCTGGCAGCTGTTGCTGTGCTATCGAACTGGCTGGCCATGAAATTCATTCGAAGAGACGAACGTATTGTGCGGGAGTCGGACCGACTGCGCTAACTGTCAGGCTGTCAGTATTTTCTTTCTGGAATACTCTTTGAGTACCATAGTCCGTTTCCATTAATCGACTGTTCGTATGACAACCCTTCAGGAAAAAGGTACGCTTTCCATCAACACGGAGAATATTTTTCCCATCATCAAAAAATTCCTCTATTCCGACCACGAAATTTTTCTGCGCGAACTGGTTTCGAATGCGGTCGATGCAACCCAGAAACTTAAAAAGCTGGCTTCCATTGGTCAGTACACCGAAGACCTGGGCGACCTGAAAATAGAGGTGAGCTTTGATAAAAAGAAAAAGACCGTTACCGTTTCTGACCACGGCATTGGCATGACAGCCGATGAGGTAAAAAAATACATTAACCAGATTGCTTTTTCGGGGGCAACTGAATTTGTTGAAAAGTTTAAAGATAAGGCCAATGCCAGCGATATTATCGGCAAGTTTGGTCTGGGTTTTTACTCGGCTTTTATGGTGGCCGAAAAGGTAGAGCTCATCACCCGCTCGTATCTTGCAGCTGAAACCGAGGCTGTGCGGTGGTCGTGCGATGGCTCTACCGAATTTGAACTGCACCCCGCAGTAAAAAAGCAACGTGGTACCGATGTAATTCTGCACATTGCAAAAGATGCCGAAGAGTTTCTGGATGAGCACCGCCTGCTGGGCATCCTGGAAAAATACTGCCGGTTTCTGCCAGTAGAAATTAAATTCGGCACCCGCCAGGAAAGTGTTGAAGACGGAACAGATGCAGAAGGCCGCAAGAAGTACAAAACCGTTACCGTTGATCGCATCATCAACAACACCAGGCCGTTGTGGACCCAGTCACCAACCGACCTGAAAGATGAAGACTACCTGAAATTTTACAAAGAGCTTTACCCCTTCAGCGAAGACCCGCTGTTCTGGATACATCTTAATGTAGACTTTCCATTTAACCTAACCGGTATTCTCTACTTCCCGAAAGTAAAAGACTTTGAACTTCACCGAAATAAAATCCAGCTGTACTGCCGCCAGGTATTTATTACCGATGAAGTAAAAGACATCGTGCCCGACTTTTTAATGCTTTTGCATGGCGTAATCGATTCGCCCGACATACCGCTTAATGTATCGCGCAGCTACCTGCAAAGCGACTCGAGCGTAAAGAAAATAAGTCAGCACATTACCAAAAAGGTAGCCGACAAACTGCAGGAGCTTTTCAAAAAAGAACGCGAATCGTTCGAAAAGAAATGGGACGACATCAGCCTGTTTGTAAAATATGGCATGATTACCGATGAAAAATTTTACGATAGGGCCAAAGACTTTGCACTGCTTAAAAATACCGAAGGAAAGTACAGCTGGATGGACGAATATCACAACCGGGTAAAAGAATCGCAGCAGGATAAAGACAAGAACATTGTTTACCTGTACACCACCGATGCCGCCCGCCAGGATAGCTTCATCCAGTCGACTCGTAACAAAGGCTATGACGTGCTCATCATGGATGGCATGCTCGATGCCCACTTTATCAACACCCTGGAATATAAACTCGACAAAGTTCGGTGGAAGCGCGTTGACAGCGACACACCCGAAAAGCTCATCGCCAAAGCCGATCATCCGCAAATGGTGCTGTCGGCCGATGAGCAAAACCAAATAAAATCGATTTTTGAAAAAGCTGCCGACAAAGCCGGGGGCATGCAGGTAACAGTTGAAGCCCTCGCACCCAACGAGCTGCCGGCAGTAATAACTCGTAATGAATTTGCACGAAGAATGAAAGATATGGCCCGCGTGGGCGGTGGTGCTTTTCCCTTAGGCCCGATGCCCGACTCGCTAACCGTGGCCGTTAACGGCAACCATGCGCTCATACAACGCATTCTGAAAGCTGAAAACGAAGACGAAAAAACAAGGCTGGCCCGCCAGGCTATTGACCTGGCCCTGCTTTCGCAACACATGCTAACCGGAACCGACCTAACCGCTTTCATTAAACGAAGTGTGGATTTTATATCCTAACCACCCCTTGCCGGCATATCCAAACATCCCGGGGGCTTTTTTGTATATTTGATATCATACCCCGTTTGAAATGAGCACTTACCTAAAGAAATGGTCTGAAATTTTGTTGCTTTTGTTGCCCGTGGCCTGCAACTCACCGGCTCCCGTTACGACAGCCGAAGCGCACAGACCCCAATTTCACTTTACACCTCCTTCGGGTTGGATGAACGATCCCAACGGTCTGGTTTACCTGAATGGCGAGTACCACCTGTTTTATCAGCACTATCCCGACAGCACCGTTTGGGGGCCCATGCACTGGGGGCACGCCATTAGCCGCGACCTGATTAACTGGCAACATCTGCCCATTGCCCTCTATCCCGATTCTCTGGGATACATTTTTTCCGGAAGTGCCGTGGCCGATACAGCCAATACCTCTGGTCTGAAACAGGGCAGCGCCGCCCCGCTGGTAGCCTTTTTTACCTACGATAAACAAGGCCACGAAACTCAGGCTGCAGCTTACAGCACAGATAACGGACGAACCTGGCAGAAATATGATAAAAACCCGGTTGTGGATAATCCGGGTGAAAAAGACTTTCGCGATCCCAAAGTATTTTATCATCCCGCATCAGGCTACTGGATTATGTGTCTGGCAGTAAAAGATCATATTGAATTTTTCCGCTCTAAAAACCTGATGAAGTGGGAAAAGACCGGTGAATTTGGCCGGGAGTACGGCAGCCACGGTGGCGTATGGGAATGCCCCGACCTGTTTCCGTTAACCAATCCCGAAACCGGCATCACCAAATGGATTCTGCTGGTGAGCATAAACCCGGGTGGGCCCAACGGGGGCTCTTCTACTCAATATTTTACGGGCAGCTTTAACGGCACCACCTTTACATGCGAAGAAGATACGGCACAGGTGCGCTGGCTGGATTACGGACCGGATAACTACGCAGGTGTTACCTGGAACAACGTAACCGATAAACGCAGAATATTTTTAGGATGGATGAGCAACTGGAATTACGGACAGGTTGTGCCCACCGCCACCTGGCGCAGCGCCATGACCATTCCCCGGGAGCTTAACCTGCAACAGGCAGGCAATAACTGGATTGTAGCCTCGCTTCCGGTTAAGGAATTAGAAGCCCTTTGGCAAAACCAACAACCCCTGTCTGCCAGTGAAGAAATGACCTTTAACGGTCTGGCTGATATTGAAGTGGCCTTCGACCTAACCGCAAACCCCGAAGAAGCCGGCATTGTGTTTACCAACAACAGCAACGAACAACTGCGCATAGGTTATGAAAGAGAACATAACCGACTGTATATCGATCGCTCGCGCGCAGGTAAAACTGATTTTTCCGATCGTTTTATTCCGGTAAGCTATGCGCCCCGGATTTCCGACAGCACCCGTCTAACCCTGCGCATAGTGCTGGATGTGGCTTCGGCCGAATTATTTGCCGACAACGGCCTTACCTGCATGACCTCCGTTTTCTTCCCCTCCGCCACTTTTAACCGGTTTAAAATTTATTACCGCGGAAAAACATCGCCATTGGTAAAAGGAAAATGGTATGCGCTTAAGAAAGCCACTTTCAGTAAATAGAAAATACTTTTGCTGCTTTACCGTTAAGAAAAGTACATGAAATGCCCTGTAGTCATAGCGTTGATAGGTGCTGCGTTTACCGCCCTGGCGCAGGTAGAAGAAGCCGACAAGCTTTTTACCATCGATACGCCCGCCAGTCTGGATTTTATACACGAGGAAGAACCTCTGCCCGTATCCAAAAAAAAGAAACCAAAGAAAAATGTGTTCTACGGGGTAAAAACCCGAAAAGGCTTTGTGCGTAAGGGCGTTGGTGAGCGCGTTACCTACGAACTATTTCACTACCTGAAAGTGCCAGAAACCCCCAAAACCCTGGTGCGCGACATTTATTACTACGACTTTGCCCGAAGGGAAATTGTGCGCACCTCACGCTTTGACCCGAAGCGTGGCGTGCTGGTTCATGGGCCCTACCGGAAAATACAACAGGGCGTTCTCATTGAAAGCGGCATATTTTACAAAGGCCTGAAGCACGGGCGGTGGATGCGCTACTCGCGCGACAGTGTACTGCTGGATAAAGAAAAATATTTTATGGGCTGGCCCAAGGAGTCGCTCATCAGCTATTGGGATCCTGCCGAACGAAAAAAACCTAAGGAAATTATCCCCATTGAATACGGCCAGCGCGAAGGCAACTATTATTTGTTTCATGAAAACGGGCGCATTGCCGTTACCGGCGAATACAAGTGGAACGAAAAAATAGGCGATTGGTATGAATACTACCCCAACGGCAACCGCAAAAGGGTAATAGCCTATCCCAAAGAGCCCTTTCAGAAAAACTACCAGCCCTTTATTAAAACCGAATGGAACGAGCGCGGCCAGGAAATTTACCGCAATAACAAGGCAGGGGTTTAATTTTTTCTTTCAAGCCTATTGCTTAATGCGTGTTCCGAAATAATATTTACATTAAACCAAAATCCTAATCCCATGAAGATATTTGCCCACCATTGCACCACAAGAATCATTTCCGCTAAACTAATTACGCTATAATTATAAAAAGATACGTATTGATCCTGAGCGGAATGCTGGCACTTGCCCCCTCTACCGGATTATTTGGTCAAAACCCTGACGCTCCGGTAAAGGAGCTAGATGAACTGGCCGCTATTTATTCGAAGAATTTAAAACCTTATTTATTGCAGTTCGCAAAACTGCAGGTGCCGCCTACTATGGATAGTTGTGAACAACCGCGATATCAGGCAGCCCTTCTTACCATGTACGAAATTAAAGAAGAGTATGTGCTTAAAGAGCTTTGCCGTTTAGCAAAAAGTCAGAAAAGAGAACACTACATAAGTTCCTTTTCCAGAACGTACAGGTTTGAATTTCCGGGATTAGACTATGCGTATTTTAAAAATGTGAAGCAGAGGCTGCGGATTTAATGAAAGAGAAGAATTGACTGATCAATATTAAACGTTATTCAATTTAAATGACCCATGAGGCTGACGGGAAAAACCCTGTAAGGCCAAATGGGCGTATAAAACCAAGGCCATTTAATTTACTGCATCTTCAAAATGGCGGATTTCGCCCGTATTCAGGTTTATCGATACCACATCAAACCGCACATGCCCCTGCCAGTTGTGGGCATATATATAGGCTTCGGCTGCCTGCATCAGTAAATTGGCCTTGCGCATATCCACAAACGATTCGGGATGCCCAAATGCATCGGTGGTGCGGGCCTTTACTTCTACAAAAACCAGCCAATGGCCCCGCCTTACAATCAGGTCGATTTCGGCTTTGCGGTGGCGGTAATTTTGCGCCACCACTTCGTAGCCCTGTTGCTCCAAAAACGAGGCGGCAAGCGCTTCTCCGCGTTTTCCGGCCTGGTGCCTGGTACCCATACTAAACCAATTTTATCCGGGTTTACGATATGTTCTGTTTTGCCCTACCTTTGCAAAGATTTAAGGTTTTTATGTCTGCCACAAAAAAGTATATCGAACAATTTACCCGTCAGCTGGCCGATGCCCTGCGCATGAGCCAGAATGTAGACCTGGTGCGCCCCGGCAGCGACATCCGCAATGTAGTAATTGCCGGCATGGGAGGGTCGGGCATTGGTGCCAACCTGGTCGAGTCGCTAACCTTTGGCCGCATTCCCATTCCCATTACTGTTTGCAAAAGCTACAGCATTCCCCAGTTTGTCAGTCCGCATACGCTGTTTATTGCCTGCTCGTACAGCGGCAATACCGAAGAAACCGTGGCAGCCCTTAACAAAGCCCTGCTTAAGCGGGCTCATGTTATTGCCATCTCCTCGGGGGGCAAACTGCTTGAAATTGCCCGCGAATACAACTTGTACTACATTAAACTGCCTTCCGGATCAGACAGCCCCCGTGCCATGCTGGCTTATAACATAATAGCCTTGTTATCGGTATTGTACCACACTAACCTTATCGGTGCGGCTTTTATTAAAGAAACCGAAAACGCCATCCAGTTTCTGGATCGCGGTGAAAAAGGCATACAAAGCGAAGCCGAACTCATTGCCCGAAAGCTTAAAGGAAAGCTTCCCGTTATTTACTGCGACAGCCGCCTGCACGCCATGGCCCTGCGCTTTCAGCAGCAGCTTAACGAAAACGCCAAGCAGCTGGCCCACGTAAACACCTTTCCGGAAATGAACCACAACGAGCTGGTGGGGTGGCAGTTCCCCGAAGCCATTATGCCCTACCTGCAGGTAGTGTACATGTATTCTGACCACGACCACGAACGTGTGGAAAAACGCATGGAAATTTGCCGCGACATTTTCGAAAAAAAGTCCAATCCCATCATCGACATAGTAGGCGAAGGAGCCTCCCTTCTGGAACAATATTATTATCTTATTCATTTAACCGACTGGGTATCGTACTTCCTGGCAAAGGAAAACGGAATTGACCCCGACCCCGTTGAACCTATTGTTCATCTGAAAGAAGAACTGGATAAAAATAAGTGAGCTTTCCTGCTGCCAACAGAAAAGTTAAGTTTATTGACCTGGGAGTGATAGAATACCGGCAGGCCTGGCACTATCAGGACCGGCTCATGCAGGAAATACTTGCTCAAAAAATAACTAACCGCAATTCAACCAGCCAACCCGCTCAGCAAACCACTAATTACCTTATATTTTGCCAGCATCCGCACGTGTACACCCTGGGGCGCAACGGGCACGAAACCAACCTGCTGGCCGATGCTACACTGCTAAAACGCCTTGGGGCTACTTACGTGCACACCAACCGCGGAGGCGACATTACCTACCACGGACCCGGCCAGCTGGTGGGATATCCGGTACTGGATCTGGAAAACTTTTTTACCGACATTCACCGTTACATGCGCTCACTCGAAGAGGCCGTCATCCTTACCCTGAAGCACTTCGGTTTGGATGCCGGCCGGATTGAAGGCCTTACCGGCGTGTGGATGGACCCGCACCAACCGCACAACGCCCGTAAGATATGCGCCATGGGAGTAAAAACCAGCCGGTGGGTAACCCAACATGGTTTTGCCCTCAATGTAAGTACCGACCTGTCTTACTTTAACTACATTGTACCCTGTGGAATTACTGATAAAGCTGTAACCTCAATGGAAAAAGAACTGGGCCGGAGCGTGCCATTAACCAATGTAGCTCCCGTACTGAAAGCAAAACTGGCCGAAGTGTTTGAGATGGAGTGGATATGATGCGCGACATTGAAATACCCCAGGTAAAGAACGTAACCATAGCGGTGGTCCGCAGACAAAGTCCGGGCCAGGCCGATGAATGGCAGGTGTTCCTCATCAACAACAACAACGTGCCCCTGCAAAATGCCCTGATAGCCAGCAAGGGTTACGGACTTAAAGACGGTAAAGAACAACGTACCTCCATATTGCGCCATTTTTTTGCCGAGGTGCCGGCCAGAGGAACGGTACACATCGAACCCATCGACCCGGCCGTATTCCACCTAAACAACGAATACTGGGTAAGTTACTACATTGGTTCTACCATTTTCGACAAGCGCTTTGTGTTCGTGCCCGACTCCATCTGCGAAGCCAACCTGCGCTATATTGAAGAACTGAATATGGACGGTGTACTGCACAGCTAACAAAGCCACATACCGCCAAAGATTGTTATCTTCAGGCCATGATTGCCGAACTGCGCGACATTCTCTTTCTCGACATCGAAACCGTAGCTTGTGCCAACAACTATTTTTCGCTCGATGAGCGCATTCGCACCCAGTGGCAACGCAAGGCCGCATGGCTTAAACGCGAAGAAAACATGACCGATGAGGAACTCTTTCACCAGCGGGCAGCCATCTATGCCGAATTCGGAAAGGTAGTATGCATTGGCATAGGCCTTTTACGCGAAAACAACAGGGGTGAGCCCGTGCTGCATCTTAAAGCTTACTGCAGTCATAATGAAAAAGACCTTTTAAACGACTTTCGCATCTTGCTGGAAAAAATCGGCCCCGCTACTAAACTATGCGCGCACAACGGCAAGGAGTTCGACTTTCCTTACCTAAGCCGCAGAATGCTGGTAAACGGCATCGCCCTCCCTTCGCTGCTTAACCTTTCAGGAAAAAAGCCATGGGAAATTCCCCACCTCGACACCCTTGAAATGTGGAAATTTGGCGATTACAAACACTACACCCCACTCGACCTGCTGGCGGCCCTCTTTAACATACCCTCCAGCAAAAACGGCATGGACGGCAGCCTGGTAAACACCGTGTATTATACAGAGAATAATCTGGAAAAAATAAAAAAATATTGCTTAAGCGATGTGGCGGTGCTGGCTCAGCTGTATATGTGCCTTAAAAGCATGCCCCTTATTCCGGAAGAAAACATAGTAGAAGTTGCAACCACCCCATGAGCAAAAAACGCAAGTCCGGAAAACCGGCAGGCCCGCCTCAGCAAAACCTGCGCAACCTTATCCTGAACTTTTTGGCTGATAGCAGCAGCCTTGGCCGCCACGGAAGCCGCGCCTACACCGCCAAACAACTGGCAAAAAAGCTGGGCCTTAAAAAACAAACCGAACAGCAACTGTTAAACCAGACCCTGCATGCACTGGCCAAAGAAGAAAAAGTGCGCCAGCTTGAAAACGGAGCCTATACCCTGGCACACACCGAAAAAACCTTAACCGGTGTGGTTGACCACGTAAGTTCCAGGTTTGCCTATGTAAACATCGGTGAGGACACGCCCGATGTATTTGTGCGCACCCAGGATTTAAACACTGCCGTTGATGGCGACACCGTACGCCTGGTGCTGCTGCCGGGACGTCATGGCGAGCACCCTATAGGACAAGTTACCGAAATACTGCGCAGAAACCGCACCCGTTTTGTAGGCAAATTGCAACGCACCAAAAACCTTGGCTTTGTAATACCCGACTACCGCAAAATTCATGAGGATTTTATTGTGTACCCCGACGACCTGAACGGTGCACGCGAAAACGATAAGGTGGTGGTAGAAGTAACCAACTGGGCCCAGCCAGGCGAAAACCCCATTGCCCGCGTAGTAGAAATTCTGGGCCGGGCCGGTGAAAACGAGGCCGAAATACATTCTATCATGGCCGAATTCGGTCTGCCCTTTCGTTTTCCTGAAGTTGTAGAACGCGAAGCCCGAAACATAGACGAAGGCCTAACTCCATCTGAAATAAAAAAGCGAAGAGACTTCAGGCATGCCACCACCTTTACCATCGATCCCGAAGATGCCAAAGACTTCGATGACGCCCTTTCGGTTGAAACGCTGCCCAATGGCAACTATCTCATAGGCGTGCATATTGCCGATGTAACGCATTACGTAAAACCCGGCACCGCCCTCGACCAGGAAGCATACGACCGCGCCACATCGGTGTATCTGGTTGACCGCACCATACCCATGCTTCCGGAACGCCTCTCGAATGAATTGTGCTCCCTTCGCCCGCACGAAGACAAGCTTACCTTCTCAGCTGTATTTGAACTGGACCGTCAGGCCCGTATTGTTAACGAATGGTTTGGCCGCACCATTATTCATTCCAACCACCGTTTTACCTACGAACAAGCCCAGGAAATTCTGGATTCGGGCAAAGGCCTCTTTGCCGATGAACTGAGGCTGCTGAACGACCTGGCCAAAAAGCTGCGTAAGGAGCGCTTTGCCAGGGGCGCAGTAAACTTCGAAACCACCGAAGTGAAATTCAAACTCGATGACAAAGGCCATCCACTGGCCGTAATTCCCAAAATCAGAAAAGACGCCCACAAACTGATTGAAGAATTTATGCTGCTGGCAAACAAAAGGGTGGCCACATTTGTATTCAACCTAGGTAAAAAATCAAAAAACCCCGATGACGCTGCCAAAGGAAAAACTTTTGTGTACCGCGTTCACGATTATCCCGACCCCGAAAAAGTTAAAGATTTTGCCATCTTTGCCCGCCAGTTCGGCCACCGCCTAAATGTAGACGAACGCGCCCTGAGCCGCTCGCTCAACAAGCTTATGGACGAAATTGAAGGCAAGCCCGAGCAAAATGTACTGCAACAACTGGCCGTAAGGGCCATGGCCAAGGCCAAATACACCACCGAACCCAAAGGACACTTCGGCCTGGCGTTTGACCATTATACGCACTTTACCTCGCCCATCCGCCGATATCCCGATGTGCTGGTGCACCGCCTGTTGTTTTATTATCTCAACAATGGCAAATCGGTAAACAAAGCTGAGTATGAGGCCATGTGCGTACACGCCTCCGAACGAGAAAAACGGGCAGCTGATGCAGAAAGGGCATCCATAAAATACAAACAGGTAGAGTACATGAGCCTCATGGAACCTGGCAAGGTGTTCGATGGCCTGATTTCGGGCGTAACCGAATGGGGACTTTATGTAGAGCTTATTGAAACCAAATGCGAAGGCATGATCAGGCTGGCCGACCTGAATGATGATTATTACGAATATGATGAGAAAAACTATTGCGTGGTGGGGCGAAGAACCCGTAAGATCTACACCCTTGGCGACCAGATACGAGTTAAGATAAAGAAAACCGATATTGACCGCAGACTTATAGACCTGTTGCCGGCCAAAACCTGATGCCCGTGAAAACCCCGTTTCCGCAAACCCTTGTAAATTATCAAAACCTTATCGAAGCTTCCATCCGCAAATTGCGGACGGGCAAAGTGCCTGCATCGCTTTACGAACCCATTCATTACATTATGCAGCTTGGGGGCAAGCGCCTGCGCCCCCTGCTGGTTTTGCTTGCCTACTCGCTGTACCGGACCGATGTAAAAAAAGCCGTGCCCTATGCTGTTGCCGTTGAGCTGTTTCACAACTTTACTCTGGTGCACGATGATATTATGGACAAAGCCCCTTTGCGCAGGGGCAAGCCTACGGTTCACGAAAAGTGGAATGTAAGTACAGCCATTCTTTCGGGCGATGTAATGCTGGTAAAGGTGTACAACCTGTTTCTGTCACTGCCTCCCGAAAAAGCCATTCAGGTACTGGAGCGGTTCAACGCCTGTGCCACCCGGGTGTGTGAAGGGCAGCAACTCGACATGGAGTTTGAAAAGCAAACCACCGTTACAGAAAAAGAGTACATTGGCATGATTACCGAAAAAACCGCCGCCCTGCTGGGTTTTTCACTCGAGCTGGGCGCCCGTCTGGCCAATGCCCCTGCTGCCGAATGCCAGGCCCTGAATAAATTTGGTATTGACATGGGCATTGGCTTTCAGCTTATGGACGACCTGCTTGATGCCTATGGCAACCCGGAAAAGTTTGGCAAACAGACAGGTGGCGACATTCTGGCCAATAAAAAAACCTATCTGCTCATTACCAGCCTGCAAAAAGCTTCGGCTGCCCAGCGAAAGGAACTAACCTACTGGCTCAACGCCGCACACTTCGATCCGGAAGAAAAAATAAATGCAGTAAAACGAATATGGGATGAGTTGAATGTGCGCCAGGATACAGAGCTTAAGATACATCAATATTTTAGCCGGGCATTTCGCCAGCTTGGCAGGGTAAAAGGCCGAAAGGCAGGCATGGAGCTGTTAAAGCAATTTACGCAACAGCTTATCAACCGGCAGGTATAAGTAAGGCTACTCAATCTCTTCTTCCTCTCCTTCCTCAGCCTCCCCTTCATCGCAATCGTCCCAGCATTCGTGACAGGGCTGTTCAAACAGGGCGTAGCTTTCCAGTACATCGGCATGCGCATAAACTTCAGGCGCTTCATCAGGACCATAAAGCCAAACGCGCAATAATGTTTTTTCATCGTCTTCCCATTCCAGATAGTACACAAGCGCTTCTCCTCCTTCATCGCGGGCAGTTAGTACAAAGCGCCCCTGAACTTCATCGGCCTTTAGGTTATCTATAACTACTAGTGAAGCATCCTGGCCCCAGCCAATAACCAGGGTATCGGACTGAAACGTGAGCGAGGCATTGTCGGCATCGCAGGGGCGGTACACCACCCATTGGCCGTTAGGCCATAGCGTAAGCTTTTCCCAATAACCCTGTAGTGCGGTCAATGAGTGAGGCGCTGCATTGGTTACGGCATGGTGATTTTCATTTTGCTGCTGGCGGCTGGTACAGGCCAGAAGCACTACCAGTGCAAGGGTAATGGATTTCATAATCCAAGATATAAAATAAAAATAGTTAAGCATAAAAATAGGTAAGGAGGTGGACTAACCTTTTCCGGTTGCCTGCTTTATAAGTTCCGTAAATTGTGCACCCAGAACAGTGCGGGCATATCGCTGTGCGGTTTGAAGGGCAGCTTCCTGTGCCTGCCTGAGTATGGCTTCATTTTCGATGTAGGCGGTTATTTTACGGGTAAATTCGGAGGCATTGGCTGCGTAAAATCCGCAGCCGCTTTGTTCGATTTCTGCTCTAATCCATCCGCCAAAGTTTACTACCACTGCCTTACCCGCAGCCAGGGCATCGAAGTACTTATTGGGCGAACCGGTTTCAAGCACGGGCAGCGGGCGAAAGCACACCAGGGCCACATCGGTAATGCTCATTAACCGGCGCACCCCATCCCGGCTTTGAAAAGGCATAAAAACAACATTGTCCAGTTGCAATTGCCGGGCAGTGCGCTCCAGGTGGCTTCGTTCGGCTCCGTCACCGCATAACAAAAACAAAACGGGAAGCTTTTCCTTGAGGCACGCCTGTGCGCAGTCTAACACAAACTCCAGGCCATTGGCACGGCCCATGGTGCCGAAATAAGAAACCACCAGTTTACCTGTTGCATTGTATTTTGCTTTTGTTTCCGGTACTGCAGCCATCCCAAAATAATCGGTGTCGGCCATGTTGGGCAGCACTTTTACCATGCATGCCGGAAAGCGCTGCCTGATGTTTTCAGCAATAGGAACCGAAAGGGCCACTATGCTTAGGGCCTGACGATAGATGGCGGCCTCAAGGGCGTACAGGATTTTTTTTAATAGGGTATTACGCACCACTCCCATCTGGATGGGCGCTTCAGGCCACAGGTCGCCTACTTCAAACACATAGGGAATGCCGTACCGCCATTTCAGCACCATAGCAGCCAGGCCGGTGGTAAGCGGGGCCGATATGGCATAGCACAGCCCGACCTGCCGGAAACGCGATGCATGCCTGATGATGCTGAGAACAAAAAGCAAAAAGGAATACACCCGCCTGAAAAATCCATATTGGTTCTGATAGGGTACGGGCAGGTAGTGCACGTCCACTCCTTCGGTTTCTTCGCGATGGTAATGAGACTTATTATGTGTGGTTATAACATGTACGGTAAATCCTGCGCGGCACAGGGCCGTAGATAGAAAATACGACCGCAGCGCGCCTCCGCCATTAGGCGTGTTGAAAAACTGGTGCAGGAATAGAATTTTCACAACTTCCTGATTGAAAAATGCATGAAACAAATTCCTTAAAATTACCTAAAGTTAACCCGAATACAGCCAGGCTATTTGAAGGTTAAATGGAAATTAGCATAGGGCGGTGTTACACATACTGCCGCAGTTGAATAAAGTTTAACTCTCCTGTTCAGAGCGGGTAATTTATTTGCCCATCAAAAAAGTCAGACAGTTTCTTTACCGGCATAAAATTCCGGAACTTTATGCCACTTTGTGGTAACCTGGATAAAGATATTCGGCAGCACAGAACAGGCCCGGCAGCACCTGCCCGAAAATACACCGCGCCTGTGCATAATCAACGGCCGGCGCATATGCCTGGTGCGCCGCGGCAGCGCATTCTTTGCCGTGCAGGACGCCTGCCCGCATAATGGCGAATCCCTAAGCAAGGGTTCGGTAAACCACCTGGGCGAAATTATCTGCCCGTGGCACAACTACTGTTTTGACCTGCAAACCGGCCGCGAAATGCTTAACCGGTCGGGTCAGCTTAAAGTATATCCAGTAAAATGCCATGCCGATGGCCTGTATGTGGGAATTTTTTAATTCCTTTACACCACCCCATCTGTTCATCCGTTATAGTGGTGCCATGCGCCTTCTGCTGGTTGTACTGTTTCTCGCCCCTCTGTATGGCAAAGCCCAGCCCCAGCCCTGGTGGCTCAACCTGCCTGCAGCCCCACTGCCCGAAAAAATTCTCTCGGGTCGCACGGCCGTTATATACATGCCCGGAATAGCCGAAGCTGACCTTACAACCCTGCACACGCGGCTTGCACAAACCGGCATTGATGCCGTGACTTATGCAGAGGCTGACAGGGTATTTGCTTCAGAAGAGATTACCCGTGCCTTTGCGGGTCACTTCAGCCAGCGCGAAATAGCCAACCTCATCTTTGTAGCCCACCGCGAAAACCTTTGGCACCTTACTGTTACGGCATTTACCGGCAACCCCGCCCTCGTGCCCGGCAACCAGCCCGCTTGGCATGTTAGCGAAACCCAGCTTACCGAAGCCCTTAACGCCCTGTACCGCACAGCCCTGAACCAGTACCGGCGCCAAAACTGGCTTATTGCCGATGTGCCCGAACACACCAAAACCGTACCCCTCTTTACCGGCAACCGCAACGAACGCTTTGCATACGACCTGAAAGTTGACGGCCTTGCCGTTGAAAAAACCGGTGAGGCGGCCTTCGATGCCGCCCTTGAGGAATTAATGCAGGCCTACCCGTTAAAATATAAAATCGTGGAGCCCAACACCCCCGTGGCTGAGCTGCGCCGGCAGGGCCTTACCTATGTGCTGCGCCTGGTTTACGCCCGCAACTTAGTACTGCGCGAATTGCTGGGCTATGCCGTAAACCCCGGTGAAAACGCCCTCACTTCAGTTACCTTTCACAATGGCCAGGAACTAATAAAAACCCTGCCCGCCCATGCTTACGTTTATAAAGTATACGTGCAGCACCTCGACTTCGGCCATATATATCTGGGACCGAAATGGGATGCCGACACCACATGGCAGCAGGCGCTGATGAATTTTATTTTCGGCATGCGTACCGATATGCGCATTAATTAAAAAACTGGCACGCACCTTGATTTTTTAAACTAAAAAAGCCTATGAAACGCGTTGTAATGATTTGTGTACTCGCAGGGGCAATGCTTCCGGCCATGGCTTACCTCTCGGCCATCTCCATCCAAACCCACAAGGCCTCCAGCATGCAGGTATTTATAAATGGCAAGCTGTACAACCGCAACCCTGAAAAGTTTGTGCGCATACGCAGCAATCCGGGTGTGTATAATCTGCAGGTAAAGGTGCTTAATCCGTACGACAAGGAATGGTATATGCTGCGGAAACAAATACACGTAGAACGGGGTTTTGAATTTTTTTACCGCATTGAGTTTTCACCGGGCAGCCGGCCCAAGCTCATTGCCGTGCGCCAGTACCCCGTATACAGCCGGTATTTTGTAAATCCCGATCTGTACAACCGCCACCCGGTTAGTTAGCGTCACCCTTACAGGCAGGCAGCCGTTGTCGCACCCAACCGACCCTGCTGTACAGTATGCTTCATTCCGGTTTGGCGCATTATCTTGCCGGCATTTGGGTGCTCATGAAACACGTACACCTTATTGCAGTTTTTTTAATAGTCGGCGGTACTGCGGGCTTCGCTCAGGTTCGGATTAACGGCAAGGTTATTGACCGTACCACGCGGCAACCCATACCCTTTGCTTCGGTAGGCCAGGTGGGCACCACCCGCGGCACCAGCACCAACATCAACGGTGAGTTTTCGCTGGTTCTTCCGCCAAATGCATCGCTTAAGATAAGCTGCGTAGGGTATGCCTCGGCCATCGTTCACAACCCGGCCGGTAATGTACTCATAGAACTTACGCCCTATGCAGTCGAGCTGCCCGAAATTGTGGTTTCCGCACGGCCGGTAAATGCACAGCAGGTGGTGCGCAGGGCCTTTGCCTCTGTGCGCAAAAATTACCCGACGCAGCCTTTTTTGCAGCGCTTTTTTTACCGGCATTATTGCCGCGACAATGCCGTGTACGGACGTTTGATTGAAGCATTTGTGGATGTGTGGAAGCATAACGGTTACCGCTCGTTCCGCCAGACCGGCGGTGAGCGCGAAGAGTTGCGCGTTACGCACCTGCGGCGCAGCCTTGACCACACCGTATTTGCCTCTGGACATCCGCCCATTGCCGTAAGCAGCATACTGCCGGCCGATGTGGCCGCATACCAAACGCTTCAAAAAGGCGCGCTGAAAAATTTCTTTGCCGAAGCCGGCACGCTTTACACCGACTTTAATCAATACGATTTTTCGTACCATGGCATTACACAGTACGATAACCACCAGGTTTACGTTATCGCATACCGTTCGCACCCCGATTCGGTCCTCACCACCTCGGGTTACCTGCCTGCCCCTTCGGTTAATGGCACCTTGTACATTACCACAGCCAATTACGCTTTTGTGAAGTGTGAAGAATTACGCGAAGCCGCCGGCAGCCGGTTTCGATCGGTGGTACACTATGTGCAGCACAACCAGCGTTATTATGCCAGCCATATGGTTCGCGAAAGCGAAATACAACTGGCCGATGGCTCCACGCATTACGTTCATGTTGAACTGGTAAGCTCCGATATTGGCATGGGTGAACAATACCGCTTTACCGGTAAAGAACCCACCCGTGAAGATCTCCTCGCCATACCCTATGATTCTTCATTCTGGAATCAGGCTTCCATACTGAAAGCCTCCCCGCTGGAAGAAAAAATTATCCGCGATCTGGGCGGAGGCGCCTCACTTAACCGGCAGTTCTTTCGGTATATTCATTACGAATGGAGCACCACCCATGGAGAAAAAGAAGCAGAAGAAAAATTAAGGTGGCTGCTTAATGACAGCCGGGGTCAAAAACCGGTACTGATGGCGTTCTTTCCGGCCGATGCCCGGCCGTACCTTGCCGATATAGAAAAGTTCAAACAGCTTAACCGGAAGTACAGGGGGCAGGTTGTTTTTGTCATATCGGTGGCCGAGCCCGATGAAAGCCGGTGGAAGCAGCTTTCTGAACAGCTTGTTTTGTTTGCCGATGGCATTATTGTGTACCGCATTCCGGAGCGGTCGGCTACGCTGCGCAACTGGAGCATAAGCCGCCTTCCGGCCCTGGTGTTTGCCGATCGCACCGGCCGCCTGCAGGTTGTACAGGGCGGTACAGACGAGGCTGCGCAAATGCTGCAGTCTGCCCGGTAAATCAGCGTTTGGGCTAATGGGCGTACTGCACTTCTGGTTCAACATACAGTGTGTTATGTTCTTGAACTTTTGGGCAAACAAAAAGCCCGGCAAATAAACCGGGCCTTTCCATTTTGCAGTCTTGTGGCTGGCTTCCGACCTTAACCTTTTCAGAACGGATATTCTCCTTTTTCAATTACATAATCGGCCACTTTTCTCCGGGCATTTTTAAGGTTATAGGGCTCAATTTTGGTAAAACGTTTGAGGCCCATGAGCATAAGCCGCAGTTCATCGCCCTCAGCAAAAGAAACAATGGCTTCACGGCCGGCAGCGGCAGCTTTTTGTATGGCTTCGTGCAAATAAATAATAGCCATTTCTTTTTGCATTTCGCAGGCTTTTTCGCCTTTCAGGGCAATCATTTTTTCTACGCGCAGCAGGGCTGATTCGGCCACGTAGCCTTCAATAAGCATATCGGCCAGGTTCATGATAATTTCCTGTTCATCGGCCAGTTTGTTCATGAATTTCTGAACCGCCGCACCGGCCACCATCAGACCGGCTTTTTTAAGATTGCTCAGGGCCTTTTTTTCTTTTGCAAACAGTCCGTTTTCTTCTTCGCTGCCGAAATCGGGTATGGACATGAGTTCTTTCTGCACGGCCATGGCGGGTGTCATCAGGTCGAGATGCCCTTTCATGGCCCTCCTGAGCAGCATGTCGATGGTTAACAGGCGGTTAATTTCGTTGGTGCCCTCAAAAATCCGGTTTATGCGTGCATCGCGGTAGGCGCGGTCCATGGGTCCTTCGGCCGAAAAGCCCATACCTCCGTATATCTGTACGCCTTCGTCCACCACGTAATCCAGCACTTCCGAACCGTGCACTTTAAGGATGGCGCATTCAATGGCAAACTCTTCCAGCGACTTGAGGCGGGCCTGAGCCGGACTGAGGCCTGAGGCAATCAGGGCGTGGTAGGCGTCTTCAATGTTCTGGCTGGCGCGGTAGTGGGCCGATTCGGATGCGAACACGCGGGTACACATTTCGGCAATCTTGTGTTTAATGGCTCCAAACGTAGCTATGGGCACCCCAAACTGTTTGCGCTCTTTGGCATAGTTTACTGCAGTGGATATGGTTTTTTTGCTTCCGCCTACCGCAGCAACACCCAACTTGATGCGCCCGATGTTCAGAATGTTAACCGCTATTTTAAAACCGTTGCCGCGTTCGCTCAGCAGGTTTTCAACCGGCACCTTGCAGTCGTTAAAGAAAATCTGGCGGGTAGATGAACCCTTAATACCCATTTTCTTTTCTTCTTCATTCATGGTAATGCCGCCAAACGACTTTTCTACAATAAAGGCGCTTAGGTTTTTGTCGTCATCAATTTTGGCAAAAACGGTAAACACATCAGCAAACCCCCCGTTGGTAATCCACATTTTCTGTCCGTTAATAATGTAGTGCCTGCCATCGGCACTCTGGGTTGCTCGTGTTTTGCCCGAGTTGGCATCTGAGCCCGCATCGGGTTCGGTAAGGCAGTAGGCGGCTTTCCACTCACCGCTGGCCAGTTTGGGAATGTATTTCTTTTTTTGTTCTTCGTTTCCGTAATATAAAATAGGCAAGGTACCAATGCCGGTGTGGGCCGAAATAGCCACGGCAAAAGAATGCCCGGCCCCCAGGACCTCGGCTACCAGCATAGAAGTGTTAAAGTCCATGCCAAACCCTCCGTATTCCGGTGGCACCGAGGTGCCCAGCAGGCCCAGTTCGCCCGCTTTATCGAGCAGTTGCGGCATAAGTTTCGGATGCTTCATTGAGTCAATTTCATCCAGCCGTGGCCAGATTTCTTTTTTCAGAAAGTCTTCGCACTGCTGGCGAATCATTTGCTGCTCTTCGCTGAACTCTTCGGGAATAAAAATTTCGCTGGCTTTGGTTTCGCGTATCAGAAATTCTCCTCCTTTAATGGCGTTGATTTGTGTTGTGGTTTCCATAATTCCGGTAAAGATTTTATTTGTTGAACAAAACTGGATGTTAGCTTCCGTCAGGTGAGTATTTCGTAAATACCGGCCACCCCCTGGCCGCCTCCTACGCAGGCGGTAACCATTCCGTACTTTTTATTGCGCCTGCGCAGTTCGTTTATTATCTGCACCGATAATCTTGCCCCTGAAGAGCCCAACGGATGCCCCACGGCAATGGCACCACCGTTTACATTTAACCGGTTGCGGTCAATACCCAGTTGTTTAACCACTGCCAGCGACTGCGCCGCAAAGGCTTCGTTCAGTTCTATGAGGTCCATGTCGTCCTGTTTTTTGCCGGCCAGCTTCAGGGCTTTGGGGATGGCGGCCACGGGGCCTATACCCATAATGCGCGGCTCTACGCCTGCAACCGCGTAACTAATAAGGCGGGCTATGGGTTTAAGGTTGAGTTGTTTTACCATGCGCTCGCTCATTACGCATACAAAGGCGGCTCCATCGGATGTTTGCGATGAGTTGCCGGCTGTTACGGTGCCGTTCAGGGCAAATACGGGTTTAAGTTTGGCCAGGGCTTCCGGCGTGGTGTCGGGGCGAATGCCTTCATCGGTATCGACCACAAATTCGCGGGTTTTCTTTTTGCCGCTTTCGTCCACATAAACTTCCTTAACGGTAACGGGCACTACTTCGTCTTTAAACTTGCCTTCTTTCCAGGCGGCTGCGGCTTTCATGTGCGACTGGTATGAAAATTCGTCCTGCTCTTCCCGCGATATTCCAAACTGTTTTGCCACCTCTTCGGCCGTAAGGCCCATGCTGGTGTAATAGGTTGGGGTTTCGGTGGCGATTTTGTAGTTCAGCGCGGTTTTAATACCCATAACCGGAACCAGCGACATCGATTCGGTGCCTCCGGCAATAATCACATCGGCCATGCCCGCGCGGATGCGCTGCGTGGCTATGGCTATGGCTTCAAGGCCCGAGCCGCAGTAGCGGTTTACAATCATGCCCGGCACTTCAATGCCGAGCGCCAGCAGTGAAATCATGCGGCCCATTTGCATGCCCTGTTCGGCTTCGGGAACGGCATTGCCTACAATCAGGTCATCGACCATGTTGTTCTCCAGCCCAGGTACCGATTTTACCAGATGTTTAATGACCTCGGCAGCGAAGTCATCGGGGCGGGCAAAGCGAAAGCCGCCCTTTTTGGCTTTGCCTACTCCCGTGCGGTAGCCGGCTACTATGTATGCGTCCATAGGTGTTAGGTTTTGTTTTTACCTTGATATGTTTTAAATACTAACATGGGTTATACTTTAATGGCATTAATTGCGCAGGGGTTTTCCGCCTGTAAGGATAGCCTGTATGCGTTCCAGGGTTTTGCGTTCACCGCACAGCGACACAAAGGCTTCGCGTTCCAGGTCAAGCAGGTATTGTTCGGTTACTTCCTGGGGTGCGGTGAGGTCGCCTCCGCACATCACGTTTGCAATCTTCATGGCTATTTTGGCGTCATGGTCGGATATGTATCCGCCCATTTTCATGCCGTTAACTCCGGCGGCCACCAGGGCCATTCCGCTGCGGCCCAGTACGCGGATGTTGGCAGCGGGCAGGGGCTGTGTATAGCCGGCATCGGCCAGGAGCAGCGCGGTGCGCTTGGCTTCGAGCAGCTGGCGGTCGCGGTTTACCACAATGCGGTCCTGCGGGCGCAGGATGCCCGTTTCGCGCGCTTCTTCGGCCGAAAGGGCCACTTTGGCGGTGGCTATGTTCATAAAGGCCTGTTGCAGGGCGTTTAGTTCGGCATCGCCTTCAATAAAGCGGTCGCTCACGCGTTTGGTGAGTTCCTTGGTTCCGCCCCCTGCCGGTATAAGGCCCACGCCCACTTCTACCAGGCCAATGTAGGTTTCGGCAGCTGCCACGGCTACATCGGCATGTAGCGTCATTTCGCAGCCTCCGCCCAGGGTACGGCCGGCCGGTGCCACCACCACGGGCACGGAAGAGTAGCGCAGGCGCATTACCGTTTTTTGGAACATGCGTACCATGAAGTCGATTTCGTCATAATCCTGTTCAATGGCGTACATAAAAACCAGCCCCAGGTTGGCGCCCAGCGAAAAGTCGGCTCCCTGATGCCCCACTACCAGGCCTTTGAAATCTTTTTCGGCCAGGTCGAGGGCCTTGTTCAGGCCTTCAATTACTGCGCTGCCCAGGGTGTAGCTTTTGCTGTGCCAGCTAAAGTTGATTATGCCATCGCCCAGATCGGTTACCTGGCTTTCGGCATTTTTCCATACCACGTTATTGACAAGGTTTTCGAGTATGATGAAGCCTTCCTGGCCGGGAATGCCTTTGTAGGATTGGGTGGGGATATCGTAGTACCGGCGCCGGCCATTTTCAACCTGGTAAAATGAGGAGTGGCCCGAGGCCAGCATGTCGTACACCCACGGGGCGGGTTTGTAGCCGGCTGCCTCCATGGCTTTAACGGTTTTTTCCACGCCCAGCGCATCCCAGGTCTGGAAGGGGCCCATTTCCCAGCCGAAGCCGGCACAAACGGCATCGTCTATGCGGTACAGTTCATCGCTGATTTCGGGAATACGGTTTGAGGCATATTGAAACAGGCCGTAAAAACTGTCGCGGTAAAACTCACCGGCCTTGTCCTTTCCTGCCAACAACAACTTGAAGCGTTCGCGCAGGTTATCGATGGGTTTGGCGGCTTCGAGGGTGGCAAATTTTACTTTTTGTTTGGGCTTATATTCCAGCGTTTTAAGGTCGAGCGTAAGGATTTCGCTTTGTCCTTTGTTGTTTTTTACTTTTTTATAAAAACCCTGGCCTGTTTTATCGCCCAGCCATTTGTTCTCATCGAGTTTGTTAACCACATCGGGGAGCCTGAATATTTCTCGACCCTCGTCATCAACTAATGCTGTATACAGATTGTTAGCCACTTTTACCAGGGTGTCGAGGCCCACCACATCGCTGGTTCGGAAGGTGGCCGATTTGGGCCTGCCGATAACCGGTCCGGTGAGGCGGTCAACCTCATCTACGGTCAGGTCCAGCTTGCGCATGGTATCGATAACCTTGAGCAGGGCCCATACCCCGATGCGGTTGCCGATAAAGGCGGGGGTATCTTTGCATAGAACAGAAACTTTACCCAGGTACAAATCGCCATAATGCAGCAGGAAATCAGCGATTTCGGGGTCGGTATTGGCTGTGGGAATAACTTCGAAAAGGCGGAGGTAACGGGGCGGATTAAAGAAGTGGGTACCGGCAAAATGACGTTTAAAATCGGCTGAGCGTCCTTCGGCCAGCAGGTGAATGGGTATGCCCGAAGTATTGGAGGTGATGAGCGTGCCCGGCCTGCGGTGCTTTTCTACCTGTTCGTATACTTTTCTTTTTATCTCCAGGTTTTCAACAACCACTTCAATGGTCCAGTCGCATTCTTTTATTCGGGGCAGGTCGTCATCAAAATTTCCCAGTGTGATGCGCGAAGCAAATTTTTTGCTGTACAGCGGGCCGGGTGATGAGCGCAGGCATTTGTCGAAAGAGGTTTGTACAATCCTGTTGCGCACGGCCTTATCCGAAAGGGTAAGGCCCTTTGCCTTTTCTTCTTCCGTAAGTTCTTTGGGCACAATATCGAGCAGCAATACTTCGCATCCGATATTGGCAAAATGGCAGGCAATGGCCGAGCCCATTACCCCTGAACCGAGTACGGCAACTTTGCGGATGGTTCTTTTCATATCATTTTTACTGTTATGGAATATTGCAACAAATAATAAATGGTTAGCGGACTACCGCTATTGTTTCTTCGTACAAATTGTTTCGTTCAACGATGGCAGAAATCCGGCCTATTACCTCAAAGAAAACCTTTAGTTTTTCAGCGGGTATTTCTTCGCGCACCAGTTCGTTGAAGCGCACCACAATATCTCTGGCTTTTTCTCTTCCGCGCTTTCCTTCTTCGGTAAGGCAAATGCGCACCGACCGCCTGTCGTTTGGGTCGGTTTTCCGGTAAATGGCCCCCTTGTCTTCCAGGGTGCGCAGCAGGCGGGTAAGGCTGCGTGGTTCCAGGCCCATCTGAGGGGCTATTTTGGTAGCCGGTGTACCTTTTTCGGCATCGATATTCAGCAGCACAAAGCCCATTGACATGGTGGCGTTGAGATGAACGGCCTGCTGGTTATACATGCGTGAAATGGCCAGCCAGGCTGCCCGTATGTGGTAATCAACGGTTTCTTCCTTCTTCATGGCATTTCTGTTCTTCGGGTTAAAGGTAGTAAAAGTTATTATGCGTGCATACTAATTTTTTGATTTTTTGCCGGAATGCCCAAAGCCTTTGAAGGGAAAATAGCTGTTGAGAATGCCTTTACAGGGGCAGAAAATGAAGTAGATTATTCATCTTGACCTTGGGTGGTGTTTACCGACCCGCAAGTGGCAGGGGTCGGGCTGGATGAAATCCAGGCACAGGCCCGGGGCTTTCCGTTTGAAGTTTCCAAATTAGAACTGAAAGAAATGCCGAGAGCCATTGTTTCAAACGACACACGGGGATTTATCAAACTCATCCGCAACACCGAAACTGATAAGCTGATAGGTGCAAGAGTTGTCGCTCCCGAAGGCGGTGATTTGATTCAGCAATTAAGCATGGCCATCAAGTACGGGATAACAGTGCAAGACCTGGCGGACAGCTTCTATCCTTATTTGACTTTGGGAGAGGGCATCAAATTAGCAGCAATAACTTTCGGAAAAGATGTTTCGAAACTGAGTTGCTGTGCGAGTTAAAAAACATAGGATAAGAAATAACAATATATACCAGTGTAAAGTAACAATCTTCACAGAAGACTGAAACGGCTATTCTTGCAGGTTACTTTATTCGTAATAGAAATTGGGATTAAACAGGCCAGGCATTATAACTGCTAATGCTTGGCAGTCGTCTTTCTGCGCACATAGCTCAAAATACGCTCTACTACCTGCTCTGAAGGTTCGATCACAACCTCGTCAAGTTCTTTCTTCATACCAACAAGTGCCGTGTACTGCTCCCGCAGGGCGTCATCGCATAACAAAGCCGCTTCAATCTCCCGGCTCTCCTCCTCCGTAGTCTCGTGGTACAGATACCTGATCAGATCGGTTTGGGTAAAAGTTTTTATCATAGGCATGGGGGTTTTTCATCATCTTCCTGCGAAGGTTTATCAGGGCATAGCGCATGCGTCCCAGGGCTGTGTTTATGCTTACACCGGTGCGGTTGGCTATTTCCTGAAAGCTCATCTTTAAATAATGGCGCATAATGAGTACCTGCTTTTGCTCCACGGGCAACTCTTTAATAAGTTGGCGCAGGCGCAGCCGGCTGTCGCGCCACACCTGGCGGTCTTCGGTGCTTTCATCGGCAAACGACAGGGCGTTGAACAGGGCACTGCCGTCTTCCAGCACAATTTCCGGATATCGCTTCGACTTGCGGTAGTGGTCAACTGCCAGGTTATGGGCAATGCGCCCTATCCATGAGGCAAACTTGCCCTCATCGGCATATCCGCCATTGCGTATGGTGGTAAATGCTTTGATAAACGTTTCCTGCAACAGGTCTTCGGCCACATACCGGTCTTTCACAATCAGGTAAATGGCGGTGTACAGGCGCGATTTGTGGCGGTGCAGCAACATGGCAAAGGCCTCTTCGTTACCCTGCTTAAAGCGCAACAGCAATTCGCTGTCGCTGCATTGTCTGTTGGTCATCCTTGCTTACGTTTAGGTAACGTAAAGATGCTGCTCGATATTGCCGGGGTTAAGGGTTAAACGGGCTCAAAAGATAGCAACTTTCGGTTTTAAGGCAAAAAAATCTTCAAAATTCTTGCCTTGAACAGATTTTCTTTGGGTATTTGCTGGCTGTTTTTGGTTTGCTAACCCCTATGTCAGGCACAAAGAAACGGCTTATCAAGAGTCTGGAAAACCTTAGCCAGGAACTTCGGGATTTGCTGAAAAAACAGTACCCCAACGGCTATGAGTCGGCCATAACCCGTATCACCAACGCGCGCAACGAGCCCATTTTTGTTTTTCCGCTCGAAACAGAGGATGCCACCTACCTGGTAAAAGTACCGGCCACCAAAAACAGCGAGGGCGAATATGAAATGGAAACCGAAACCCGCGACTTCGATGAGGAGGAAAATGACGACTTCAGCACGGCTGACGATTACGGTACCGATGATGACGATTCGTACGATACCGGCACCCGCCACCGCAGCAGCCGCGAAGCCAGCTACGACCCCGACTTCGACAACTAACCGCCCCGTGTATCACCCTAACCTTTTTACCTTAAAACGGGTTTTTGCCATATGCCCGTAAACCCCCTGCCATATCCTGCTGAAACCGACCCGGATATCACGGATGCCCGCACGCACATTATCGTTAAGCGCGCCCGGGTTAACAATCTCAAAAACCTGAGTGTTGCCATACCGCGCAACAGGCTGGTGGTTATTACCGGCCTCTCCGGGTCGGGTAAATCGTCATTGGCCTTCGATACCCTTTTTGCCGAAGGGCAGCGCATGTATGTAGAAAGCCTCAGCGCCTATGCCCGCCAGTTTTTAGGGCGCATGGAAAAGCCCGATGTGGACTACATCCGAGGCCTGTCGCCCGCCATTGCCATTGAACAGAAAACCGCCACCCGCAACCCCCGCAGCACGGTAGGAACCACCACCGAAATCTACGACTACCTCAAACTGCTCTACGCCCGCATTGGCAAAACCATCTCACCCGTAAGCGGCGCGGAAGTAAAACGCCACACAGTTACCGATGTGGTAAACACCATAAATGCCCTGCCCGAAGGCACACGCATTACCATTGCCGCACCTGTTATTCCGGCAAGGGCCAGAAAGCCCAAAGAAGAGCTGAACCTGCTGCTCAGCAAAGGGTTTTCGCGCGTAATGGCTAAGGGCAACCTATGGCTTATTGAAGACCTGCTACAACTGAAAAAGCTGCCGGAACTAACCGACCTGGAGGTGGTGGTTGACCGGACCGTAGTGCGCCCGAATGACGAAGACCTGTTATTCCGTCTGGCCGATTCGGTACAAACCGCATTCTACGAAGGCCACGATGAGTGCCGCATACATGTGGAAGACGGAAAAACCCTTTCTTTTTCCGACCGCTTTGAAGCTGATGGCATAACCTTTACCGAACCCTCGGTAAATTTTTTCAGCTTTAACAACCCCTACGGGGCATGCCGCACCTGCGAAGGGTTTGGGCAGGTGCTCGGCATTGATGAAAACCTGGTCATCCCCGACAAATCCCTGTCGGTATTTGAAGGTGCCGTGGCGCCCTGGCGCAGCGAAGGCATGAACAAATGGCTGAAAGACTTTATACGTCAGGCGTCTGCCAAATTTCCTATCCACAGGCCTTATGCTGAGCTGTCGGAGGCCGAAAAGGCGTTGCTCTGGAAAGGCGACGGGCACATTGCCGGGATTGACAATTTCTTCCGGTTTGTGGAATCGCAACTGCACAAAATTCAATACCGCGTGCTGCTGTCGCGGTACCGCGGCCGCACCACCTGCCCCGACTGCCGTGGCACACGCCTGCGCAAAGATGCTCAGTATGTAAAGATAAACGGCACCTCGGTTACCGATCTGGTGCTAATGCCCGTTGAAGAAGTGGCCGGATTTTTTAAGTCGCTCCGGCTTACGGACTATGAACAACAGGTTGCCGCACGGTTGCTCACCGAAATAAGCAACCGGCTGGATTATCTTATACAGGTGGGGCTGGGCTACCTTACGCTTAACCGCCTTACCTCCACGCTTTCGGGCGGAGAATACCAGCGCATAAAGCTGGCTACCTCGCTGGGCAGCGCCCTGGTAGGGTCAATGTACATTCTGGACGAACCCAGCATCGGGCTGCATCCGCGCGATACCGCCCGCATGGTAAACGTGCTCAAGTCGCTGCGCGACCAGGGCAACACGGTAATAGTGGTAGAACACGAAGAAGAAATTATGCGGGCTGCTGATGAACTGATTGATATTGGCCCGGAAGCCGGCATTAACGGAGGCCAGCTGGTGTTTCAGGGTACCTTTGAGGAACTTAAGCACGCCCAAAATTCCTGGACGGCCCGCTACCTAACCAAAGAGGCACAGATAGCCGTACCTACCTTCCGCAGAAAGTGGAAAGACAGCATAACCGTAAAAGGCGCCCGCGAAAACAACCTTAAAAACCTTACTGTGCAGTTTCCGCTGGGCGTGCTAACCGTGGTTACGGGTGTAAGTGGTTCGGGAAAATCTACCCTGGTAAAAAAAGTGATGCATCCGGCACTGTGCCGCGCATTGGGGCTGCCCGCCGACCCGCCCGGTAAGCATGACCGCCTGGAAGGTGATATTCAGGTTGTGTCGGGCGTGGAGTTTGTTGACCAGAACCCCATTGGCAGGTCATCGCGCTCCAATCCCGTATCGTATGTAAAAGCTTACGATGCCATCCGCCAGCTGTTTGCCGAACAACCGCTGGCACGGCAGCGGGGCTTTACGCCCGCCTTCTTTTCGTTTAATGTTGAGGGCGGAAGGTGCGAAACCTGCGAAGGAGAAGGCGTAATTACCGTGGAGATGCAGTTCATGGCCGATATCCGCCTGAAATGCGAAAGCTGCCAGGGCAAGCGCTTTAAACCCGAGCTGCTGGAAGTTACTTTCAGGGAAAAAAATATTGCCGACATTCTGGACCTTACCGTTGACGAGGCCCTTGAATTCTTCAGCGACAAAAAAGCCATACGCGAAAAAATAATGCCCCTTCAGGAAGTGGGCATGGGCTATATAAAACTGGGGCAACCTTCCGACACGCTGAGCGGTGGCGAAGCCCAGCGCGTAAAGCTGGCCTCTTACCTGGGTCGCTTTAACCCGGAAGGCCACACGGTGTTTATTTTTGATGAGCCCACCACCGGGTTGCACTTTCACGACATCAGCAAGCTGCTAAACTCCATTAATGCCCTGGTTAATCGAGGCAATACGGCCATAGTTATTGAGCACAACCTGGAGGTGATTAAATGTGCCGACTGGATAATAGACCTCGGACCGGAAGGAGGCGAAAAAGAAGGGGGCAACCTGGTTTTTGCCGGCACTCCCGAAGATATGGTGCGCAACGCCACACACAGCCACACAGCGGCATTCCTCAGAAAAAAGCTGGCCACAAAAAGCCGTTAACCGGAAACAACACTAAGAATTAAAGCGACTGTATAAGGCTAAGGTAGAGCCGGGTAAGCTGCGGTTCGGCTTGGTGGGCCACTTTCACAATGGTTTCCAGGTTTACGGGTTTAAGGTTATCGGGGTCGCATTCATCGGTAAGTACCGACACCGCACAACAGGGCAAACCCATGTGGTTGGCCACAATTACTTCGGGCACGGTGCTCATGCCTACGGCATCGGCACCAATAAGCCGCAGAAAGCGATATTCGGCCCGGGTTTCGAGGTTAGGGCCCTGCACGGCCACATACACCCCTTCGTTGATTTTTATTTTTAGCCGGCGGGCCAGTTGTTTTATTTTCCGGTTCAGCACCGGCGAGTAGGGGGCGCTCATATCCGGAAAGCGGGGACCGAAGAGGTCGTAGTTTTCGCCCCGCAGCGGGTTATCGGGCAACAGGTTAATATGGTCATTGAGCAGCATAAGCTGCCCCTTCTTCCATTTTTTGTTCAGATTACCGGCTGCGTTGGATATAAGCAGCGCCTCCACCCCCAGCAGCTTCATAACGCGTACCGGCATGGTAACCTGCTGCAGGCTGTAGCCTTCGTAGTAGTGAAACCGGCCCTGCATGGCCAGTACTTTTTTGCCGTGCACGGTTCCGTAAATCAGCCGGCCCTTGTGGTATTCTACGGTTGAAATGGGAAACGATGGGATGCTGTTGTAATTTACGATTACGGGCGACCGGATTTCTTCCACAAACCGGTTGCCAAGGCCGGTACCCAGAATTACACCTATTTTCGGTTCGGTAATGCCCCGCTTTTGCAGGTATGCTACTGCTTCGTTGATTTCTTTTAACATAAGTACCGGGTTTAAAATTACAGTGCCGGTTTAAGTTTTTACGAATCTTGACCTCTTAAAAGTAGAGAGATTCTTTAATCTTAGATGCTGCGAAATACGAAAAAGTTATCGCCTACAGGTGCTTCAGGTCGGCAGGGCAGTCTAACAACCATCCGGTTATGCTGCGGCGCGGCCTGGTGGCCGGCAGCACCTCATGCTCAAGCAATTCGCTGCGAAAGCACACCAGCCGTCCGGCCTCAGGCAACACAACCACCTCGTTGCCATCAGGCCGATATATTTTAAGCTGCCCGCCCGCTTCGGGCGACCAGTCTGGATTGAGGTAACATATTACCGACAGCCTTCTGTGGTCATCATCTTTAAAACGATCGAGGTGGCGTTTGTAAAAAGTTCCGGGCGGATATACGGTGTAATGCAGTTCCACATCCTGAATGCTGATGAAGAGCGTTTGCCTGAGGTACTGCACCAGCTGTTGCAGGCGTGTAAGGTAAACCTTTGTGGCGGGTTCGGCAGTATGCGGGTCAATCCATTGTATATAATCGCCCCGTATGTCGGTATGAACGCTGCCCTGTTTGCTTACCCCTGCTCTGCGCAGGCCTTCCATTTCCTTAAATACCGGCAATGAAAGAATGGCCTTTACTTCTTCGGCCTGCAGAAAGTAATCGGCAACAGCAAAGCCTTCATTGGCCAGTCCGGCAGCTATATCTTCAAATTGCTTAACCATGGCACAAAGTTAGCGGGGCTTTTGTATGTTAGGCGTTTAAATGTTTATGCCGCACACAAAATACCCTTTGAAGACCGGCGTATTGTGCCTGTTGCTTGTGCTGTTTGCTGCCTCCTGCCAAACGGTAAAGCCATTGCACCTGCAGCAAATAAAAAACGTTGGGGTACGGGTTGCGCAACCTCCTGTACTGCAGGCCGAGGCCGTAATACACAACCCCAACCGGGTGCGTGTAAAACTGCGCAGGGCCATTATTGAAGTACACGTTGACGGCAAACCTGCAGCCAGCATTCAACAGGATTTTAATTTCAAAATTCCTCCGCAATCGGATTTTACGCTGCCACTCGAGGTAACTGTAAACCTGAACGACACGGGCCTGCTCAATACAGTACTCTCATTGTTGAACGCAAGGAAGTTTCAAGTGGCCTACACCGGTACCTTGTGGCTGTCGTACAGGGGCATACGCATGAAGCTGCCGGTTAATCACCGCGAAGAAGTGCGTTTGCGGTTTTAATTAGGGGGCTTTTGCTATCTTCATGATGTCGTAGCATGAACCAACCCGATGAAATAAAGTTCCTGCTTGAAAAGATTGAGTTGTTACAGCACGAAAAGCAACAGCTCATAGCCCTCATCTCGCACGACCTACGTTCGCCCTTTAACCGCATGCATGCCTTGTTGCAGTTGCTGCAAACCGGCAAAAAGGCGCTTGATGAGGAGCAGCAGGTATATCTGGAAAAAATGCACCTTGTGGTGGCCGATGCCCTGGCCATGATGCGCAACCTGATGGATTACCGAAGCCTGGAGTTGAACCTGGTTACCGTGCAGTTGCAGTCGGTTGCCCTTCGCGAGCTGCTGCCCCGCGTGGTTAATGCCCATGCGCAAATCGCACGCAGAAAATCGGTAAAGCTGGAACTGAGCCCCGTGCCTGAGGTTGCCCTGCGGGCCGATGCCTATTGCCTTACACGCGCTCTGGAAAATCTGGTATCCAACGCCATAAAATTTTCATTCGAAGGAAAAAAGGTAAGCATTGATGCGGGCGAATCGGAAAACTGTGTGTGGATTGAAGTACATGACGAGGGTCAGGGCTTAAAGCCGGACGAGATTTTGCTTGCCGGCAGGAAATTTACAAAGCTTTCGGCCCGCCCTACGGGAGGAGAAAGTTCTACCGGCCTGGGACTTTACATTGCACAGGCCTTGTTAAACCTTAACGGAGGGAGGCTAACGGTGCGGTCAGAGCCGGGTAAAGGCAGCACCTTTGGAATGGTTTTTGAGAACCACCCCCATAAGCATCACGATGTTAATTAAACAGGTAGTAATCTTCGTCCTTGCCTTCCAGAACAGCTTTAAGCGATTCTATTACATTATCATCTTTAATCACATAGTCACGTACGCCCTTGCGGATAAAATTCAGTACCATGGCCCCGTCATCAATAGCGCTCATCATAATCAGCTTTTGGTTATCGGTTAACCTGCCTTTAATGGTATCGTAAAATTCAATACCCGACTTTCCCGGTAATTTATAATCAACTATAAATACATCGGGCATAGAACTCCCGTTTATCGCATTCAGGCAGTCTTCTGCTGTTTTAAATACTTTTATTTGCGTATCCGGATTCTGAGCAAGCGACCTGCGGATAAATTCTGCATATATGTCATCGTCTTCTATCAAGTGAATCAGCATAGCAGTACCTTATTGGAAGGGCAATATAATAAAATCCCGTTTGCAGCAGAACATAACCGTAAATGTAATCCCAGTACATACTATGTAAAATGCCGGGCTGCCTTACGCCTTAAGAATATTATTTTAGATATCTAACTTACATTTCCATGAAAGCCTTATACCGCCTGCTTTCGTTATTCTTTTTGTTTTGGTGCCTGCATTTCCGGTGTACCACACCCCCGGCAGGGCTGGTTTTCAGCATCAGCTTCGATAGCACGCTGGCCGGAAAGCCCCAGGATGGCCGCTTGCTCCTTCTGCTGGCCAACAACAACAAAACTGAACCCCGTTTTCAGATAACCGATGCCCTGAATACCCAACTGGTGTTTGGTATTGACGTAGAAGGAATGAAACCCGGCCAGCAGATCCAGCTTACTGCAGAAGCCTTTGGCTATCCGGTGCAAAGCCTGGCCGACATCCCGGCCGGTGAATATTACGTGCAAGCCCTGCTAAACCGGTATGAAACATTTCATCTTAAAACCGGACACACGGTTAAGCTGCCCCCCGACAAGGGTGAAGGACAGCAGTGGAATATAAAACCCGGTAACTTTTACAGCCAGCCGGTTAAGATTTTCATTGATCCCGCCAGTGGCGGAAAATTTGAAATCCGCATGGACCGGCAAATCCCCCCGTTGCCCGAACCAAAAGAAACAAAGTACATCCGACACATTAAAATTCAGAGCAAACTGCTCACCGAATGGTGGGGCCAACCCATGCACCTGGGCGCATGGGTACTGCTGCCCGAAGGCTTTGATGAACACCCCGAAGCCCGTTACCCACTTATGATCTTTCATGGCCACTTCCCTGACGAATTCGGAGGCTTTAGCGAAACCCCTCCCGACCCCAATATGGATACTACCGACTATAACCCCAGGTTTGGTATTTACGGCTACAAAAAAATTCAGGCGCAGGAAGCCTATAACTTTTACCGGCAATGGACCGGCAAAAATTTCCCGCGCTTTCTGATTGTGGAAATCCAGCATGCCAACCCCTATTACGATGACTCATATGCGGTTAACAGCGCCAACCTGGGGCCGTATGGCGATGCCATCATGCACGAACTTATTCCCGAAATCGAAAAACGCTACCGCGGCATTGGTGAAGGCTGGGCGCGTTTTACCTATGGCGGGTCAACAGGCGGATGGGAAGCCCTTGCCGCCCAGATTTTTTATCCGGATATGCTGAACGGCTGCTTTGCAGCCTGCCCCGACCCGATCGACTTCCGCGCTTACTGCCTGGTAAATATTTACGAAGACCGCAACGCCTACTTTTATGAAAGCGACTTTAAAAAATTAGAAAGGCCCGGCCACCGGAATTACCTGGGACAAATTACAGCTACACTGCGGCAAATGAACTACCGCGAACTGGCATTGGGAACCAAATCTCGCTCTGGCCAACAGTGGGATATATGGGAGGCCGTATACTCGCCACAGGGAGAAGATGGGTACCCCAAACCTATTTGGAATAAACTAACCGGGGAGATTGATAAAGAGGTAGCCGCATACTGGCGCGAAAACTACGACCTGCGCTACATACTTGCCCGCGACTGGAAGACCCTGGGACCCAAACTGGAAGGTAAAATACATATTTATTGTGGCGACATGGACAACTATTATCTAAACAACGCCGTGTATTTAATGGAAGAGTTTTTAAAAAACACACGCAACCCCTTTTACGGCGGAGAAGTTGACTATGGCGACCGGGCCGAACATTGCTGGAATGGCGACCATAACAATCCCAACTACCTGTCGCGACTTAGGTATAACACCCTGTATTTACCCAAAATACTCGAACGCATAGAAAAAACAGCGCCAAAAGGAGCCGATGTGAAAAGCTGGAGGTATTAAGGCTTATGTTTTTCTATTGTTTTACGGCCTTTTGAAGTTCCCGTACAAACCGGTTCATATCCTCTTCCCGGTTATATACATTTACCGATACCCGAATAAAATCACCCCGATAGGACACATAAATTTTATGCCGCAGCAGGTGGGCTTTTACCTTTTCCATGTCGGTTCCGGGTGGCACGCCAATGCCAAAAAGGTGGGCACCGCGCCAGGCATCGTCTTCAATCCAAAAACCCTGCTGCTTTAAAACGTTCAACGAAACCTGTGTAATGTGCCGGCAATAGGCTTCTATTTGTTCGGGCTTCCAGTTATTAAGCTGTTGTATGGCCCGCAGCATCATGGGCACCAGTATAAAGTTGCTGTGCTCGCCCACTTCATACCGCAGGGCACCGGGCCTGTACGCATTGCGGTAGTTTACCAGGTTGGTAAAGTCATGGCTTTCAACACGGTTTATCCAGTTCTCTTCCACCGGGGTGCCGTTATCAAAGTATTCGCTGTAATAGGCCAGGCCAATGCCATAGGGGCCAAACAGCCATTTGTAGCCAGCGCATATCAGCGCGTCGGGCCGAAAGTGCATTACATCAAAGGGCATGGCTCCAACAGCCTGGGTGCCATCAATAATTAACAGAGCGTTTACCTCATGGGTGCGCCGGCGCAGGGCGGCCAGGTCAAAACGCGTACCATCGGCCCAGTGTACGGGGGCTATGGCCACCACCCGGGTAGAAGCATCTATGCTTTCCAGCAGGCGTTCATTCCACAACCGGCCGCGGTTAATGAGGGTTTCGGGCGGGGCCACTACCCGTAGCTCTGCCCCGGTTTCGTGGCACAGGCGCTGCCACGGATAAAAATTGCTGGGAAACTGCCGGGCAGCCAGCACCACATTCTCACCGCGTGCCAGGCGGAGGTTCCGGGTTACATTGGCCATGCCGTACGATACCGAAGGAATAATGACTACCTGTTCAGGTTTGGGAGCATGAATAAGCCTGGCAAAGGCTTCGCGCAGGTTGTCGCTTTCGGTAAAGAAATCTTCCGGTGAAATAAGGGCCGGGTTTCGTTTGGCGCGCAATCCGTTAATACCCGCCTTTTCCACGGCCTTAAGCAGAGGCGACATGTAGGCGCAGTTGAGGTAGGTAACCGATGGGGGAAGGGTGAATTTATTTCTTTTGCAGCGCAGCATGTTTGTTGTTCCAGGCAAAAGTATGGATAAGGTGCATGATGTCTTTCTTCATGTATTCGATGGCAGGCTTAAGTGAATCGTTGTGCACTTTGGTGTTAAAGTATAATGCGCCGCGCACAAAGTTGCGTACCGAGTCAGTTAGGGTAAACTGCATCTGGCTGGGTACCTCACCTTCAATCTCGGCTATTAAGGCTGTGTGGCCCAGCGGTGTCTGAACAATGGTCTCATCAATAGCATGGGCTTTTATCTGGTGTTTGGCGGTAAGGGTATAGGCATCGTTTAAAAATTCGCGAAGAAGTTGTTGGCTGTTTTTTATCTGCTTATAGGTAATGTGAATGGTTGAGCGCAAGGCCGGATAATAAATCTCTATCCAATACCGTTCACTGAAGCCCGTGGTATCGGGAAGCAGGCGTGCGTGCACAGAATATTCAAAGGAGTAGGGAAAAGAATCGGGCAGGGGGCGGTATTGCGGTTCGGGCAGCACCAGGCGGTTGTAGCCTATGGGCTTTGGCATATAGTTGCGTTTGCAGGCAAACAGGCAGGCCATGAGCAACAGGGGCAAAATCCTATTCATGCATCAATCGTCATTGGCTGTTTGCTGCGGCAGAATAACTTTAACGCGCTTAATGCGTTTTCGGTCGGTTGCCATTATCACAAATTCAAAATCTCGGTAGCGGATGCGTTCACCGGCAGACGGAAAGCCCCGGTGCAGTTCCAGTATAAGGCCGGCCAGCGACTCACTTTCTCCCCGCACTTCATCGAACGTTTCGGGGGGCAGATTCAGGGCCTTGCACAGGTCGTGCAGCGAAGTATTGCCCTCGAACAGATAGGTGTGGTTGTCTATTTTCTGGTAACTAAGGGTGGTTTCGTCAAATTCATCGTTTATTTCTCCGATAATTTCTTCCAGCACATCTTCCAGGGTTACCAGGCCGGCAATGCCTCCGTATTCGTCTACCACCATGGCCAGGTGTACACGCTTTTCCTGAAAATCTTTTAACAGGGTGTCAATCTTTTTTGTTTCGGGAACAAAAAAACCGGGGCGCAGCAGTTTCTGCCAGTTAAAGTCGGCCTTTTCGTGCAGGTACGGAAGCAGGTCTTTAATGTACAGAATGCCTTCTATTTTGTCTATGGTTTCGCGGTATACGGGCATGCGCGAAAAGCCATAGCGATTAATTTCATCCAGCAGTTGGTGAAAGTTCTTTTCTGCATCAATGGCGGCAATGTCAACACGCGAACGCATTATCTGCTTTACGGTAATGGTTCCGAAGTTCACTATGCCTTTTAGTATTTTCTTTTCCTCTAATGAAGTGGGCTCGGCTCCGGTGGCAATTTCAAGAGCCTGGTTTAGTTCCTGCATGGTAGCCTGGTAGCCCTTTCTTTTAAACCGTTTTTCTACCCATCGGGTCATGCGCATAATCGGAACACTTACCGGTTTGAACAGCCATACCAGTACCGTCCAGACTCCGGCTGTTAACATGGCCATTGCCAGATTTTTTGTAGTGGCATAAACCTTGGGTAGTATTTCGCCAAAAAAGGTAATGAGCAGCGTTATGGTAAGGGTTACACCCACAACCACAATTTCCTGGGGGCGTCTGGTGTGTGCCAGTTCCCACATAATGAACGTAGCAACGGTAACTACCCCTACATTTACGGTGTTGTTGGCAATTAAAATGGTAGCTAACAGCTGACGCGGATTGCCCAGCAGGTGGGCAATTTGCCTGTGGGCACGTGTGTTGCGTTTGCGGCAACGTTCCAGGTCATCGGGTTTAAGTGAGAAGAAGGCTACTTCCGATGCCGATACCATTCCGGAAAGGAAAAGCAGCACAAAAATAAACACAACACCTAACCAAACTATCGGGCTTATGCCCGAAAGCCAATCCAATAACGATTGACTGGGAGGCTCGTCCAAGGGGCTAACAGTTTAATGAAATCGGGTTCAGAACGGCAGGTCGTCTGTCGCTCCGGTATCCGGCAGCGGTGTGGTTTCCGTTGCGGGCCTGGAGGCGCTGTTATTCTCAGCCGAAGAACTGCTGCCGCGCGGGGTAAGCATGGTCATGTTATCGCCCACCACTTCGGTGGTATAGCGGGTTACGCCATCTTTTTCCCATGAGCGCGTGCGCAGTTTTCCTTCAATATATACCATATCGCCTTTGTGCAGATATTTTTGGGCAATTTCGGCAAGGTTACGCCACAGCACCACATTGTGCCACTCGGTGGTTTCTTTGCGCTCTCCGGTGCTGCGATCGCGATATACTTCAGAGGTTGCGAGCGTAAAATTGGCCACCATTACGCCACTTTCAAGGCTGCGCACTTCCGGGTCTTTGCCCAGGCGGCCGATTAGAATTACCTTGTTTACTCCAGACATATTGACTTGTTTTTCGGTTGATACCCTGAGGAAATTCTCTTCAGAGCTGAACAAAGTTAGCCATTATGCGCCAACTATAAAAAACCGGTGTCGGACAGATAGCGGCTAATGAGTACGGGTTTGGGTAATCGGGCAGCCTGTGCCGGTGTATAAGGGCGCAGGCCGGCATCTGTCGGAAGGCCTGCCCGATTGCCGATAACCACAAAGCGGGCTACTATTTTTTGATGGGTAAGCTGGTGCCGGTAAGCCGGGCTAACGCCCGAAATATGACTTGGCAGAAGGCCGAGGCCTTTTGCAATTTTTTCAACTGGTTGTAAACGGTTTGTTTCCACGCAATAGAAATCGTATAACCCCTGCCAGATGTCTCTGGCTTTTCTTTTTTTCATATAAACCTTATTGGCCTCCGAAAACACCAGATAGTACAGGTAGCGGGTACGTATTTTCCGTGCCTGCGTCTTAACCGGTAGTTTGTGCCACAGGTTTAAATGAAATGCCTTGCAGCCGGACCGTACGGGGCAGGTGTGGCAGGCTGGGTTTTTGGGGGTGCAAACCAGGGCGCCCAACTCCATAACCGCCTGGTTGTATACTCCCGGGCGCTGCCGGTCTAAAAGCTTATGGGCCAATTCCTGGAATACTATTTTGCCCGCGGGGCTATTTATGGGCTGCTCAAGGCCAAAAAACCGGGCCAGCACGCGGTACACATTACCGTCAACAGCGGCCACCGCCTGTCCGAAAGCCATCGAAGCAATGGCAGCAGCCGTATAGGGGCCTATTCCCGGCAGTCTCAGCAGGTCTTCATAGCGCGATGGAAATATACCCTGGTAGTTTTGTACCACCAGCCGGGCACAGGCATGGAGGTTTCGCGCCCGGGTATAATAGCCAAGTCCTTCCCAAAGACGTAAAATTTTATCCGGCGGGGCTGCCGCCAGCCGGAACACATCGGGAAATGCTGTAATAAAGCGTTGGTAATAGGGAAGGCCCTGCTGAACGCGGGTTTGCTGAAGGATGACTTCCGAAAGCCAGATGTGGTAGGGGTCGGAGGTATTGCGCCAGGGCAAATCGCGCCTGTTTTCGTCATACCATTTCAGTGCATTGGTCGCGAAAAAGGGGCTGTCCATCTTGTTGATAATCAATTTTTTCAATATTCATTTTTAATTCAAGGAGCGAAAATTAAATTTGGCGTCCCAAAAAAATCCAACCTTAATTCCATAAGTCGTGACCAAAGCAGATATCATCAACGAAATTGCTGAAAAAACCGGAGTAGACAAGGCCGATGTTACCGCCTCGCTGGAGGCCTTCTTTCTGGTAATAAAAAACAATATGGCCGATGGCCATAACATTTACATCAGGGGGTTTGGCAGTTTTATCAACAAGAAGCGCAAGCGCAAAATTGCCCGCAACATTTCGCGTAACACTGCTTTGGTAATAGAAGAGCATTTTGTGCCCAGCTTTAAGCCCGCCAAAATATTTGTTAACAGAATCAAAAACAGCGAAAAAGTGAAGCAAATGGCCGGCAAGGCCTGAGGTCACCGCAATGTGGAAGAACCGGATTTTTCTGCTCATGGCCGGGCTGGCGTTAATTGCCCTGTTGTATTTTTTGCCCCGTTCGGTGGTGCGCAATGCCGATAACAGTTCTGCTGCCGACAGCGTTGGCATGCCCCCGGCCGACCCGCACCGGCCCGCACAGGAGCTTACAGAGCAAATCCATCAGATGCGCAGCCAGTGGGCTGCAGAAGGCACCGCTGAAAAAAATGCTATCTTTGCCGACTCGCTGAGCGGGCTGTACCGCAAAGCAGGTCAGTACGACAGTGCCGCCTGGTTTGCCGACAGGGCCGCAGCATTTTTTAACAACCCGGCCGCCTGGAAGAAAGCAGGTGAAACCTACTACCAGGCCTATACCTTTGCTGTGGATGAAAAAAAACAGCAACAGCTTGCTTCCAACGCCCAGCATTACCTGAGCAAAGTGCTGGAGGCCGAACCCGGCAACCTGGAAGTAAAATGCCAACTGGCCATGACGTACCTCAGCTCAGCTCCCATGCAGGGTGTAACCCTGCTGCGCGAGGTGTTGCAGGCCGACCCGAAAAACCAGAATGCCCTGTTTAACCTGGGCATGCTGGCCATCCAGTCGGGGCAGTACAGCCGGGCGGTAGAACGCCTGGAAGAACTGCTGCAGGTTAACCCGGCACACGTACAGGGCAGGTTGCTGCTGGGCGTAGCCTACATGAATCTGGGAAACCGGAAAAAGGCACGCGAACAATTTGAACTAATTAAACAGGCAGATCCGGATCCGGCCGTTCAGGCTACGGTCGATTCGTATCTGAAGGATTTAAAATAAACACTCCCCTTTCCATAGCCTGCCGTTTTACGCGGGGAAGGGCAAAAACATAAACCATATATGCCAAGCGGAAAAAAGAGAAAACGCCACAAAATGGCTACCCACAAGCGCAAGAAGCGCCTGAGAAAAAACAGACACAAGAAGAAGAACAGATAAGCTAAACGCTATACGCAACAAAAACATTCTAAACCGTGAGCAACGAACTGATCATCAGTAATGCTCAGGACGGTTGCCGTATAGCCCTTCTTCGGGATAAAACCCTTGTTGAATTTCATCAGGAAACCGAGGGAAGCAAGTTCACCGTAGGAGACATTTACCTGGGCACGGTTACCAAAGTAGTGCAGGGTTTAAATGCCGCCTTCATTGACGTGGGCTACCAAAAAGATGCTTTCCTTCATTACCTGGATCTGGGACCCCAGTTCAGCTCATTGCAAAAATTTACCAAACTGGTAAGGGCCCGCAAGATTTTCGGCAAGCTTGAAAAGTTTACACTCGAGCCGGATATTGACAAACATGGCAAAATTGGTCAGCAGTTAACCAAAGGCCAGGTAATTCCGGTTCAAATTGTAAAGGAACCGATCTCAACGAAGGGCCCGCGGCTGTCCTGCGAGCTGTCGCTGGCCGGGCGCTACCTGGTGCTCGTCCCCTTTTCCAATGCCATAAGCATTTCCAAAAAAATTACGAGCAGCGATGAACGAAAGCGCCTGCTGCGGCTAATCCAGTCCATAAAGCCCGAAAATTTTGGGGTAATTGTGCGAACGGTGGCCGAAGGCGTAGAAGTAGCCGATCTTGACCGCGACCTGCGCCAGCTGCTTAAAACCTGGGAAGAAGGCGTAGCTCGTCTGCCCGATGCCCAGCCCCGCGATAAGCTTATTGGCGAATTGAACAAAACATCGGCCCTGCTGCGCGACCTGCTGAACGAGTCGTTCGATAATATTTTGGTTGACGACAAGAAGATATATGAAGAAATAAAATCGTATATCCGCACCATTGCCCCCGAGCAGGAAAAAATTGTAAAGCTTTATACCGGCAAAGCCAGGCTGTTCGAGTTCTATGGCATAGAAAAGCAAATCAAATCGGCTTTTGGCCAAACCGTAAGCCTGAAGGGTGGCGGCTACCTGGTTATTGAACACACCGAAGCGCTGCACGTAATTGATGTAAACAGCGGCAACAAGTCAAACCGCGAAGAAAACCAGGAAACCACCGCGCTTTCTGTAAACACCGAGGCCGCACGCGAAATAGCCCGGCAACTGCGCCTGCGCGACATGGGAGGCATTATTGTGGTGGATTTCATTGACATGAAAAACCCCGACAACAAGCGGTTGATCTACAAAATAATGAAGGAAGAGCTGGCGCACGACAAGGCCCGTTCAACTGTGTTGCCCCTTTCCAGGTTCGGGCTCATGCAAATTACCCGCGAACGGGTACGGCCCCAGCTTAATATCATCACCAAAGAGGTATGCCCCACCTGCAACGGCACCGGAAAAATAGGTGCCACCATTCTGGTGTCGGACCAGATTGAACGGGAACTGGAATACCTGGTGCGCAAGCAAAACGAGCGCCGGCTGGTGCTTGCTGTTCATCCGTATCTGCATGCTTACTTCACCCGGGGATTTCCGTCCATCCGCATGCGCTGGTTTTTTACCTACCGGCGCTGGATAAAACTGGAAGTCAATTCTTCGCTGGCCATTACCGAGTTTAAATTTTTGAACCAGGAAGGAGAAGAAATACAGTTAAACACTTAGGTTGTTTTCCGGGGGCTTGTCCGAAACAGGAATAAACGGAGAGGCCTGCTGGTGCAACCGGATGGCCCTGCGCGACAGCACCACAGCAACAACCAGCGACAGAATGGCCCCCAGCCATATGCCCGGAACAAAACTAATAAACCAGAAGTAATCGTACGCACCGTGAAAGGCAGTGGCCACCAGCAAAGCAAACAAGCTGTAAGCCCACTCGTGGCGGTGAGTAAACTTCGCTTTACCCAAATAATATCCCATTAATACCGCAAAACAGCCATGTGCCGGTACAGCTGTAAACATGCGTATAATGCCGGTGGGGATGCCGTACTGAAAAACATACAGTATGTTTTCCAGCGTGGCAAAGCCCATGCCCACCATAGTGGTATAGACAATGCCATCAAAAGGTTCGTTAAAATTTTTATTGTGATACAGGATAAAGCGGATAAAAATAAATTTGCTGAATTCTTCTACCAGAGCCACCTTAAAAAAAGCATTGGCAAACTGATCAGTCAGGCTGTCTTCCCGCAAAATAAACATCAAATCCATTGGCCAGCTTATAAACAGGGTTACCAGGGTGCTTAAACCTCCGTAAATAAAACTCATAATCATCAGGCCAAGAGGTTCGCGTTC
>FWPU01002936.1_pt1 | contig 44953 bp, 33 predicted proteins | sample 2228361 | NCBI WGS metagenome assembly FWPU01 (sample SAMEA103939777, study PRJEB20133) | metagenome
GAAAGAGTCAATCTCGCTTTTGCGACTCTATCGTAAGGAAAATCCAGGCCCCCTGCCAACTCTTTTTTGGCCAAAGTCCAGCTTAATGGACATGTAACCGTTAAACAATAGCAGAACTAGAACTAGACCATAACCGATAGTCAAGCTCGGTTTAACGCCAGTTAAGCGAGAAGACCAACGACCTCCCGAGGATTTTACTAAACTCGATTTTAATCGAGACCTATCATCGAAAGTTTCTTCGGGCATATTTCTAATCGCCCTCCAGATCTCAACTTTTAGCGCTACAGTTTTCAGACACATATTTAGCATAATCATGCAGCCGCGCGCTTGCAAGGTGTTCTCTCCTTTCCGGCGCGGCAACTAGAAATCGTGGAGAGGAGCAATGTAGCGGCGGCCTCGCTTCGTCAGGGTGGGCTCGACAAAGGGGCTGGAACGATGCCAGCGTAGCGGCGCATTGCGGCGCGCCCCTGCTATCGCCAGGCCAAAGGTTATTCCGATTTCACGGCCATGATCTTTCCCCCTTTATCGCTTTCGCTTGCGCGCTAGCCTGTCAGGGTCAAAATAATGGTCCTTGCGCTCAGGAGGATGATTAATAAGCCGATCAAAATACCTAAAGCTCGAGCCGAAAGCAGACGGCACAGCCGCGCCGAAAATGGCGCTGAAATAAAACCGGCTGCCATCAAGGTCAACACGATATCCCAGCGGAAGTTTTCAGGCCCGATCAGAGCGATAAAGGTCAGGCTGATGGCTGCGGTAACAAAGAATTCGGCCAAATTGACCGAACCTACCGCCTCGCTGGGATTGGAGCCTGTGATGATGAGGCTCGGGGTACAGATCGGCCCCCAACCGCCGCCCCCCATGGCATCGATTAGGGCGGCGAAGAAACCGAGTCCAGCCAGCTTATAACGCGAATAGGAACGGGCGGCGCGCGGCCTCCCATTGGCACGACGGCCCTGGGTCAGGGAGCGATAGATGATCACAGCTCCCATTGTCAGCAGAACAGAGCCGACGACGAGCCGGACCGGTCCGGTCGGCAGTTTAACCAGACCGGCTGCGCCTATGATGCCGCCGATAACACCCAGACCAGCCAAGGGGAGAAGCAGGTCGCGCCGCACATTGCCCAAGCGCAGATGAGAGATGCCGGAGAAGAGGCTTACCAGCACCTCTGCGGTATGAACGCTGGCGCTCGCAATGGCAGGGTAGATTCCCATCGAGATGAGAAGCGTCGAAGAGGTCACCCCGTAGCCCATGCCCAGGGTGCCGTCCACAAGCTGTGCAACCACACCGATGACAAAGAGCAAGATGAAATTCATACCCTGAGCTGGTTCTCCTTAAACTATCGCAACGTGCGACTGGAGGAGAGACGAATTAGCTGGCGCCACATAAAAATGAAAGTTACCCGAAATTTTGGAGAAACACAAGTGCTTGTAAAGACGCGGGCACAGATCACAATTGTGGGTGAATTTGAGCCGCCAACCGCCCGATCTCTCCCCCAATCCCCTTTCCACCAGGCGAAGAGGGGGTGAGGCGGCATCGGTTCTACAGGAGGATTAAGCTTTTAGCGAGACGCGGCGCGGGCAAATGCGCCTTTTACTTCCTTGTATGTCAGCTTACGCGTCCAGTTGGTCCCTTCGCTCGCCATCTTGCCGTCGATTTCGACGTAGGCTTTGGCCATGGCGTTTACCGGTTCCCCCTCCTGTTTAGGCGAAAGGGTGAGGTCGCGCCCGACCGACCAGGTCACGCGCCGCTCGTCTAAGTTGCCGAAGTAGTAATCGACGGCCCTCGGGTCCTTGCCGAAATAGCCCGACCCGGTGGTGCGCTGTACCAGCACCGAGTTCTCGGGCGTGAGCGCGATCTCATCGGCGAAGAGGTCGGCGAGGGCCGCGTCGTGCGGCACCCAGCCGATAGCGGGCGCATAGAACTCGATCCAGCAGTGATAGCTCTGGTCGATATCTTTGCCATCGAGTTCCTTCTTGAAGAACGAACCGTAAATTATGCGCGTCGGAATGCCGGCGGCGCGCGCGATCGAAGCCCAGAGCGAGTGGAAATCTGTGCAGTTTCCCGTCTTGGGCGTCAAGCAGTATTCCGTGCTGCCGACCGGCGAGGCCTTTTTGCCGGAGGGATCTTTCACCCAGTAGTCGGCGTAGTCGATGATCCAATCGTAGATCTTGCGCGCCGCCCGGACCGGGTTGCGCTCTCGGCCCACGATCTCAGCGGCGAGCCGGCGGATGCGCTCGTCTATGATCACATGCCGATTCGGTTCCAGGAAGCGCGCCAGCTCTTTGCGCTCGGCATCGCTGAGCGGGCGCGTCCTCTTGGGATCCAGCTCGTTGAGCACTTCGCGGCGCGTGAGGCGGAAGGTGTTGACGACTGTGAAATCCTTGACCTTCGGGTCAACCGCTTCGATGTAGAGGAACTTATTCCCCTCGGTGGCGTCGCGTTCGATGCGAAAGGGGAAGGGGCTCTCGACCTTGAAATCGGTCGCCTTCTGCTCCGGCACGTCCTGCGGGATCGTGAGCCAGACGCGCACTCGCTTTGCCTCTTCAGGCAGAGTGACCTTCAGCTCGTGGCGCGCCTCGAAGGTCGCCTGTCTAGCTTCTCTTCTTCCAACGCCGGCAGCCGTCTCGGCCGCGAGCGGGGCGGCTGCGCCGAGCAGCATAAAGCCGCAGAAGAGCAGACTGTATCTATTGTTATTTTTGCCAGCCATATGATCAGCCTCCTTCCAACCTGTATCTACAGTTTGTTTTTCATTTCCCCTCAGGGATCGCGCATCGCCTCACGGCGCAGGAGCAGGGCGGCTCGGGATAGCGCTTTGAGTTTAGCGGCAGCGATTTCCGCCGTGTTGACCGGACGGTCCGCGAAGGTCCCGAAGCCGCAGTCCGGGTTGAGGTAGACCCGCTCTGCCGGGCGATGCTCGAGCAGGCTTTTGACTTTGCTCAGGATGAAATCGGTTGTCTCGATTTCGCTCGAGCGGGGGTTACAAACGCCGAGCCCGATCTCTTTATCCGGCGGCAGGATGGCGAGCGCGGCCGGGTCCCCTGCACGCTCGGTCGCGTATTCGAGGACGAACTGCTGCACCCGCATGCGGCTGAAATATGGGATGAGCGGGTCGTACGCGCCCGCGAGCAGCACCTGCTCGCGCCGGCTCCAGTTGCCGCGACAGACGTGCAGGCCGGTCTTAATGCCGGCCACGCCGTCCACCACGCGGTTGATCAGGTCCACGGCGAAGTTAAGCTCCGCATCGGGGCTGCCCTTTTCAGAGAGCGCCGCGCACATGAAGGTGTGCGTAACATGTGGGCCGGCGAAGGCCACCTCGGTCAGGACCGGCTCGTCGAACTGCACGAATTGGCAGCCGGCCTCGCCGAGCGCCACCAGCTCCGCGCGCAGCAGGCCGACGACGTCTTCGCCCAGAGCTTCCTTTGTAGGATAGTGTTCGGCTGAAAGGCGCGCGAGCCACATCGAGCGGGCCAACAGGTAGGGCCCGGGCAGCGTGACCTTGATCGGCCTCGACGTGTGCCGGCGAAGAAACAGATAATCGTCCAGCACCAGCGGTCGCGCGCGGCGCAGCTTGCCGACGGCCACCGGGCTCTTGATGGCAAAGGCGGGCACATCGAGCGCCGCGAGCAGCCGTTCGAAGGCCGCCTTGTCCTCCACGTAATCGAGCATCTCCGCCAGGCTCATCAGCCGCACGCCTTCGACCTTCTCGGCTATGAAAGAGTAAAAGTTATCGCGGCGCTGCTCGCCGTCGCTCACGATATCGACGCCGGCATCCTCCTGCAAGCGCAGCGCCTCGAGCACCGCCCGATCGGCAATCGCCCTGAATTCCTCCTCGCCCATGCGCCCGCGCTGCTTTGCGCGCAGCGCCTCGAGCAGCGGCTTCGGGCGAGGCAGGCTCCCCACGACCGTCACTGGAAATAAGGGCAATTGCGACATGGCCTCCCTATGCGCCGGCGCAGCTTCGATCAGCGGATCACCTGCATCGCTACCTCCACGCGCACGTTGCGCGCCAGCGTGTTGGTTACGGGCGAGGCGGCGAGCGTCTGCCGCCACACCTCTTCGAGGGCCTTTTCCTCCGCTTCGGCCTGTACGTAAACCGTGCCAGAGATAGCGCGGAAGCCGCTGTGGCCGCTCGTGTCAATGCCCAGAAAGGCAAAAATGTTCTCTATCTCCCCCTTCAGGGAGACCTCCAGCGCCTCGACCCGAATGCCGCGGCGCGAGGCGTTGATCTGAAAGCCCATGGCCAGGCAGGCGCCGAGCGCCCCTAAAACGTATTCGACCGCGCTGGGGGCTGCATCCTTCAGGTCGAAGCTCGCCGGCTGGCCGACCTGCCACGAGTGGTTGCGGCAGTAGACTTTAGCCTGGAGCCCGCCCGACCAGCGCACCCGGCACTGCCAGCGATAGTTGCGCGCCTTCTCGAAGTCGGCCTCGGCTGCGGGGTCGCCCCCTCCCTTGCGAACGAAATAGCTGTTGTAGCCGGGCTCGGGCCGCCAGCCGAGATAGGGGTTATTGGTCATGCGGCACCAGGCGGGCAGATCCTCCTTGACGCTGATCTCGGTGCTGCGGATTTCGAGCACCGCGCCAGCCGGTATGCTTTCCATTGCCCTGCGGATAAGGAGCAGCAGGCCCGAACCGCAGTCGAGATTCCCACCATCGCAGACCGCGACCGGTTGGATCTCATCCGGCGCGCGAAGCGCGTCTTCCGCCATTCGAACCGTCCCCTCCATCCGGCCTAGTAGGTCAGCGACGAGCCGCCGGTGCTAAGAAACTCCACCGCTTTCGCCCCGCCGACTATCAGGGCGCCGGCCACGAGCCTGTTCTCATCCAGGTTGCGTTTCTTGAAGCAGGGGGAACAGACCCAGATCTGGCCGCCCGCTTCGACGAAATCGTTCATAAGTTGCTTGAGCGGGGCGAACCCCTCCTCGTGAATGTCGTCGGCATATCCCCTCTGCGAGAGGCGCACCCCTTCGGTGCTGAGGAAGACCACAGTCTGGACGCCCGAGGCGACCGAAGCATTGGCCACCACGAAGCCGACCGTCGCCCTATCGGTATTGTCTTTAGCATGGGTAATGCTGACCAGGAGTTTGCCCATTATTTAGCTCCCTTTCGGATAAAGTAGCGCGCGTTGTCCTGGCCGCAAGGGCCGGCCAGAAGCTCGTGCCCGGCGAGCTTGCACCAACTGGGGACCTCCAGCGGCGCGCTCGGGTCCAGGGCCCGCACCTCCAGGACTTGTCCCGGCTCGAGCGGCCCGATCGCCTTCATCAAAGCGATGAGCAGAATGCCGCAGCTCATCGCCTCGGCATCGCAAAAGGCATGAGCGCTGAGTTCGATTTCGTCCATAGCTTAGGCACCGCACATCAGAAATCGTTCTGTATATAGATGGTGAAGCGGTTGTTCACCCCTCTGGGCAGGCCTTTGAACTTAGTCTGCCAGTTAGCGTAATCGAGCCCAATGCTCAATCCGCGGCCGAGGCTGAAGCGGTTGGTAATGTAGTAGGCGAGGTTGCGCGTGCGCGCGGCGGCCGCGGACAGGTCGCCGGCGTCGGGCAGGTCGAGCGTTGCGCCCAGATTGAAAAGATAACGCCGATGCAGGCGGAAGCTCGCTTCGAGCCAGCCGCCGCTGGCGCGGACCGTCCGGCCCGTTGCCGGGTCGATCCCCTGGCCGATGCCGCCGCGCACGTCGCTCAGGTTTTCACCTGTCCAGGCTTCACCCTGGAGTTTGACCCGCTTGCTTAGAGGAATCGATAAGTCAAGGCCGACCAGATGACTGCTGAAATGGCTCCGGCCGGCGATGAAGAAACGATTGACCTGCTGGTGTGCCAGGTGTCCGTAGAGGCCGAGGGTCCAGCTCTCTCCCGAAACGTGCGACCGTCCGCTATAGGCCACGCGCGCCTGGAGCGTGGGGGAGAGGGCGCTCTCGCCGTCGCGAAAGCCGTCGCCGTCAAGGTCTTGATTGTCCACCGCCCCGCTCGCCCCAACCATGCCGACGAAGGACCATTTGCCCTTGCCGTGAGGCGGCTCGTAGCCGATGCGCAGCTGCGGGCGCCGGTCGGCCGTATTCCCCGCATTCCACATCAAGGTATCGGCATTGAAGCTAGGAAAGAGCGGCGAAATCAGGTCCCAGGTCTGGCCGAGCAGCACAAACCAGCGGTCCTTCTGCAAACGCACATAGGCGTGGCGCACGCGCAGCGCCGCGCGGGAGTTGCTCACCAGGTCGCGCGCGAGGAAAGGATTATTCGGAGCCGCGGGGAGGTCGGGGAGCGCGCGCGCTGGCCGGTCGATGAAGGCGTTGAAGAAGTCCGCTTCCAGTTTCGCCAGCGCCGTCCAGCCGTTGCCGAACACGATCGGGTTCAGGTCCAGCCCGAAGCGGGTCAGGCGTGGATGAAAGGTGATGTTGCCGGTTCTCTTTTTCGCCTGCGAGGGATCGGCCGGCGAGAGGACAAAAAAGGGGAGCTGGGAATCGAAACTCATGCGCCGGCTATCGGCCTCGATGTCGCCGCGCAGGAAGCCGTAAAACTTGATCCTGGCTTCCGCCGGGGGCGCTCCCCTTTCGCGCGCCTGCCCCGCCTGCACAGCCGTCTGCGTATTCTGTGGAGCGGCCACACTGGCCCCGGCCGGTTGTAGTTCTGCCAGCTTCTTTTCCAGCTCCTCCAAACGCCTCTGCTGCGCCTCGATCGTCTGTTGTTGCCGCTGAACGATCTGGTAAAACTCTTCCAGCGAGCGGCTGGCAGATGCAGCCTCCCCTCCGAACAGACGCGCTATGCCGGCTCCCGTTATCCCTATCGAAACCCAAACCAATACCAGAACCCTTCCCGTCCAGGCCCTCATCTCTCTTCCCCTTTCGCTTCATCCCCGGCCACGGGTTGCTGGCCGTTCGACCAGCCAAATATATCCCCGACATTTCCTATATGTCAAATAGGATTTTCCGATGCAAAATACTGTTTATGATAGGGAGCGTGGCGTAAAAATCCTTAGCGGGTGCGTTTCATATCGAGCGTAAGGAGGGTCCGCCGGGTGGTGGGGATAAGCAAAGGTACTATCGTGAGCTACATAATGTATGGCGTCCCCGACGGGATTTGAACCCGTGTTGCCGCCTTGAAAGAGCGGTGTCCTAGGCCGACCTAGACGACGGGGACGCTCGCTTTCGGCAGTTCGTGGTGAGCCGGGCAGGACTCGAACCTGCGACCCTCTGCTTAAAAGGCAGATGCTCTACCGCCTGAGCTACCGGCCCATTAAAACGCAAATCCTACCAAGCTATCTTAATAATTTTAACATATGAATCTACATCCCACACCTGCGGTGGACGATCGACGGCGGTCCATAAGCTTACCGGCTCCCTTTTTTCGACCGATGACTATTCAAAAGGGAGCAGGCGTTGCAGGCGGGAGTCCCTTTCTATCATTATCGTCTGTCGGCGATCGGGGCCAGTCGAGACGATCGAGATCTCGGTTTCGACGAAATCCGATATCAACTTCAGGTAATCTTTGGCCGCCTGGGGCAGGGCATCGAAGTCGCGGATGCCGCTCGAGCGCGACCTCCATCCCTTGACCGTCTTGTAGATGGGCCGGCACTCGGCCAGCACGTCGATGTCCATCGGGAAGTGGCGCACGGGCGAGCCCTTATAGCTGTAGCCCACGCAGACCTTTATCTCCGGCAGCTCGTCGAGGACGTCGAGCTTGGTCAGGACTATGGTGTCGATATTGTTGATCAACCGGGCGTAGCGGACGACCACGGCATCGAACCAGCCGCAGCGCCTCGGCCTGCCGGTCGAGGCGCCGTATTCGGCGCCCCGCTCGCGCATGTAATCGCCCAGCTCGCCGTCGAGTTCGGTGGGGAACGGGCCCTGGCCTACTCGGGTGGTATAGGCCTTAGCCACTCCCAGCACGCCGTGAATCAGGGTCGGGCCGATGCCGGTGCCGGCGGCGGCGCCGCCGGCGCTGGCATTGGATGCGGTTACGAACGGATACGTGCCGTGATCGACGTCGAGCAGCGTTCCCTGGGCCCCTTCAAACAGCACGCTCTTGCCCCCGGCGATAAGGGCGTTCAGCAGTTCGGCGGTATCGGTGACGAGAGGCTTGATCTTTTCGGCAACCCGAAGATAGGAATCCAGCACTGCTGCCGCGTCGAGCTGCCTTCGCTTGTAAACGGACTTGAGCAATCTGTTCTTGTAGCGCGTGTTCTGATCGATCTTGTCTCCAAGCGATTCGGGGCGGAGCAGGTCGCCGATGCGGATGCCGCGCCGCGCCATCTTGTCCTCGTAGCAGGGGCCGATGCCGCGCGACGTGGTGCCTATGCGCCTGGTCGCTCGCAGCTCCTCGTCCGCCTCTTCGATCGCGCGGTGGTAGGGCATGATGACGTGGGCGCGGTTGCTGATAAACAGCCTCCCCTCGACCGAAATGCCAACTCCGGCAAGGGTTTCGATTTCGGCTACAAGCGCGAACGGATCGATCACCACGCCGTTGCCGATGACGCAAATCTTGTCCGGGCGCACGATGCCTGCCGGGATCAGGTGCAGCACGTACTTGCGCCCGTCGCTGATCACGGTGTGGCCGGCGTTGTGGCCCCCCTGATAGCGCGCCACGACGTCGAACTTCTCCGTGAGCAGATCGACGATCTTGCCCTTGCCTTCGTCGCCCCACTGCGAGCCGACGACGACGATGTTAGACATGACTAGTTTTTCCCTTTGCTTTCCGATTCGATGAAGAAATAGCCGCACTCAGCTTCTATCTCGGCCAGGTCCTTTGGTTCCATAGGGAAGAGCTTGCACTGAGCGAAGTGTCGCCCGTAAATCTTGCAGCGGTATTGATGGTCTCGGGTCCGCTCGAGAAACGGGCAGCGGTAGAGGATCATGCAGCAGGCGCCGCAGCGAGTGCACTGGCCGCGCCTTGACGTCTCGACAAGCTCGAGCGACCTCTTTTGCCGGACGGTTGCCTTGATAAAGCGCCGGACCTTGCCCGTGGCCAGGAGCCTGATCCGCCGGTACTTCTCGAGCTTGACCTCGAGCCCCAGGGCCGCCGGGTTCATCCTGATGCTCAGTTTAAGCTTGGGCAGACTCTTTGCCGAGGACATCGATTTTATTGGGATCCAACCGCGGTCGCGCCGGGGCAGTCGCTTCGCCGAGCGACCCGGTCCGCCGCTGAGCCTAAACGTGCTTCTCGATAAGGCCCGCCAGATGTTCTTTGGGATTGTGCGGCACGCCCACGATCTGTTCCTTGATCATGCCGTTCTTGAAGAGCAGGAGCGTCGGGATGCCTCGTATGTTGTAGCGCGCCGCGGTCGCGCTGTTCTCATCGACGTTCAGCTTGGCAACTTTCAGCCTATCCTGATATTCCTCGGCGAGGGCTTCGACGTACGGCGCGATCATTTTGCACGGTTGACACCAGACTGCCCAGAAGTCCACGAGAACCGGTACGTCGGATTGCAAGACCTCCTGGTCGAAATTATTATCGGTAACTTCAATCAATTTTACTGCCATCTATTCCTCCGCATGCCGGCTCTCGTCTCGAGTGCCGGCACTTAGCCTCGGCGCTATAATGACGTTGTTTCGGCTTGTCCGCAAAATCGTATTTTACCACGGGCCACCTGTGCGGTAAATGGGATGCTGAAGGCGCACAAGAGCTACGGGCAACATTTTTTAACCGATCGAAACATCGCTAAGAAAATCGTGAGCTTTGCCGCGCCGTCCCCCGCCGATGCCGTTGTGGAAATCGGGGCGGGCCGTGGGGCGCTCACCGAGCATCTGGTTACGAGCGCCGCGCTGGTGCTCGCCGTGGAGATCGATCCCAGGCTTGCCGCCGCGCTGCGCCGGCGCTTTTCATCGCAGCGCAACCTGACGGTAATCGAGGGCGACTTCATGCAGCTCGACCTGGAGTCCCTTTTTGCCGCGCACGGGCTGCCGGAGCGGGCCGCACACGCCATCGGTAACCTTCCCTACAACCTGGCCACGGCGATCATCGAAAAACTTTTAGCGCACAAGAAGCTCTTCGAGTCGATAACCGTCATGGTGCAGCGGGAGGTCGCGGCGCGCATCTCGTCGCCGCCGGGCTCAAAAAGCTACGGCTTTCTTACCAATCTCGTCTGGTATCACGCTGCAGTCGAGCCCGGTTTTGTGATTAAGCCCGGCTCCTTCTCGCCTCGCCCGAAAGTGGATTCGCAGGTGATCAAGCTGGTGCCGCGGCGGCGGGGTGCGAGCCAAAGGGCGGCCGATTACGGGCGTTACCTGCGCCTGCTGAAAGCGGCCTTCGCCTACCGGCGTAAGACCCTGTTTAACAATCTCAAGCGCTCGGAGGAATTCGGGGCGCGGGCTGCCGAGGCCCTCGCCGCCCGCAACATCGAGCCGGCGCGCCGCGCCGAATCGCTTCGCCCCGAAGAGTTGCTGGCTCTGGCCGACTGGTACGCCCGCAAATAACCCCTAAATAAGTCGTCAGTCAGGAAGCCGCTTAATTCATTTGAGTAGTTTCGGGCAAGGCGCCCGTAATTTGAGACCATTGTACATGCCGATAGCTAAATGCCGCGGTTTTGGACTGCCGACTATAAAATTTTCTTTTGCACTTTTATCCCCCTGTGGTATATTTTGGCCTGTTGTCTTTCATTTTGGAGCTTTGGCTTTGACCGCGAGGGGGAGGTTATGGCCTTTGCCAGCAGGCGTGGATCGAAATGGGACGAGCTACTGGGTCTGGTTTCTCTCTCCTTGACCCTGGTCATCTTCTTGAGCCTTATTTCCTATGACCCATCTGATCCGTCTTTTAACGTCGTTTCCTACAAGGAGGGCTTCAGCAACTATATAGGCAAATTTGGCGCATATCTGGCCGACCTGCTGTTTCAGATTTTCGGCATAGCGGCCTTTCTCCTGCCGCTTTATGTGGCCGCGGTGGCCTTTCAGAAGATCCTCTCGCGAAAAGTCGGATCGCCCTACCTCAAGGGGTTCGGGCTTTTTTTGACCATATGCTCGGTTTCGACCGCGGCGAGTCTATTTGCGCTGCGCCTGCCATTCGAGACCAATTTCCCGCCGGGGGGAGTTATCGGGACGGTCTGCAGCGCCGTCCTTTTGGGCTATTTCAACCTCCCCGGTTCGATAATCGTGGTCTCGACCATCTTTTTCGGAGCGCTTCTTTTGCTTACGAATTTCAGCTTCGTGGCGGCAGCCCAGGCCGGGGCGTCGCTGGCGCGCCGCACGGCGGCATCCATAGCCGGATGGCGCCGCGCGCGGCCGAGGCCGGCGGTGCCGCGGTCGGCGCGGCGAGAATCCATACCGGCGCCGGCTGCGGTCGAGGAAAAAGCCGGGGAGAGTGAGGCCAGGAGGGTCGGAGAATCCGAAGCTGCCGGGGAAAAGGACCAGGAGCCGGCGAAGCAGTCGCCGGCCATCGCCCAACCGACGCCGCGCATCGAATCGCGCCATGATACGGCCGGCCAACCGCAGCGCGCGCCGGCCCGCGCCCAGCGCGCCGGAAGGTTCGAACTCCCCCCCCTCGGCTTTTTGGACGAGCCCGAAGGCCACACTGCAATTAAAGAAGAAGAGTTGGTCGAGCTTGCGGGAAAGATTACCGTCAAGTGTGGCGAGTTCGGCGTGACCGGCAACGTCATTCAAATACATCCGGGACCGGTGGTTACCACCTTCGAGTTCAAGCCCGACCCGGGCGTGAAGTACAGCCGGATCCTTACGCTGATCGACGATATCTGTTTGGCGCTGCGCGCCGAATCGATAAGGATCGACCGCATCGCGGGCAAATCGACGGTGGGGATCGAGGTGCCCAACCAGCACCGCGAGATCATCCACCTGCGCGAAATCATCGAGTCGGAAAACTTCCGCCGCTCGCCCTCGAAGCTCACTCTGGGCCTGGGCAAGCTGATCAACGGCGAGACTTATGTTACCGACCTTTCGCGCATGCCGCACCTGCTGATTGCCGGGGCGACGGGCACGGGCAAGAGCGTGGCCCTCAATGCGATGATCACCTCGATCATCTACAAGGCGACCCCCGACGAGGTGAAATTCATTCTGATCGACCCGAAGCGGCTCGAACTGGGCATTTACGCCGATATCCCGCACCTGCTCACTCCGATCGTCACTGAGGTCAAGCGGGCGGCAAATGCCCTGCAGTGGGCGACGCGCGAGATGGAAGAGCGCTATAGAAACCTCGCCGTGCACGGCGTGCGCAATATCGACCAGTACAACGGGATAATGCGCCGGGTCGGGCGCGGGAGCCAGTATGAGGACGAGCGGCCGCTCCCCTACATCGTGATAGTGATCGATGAGCTTGCCGACCTTATGATCCTGGCCGGTCGAGAGGTCGAGGCCGCGATCACGCGCCTGGCCCAGATGGCGCGCGCCGTGGGAATACATCTGATAATCTCGACGCAGCGGCCGTCGGTCGATGTGATTACCGGTCTGATCAAGGCCAATTTCCCCTGCCGCATTTCGTTCCGCGTCTCGTCGAAGGTCGACTCGCGCACCATTCTCGATGCCAACGGGGCCGAGCAGCTGCTCGGCAACGGCGATATGCTATTTCTGCCGCCGGGAAGCTCGCGGTTGATCCGAGTGCACGGGGCCTACGTGAGCGAGAAGGAGGCCGAGAAGATCATAGAGTTCCTCAAGAAGCAGCAGTCGCCCGAATACAACCAGGCGGTGCTCGAGTACGAGCGAGAGGAGGCGGACGATGAGATGGAGGGCGCCGAGCTCGAGCCAATCGACGACGAACTTTATGCCGAGGCGGTTCGCGTCGTGGTCGAGATGCGCCGCGCCTCGACCTCGCTGCTCCAGCGCCGGCTTCAAATCGGCTACGGCCGCGCCGCCCGGCTGCTCGATATCATGGAGAAGGAAGGAGTTGTCGGCCCGTCCGAAGGAAGCCGGCCGCGCGAGGTGCTGGTCGGCCTCGACTACCTAGAGCGCTTCGAGGATGGCGAGGGAGAGTGACCCGATTTGTAGGGGCTGATCGGCAGTCAACCGATTTTGGACCTCCTATCCCGGTCCGCCGCTCCATTCCAGCAAAGCTTACATGCTTCCACAACATGGGGCGGGAAAGGGCGGAATAGGCGCAGCCTCAGGGTTATTCGCCCGTAGGGGAGGAATAAAAATTGCGCGCCTCACAATACTTTTCAACTCTGCTCCTGTCAGGCGATTCGGCGAGCAGTCGGGCGATATTTTTTCCCAGGCCCGGGTGAACCAGTTCCGGCGCAATCTCGGCCAGCGGCACCAGAACGAAGTTGCGCAGGTGCAGCCGGGGATGGGGAATAGTAAGTTCAGCCAGGTCGAGCGAGAGGTCATCGTAGAACAGGATATCGATGTCGATGGGGCGCGGCGCACTGGCCGGCGCTCTTTTTCGCCCCAGCTGCTCTTCAATCTGGCGACAGGCGTTCAGCAGCTCGATTGAAGAAAGCTTCGTCTCGGCTGCGGTCGCCAGGTTCAAGAAGCTCGGCTGATCGCCGCAGCCGACCGGTTCGGTCTGATAGATGGAGGAGAGGCTGACGATCCTTACACCTATTTCCTCGAGCAACTCGAGCGCGCGCCTCAGATTGCCCAGTCGGTTACCCAGGTTGGACCCAAGCGATATGTAGACCTTGCGCCCGCGCGACATCAAACTCCTCGAGCCGGCACTCTGGGAGGCGAGGCTTTTTAGCCTCTGACCTTCTATTAGAACAGGTCTTCGGGCCGGCGCAGCGTGCCGAACGACCCGAGCCCCTTCAGGGTGAAGGAGAAGCGGAACTGGGTTTCGACGCGCAGCCCGACATCGAACTGCTGGAACTCGAAGGCGACCCCGCAGCAGTCCCAATTGTAGTGGAGCCGCCCCACGCTGTTCAGCAACTGCCTCCTCTGGATATCGTAGCTTATAGTAAAGCTTGAAGCAAACCCGCGCAACGTACTGCCGTAGCCGACCTGGGCCTGGAGCTGATTGGTATCGAAGCTTCCGGAAGGGAAGGAGCGGCCCTCGATGGTTATCGGCTCGAGCTGGCGCGTGATGAAGTAGGTCCCGGCAAGGAAGAGCCGCTCGGTCCGCGCGAACCCGGTGAGGCTGACATCGCGCCAGCGGTTCCGGCTCGCATCGTAATCAGCGCGCAGATCGAGGCTGAAAGACGATGCCGGGTTGAAGCGGAGCTGGGCGACGAGCGGCGAAAATCGGCGCGCGTCTATTAAATATATATATGGAGTGATAGTGTAGAGAGGATAAAACTGGTTCTGCCGCCCCGGCTCGAAGGCCCCGCCGAAGTTGCGATCGAAGAAATATTTCTGCGCCAGCTTGAAGGATAAAAGCTCGCTCGTTCCTTCGCCGCTGCGCGTGAAAAGGCGGTTGACCAGAGCATATTCGATCTCGTTTGCGCCGGCAACCGCGTCGCGCTCGTCGAAACGCACGATCCGATCGAACTCGTTGATTTCCGAGATGAATCGGTAAGTAACCTCTGTGGCAATCAGATGTTTGAGGCTGCTGTTCTGGTTCGGCCGGTAGACGCGGGCCAGCGCCGGCCCGCGCGCGGCAAGCTCGAAGAAAAAATATTCGCGGTTCAGGTTGCGTCCCGAGAGCCGCTCCTCGCTCCCCTCTTCCAGGCTGTCGCTCCAGAAGGTCTCGCGCGCGCCGAATGTGGCGGTCAGCGAAAAGCCATCGACGATCTGCAGGGGGAAGCTCAGGCGCGGAAACAAATCGAAGCGCTGCATCAATTGCGGCGTCTCTTTAAGCCGGTCGGAGCGCTTCAGCCCGGCGATGCTCGAATCCAGGTAGAAGTAGAGCGGGAGGTTGCCGATCTTTCGACCCAGCCCTTTGAATTCGATGAGCGGGGTCCGCCTGACAATCGCAGGCCGAACCGCAAAGAAGGTCTCCTGGCGCCCGAGCAGGAAGTTGAAGCTGAAGGCATCGAAATTGCGGGTGAGAAAGAATACCGACCGCTCGAAGCTGTTGGTGGCGGCGCGGAAGGAATCGGAAAAGACCTGCCGGAATCGGAAGTTTGTGACCAGATCGACATCGGCGACCGCGCGGAAGCCGTTATCGAAGGTGGTTTCGGCGATCGCCTTGAAATCGACGCCGCTCGCCCTCTCGGGCTCCGGCTTGCGGTCGTTCACACCGTAGGCGCTCAGCTCGAGCGTGGTCCGGTCGTTGGGGCGGGCGCGCAGGGTGCCGCCGAAGCCGAACCCCCGCTCGGAAAAATAATCGGCGAAGAAAAAAGCATCGGCGCTTTCGCCCATGACCAGATAAAATGCCTCGCTGATCCGGCGCCCCTTCGTGGTTGAGGTCCCGGTCGAGGGGAGAAGAAAGCCGCTGGCGCGCCGCTTCCTTTCGAGCGGGACGCGGAGATAAGGGATGAAGAGCAGGGGAAGTCGCTTGATTCGAAAGGTGGTGGACCTGAGGCTGGCCGCTCCGTTGACGTCGATATCGGCCTTTGTGATGGTAAAGCTCCACTTGGGAACCGCCTCGTGGCAGGAGGTTATGAAGCCTTTTTCCACCAGGTAGCGGTCGGGACCGGTCTTTTCCACATAATGCGCCCGGACGAAAAATTCCCGATCGGTGAAGCCGCTGACATCGTAAAACTTACCGGTCTGGGACGCGAAGTTGTATTCGGCGCGGCTGCCCGAAAAGCGCTGCAGCCCCTGCATGAAAAGGACATTGCCCGCGGCCAGGGCGCGCCGTTCGCCGTGGTAATACTCGATGCGATCGGCGCGGAGAATCGCATCGCGAAAGGTGATCTCCACGCGGCCCTCGGCCAGGTACAGGTCGCCCGGCGCCCGCTCCTGCCTTTCGGAGAGGATGACGACGTCACCCTCCGCGTGCGGGATGATGGTGCGGGCGCGGCCGTCAGGCTCCTGGGCCCGGACCGCGGAAAGCGAGAGAAAGCAAGCAGCCAGCGAAATAAGGATGGCTCTTATTAACATCACTCCTCTTCGCACCGCTTTATAACATGCAAGGGCGGGATGATTCAACATCGGCGCGGCAGCGCCCCGAAGATGCCGAAATGGTTAAAACTTTTTGTTTACAACTGCGCGCATTTTGATAAACTTAGTACCTGCTCTAAACCACAGGAGGAGATATGAGGCATAAACAAGCGGACTCTGCCCTCAGGCCGATGACCAAGAAACAGGAGCGGGTCCTCGAGCTTATTCAACAGCACATAAGGAAAGATGGCATCCCGCCGACCATCAATGAAATCCGGGCGAAGCTTCGCTTCCAATCGAGCAACGCCGTGCGCAACCATCTCAACGCTCTCGAGAAAAAGGGCTATATCAAGAGAGCGCACCACACGGCACGCGGCATCATGCTGACGGCGGCACCGCGTTGTCCCTATTGCGGCGCCTCGATGGAAAAGAAGGCACGTTACGGGGCGCGACTGGCTTCGGCCTAAAGAGTCGCCGGCTGCCAAATCCGGCAGCGGATGCCGGCCTTGCTGATTGTCAACTGTAGACAGCACGGCCTCGAGGCCGACGAGCCCGACAAAGCCGCACGCTTTGCATCTCCAAGCTTGGGCCCGCCTTTTAATTTGAATCTTTTGCTTGTTGATTGTAGAATCGCCAGGTAAGCGATGAGAGAGAGGTTGACCGAGCTGTTGTCCGGGCCGTTCCCCTTCGGGATTACTCGCGAGGGGGCGGTCTATCTGTTTGCCGTTTCGGTCATCGCCTTTTCCGCCTTAAATACCGGCAACAATCTGCTTTACCTGATCCTGGCCGCGATGCTTGCGGCGGTCATCGTATCGGGCGCGATCTCGCGCATCAATCTCCATAACCTGTCGATATCACTTCAGGTCCCCGAGGAGCTGTTCGCCGGAGAGACGGCTGCCCTGAAGATCACTGTGCGCAATCACAAGCGCTTCTTCCCCACGTTCTCCCTTTTCGTCGAGGGGGGCCGCGACAGGCGTTCGGCCAGGCAAGCCGCGGTTCGGCGAAAGATCCTGTCGCGCGGCGTTTACTTTTCAATCGTGCCTGCTCGCCACAGCGTCTCGCAAAGCCTTTTACAGGTTTATCCTGAGCGGGGCCGCTACGGGATCGATGGGTTCATCGTATCGACCCGCTCGCCGTTCGGCTTTTTCCGTCGCGCCCGCCGGATCACGGCGGAAGGGGAAGTTGTGGTCTACCCCAGGATCCGCGATATTTCCTCGTTTTTCCATCTCCTCCCCTTCCTGGAGGGGCACATCGAGAGCCTGCGCCGCGGGCGTGGCGAGGAATTGTACTCGCACCGCGGCTACGAGCCGGGGGATGACGCGCGTTTACTCGATTGGAAAGCCACGGCCAAGCTGGGCCGGATGATGCTGCGGGAATTCGCCAAGCAAGAGGAGAGGAGAGTTTATATTTATTTCGACAGTGCCATCTATCCCGGACAGGACGATCGGTTCCGCGAGCGTTTCGAGGAGGGGGTGTCAATTGCCGCGAGCCTCGCCGCCCATTTTGTCGTTGAGGGAGCTGAGGTCTCCTTCGCCTTGCCCGGCACGCTGATCGGCCCGGCTTCCGGGCGCCCTCATCTCTGGCGGATACTCGAACTGCTGGCGGTGATCGAGCCCGAGGCTGCCGCGCGCGGCGACGGGCTGCCGGGCGAGCCCGACCTGAGCAAGTTGTTCAGCATTATCATTACATCGCGACCGCGCGGCACCTTCCCATCGTCGATCTGGAGGTCCTCGCATGTGATTTATTTTTGAGGAGCTAGAAGCCAGGAGTTAGGAGCTAGAATAAAAGCCGTGAGGCGGAAGGCGGGAGGGGAAAGAACCTCTATGCTTTTAACATTTCACCCATTGCTACACCACCAGGCCTGTAGCTTTATCGGGATTAATCTCCTAGCTCCTAACTCCTAGCTTCTAGCTCCTCATTTCGGACTGCCATGTCTATCGCGCGCTGCTTTAACTGGTCGCTGTATTCGCTGGTCGGGACGGGCCTGCTCGCGCTGGCCCTTTCGGGAAGGGTGGGCCTGCCGGTGCTCGCGCTATATTTTCTGGCGGTTGCGCTGAGCTGGCGCGCGCAGGCGGCCAGATTAGAGGCGCCGCGCTGGCTATTGAACCTCCTGGCCGGCCTTTACTTGCCGATATACCTTGCCGACATCTTCTTCATATCAAGATCTTATCTAATCGCCTCGGTGCACCTGTTGCTTTTCGTGTCCGCAATCAAGCTCTACAGCTTGCGCAGCGATCGCGATTATTTCTACCTCTTTATACTTCTGCTCATGCAGATGCTTTCGGCTGCCACTCTGACCGTCGAGATCGCCTTCCTGCTCTCCTTTGTGCTTTTCGTGGCCTCGGCTGTCTCTTCGCTCTTGCTCTTCGAGTTGAGGCGCGCCGGCTTACAATCCGATTTGGGAGCGACGATCTCGATGCGCTCGTTCGGTATAGCTGTTATTTCGATGACGCTGCTCATTCTGCTGCTGGCGGGACCGATATTCTTTGCCATCCCCAGGGTGGGCCGCGGCTACGTCGCGCGCCACGCGGGACCGAGGCAGCAGATATCGGGCTTCTCGGATCGGGTTAATTTGGGCGAGTTCGGGAGGATCAAAAGCGATTTTTCTGTGGTCATGAGGGTCAAGCTGAACTCGCCACCGCCGGCCGACTTGAAGTGGCGCGGGCTGGCGCTCGACCGATTTGACGGGCGCGCCTGGCTGCGCAGCGAAATACGCAGGCGGGTGTTGTCGAGGTCGCGCGGCTATTTCGCCGTCGCCACGCCATCTCACGGGACTGAAATTTTCGAACAAACCATTTTTCTGGAACCGATCGACACCGGGATCATTTTCGGCGCGGGCCGTCCCCTGGCCATTCTCGGAGAGCTGCGCGGGCTGTCGATCGACCAAGCCGGAGCGTTGATGCTCGATGCGCCCCCCAATCGAGTGCTGCGCTATGTCGTCTATTCCGAACTTCCCCGCTACGACGAAGAGCTTCTGCGCGGCTCGCCGGTCGTGCTGGGCAACGCCTACTCGCAGCGCTATCTCGAGCTGCCGTCGCTAGATCCGCGCATCCGCGACCTGGCGGAATCGGTCACTCGCGGGGCTTCGAACCTCTACGACAAGGCCAGGCTGCTCGAGCGGTTTCTTCTGGCAAACTATCGTTATAGCCTTGATGTCTCTCCGCCCGCGGCGAGCGGCGATCCTCTGGCGGCGTTCCTCTTCGAATCGCGCGCCGGGCACTGCGAATATTTTGCTTCCGCCATGGCCGTAATGCTCCGCTATCTGGGCGTGCCGTCGCGCGTAGTTAACGGCTTCAGGCTCGGCGAGTACAATCCGGTCGGCGGAGATTATATCGTCAGGCAGGCCGACGCGCACAGTTGGGTTGAGGCATATTTCGCAGCTTATCAGCAATGGGTTGAATTCGATCCCACGCCCCCTGACCCGGTACGCCATCGCTTCGAGCTGGAGAGAATGATATCGAACCTGATCGATGCCATAGATCTCTACTGGATGGAGCAGGTCATCAACTACGATATGATGAAGCAGGTGAGGCTGCTGAGCCGCGTCAGGTCGGCCTCGCGCCGCGCGCGAGACTGGGCTGCGGGGCAGGCCGGACGGCTGCTCGCCTGGCGTCCCCTGGTCGGGTTCAGGGCTGGTCCCGAGGCTCTAGTGGGGTTGGCCCTGGCACTGGCCTTTGCCGCAGCATGCTTGTTTTTGTGGCTGAGTCGTCGAGGCCGCGCCGGAATTCGGAGCGGCGCCCGCCCGCGCCGGTCTGGCAAGCGGACCAGGGACGAAGCCGCACTGCAGCTCTACGGCCGCGCGCTTCGCCTGTTGAGTTCGAGGGGCGTGGCCAAGGGCGCGGGTGAAACTCCAAGGGAATTCGCCCTGCGGTTCGCTCGGCGCGCGGAATTCCATTTTATTGCTGCGCTAACGGAGCTTCACGAGCGCGCCTGCTACCGCGGCCGGCAGATCTCGGATGAAGATTTGCGCCGCGGCGAGCAGTGTTTGAACAGTTTGAAGCAAATGCTAAAATAGTAAACTATGCTGAGGCCGCGGCTGGACATAGGCCCTGGCTCCCCACTGGCTCGCATCTCGCTTTATACCCTGGCTGCGCTAATCCTGATCAGCCTGATCCCTTCCCATGCTTCGCTTTCGATCCATAGCGAAAGAAGCCGGCTGCTCCTGCGCGCTCCAGCCAATGCTGCGAGCGACGATGGTTTCACGCGCCAGCGCCGGCGGATGGTGCTCGAGCAGATACAAGCGCGCGGCGTCTCGGACCGCCGCGTGCTGGAGGCCATGGCCTCGGTCCCCCGCCATCTTTTCGTCCCAGCAGGCCAGGCCAGGGAGGCCTACCAGGACCGTCCTCTTCCCATCGGCTTCGGCCAGACCATCTCGCAGCCCTACATTGTTGCCCTCATGACGGAGCTTTTAGAATTAAGCAAAGAGCAGAAGGTGCTCGAGATTGGTACGGGATCGGGATATCAGGCGGCTGTGCTCTCGCTACTGGCAAAGGACGTCTACACCATCGAGATAGTAGAGGAGCTTGGGCGCAGCGCGGAAGAGCGGCTTAAGCGCCTGGGATACAGCGGCGTGAAGGTCAGGACCGGAGACGGCTATTACGGCTGGCGGGAGGCCGCGCCATTCGATGCCGTAATGGTCACAGCCGCTGCCGACCATATTCCTCCCCCCCTCATCGAGCAGCTGCGGTCGGGAGGCAGGATGGTCATACCGGTGGGCAGCCCTTTCCAGACACAAAACCTGCTCCTCTTGACCAAGGATATCAACGGCAAGCTCAAGATCAGGAACATAGCGCCGGTGCGCTTCGTCCCCTTGATCCGCCGCGAGGAGTAGTGGGTTTGGATTTTGGATTAATGTCAGTTCGTGTAATTCGTGGCCTGGACTCCACTGCCGCGAATCCCCACAGCGGATCCAGAATCGCGAGCGTTTAATATGTTGGCGCTCTATCTTTCGATATTCTTCCTGTCCGCCGCCGTGCTGGCTTACGAGGTCGCCTTCACCCGCATATTTTCGATCACGCAGTGGTACCACTTCGCTTATATGATTATAAGCATCGCGCTGCTCGGTTTCGGGGCAAGCGGCAGTTTCATCTCGATCGCGCGCGATAAGCTTCTTTCCTCCTTCCGCCGGGCCTATCTCCTTTTATCGCTGCTCGCCGCATCGGCCATAGTGCTGTCGTTCATAATTTCGCAAAGAATTCCCTTCGATCCTTTTTTAATCGTCTGGGAGCGCCGGCAATTTGGCTATCTTTTCCAATACTACATAGTTCTCTTTATCCCCTTCTTTCTGGCCGCGACCTGTGTCGGGCTGGCCCTGATCAAGCACAGCGATGCGATAAACAAGATTTATTTTGCCAACTTGTTCGGCTCGGGCGTCGGGGCGGTAGCGGCGGTCCTTTTGATGTACTGGATGCCTCCGGCGCGGGCGGTAGTTCCCGTGGCAGCCCTCGCCTTCGCCTCTGCCCTGGCCTTCAGCCTCGGTCTGGGCAGGCGGGCGGCCTTCGGGACGTTGCTCTTTGCCTCAATGGTCCTGCTCGGTTTCGCCGCTTCTGACGCGAAGCTCAATATCTCCCAGTACAAGGGCCTCAGCACGGCACTTAATCTTCCCGGCGCGAAGATCGAGGAGGAGCGCTGGAGCCCTTACGGGCTGATCGACGTGGTATCGAGTCCGGCGATTCGCCATGCGCCCGGGCTCAGCCTGGCATTTAGCGGAGAGCTGCCGGAGCAGAAGGCGATCTTTGTAGATGGCGAATCGGCCGGGGTGATCAACCGGGGCGCTGATCCGGAGCGGCTGCGCTTTCTGGACTGGATGTCACAGGCCTTACCTTACCATATGCTGAAGCGGCCGCGCGTCCTGGCTGTCGGCGTGGGGGGCGGCAGCGAGGTCCAGCTCGCCCTGCTCCACAATGCCCGCAGCGTGACCGCGCTCGATATGGACCCGAACATGATAGAGCTGGTCAGGGACAGGTACGACGATTTTTCGGGACATGTTTATCGGCGGAGCGAGGTCGAGACGCTGGTCGCCGAGGCGCGCAACTTCCTGGAAGCGACGGGCCGGGAATATGATCTGGTACAGGTCTCGATGCTCGATTCCTTCGCCGCCTCTTCTGTCGGATTATATGCTCTGACCGAGAACTATGTTTATACGGTCGAAGCCGTAGAGCGCTGTTTGGACCGTTTAAGCGCGGGCGGGATGCTGGCGATGACGCGCTGGCTGCGCACTCCCCCTCGCGACAACCTCAAGCTCTTCGCCACCGCAGTGGAAGCGCTCCAGCGACGGGGAGTCGAGCGGCCCGGCGACCATCTGGTGTTCGTACGAAGCTGGGCTACGGCCACGCTGCTGGTCAAACAGACCCCTTTCGCGCCGGCGGAAATCGAGCAGGCGGCACGGTTTGCCGAGGAGCGGCTGTTCGACATCATCTATTACCCGGGCGTCAACCCGGAAGAGGTCAACGTCCATAACCTGCTGCCGGAAGACATGTATCATCACGGGGCGCTGAAGATTCTTTCCCCGGCAAGGGACGAACTTTACCGCGAATATGCCTTCAACATCAGGCCGGCGACCGACGAGCGCCCTTACTTTTTCCATTTCTTCAAGTGGAAGGTGCTGCCGCTCCTTGTCCGCAGCCTGGGGCGCGAGTGGGTCCCCTTTGTCGAATGGGGCTACGTCGTGCTTTTGGCCACCCTTATTCAAGCGGCAGCTGCCAGCGCAGTTTTGATCCTGCTCCCTCTGCTCGCGCTGAGGCGGGGCAAGGAGCCGGGGAAGGAACCGGGCAGGCTGGGCATACTCATATATTTTCTGGCGCTCGGCTTCGGCTTTCTCTTCATAGAGATGGCCTTTATTCAAAAGCTCATGCTGTTTCTCGCCCGGCCGGTATATGCGGTTTCCGTGACGCTGTCGGCCTTCCTGATTTTTTCCGGGCTGGGTAGCCTGGCGGCGCCGCGCCTCAAGCGCTATACGGAGCGGAGCGCGGCCTCGGCAGCACTGACGGTTTCAGCTCTGGCTCTACTCTATCTGCTGCTGCTCAAGCCGCTGCTTAGCGGCTTCATGGTCAGTTCCGACGGCATGCGTGCGACCGTAGCCGTGGCGGCGATTGCGCCTCTGGCTTTCTTCATGGGGATGCCTTTTCCGCTGGGGCTGGAGCGAACGGCGCGGCGCGGCGCGCAGCCGCTGGCCTGGGCCTGGGCGGTAAACGGCTGCGCCTCTGTGCTCGGAGCAGTCTCGGCCACGGTGCTCGCTATGGGATTCGGTTCGAGCCTGATCATATTGGCTGCGGCCTGCCTGTATTTCGTCGCCGCCCTGGCCAGCCTGAGGCTCTAGTGGACTGTTCGCAAAGTAATTTAACTGAAGTTTTGTAAATTTACGCTAGCGCAAGATGAGCTTTAATTTTTTCATGACTCCATCCATCCAAGGTGGCACGCTCGATCGCCCAAGTGATTGTCTTGCCCAAGGCCTCCCGCAAAACCCACCGACAGGCACAGCCTCCGGTCGTCAGCACCGCATGAGCCTATTCACTCGCACGACCCTGCTGCATCTCGTGAACGAGCAGACCGTGCGCCAGCATTACCAGGCACATGTGCCTGGTCTGGCCCTCGCCCTTGCGCAGCTTCGAGTCACCCATTCCCAGATGCTGCTTGCCGTCCCGGTGAAAGGTCTCTGTGCCTGTCCAGCGCTTGCGGTATACCCTCAATATGCGTGTCACCTCCCACCAGACCCGGTTCGTTATCATCATCTTGACTGCCTCCTTGCCGTTTTTCCTCTCCCACAAGATCACTATCCTAACAGCATGATCCACTTCAGGAATGTGTACGGTCTTAGTGAAGCACCACTGTTTCCGGTCTCCGATAATTAGCAGGTTTTCTGCTTTCCGGCCCAATCTTTTCGGCCAGCTCGCTGGCCTTCAGTTCCCGTCCCTGAAACCATGCTTTGCGATTGAATTTCAGATCACCAACGTAACCACGTCCCTTGCTATTGATATGATTGAGAATCTCAGCGTTTGTAAAGTAGCAATCGAAGGCAAAATCACCTGGAATCTCTTTCCCTACCACCCAATCAACCAACTCCTTGAACAAATCCGTGTGGCTCTTAAACTCAGTCGACTGCTCCTGGTTACTAGCTCCAGCTGCGCCACTTGCTTGGCACTCCCCCCTCTTCCTGAAACGACGAAACTCCAATGCCTAGTGTTTGCCAGAGGTGCACACGTAGTTGGCGATCAGGTAATCGTGCGCGATCAGATGACGTTTGTCAGTGTGATCCCAGAACCAGCCAACATCCTCAATCAGCTTGCCCTCATGATCGATCAGCGTGTTATCGATGGCAATTACTCCCTGGGCCGAAAAGCGGGTCGAAGGGTCACGCTGCAGCCATTCGAGCCTCTTCTCGTTCAGAAGCTTGGCGTCCCAGTTGACCCCCGTTATCCACCTGTTCAAACAGGATTGATTTGCAAAAGTCCAGTTATATACAGAGGATTTTAGCATGAGCCAGGTATTTATGAGACCGCTTCTATAAGGAAATCAAGAGGGCTCGGTCAACCGTAAAAACAGAGACCGGCGGAGCAGTTCACTCGTCTTCCCCGCGGCCCTTGGCTTCGTATTCCAGGACTGCTGCTGCCAGTAGCGGCACCATGATCTCATGGTGGCCGGTTATCGCGATCCCCCTCCCTCCAGCCTTTACCGGTCTGGTCACCACGTTTTGCCTCGGCCTGTAATGCTGAATGAAATCGAGGTTGGCCGTGGTGAAGTCCTTGACCGCGGCGCCGCTGTTTCGGGCAAGCGCCAGGCACTTGAGGAAGACCTCGGGCAGCACCACCGCCGACCCGACGTTAAGGTAAACGCCGCCGTCGTTCAGTCCCGTCACCAGCGTAGTCAAAAGCCTGAAATCTATGAAGGCGGTCTTGCCGATAGCTTCGCCCGAAGCTACGGGATGATTGTGGACGATATCGGCGCCGATGGTGACGTGGACCGTGAGCGGCAGGCGCAAATTATAAGCCTGGCAGAGCAGGCTGTAGTCCGCGTACCTGGGTCGAAGCTCAACCAGGTACTCTCCCAGCGCCTCGCCCATTCCGATATTCCGGGCCGCGCCGCGCGCCACCGCCTCGTTGAAGGCGCGCCCGGTCTCGTCAGCCATGCCGAAGCGGCCGGCGTTGAGTTCCGCCTCGACCTCTTCCGAGGTGCAGCCGATCAGAGCGATTTCCAGATCATGGATGGCCGCCGAGCCGTTCAACGCCAGCCCGGAGATGAAGCCCCGCCTGGCCAGCTCCAGCAGAACCGGCGTGAGCCCCACTTTAATCACATGCCCACCCAGGCCCCATATTATCCTCCGCCTCTTCTCTTTGGCCGACACCACCGCCTCGGCCAGAGCGCGCAGCTCATCGGCGGCCAAAATCCCGGGCAGGCCGGCCAGGAACTCGGCGAACGATGAGCCCGCGACTACAGGCCGCGCGAAGTTTTCTACGCTTACTTTGCTTCGCCTCTCCCCGACCGGATAGGTCCGGGCCCGCGATGGATCGAACGGCTCGATATCGTATATAGACATAGAAGTTAGAAGCTAGGAGCTAGGAGTTAGGAGATTAAGCCCGATGAGGCTAAAGAGGTGGTGGTGGAGCAATGAGTGAAATGAGAGGAGCAGCGGGCTCCTCTTGCCCCTTACTTTTCTCGCCTTGCACATGTATTTATTCTAGCTTCTAACTCCTAGCTTCTAGCTCCTTATCCCGGCTCCTTTGAAAAAGCTCATCTTCGACGAGCTGGCAAAGGATATGCCCGACCATCGAGTGCACTTCCTGCACGCGCGGGGTCGAAGGATGCCGGACGTTGATGTGGCAATCGACCAGCTTGCCGAGCAGGCCGCCGTCCGACCCGGTGAGAGCTATAGTTATCAGGCCGAGCGCGCGGGCCTTTTCGACGCCACGCAATACGTTCGGCGAGTTGCCGCTGGTCGATATCGCCAGGGCGACGTCGCCGGCCCGGCCCAGCGCTTCGACCTGCCGGCTGAAGACCTGCTCGAAGCCGAAATCGTTGCCGATTGCCGTCAGCACCGAAGTATCGGTGGTGAGGGCGATTGCCGGCAGGCCGCGCCGTTCGGCGAAAAACCTGACGACCAGTTCGCCCGCGATATGCTGGGCATCGGCTGCGCTCCCGCCGTTGCCGAAAATCAGGATTTTATTGCCGGCGCGCAGCGCCCGCGCCATTTCGCGCGCCGCCTTTTCGATCAGCTCAGCCTGCTCGGCGAAAAAACGCCGCTTGAGCTCCAGGCTCTCCCTGACGGCCGACTCGATTCTGCTCTTATGTTCTGCCACCTCTTTGCCTATCTCGAAAGGAGCGAGCGGAGCGCCCGTCCGGTATGAGAGGCCCGATTGCTCGCCACCGCCTCGGGCGTCCCCTCGGCCACCAGCACCCCTCCGGCCTCTCCCCCTTCCGGGCCGAGGTCGATCACCCAGTCGGCCACCTTGATGACGTCGAGGTTGTGTTCGATCACGATCACGGTGTTTCCGAGATCCACCAGCCTCTGAAGTATGTCGAGCAGCTTCTTGATGTCGTGAAAGTGCAGGCCGGTCGTCGGCTCGTCCAGGATATAGAGGGTGCGGCCGGTGCTGCGCTTCGAAAGCTCGCGCGCCAATTTCACCCGCTGCGCCTCGCCGCCGGAAAGGGTGGTGGCGGGCTGGCCCAGCTTGATATATCCCAGCCCGACCTCCATCAGCGTTTCCAGCTTGGCCTTGATCGGCGGGATATTTTCGAGCAGCGGATAGGCGTCGCGTATGGTCATGTCGAGGATATCGGCGATCGAGTAACCCTTGTATTTTACAGCAAGCGTCTCGCGATTGTAGCGCGCGCCGCGGCACGCTTCGCAGGTCACGTAGACGTCGGGCAGGAAGTTCATCTCGATACGCCGCATCCCCTCGCCTTCGCACGCCTCGCATCTCCCTCCCTTGACGTTGAAGCTGTATCGGCCCGGCTTGTAGCCGCGGATGCGCGACTCGGGGAGCATGGCGAAGAGCTGCCTGACGTGGGCGAAGAGGCCGGTATAGGTGGCGGGATTCGAGCGAGGGGTTCGGCCAATTGGCGATTGATCGATCTCGATTACCCGATCGATATGCTCGGTCCCTTCGATCGCTTTGTGTGCTCCCGGCTCATCCTGTGAGCGGTAGAGCTTTCGGGCCAGGGCGCGGTAGAGGATATCGCCGACCAGCGATGACTTGCCCGCTCCCGAGACTCCGGTCACCGCGATGAACAGGCCGAGCGGGAAGCGCACCTCGATGTTCTTCAGGTTATTGTGCCCCGCCCCTTTGACGACGAGCGCCTTGCCGTTGCCGCTGCGGCGCGCGCGCGGCACCTCTATCGAGAGCGCGCCGGCCAGGTACTTGCCGGTGAGCGACTGCGGGTTCCGGCATATCTCCTCGAGTTCGCCCGCCGCCACAACATAGCCGCCTTCGCTTCCCGCGCCGGGGCCGAGATCGACGATGTAATCAGCCTCACGTATCGTCTCCTCATCGTGCTCGACCAGCAAGATCGTGTTCCCCAGCTCTTTTAATTCGGCCAGGGTATTCAGCAGCCGCCGGTGATCGCGCGCGTGCAGCCCGATCGACGGCTCATCGAGCACGTAGAGGACGCCGCGCAGCCGCGAGCCGATTTGCGTGGCCAGCCTGACCCGCTGCGCCTCGCCGCCGGAGAGCGAGGCGATCGGCCGGTCGAGCGATAGATAATCGAGCCCGACCTCGATTAAGAAGCGGAGCCTCGACTTGATTTCATTAATTATTTGGCCGGCGATCCGCTCCTCGCGCGGCGAAAGCTGCAACCGGTCGAGCGCCTCCAGGCAGCCGCTTATCGAGAGCGTGCAGTATTCAGCTATGGAGTGACCGCCGACCTTAACCGCCAGGCTCTCGGGCCGCAGTCGCGCGCCGCCGCAGGCCGGACAGGGGAAGGTCGAAAAGAGCCGCTCTATTTCAGCACGCCGCTTCTCGCTCGAGGCCTGAAGCCATTCCTTCTCCAGCCAGGCGGCAGCGCCGGCAAAAGGGGCCTGGTAAGAGAAGTCCCCATAGCGAAACGAGATCGGCTTCGCGCTGCCGTAAAAGAACATCTCGCGCGCTTTGGGCGGCAGCTCGTTGAACGGGGTTTCGGGCGAAAGCTTGAAATGCCTGACCACGGCATCGAGCATGTCGGCGAGGACCGCGGCGGCCCTTCCCCCCTCGAGGTTGAATTCGAGCTCCGAGATCGGCTTCGACTCGTCGATTATCAGCTTGCTCGGGTCGAGCGAAAGCCGGCTGCCGAGGCCCTGACATTGCGGGCAGGCTCCGAACTTGCTGTTGAAGGAGAAGGAGCGCGGCTCGAGCGTCGGTATGCTGATGCCGCAGCCGGCGCAGGCCTGCCTTTCCGAGAAGAGCTTCTCCCCCTTGTCGATAACGACAAGGGTCATCAGGCCGCCCCCGAGCGTCAGCGCCTGGCGCACCGAGTCCTCCAGCCGCTTGCGAATCCCCGGTTTTATCAGCAGCCGGTCCACCACGACCTCGATGGTGTGCTTCTTTCTCTGGTCCAGCTCGATCTCCTCTTCCAGGCTGCGCAGCACGCCGTCGATGCGCGCCTTGAGATAACCCATCTTGAGGCTGCGTTCGAGCTGCTTCTTGAATTCCCCCTTCCGCTCGCGCGCCAGCGGCGCCATGATCATGACCCTTTCCCCTTCGGGGAGACCCAGGATGGCATCGACGATGCTTTCGGCCGACTGCCGGCTGATCAGCCGGCCGCAGTTATGGCAGTGCGGCACGCCTATCGATGAGAAGAGGAGGCGCAGGTAGTCGTAGACCTCGGTGACCGTGCCGACCGTCGAGCGCGGGCTGTGGCTCGTCGTCTTTTGTCCGATGGCGATGGCGGGCGAAAGCCCCTCGATCGAATCGACGTCGGGCTTTTCCATCTGCTCCAGGAACTGTCGCGCGTAGGTCGAGAGCGATTCGATGTAGCGCCGTTCCCCCTCGGCGTAGAGGGTGTCGAAGGCCAGGCTCGACTTGCCCGACCCGGAAAGGCCGGTGATCACGGTCAGCTTGTTGCGCGGGATCTCCAGAGCGATGTTTTTCAGGTTGTGCTGGCGCGCGCCCCGAATGGTTATCTTGTCTATCATTGTCTTTTGTTGAATTCGATTACCTTAGCGAACTGCTCAAGCAAAGCGCTTCCTCAGATGAATTTACGTTCCCTTTCATTTTAATCTGAAGTTTAGCAAATTCGAAACCGCCCCGATAACAGTGCCTCGTTTGTGAAACAACTGTAGCGGCGAGCTTTAGCACGCCAGGGTGGGAGGCGGGAAGATAGCGTCGTACACCTGGCGGCCTCGAGGCCGCCGCTACGTCTGCTAAGCAAAAGTCCAATTCCATTATATCTTATCTCAGCGAGTCGCCGTGTGCGATATGCCGGGTAAAAGATGCTTCTCTATGAAACTAAAATAGTCGTCCTTCCCGACGATGATATGGTCTATGACTCGGATGTCCTCGGACTCCCTATTACTCCTCCGTTGGCGTTGATGGACGAGCATGTGGTTTTCCCCTTTCTCCGAAGAACTTTTTAACCACTATTAATGGCATGAGACTTTCTCGATGAAAGAAGCGAAGCGTTTGACATCGGCGTTCCATCTTTTGTCAAAAAGTCATGCAAAATGCTATGAGTCCTTTTCGATAATGCTATTTCTTTCCGCCTCGAATTCAGATCATCTGATGGATTATAATATCGACCCTGCCGGAGATGGGCCGCTACATCTAAAAGGCGCGCGGCCGGACCTGCGCGTCATGTCGCGAATAGATTTCAATCGATCAGAGCGTTGACCACGGCGTCGTGGACCATGGCCCGGTATTCCCTTATCTTGTTGTTCTCGCGCGTCGGGTGGACTCGGTTCGTTAAAAAGATAACGAAAAGCTCGCGCTCCGGATCGATCCAGATCGATGTTCCGGTAAAGCCGGTGTGCCCGTACGCCGATGCCGAGAGCAGGCTCCCCCCTGCGCCTCCCGGCGTCGGCGTGTCCCAGCCCATGGCGCGGCTGCTCGACGGCACCCAGTCCTGGCGGCGCGTGAATTTTTCGATGGTGGCGCGCCGCAGGATCCGCCTGTGATCGTAGATGCCGCCGTTGAGCATCATCTGACAGAATTTTGCCAGATCGCCGGCAGTGCTGAAAAGTCCAGCGTGCGCCGATATCCCTCCCATGGCATAAGTGTTCTCATCGTGCACCTCGCCCCGAACCACCCGCTTGCGCCAGGGGTCGTCTTCGGTGGGCGGGATGCGCTTGAGCAGAGAGCGCGGCGGCCTGTACATGGTCTCCCGCATGCCGAGCGGCTGGAAGATCTCGGCGCGGTAAAATTCATCGAGCTTTCGCGCCGTCACCCTCTCGATGATCTCGCCGAGCAGGATCATGCCGAAATCGCTATAGACGGCCTTGCTGCCCGGCTCGTACTCGAGCGGCATCTGGCAGATCCTCTTGATGAAGCTCTCCTTTCCCTTCAGTTCGAGGAAGAGCCGCTCGTAGGCCGGCAGGCCGGAGGAATGGGTGAGCAGGTGTTTCACCTTGACCTTCTCCTTGCCACCCTCGCGCCCGAACTCGGGGATATAGCGATAGACCGGCATTTCCAGGTCGAGGCGCCGGCGCTCGAAGAGGATCATCGCCGCGGTCGTCGTGCCGACCACCTTGGTCAAGGAGGCGAGATCGAAAATAGCATCCAGAGTCATAGGCTGAGCGGTCTCGGAGTAATCGAAAGCGCCGAAGGCGCGCCGCACCGCGATCTTGCCGCGCCGTCCGACCACCAACACCGCTCCAGGGAACGCCCGCTCTTCGACCCCCCGCTCTATGAGAGCGTAGAGCGGCTCGAGCTTTTCGCTCGAGATGCCGGCCTGCTCCGGCTCCGCATCGGCCAGCGTCATATCGAGGCGCGGGATGTCGAGGCCGCTCCCGGCGGGATATTCGGGGCCGAGCGAAATCGGCAGCTTGCCCGAAACAGCGATCTCGCCGAAGAGGGCGCGCGCCGCCGAGCGCTGGGCGACATCGGCGTAGCTATAGGCGCAGAGGTAATTTCTGACCTGCGGGAACTGACGAATAACGTAAGGGTTGCCGAAGGCTACCACGATCACCGGCTTTCCCAGCGCGAGCAGGCGCTCCACAAAGCGCGCCTGTTTTTCGGGCAGAGCTACCGTTCCCTTCCAGGCCCTGACCCGGACAAAAGGAGAGCATATGATCAGGTCGGCCCGAGCCGCTTTATCCAGTGCCGCTTCGATCTCCTCCGGCGAGGAGCGGGAATCGATCCTCGCGCTTGTCAGGTCTTCAGCGCGCCTTGCCAGCTCGCGCTGGAGGACCGAGCCGACATCTGAATCCGGCTCGTCCGAGACGATCACGCTGAAGAGCTGCCGGGCGCGGCGGGCATCTATGGGCAGGCTGCCGTCGCCGTTCAAGACCGCAGTGACCGAGCGGTCGGACATGGCATCGGCCTTGCTTTGATTCTCAGGATCGCCGAAGAGCTTAGCGAGCGCGTCTATATCGACTAATTTTTTCCGATGCAGTCCCAGCTTGGCCTTAGCCGCCAGGATGCGCCGGACCGATTCGTTTATTCTCTTCTCGCTGATCTCGCCGCGCCCCACTGCGCGCAGGAGCGCATCGATCGCCACGCGGCCGTCGGGCGGCATCAGCACCATATCGGCCCCGGCTTTCACCGCCGCCACCGCCGCCTCGCCCGTCCAGTAAGCGTTGGTGATTCCGCCCATGACCATAGCGTCGGTCACGATCAGACCTTTAAAGCCCAATTCGCTGCGCAGCAGGTCGGTCAAGATTTCCTGCGAAAGGGTGGCCGGCAGGTTCGGCTCGCCGGCAAAACGGGGCAGGGCGATGTGCGCGGTCATGATCGCATCGACTCCGGCTTCGACCGTCGCCTTGAACGGGACCAGCTCGACGCTGTACATTCGGCTCTTATCGGCGTCGATAACGGCAAGCTCCGAATGCGAGTCCTGGGCGGTGTCGCCGTGCCCCGGAAAGTGTTTCGCCGTGGCAATCACCCCAGCCTCCTGCGCGCCGCGCACGAAGGCCGCCGCCAGCCGCGCAACTTTTTCCGGGTCTTCGCCGAAGGAGCGGATGTTAATGATCGGGTTGTCGGGGTTGTTGTTGACGTCCGAGACCGGCGCGTAAATCCAGTGGATGCCGAGGGCGCGCGCCTCCGAGCCGGTGATTTTTCCCTGAAGGTAGGCGAACTCCTCAGAGCCGGTCGCCCCGATGCCCATATTGGTCGGGAAGGAGACGGCGTGCGGGAAGAGGCTGGCCGCGCCGCGCTCGAAATCGGCGGCGATAAAAAGCGGCACTTTTGCCGATTTCTGCAAGCGATTGATGAGCACCGCCGCCTCGTACGCCTCGCTCCTGAAAATGATCAGGCCCCCGACCCGGTCCCCCTCCACGTAGCGCTTCAGGTTAAGGAAATAGTCGCCCTTTTCGTTGGCGAAGATCCCATTGAACTCGACCATCACCATCTGGCCGACTTTTTCCTTGAGGCTCATGCCTCGAATCGTGCGTTCCACCCATATGTCGGGCGAGATGCCCCTCGCGGCGGGCTTGCGCTGGGCGGCTAGCTCTGGCGCCAGCAACAGCGCAGCGCCGAGCGCGGCCAGCGCGGCGGCTTTTACTCGCAGCAATGTCCCCTCCTATGCAATCGGCAGAAAATTATAACACATGGGAGACAGGAGCCAGAAGCCGGGAGAAATGCCGGTGAATGGTAAGTCGTGAGCAGCAAATCATCAGTCTAAGACCAGAGCCGACGACCGCCAATTAATTCTTTGCTACTTACGATTCACGAAACTGGCCGCTCGCTTTTCGTGAAATCGCCCGCATCTTGTAGTAGAATTTTCGACATGTTCAGGTTGGTGCTGGCACTGCTTTTGGCGACGGCGGCCGGAGGGCAAGTGCTTACCGGTCTGGACGTCCTGGCCGGCCGGGGATTCGCGCCCATCGCCAATAAAAAAGTCGGACTGATCACCAACCACACCGGCATCGACCGGTTCGGCCGCGGCATTATCGAGTCGATGCACGGAAAGCTGGGCGATAGACTGATAGCGCTCTTCAGCCCGGAACACGGCCTTCAGGGAAAGTTTGACAGCAAGGTTCCTTCATCCATCCATGAGGCGACCGGGCTTCCCATTCACAGCCTGTACGGCGAGACCAGGCGCCCAACGCCCGAGATGCTCGAGGGGATCGAAGTGCTGGTGTTTGATATTCAGGACATAGGGACTCGCTTTTACACCTATATCACCACAATGGCCTACGCTATGGAGGAAGCGGCAAAGCGCGGCATCGAATTCGTCGTGCTCGACCGCCCCAATCCGATCAACGGGCTGGCGGTCGAAGGCCCGGTCCTGGATAAGAAGCTTCTCTCTTTTATCGGCTATTTTCCCATGCCGCTGCGCCACGGCATGACGGCGGGCGAGCTGGCCACAATGTTCAATGCCGAAAACCGGATAGGCTGTCGGCTCGAAGTGGTCAAGATGCAGGGATGGCGGCGGAACCTCTGGTTCGATCAGACCGGCCTGCTCTGGGTCAACCCTTCCCCCAACATGCGCAGCCTGACGGAAGCGACGCTCTATCCATGCGTTGGCACGCTGGAGAGCACAAATATCTCGGTGGGCCGCGGCACGGACACGCCGTTCGAGTTGCTCGGCGCGCCCTGGATCGACGGCATTAAGCTGGCGGCGATGCTCAACGCGCGGCGCCTGCCGGGAGTAACTTTCGTCCCGGTGCGGTTCAAGCCCGAGGCGAGCGTTTATCAAGGGGAACTTTGCGGCGGGATAAACCTGATCGTCCTCGACCGCAACGCCTTTCGCCCGGTGGCCACGGCGGTCGAGATCGCCAGTGCCCTCTATCGCCTGTACCCGAATGTTTTCCAGATCGACCGCGCGCTCTCCCATATCGGGCAGAGCTGGGTGATCGAGAGGATAAAGCGCGGCGACGACCCCCGGCAGATTGCTGCTGCATGGGAGCCGGAAGTGCGCGCCTTCATCAAGCTGAGAAGCAAGTACCTGCTGTACGATTAATGAAGGAGCTAGGAGCTAGAATAAAGCCATGTATTCAGGCATAAGGAGCGAAACATAGGGCGAGAGGTAAAAGGAAGCATCCGATCTTCACCTTTCGCCCATTGTTACACCACCACTAGCTTTATTATTCTAGCTTCTAACTCCTAGCTTCTAGCTCCTTCTGGTGTGGCGGCCGTATGCGAAAGGTTGTATCATAGGATGTATTGGAGGTTTGATTTATGCGCGCTGTGCCGCAGGTGGCCGGTAGAGGAGAGGCGGGGGCGCTGGCCCGTATCAAGCGTTATCCTCAGGAAATCAATCAGTATTTTAAAGAAGTAAGGCTCGAGCTGAAGAAGGTCTCGTGGCCCACCAAGCGAGAGGTCTATGGGACGACTCTAGTCGTCCTGGTGCTGGTCTTCTTCTTCGGTTTTTATCTCTGGGTGGTCGATTTCTTCTCCAATTATCTTGTGACCAAACTGCTCCGCCTGCTCGGCGGCTAGATCCCCTCGGCTACGGCTTCTTGAAACCAAAATAGATAGGCGTTGGGAACTCCTCGCCCGGGCGGATCACTTTCAACACGATATCCTCTCCCGAGCGCATTTTCCGTATGTCCTCGCCGAAGGAGCGGGCGCTTTGCACCGGCTGCCCGTTCAGCTCGATGATAACGTCGCCGCGCCGTATCTCGGCCTCTTCGGCCAGGCTGCCCGGCTTAACGTCCACCACCACGGCGCCGCGGGCCGACTGAAGCTTGAGGTCGCGCGCATCGCGTTCGGTCAAATCGTCCACCGTCAGACCTATCTCCTTTCTCTCATCGACCTGTTCGGGCTCTTCATCGACCCTTACCTCCCCGCGCTGCCCTTCGAGGGTCCGCTCGGCCAGCGTGACGTCCAGGACCTTTTCCCGGCCCTTGCGAATGACCTTAACTTTAACCGACTTGCCCGGCGGGGTGGAGGCCACCGCGTAGCTCAGGTCTGCGGCCGATTCTATGGGCTTTCCGTCGAACTCGACAATAACATCGTCCGGCCGGATTCCGGCGCGCGCTGCAGGTCCATTCTCGCCCGGCCGGCCATCCTCATTTACCAGGGAGGTTACAACTACGCCCTTGCCGTTCTTTACCTTGAAGTAGCGCGCCAGCACCGGGTTCAGAGGCTGCGATTGCATAATTATACCCAGCCAGCCGCGCGAGACCTTTCCTTTAGTAATGATCTGGTTGTAGACATTGACGAATATCTGGGAGGGAACGGCGAACCCGACCCCGGTATTCACGCCGAACGGGTTATCGGTGGTGATCAAAGTATTTATCCCGATCACCTCTCCGGCCAGGTTGACCAGCGGCCCGCCCGAATTCCCGCGGTTGATCGCAGCATCGGTCTGAAGATAATTGGTGAAGAGAGGCGTCTGCTGTTCCTGGAGCGTTCGCCCGATGGCGCTGATTATGCCGGCGGTCACCGTTTGTTCGAAGCCGAAGGGGCTGCCGATAGCCAGGACCCAGTCGCCGGTGCGAATCCGGCTGGAGTCGCCGATTTTGGCCACCGGGAGCGATTCGTTGGAATCGATTTTGATTATCGCGATATCCGACAACTCATCGAAGCCGATGACCCGCGCCGGAAACTGCCGGCCGTCGGCCAGCTTGACCTGTATTTTATCGGCCAACCTTCTGGTCCGGCCCTGGCTGACCACGTGATAATTGGTGATGATATAGCCTTTGGGATCGACGATTACACCTGAGCCGAGGTTGGCGACCCTCTCAGGCATTTCGCGGAAACGCTCGAAGAACTCCTCGAAGGGGAATTCGAAGAAGGGGTGTTCGGGAGGCTGTCTCCTCTCCCGCTCCCGCCCGCGCGGCCTCACCACCGCCGTGGTATTGATATTAACCACGGCAGGCTTCACCTTTTCTGCCACATCGGCGAACGTCTGCGCCAGCGACAGCTCTTTGCCGCTGCTCTGCGCGCTCAGCAGGGCCGGCCCGGCGGCCTTTGCCGGGCTCTTTGTCCAAAAAATGCCGGCGGAAAGCGCCAGCGAGAAGAGCGAAATAAAGACGGCCAGCTTGATTGCCCATCTTCCCTGTTCGGTCCCCTTCATCGTAGCCCCCTATCTTAACTACGGTAGAGCGACGTCCCGGTTCCAGCTCCGGGCTGCAAAGCCGGAGCGGCCGGGTTATTTAATTTTAAAACAAAGAGCCTGTCGGAGCAAAGGGGCGCTACGGTTCCGACCCCTGCAGTATCCGGCCCAGGACCGCGAGAGGGATGGGCTTTTTAACCACTACTTTACCTTCGACGTGGCTGATCCATCCCGCTCGTTCTAGCTCCCGCCACACCGTCACAGGATCGAACTTGCGCCCGGTGGCGCGCAGCGCAAGCAGAGCATCCTCGACGTCCTTCCAGGTTATCAGCAGACCGCCGCTTTCGGCTATTTCCGCCATTCGCCCCAGCGCTTTGCGCTCCTCTTCGCTGCGCATCTTGCGCAGCATCTTCTCTTCCCGATCTTTGCGTGGCGCCATTCGGGCCTCCACCCTTTATTTTACAGGAGCCAAAGGACAGGAGCTAGGAGTTAGAAGCTAGGAGTTAGGAGGGCGATCTCGATCTAGCTACAGAAGTGGTGGTGTAGCAATGGGTGAAATGATAGGAGCAGAGAGATTCTATTGCCCCTTACGTACCTCGCCCTGCAGCCCATGCATTTATTCTAGCTCCTAACTTCTAGCTTCTAGCTCCTGTTCAGGTTGACAGCGGCGAAACTACGGTGGTTAAATTAACTCTGTATCTACGCTCCTCGCTACTCCCCGCACCGGCATGCGACTGTAATGTTTGTAGAAAGCGCACGCGTGAAAAAAAATCACAGGCCTTTTACGTTCAGCCCATTATTTTACCTGTGTCTCGCCATTCTCATTGTCGCCTTCGCGTCTCAGGCGCAACTGTCGCAGCTCTACGCGCAGGTTTTCGAAGGTCTCAGGGTAGTTGAGATTAACTTGCGATCGCAGCCGCCGGTTGACGAGGCGGAACTCAGGCCGCTCGTCACGCAAAGGGCTGGCGAACCCTACTCGGCGGAAAAGATAAGGGAGAGCATCGTCGCTCTCTACCGGACCGGCCGCTTTATCGACGTGCGGGTAGAGGCCCGACCCGTGCCGGGCGGCGTTGCCGTTACCTTCGTTCTTCAGCCGGCCTTTTACACCGGGGCGGTCGCGATCGAGGGGCTGAATGGAAAGGTCCCGGAAACCAGGCTGCTCGCTGCCGCCAACCTTCCTCTGGGCGAGCCGCTGACCGAACAGAGGAGCGATTCGGCGCTCTCCGCAATTAAATCGACTCTGCGCGCCGCCGGCTACTTCGAAGCGAAAGTCGAACCGCATGTGCGTTACGATCAGGCGCTTCAGCTCGCCGATATCATCTTCGTGGTCGAACTCGGCCCTCAGGCGAAGGTAGGGACGATCGAAATCGCCGGTGCGGCTGGCCTGGACAAAAACGCGATCCTCTCCGCGCTAGGCCTCGAGCCGGGAGACCGTTTCAGCGCCGAGAAGCTGGACCGCGCGCGTCAGTCGCTGCGCGCCTTTCTGGCGCGGCGCGACCTGCTTGCCGCCGAGGTAAAAGTAACGGAGCGAAGCTACGACCCCTCGCGCAACCGCCTCGATCTGCTCTGGGAGATAAACCCCGGCCCGAGGGTTATCATCTCGGCGAGCGGCGCCGATCTCTCGCGCCGCAAACTGCGCGAGCTTGTCCCGATCTTTGAGGAGCGCACTTTCGACAGCGACCTGGTCGAAGAGGGGAGGCGCAATATCATCAACCATTTCCAGACCAGAGGTTATTTCGACGCCAACGTGCTCGCCGAATTGACCCGAGGCCGCGACAGGATCGAACTCGTCTACCGCATCGACCCGGGACCGCACAAGCACAGGCTGACAGCCATTAACTTCAGCGGCAACTCGCACTTTTCCGACCATCAGCTCGAGCGGATAATTCCCATAGAGGAGGCGGGAATCTTCGCGCGCGGCCGCTTTAGCGATGACCTGCTCGAGGCGAGCGAGCGGTCGATCGAAGCGGCATACCGGCAGCAGGGCTTCGAGCAGGCCTCGGTCAAGGGTCGCGCGGAAGATACCAACGGCGATCTTTTCGTCCATTTCCAGATCGAAGAGGGGCCGCGGACCTTCATCGACTCGGTCGATTTTATCGGCAACCGTCAGCTTTCGCGCGATGCTCTGCTAGCTAATATCAGCCTGCGCCCCGGCGCGCCCTATTCGGAGCGGCTCCTGCTCGAGGACCGCAACCGGATACTTGCTACCTACCTTGACAGAGGCTACCCGAACGCCCGCGTTGAGGCGCGCGTCGAGCGTGTGCCAAACGGCAACAGCGTGCAGGTGCTCTTCGACATCAGCGAGGGGACGCGGGTCACGGTCGAGGCTATCGCGGTCAGAGGCAATCGCCATACCAGGACCGATTTCATCTTGAACGAACTCCACATCGAGCCCGGCGCTCCGCTGAGCGAAGGGAAGATCCTGGAAGAGCAGGCGGAACTTTACGCGCTCGGCATTTTCGACCGCGTGGATATCGCGCCTCGCCGCCCCATCTCCGGCCAGAACGAAGAGCTGCTCGTGGTGCGCGTCAACGAGGCCAGGCGCAACACCCTGACCTATGGCCTGGGCTTCGAATTCAACCGGCGCGGCCGCGATATCAGGCTGGAAGATCGGGTGATCGACGTGGAAGAGATCTCGCGCGTCTCGGACCGGCCGTTTTTGAGCCCGCGCGGCTCGATCGAGCTGACGCGGCGCAACCTGCGCGGCCGCGGCGAATCGGCCACCATCGGCCTCAGCCTCTCGCGCCTTCAGGCGCGCGGCATCCTGAGCTACGCCGACCCGCGCTTTTTGCTGCCGCAGTGGGACTCACTCTTTACATTATTTCTAGAACGCACCGAAGAGATCAGGACCTTCACGGCCAATCGCTTCGACGCGGCTTTTCAGCTCCAGCGCCCGCTCGGCCCGTTCACGACTTTGCTTTTGCGCTACAACTTCAGGAACACCAGGCTTTCGAATATCAACATCCCGGTAGAGTTGATTCCCAGGCGCGACCGCGAGGTCCGGCTCTCAACCCTTTCCGCCTCCTGGGTGCGCGACACGCGCGATCAGCCGCTCGACCCGAGCGAGGGGAATTTCTACTCCTTCGACCTGGGGGTGACGCCCGAGTTTATCGGCTCGCAATCTAACTTCGTGCGCATCTTTGCGCAGGCGGCCGACTATCGCCGGCTCTCAGGCACCCTGGTCTGGGCTAACTCCTTTCGCCTCGGCCTGGCTGCACCCTTCGGGGGCGACGACGATATACCCTTGAGCGAGCGCTTCTTTGCCGGCGGGGCCAATACCCTGCGCGGCTTCCCGCAAAACGAGGCCGGGCCGCATCAGTTGGTCCGCGTGCCCGATTCGGACCTGGTGATACCGGTGCCGCTTGGCGGCAATGCCCTTATTATTCTAAACTCAGAATTGAGGTTCCCATTGGCAATCATGGAGCGCTTAGGAGGAGCGATCTTCTACGACGGCGGCAACGCCTTCCGGCGCATCTCTCAAATCGACCTCGATCGCTGGGCCCATATCATTGGGGTTGGGCTGAGATACCGCACGCCCTTCGGACCGGTGCGGCTCGACCTCGGCTATAACCTGAACGAGCGGGCGCCGGGCCAGCGCCCGCTGCAATTTTACTTCTCGATAGGACAGGCGTTCTGATGAAAGTCGAATTCAGGCGCAGAGAACGCAGCTCAGGGGCGCGCGGCCATGCGCTCCTGCTGGTTGCCGCGCTTTTTCTGTTTCTCCCCCAGCAGGCTGGTCTTGCGCAGGGCAAGACGACCCTGGTTGATAGAGTGCGCGCCGCGGTTAACGGCGAGGTGATAACTCAAAGCGATGTCAACCTGGAAGTGGCGATGTACCTGCTCGATGGAGCGGAATCTAGCTTCTCGCGCGAGGAGGTCGAGCGCATCGCCCTCGACCGGATCATCGACAGGCGGCTGCTCCTGGTCGAGATGCGCAACCGGGGAGCGCCTGAGGCTAACCGCGCCGAGGTGGAAAAGGAGATGCGGCGGATCAAATCGAAACTGGAAAGCGATAGTCGGCTGGCTGAAGAGATCAGAGGACTTCAGGTTACTGAAGAGATGCTGCGCCGCGCCGTTGTCGAAAGGCTCACGATACTTGCCTTCGTGGAGCAACGTTTTCGGCCTGAGGTCGAGGTGCGGCCTGCCGAGATCGAAAGCTACTACAACAGCAGGCTGGTGCCTGAAATGCGCCGCACCGGCGAGAGGCAGCCGCCGCTGGCGGAAGTGGAAGGGGAGATCCGCGAGCTTTTGATTCAACGCAAGATAAACCAGCGGCTGGAGGAGTGGCTGCGACAGCGCCGGCAAACGGCGCTCGTTAAGCTGAATCCTTAAGTTCACGAGGTGTTGATTTGGCAACCGCCAGGCTTCTTAAATTGGCTGCTGCTATCTTCGCCCTCCTCGTCCTGCTCCTAGTTGCCGCCGGCTATTATCTCTACCGGACGGGAGCGGTCGATAGATACGTCAAGCGAAAGATCATAGAGGAAGGGGAGCGGCGCGCCGGGGCAAAAATCGAACTTGGCGAGGTGAGAATCAAGCCCCTGGCCATGGAGGTCGAGCTGCGCGACCTGACCGTAGCCGGACGCGCGGGCTTTGCCGCCGAGCGGCCGCTGTTCAAGGTCGATAGGCTGGTGGTGCGCGCTAAGCTGATTTCGCTGCGGCGGCGCGAATTAGACCTCCGGAGCATCGAGCTTTATCGTCCGGCCATCTCGATAGCGGTAAACGAGGCGGGCGAAAACAATATACCCCGTCCGGCGCGGGCCGAGCGCGGCCGAAAGCTCGACCTCTTTGCCCTGGCGGTAGATAAGGTCCTGCTCGAGGATGGCGAGTTCTCCTACAACGATCGGCGCGCTCCGCTCGGGATGCGCCTGGAAGCGATGCGCCTCAAGCTCCGCTTCGACGTCGAGAAAGAGGCCTACATCGGCGAAGTTTCGTATGCTCCCGGCCGCGTGGTGTTCGGCAGAGGGCAGACCTTCGAACATTCGCTGCGGGCGAGCTTTGCCGCCGGGCCGACGCGCCTCGATTTCCCCAGCCTGGTGCTATCGAGCCGAGAGGTCGAGTTGTCCGCCTCGGGCTCACTCCTTAGCTACAAGCGGCCCGACCTATCGGCGCGCTATCGGGCCCAGGTCGCCCTCCAACCGCTCGGGAAACTGCTCGGCCAGCGCTGGCTCGAGGCCGGCTCGGTGGAGCTTGCCGGCGCTGCTTTCTATCGCGCAGAGCAGATCATATCGCAGGGAGTTATGCGCGGCCAGAGCGTCGCTATAAATGATCCGGACTTCCGGACCGTAGTTGGGAGCTTCCACAGTCGGTTCGCTTTGTTGGACAGCAGGCTCAGGCTCGAGCGATTGGCCATCGACATGCTCGGCGGTCGGCTCGAGGCCAAGGTCGAAATCCGCGAGCTTTTCACAAAGCAGCAGTTCAGCGCCGCGGCTCGCTTGAACTCCCTGGAGGCTTCTGAAACGACGGCCGCCTTCCCGCGCCTCTTCAAAACAGAGGAGATCAACCTCTTCGGTTCGATATCGGGCAGCGCAGATGCGAGCTGGCACGGCAAGTTCCGCGATCTCAACGCGCAGGCCCGGCTTACTGTCAGCGGATCGACCCAACGAGGCCCCGATACCAGCCTGCGCATCCCGCTCGCGGGACAGCTCGATCTCGAGTACGATCGGAAGCGGGGGCTGCTCGCCTTCAGCAGCAGCGTGCTCGAGACCAACGCCACGCGCGTGGAGTTCGAGGGCTCGGTTGCCGATAAATCGCAGCTCGTGGTAAAGCTCACCAGCCGCGATCTCTCGGAGGCCGATCGGTTGGCTGTGAACCTGGCGCGGCTGATGAAGAAGCCGCTGGGGATCAGAGGGGCCGGCTGGTTCTCGGGCACGGTTTCGGGCAGATTAAGCGATCCGCTGATCGGGGGGGAATTCCGCGCCGAGCCGCTCATCTACCGCGGCATCCGATGGGCCTGGGCGGGCGGCCAGGTCAGGGCAGGCCGCAACCTTCTGGAGGTTCGACAGGGAAGGGCGGAATGGGACCACTCTGCACTTTCAGGCAATTTTAAGGTAGCTCTCCACAATTGGAAGATCACGCCCGACAGCGCCGTCTCCGCTTCGTTTCAGGCGCGCCGCGCGCCGGCCCGCGATTTACAACGACTGGCCGGAGTTAGCTATCCGATCATGGGGACAGTCTCGACTGCCGGGTTGGTCTCGGGCCGATGGGGTCGTCCGGAAGTATCGGCCTGGGTGCGCATCGCCGACGGCGAAGCCTGGGGCGAAAAGTTCGCCAGTGCGGCGGCGCGCGTGAACCTCGACGGCGACCTGCTTTCGATTAGAGAGCTGGTCCTGGTCAAGCAGGCCGGCTCGCTCAGCGCCAGCCTGGAGTATAATTTCAAAACCAAGGCCTACCGGCTGGCGGCGGAATCGCCCCGCCTCGCCCTGGAAAAGCTCGAAAGGCTAAAGCCAGTTCCCTTCCCGATCAGCGGGGCGGTGAGCTTGCGGGCAGCAGGGCGCGGCACGCTCGAGCGTCCGCAGCTCGAGCTTTCGCTGAGGGCGCCTGAGATCGGAATTAGTGGTGATGTCTTTAAAAACACACAGGCGCGCGCCGAGATCGAAAACGACCTGCTCGAGTTCAGGCTCGATTCCTCGTACCTCGGAGCACCGGTGGCGGCGCGCGGGGAGATAGCGCTTAGCGGCGACTATCGCCTGGAGTCAGATCTGGTCTTCAAACAGCTTCCGGTGGGCGCGCTGCTTCAGGCGCGGCTGCCGCAGAGGACCCCCTTCGTGCGCGGCAGCGCGGCCGGCCGGGCCAGAGTGGCCGGGCCGCTCGGCCGCCCGGAGATGATAAGGGGAGAAGCGACGCTGGACGGCCTGAGCATTGCCCATAACAGCATAAGCCTGACGAACGCCGCGCCTATCAAGCTCAGTTACCGCAACGGGCTGCTCGAGGTGGTCGAAGCGCGGCTCAAAGGGACCGGGACGGAGCTGGAGATCGCAGGCGTTGTCCCGTTGAAAAGCGGGAGGGCAATCGACCTCAAGGCCAGGGGGAAGATAGGGCTGGAGCTTTTGCAACTGGCCGACGAGCGGATAACCAGCGCCGGCGCTGTCAACCTGGACATTCGCGTAACCGGGAGCACCGCCCGGCCGGCCGTAGCCGGCAGGCTGAACCTCTCGGGCGGGCGCATCTCGCGCGAGGGAGTTCCCGTCGCGCTCGGTGAGATACAGGCCGAGGCCCGCTTCGACGCCACGCGGCTGACGGTTACGCGCCTGACGGCCCGCGCCGGCAGCGGAGAGGTCCGCGGTTCGGGCTTCCTGGAATACGGCGAAGAGCCGGCGCGCTTTGATTTCTCGCTAAAAGGCGAGGAGGTCAGAGTCAGGTATCCGGAAGGCGCGCGCTCGCTTTTGAACCTGGACCTGGCGCTGCGCGGCACGCGGCAGGAGGCGCTTCTTTCCGGCGACGTGCTGCTCACGCGCGTTACGCTCGGGCGCGATTTCGACATAGCCGACCTGGTGGCGGCCTTTACCGGCCCGAGCCAGGTGGTGCGCGCCGACGATGGCTTTGTCCGCAGGTTGCGCCTCGACGTCAGGCTGCGCACGCCCGGCGAGGTGAGTTTCGAGCGCGAGACCCTGGCGCTGCGCGGGCAGGCGGACTTGCGGCTGCGCGGCACCTTTGCAACGCCGACGCTCACCGGGCGAATCGACGCGACGGGAAGCGAGGTCTTCTTTCAGGGGAACCGCTATCATATCACGCGCGGCTTTGTTGATTTCGTCAACCCGGTGCGTCTCGAGCCCGCGCTGAACATGGCAGCCGAGACCAGGATCAGCGATTACCTGATCACGATTAACCTGGCCGGGCCTTATAACCGGATGCGCGTAAGCTATGTCTCGGATCCGCCTCTTCCCACGGTTGATATCGTGAACCTGCTTGTGCTCGGCCGGCCGACGGGTCCCGGCGAAGCGACCCCCTCGACGCCCGAGGCCGGAGCCATCGCTATCCTGAGCCGCGCCGTTTCGAGCGAGGTAAGTTCACGGGTCGGCCGCCTGTTCGGGTTAAGCCAGTTCCAAATCGAGCCGCTGCTCGGCGGGAGAGAGCGCAACCCCTCGGCCCGCCTCCTGCTGAGGCAGAACATCACGCGCGACCTTTCTGTCACCTACTCGGCTAATATCGGCAACGCCCAGCAGCAGTTGATCCAGGTCGAGTACGCGATCAGCCGCCGGTTTGCCCTGACCTTCTCGCGCGACGAGCTCGGCACCTTCAGCGCCGACATCCGCGTGCGCCAGCGCTTTTAGCAACGGGCTGTGCGCATGCGGTCTAGATTTGCCAACCTCAAGCCAAAAGATGTTATTCGCGTCCTCTTTTTTATCCCCGGTTTAAAGAGGGCGTCCGCCGACCCGTCTGAGAACGTCTTCGTAGACTCGCTTTCTGTGCCCTCTGGATCGAGTCTTCCAGACCTCATCGTGTGTCAGGGCCTTCCTGCGCTCGAAAGTCCTTTCCCTTTCCTCAGCGAACCGGGCGAGGAGCCGGTCCTCCTCGGCTCATTTTTCCTACGTTTATGGGCTTTCCCGGGGCCTTTTGGGCTAACACGTGACACGTGGGGCGTCGAATCCAGCTTGAAGAATAAATGGACCGATAGGGAAGGAAACAGAACCCTTTCTGGCGTTGTCCGTTGGTTCGCACTGCCTATCCTCATAATATACTCGACCGAATTAACCTTTTTCTTCATCGGTGGCTTGCCTGGATCATTGTCCTGATCTTGGCTGTCATTTTAGTCTTCAAAAATCTCAAAAGCCGCCTCCCATGGAGAGCCGCAGTCATAGACTTTATCAACTTTCTCTTAACTACGATTCTAGCGTCAGCACTCATTTTCTTTCCACTATGGTTGGTATGGAAGCTAGCGCTTCATCAGGATGCGTCGCCCTGGATGCCCGAGTGGCTTCCTCTCCTCATTTGGGGACGACCGAGAGAATTCGGTGCGCCAACTGGAACTTGGTAGGCTACGAAGCCATTGCGCCTTTTCGCTCCGGAGAGGCAACGGAAATTAGCCGGCGGTGAACCCGCC